>Ga0137409_10002676_pt1 | contig 18999 bp, 11 predicted proteins | sample CZODoug1_16funga_FD_122059 | JGI IMG/M metagenome (GOLD analysis project Ga0137409, IMG submission 122059) | Vadose zone soil fungal communities from Angelo Coast Range Reserve, California, USA - CZODoug1_16fungal (Hybrid Assembly) | ecosystem: Environmental > Terrestrial > Soil > Vadose zone... | reverse complement strand
AATCGGGCTGATCGCGCCCTAGAGCTAATCCAACAGTCGCATGATGGGCGCCTCAAGGTGACGCGAGACGATCCCCAGACACGCGCGCTAATTGCCGGCGCAATCCGCGACGCGTGGGAGTTCTATTTGATCGCCCGCACGCTCCCCCGTGAGTGCGACGCCGACCTGGACGGGAAACTCAAGGTGATGCTTCAAGGCTCCCAACGGTCGAACATGCCGCGCGACTTCCAATTCGAACAGCTCGTCGGCGCCCTGTTCGCCATGGCGGACATTCCCGTGCGGCCCGCGGAGCCGGATCTGCATATCATGTTCAGAGGGGAGGAATGGGGGATCGCCGTCAAACGCGTTCGGAGCGCCGAACAGCTCGCTCCCCGCACGACGAAGGCGCGAAAGCAACTCGAGAAACAGCGCCTTCGCGGGTTCATCGCTGTGAACGTGGATGCATTCCTAGAACGTGTCCCCGCGAGTGGCGACCCGGCGGCAGTCGGTCAAGCGTTCGACGAGGCTGTCGCCCGGTTACACCGCCTACTGCCTGAGCTAGCGAAGCAGCGGTGTCTTCTCGGTATCATGATCATTGGCGCGGTGGCAGGATGGGAGTTCGACGGGGACAAGCCCCGAGTATTTCATCCCCTGATCTTTCAAGGCCGCCCACTTGAAGACGACTCGCAGGACCGTGCCCTTGTGAATGATCTCTTCAATAGGCTTGAACGTGGTATTGAGCGGCGGGTGCCTCAGATCTACGCTGAGCTGGGCGCGGCCATGTCACAGCCTTGAAGCCCGGCGCTGGCGGCTGCGCCTTAACTCAGGCTACGCGTAGGCCCAACACCTAAACGCCTGCCTCTGATCCCGCCGTCCCGATTGGGTGAAAGGAAACAAGCCTCACATCGAATCTTGATGCGAGGCTTGCTCTTTCGCCCGCGACCCCCTGTACGTGCATCAGCGGGCTCGACGCGTTTGTCGACCCAGCCCGCCTGAGTACGTTGGACGAGGGCGCAGCGCACGCCGGCAATGGAGAGTTCGCGAGCGCCTGCTCCGGACCGTACGTTAGGATCGCTCCACAGGCCGGAGGCACATCTCACTGCTCCCCCCGGAACTGGCCGACCTCCTCGAAGCTGCCGATCCCGCGGCCCGAGAGACGGCTTGGAAGATGTTTGTTGAGACGCATAGCCGACTGTTCCTGCACACGGCTCGCACGTTGGGCCGCGACTATGACGCCGCCATGGACGCGTATGCCTACCTGTTGGAGCAGCTCCGCCGCGACGACTTCCACCGTCTCCGGGCGTACACCTCCCAAAGTCGCTGCAAGTTTACGACCTGGCTCGTGGTGGTGGCGCGCCGACTGTGTTTGGATCGCGTCCGCCAACGGTACGGGCGCCTGCACGGTACTGGGCCTCAGAGTCGCGAGGCACACGGGGTGCGTAGGCGACTCGTTGATCTCCTCGCCGAGGAGCTCGATGCCTCCGAGCTCGCTGATCCCGCAGACGACAACCCCGAGACGCAGCTTCGGGCAAGCGAGCTGAACCGGGCGCTCCTGTCCGCCCTTATGGGTCTCGAGCCGCGCGACCGGCTCCTCCTCAAGCTGCGATTCGCGGACGAGCTTGCCGCCCGCGAAATCGGACACGTCATGGGATTCACCACGCCGTTCCATGTCTACCGCCGCCTGAACACGCTCCTCGGGCAGCTGCGAACCACGCTCGCGCGGCGCGGCGTCCGGGATTCCGAACCGTGAAAGCGCAAAACCGTCGGGGTCTGCCGTTCGATCAAGGTGATGGCGGACCCCATTCCAACACGCAGGGCCGACATGGACGCTGAACAGCGCATCCCGGATCACCTCGAAAGTGGGGAGGTCGCGGCCTATCTCGACCGCACGCTATCGCCCTCGGACCGATCACGGGTCGAGGAGCACTTGGCGGATTGTGACGTGTGCCGTGCAGAGGTGGTTGAGGTCGTGCGGTTGCTTCGCACCCAACCGCGTCGTCGGGGCTGGTACGTGCCGATCGGTGTCGCGGCTGCCGCCGCCGCGGTGCTGCTGCTCGTCTGGCCTCAGCCAGCGGACGAGCCGGCGCTGCCGCCCAATTACCGCGAGCCTGTGGTGACCACCACCGCGGCTCCGTCTGCCATCGCGCCCCGTGGGGCGACCATCGCGACTCCGAGGTTCGTCTGGACAGCTGTCCCCCACGCGGATCGCTACCGGCTGAGGCTGTTCGATGACTCGGGCAGGGTGGTTTGGGAAACGCAGACCGGCGACACCGCCGCCGGTCTTCCCGAGAGCATGCGCTTGCAAAGAGGGGCGTCGTACTTCTGGAAGATCGAGGCCCAGACCGGCTGGAACCGATGGGTCGGCTCCGATCTCATCGAATTCTCGCTGGGTCCACCTCGCCCATGAGTGGTCTTGAGTCCTTACGGCTCCTCGCCGCGTTGGCGGGGATGGTGCAAAGCCCCCAGGCGGCGGACCTGAGGACCCTCGCGAAGACTGCGTCCGACAGCGCCTTGATCGTCCCGGCTCACGAACGACCGGACGACCTCCGAGAGGCGCTGCGTCGGCTGTTCGCGGTCGCCGCTGCCGATACGCGGCCGGCCGAGCCCCTCGCGGCGGCCGAGCGACTGGCTCGAGCCTACGCGGTAGCGTGGCGCGATTCCTTCTTGGTGCGGGAGGTCGCCCGCTTCGAGGCGTGGCCCCTCGCGGAGCGACGGGCGAAGGTCGCGGCGGACAGCCTCCGCCGAGCGGGCAACGACGCACTCGGGCGTACGCGGATCGATGCGGCGATGCGCGACTGGCGCGAGAGCCTGCGCCGCTGCGAGGCGCTGCGTGACTCCGCCGGGATGGGCGCTGCATTGGGGAACATCGGGGCCGGCTTCTACCAGTCGGGCGACCTGGACAGCGCGGCAGTCTACTTCGGCCGCGCCAGGGTCCTCGCCGAGCGGGTCGGGGATTACCGCACCGAGGGCAACGCGATCGGCGCCCTGGCGAGTGTCCACGCGGACCGCGGTGAGCCACGAGAGGCGGCCGAACTGTATGCGCGCGCCGCCGAGATCCGGATGCTCACGGGTGACGACCGGGGCGCAGCGGCCGACCGCAACAACCTCGGCCTCGTGGCCCAGACCCTCGGAGACCTGGACGGTGCGCGTCGAGCCTTCGCCGAGGCGCTGGCGGCGAATCGCCGCGCCGGCCGGGATGAGCCTGCCGCCGTCAACCTGATCAACCTCGGGAACCTCGCGAGTCTGGAGGGTGACTATCCGCAGGCCGCCGCGCGGTATCGGGAAGCGCTCGCCCTCTATCGGGCGAGCGGCAACCGGGTCAAAGCGGCAACCGCACTGCACGACCTCGGCCTGCTCGATCTGCAGCGGGGTGACTACCGCGTCGCGCTGTCGACTCTGACTCAAGCGCTCGCCGTGTATCACGAGACCGGCCCCCTCATCGAGATGATCGCGGTGCGGCGAGACATCGCGGCCGCGCACGCCGCGATGGGCAACCTCCAGGGCGCCCTGATCCAGCTCGGGGATGCCGAGCGGCTCGCTGCCACCGGGCGTGCGGGACCGGAGGTGCTGGCCCAGCTCGCGCTCGCCCGCGCCGATCTCGCGGTGGAGTTCAATACTTTCCCGGAAGCGGAGCGTCAGTACGGGCGGGCGGAGCAGCTGTTCCGCAAGGCGGGCGATGGTCGCGGAGTAGGAGACGCCGAGCGCGGTCTGGGGTTGTTGGTGCTCGTGCGCGACGACTATCCGCGCGCCCAAGCTCGGCTCGCGTTGGCGTTGCGCACGGAAGAGGTGTTGGGTGACCCACGAGCGGCGGCGCAGACGCGCCTTTTGCTGGGCTACGCCCAGGCCCATCGCGGCGACACGGCGGCCGCGCGGGGCACGCTGACCCGCGCGCTCGCCGCCCTGCGGGACCTGGGTGATGCCGGCGGCGAGGCGGCGGCGCTCGGCACCCTCGGGGAACTCGACAAACAGGAGGGCTTTCCGCTGGCGGCGGAGTCCTCGTATCGACGCGGCCTCGAGCGCCTGGGCGCGGGGCCCGCGCTGACCATTTCCTGGCAGCTGCACGCAGGTCTGGCCGACGCGCTCCGGAGTCGCGGCGCGCGCGACGAGGCCGCACGGGAGCTCCAGGCGGCTGTTCGGGACATCGAGCGCGTGTCGGGTACGCTGCCGCTCGAAGAGCGTCGCGCGGCGTTTCTCGCCGACAAGTGGGATGTGTATACACAACTCGCCCTCGTCGAGGTCGGTCAGGGGCGGATCGATGCCGCGTTCGAGGCGAGCGAACGGCTGCGGGCGCGCCAGCTGCTCGATGTGCTCGCGCGCAGCCGCATCACGGAAGCGGGGGCCAGGCCGGTGGACAGTGCCCTGGCCACGCGAGAGGAGGATCTGCGCCGCCAAATCAACAGACTGACGCGGCAGCTCGAGGGACAGGGAGCGGCGGGCGCTGGGTTGCGCGGGCCGCTCCCGCCGGAGGCGGCCTCCGGCGCGGTGCGCGAGGCGCTGGCGCGCGCCCAGGAGGCGTACGCGGGGCTCCTCCTCCAGATGCGAGAGGCGCGCTCCGAGTACGCCGCGCTGGTGACGGGAGAGATCGCCCCGGTGCGACAGGTGATGAAGACGCTGGCGCCGGACGAGGCGTTCCTCGAGTATCTCGTGAGCGACTCGACATCCCTCGTGTTCGTCGTGACCAACGACACCGTGGCGGCGATCGAGCTCGGCGTCGCCCGGCACGAGCTGGCGACGCTCGTCGACTTCAGCCGCGGCATGCTCACCCGTCCGGGGCGCGAATCGGCCCGGGGATTGTGGCGCGCGCCGCTGCGGCGCCTGTACCGCCATCTGATCGAGCCGGTCGAAGCGTCCGGCTTGCTGGCCGGCAAGCGCGGCCTGCTCATCGCGCCGCACGCCGAGCTGCACTACGCGCCGTTCGCCGCGCTGCTCGGTGCCCCGGGGCCCGACGAGTATCTCATCCAGCGCTATCGCCTGACCCATGTCCCGTCGGGCTCTCTGTGGGTGAGGCTTCAGGCACGCGACCGGTCTGCAGCGTCCGGGGTGCTTGCCTTGGCTCCGCGCGTAGAGGCGCTCCCCGGCTCGGCGGCCGAGGTCGCGGCCATCGGGCGGCTCTACGGAACCCGGGCGCACGTCCTCATCGGCCAGCGAGCGTCGAAGCGCGCGCTGCGCGACGCCGCGCCCGACCAAGCGATCATCCACCTCGCGACGTATGGCGTCCTCAACAAGGACAATCCCCTATTCTCGTTCGTCGAGCTGATGCCGCAAGGCGGGGACGATGGCCGCCTCGAGGTGCATGAGGTGTTCGGGTTGCGGCTCCATTCGCAGCTCGTCGTGCTCAGCGCCTGTCAGACAGCGCTGGGCGCGGGCGCGCTCGCGGATGTGCCGGCCGGCGACGACTGGGTGGGGCTCGTGCAAGCGTTTCTCTCCGCCGGGGCGTCTAACGTGCTGGCCACCCTCTGGCCGGTGGAAGATCGCGCGACGGCGGACCTGATGACGCAGTTCTACACCGTGCTCAGGGCGGGACGGCCTGAGCCTGAGGCCCTGGCCGAGGCCCAACGGGCGACGCTGCGCAATCCGGCGACGGCCCATCCGTTCTATTGGGCAGGGTTCACACTGAGCGGTGGGCGATGATTCGGAACGCGGAGGCAGACATGGGTCGACGGGCAGCGGTTCCTGCAATCGTGCTCGCGAGCGTGCTCACTTGCCTGGCGGGGTGTTCGGACATCCCAGGCCCAGTTGGGACGACACAGAACTCCCTGGGCCTGATCGTGTCGGCGCCTGTCAGCCCGCCCGTCGGTGCCGCGCGCCTGGCCGGCCCCACCGCCTCAGCCGTCAGTGCGAGCACGGTCTACGTCTCCCTGCCGCCCGGATCGGTGCCTGCGGGCGTGCGGGCGACGATCACGAACCAGGCGACCGGCCTGTCGATCACGACGGGAGTCATCGATGGCGGCTTCGATCCGGTACCGATCGCCGCGAGCGTGGGCGACACGCTCGTGACCGAGATCGCGGGCGCCGCATCGACCGTCTTGGACCAGGTCCCGCTGGCCGTCTCATCGGTTCGACCCTTGAAGGTCGTGCGCACCAGCCCGCCGTCCGGCGGGCGCGATGTGCCGCTCAACGCCGCGATAGTGATCGTGTTCAGCGAGCCGATGGACCCCGCTACGTTGACCACGGGGACCCTCCAGCTGTGGCGTGATGCGACGCCGGTGGCGGGGACGGTGCGGTTCGCCGACGCCCTCCAGCTCAGAGTCGAGTTTCACCCGGACAGCCTCCTGGCCGCTCAGACAGCCCATCGGCTCGTCGTCACCCAGGGGATCCGCGACGTGAACGGCATGGCGCTGGATTCACCACTCGACGTGCCGTTTACGACGGGGATGATCGGCCCCGCGACGGGGTTCGTGTTCGCCTCGGTGAGCGCGGGCTTCAACCACAGCTGCGGCGTGACGACCGCCGGCAAGGCCTACTGCTGGGGATACAACGCCTTCGGTGAGCTCGGTGACGGCACGTACGGTAACATGCCTAGCATGACGCCCGTCCCCGTGGCTGGCGGGCTCACCTTCGCGTCGGTCAGCGCTGGGTACATCTCTACGTGCGGGGTGACGACGGTGGGAACCGCGTACTGCTGGGGGAATAGCGGTTACGGCAAGCTCGGCATCGACTCGGTGACGATGGCGAACAGTTGCTCACTATATGTGGGGGCGAGGGAGATATGTCCGACACCGCTCCCCGTGGCGGGTGGTCACACCTTCAAGATGGTGAGCGCCGCTGGGTTCCACGCCTGCGGCGTCACGACGGACGGCGCGGCGTACTGCTGGGGCGATGGCACTAGTGGCCAGCTCGGTGACGGTTGCACGTCCTGCGTCGGCACCAGCAGCACGCCTGTGGCCGTTGCAGGCGGGCACACCTTCGCGACCGTGAGCGTCGAGGACGGGATCACCTGCGGAGTCGCGACGGACGGCGCGGCGTACTGCTGGGGCGGCAGCTCCGGGGGTGAGCTCGGCGCCGGTGCGTCACCGCAGTCACCGCCGTGCCGAACTTTAGACGGCTCCACCTTCTGCAGCTCGATTCCTGTGGCCGTGACGGGCGGGCTCACGTTCACGGGGATCAGCGCTGGGAAGGGCTTCACCTGCGGAGTCGCGTCGACTGGGGCCGCGTACTGCTGGGGACTCAACAACTGGGGCCAGCTTGGCACCGGCAGCACCACGGGGCCGCAGGTATGCGTCACCGCATCTGGTTCTCTGCCATGCAGCACAAGCCCGGTGCCGGTCGATGGCGGGCTGGCCTTCAGCATGATGAGCGTCAAGGACCTGAACTGCGGCCTGACGACGGCCGGCGCGGCGTACTGCTGGGGGGCCTTTCAGGAATATCCCAATACCATTTACAGGACGAGTCCGGTGCCCGTCCCGGTCCCCGGGGGGCTCACCTTCGCCGCGGTAAGCGTAGGCGAAATCCACATGTGCGGCGTGACCACAAGCGGCGTCGCGTATTGCTGGGGGAACAACAGCTTTGGTCTGCTCGGCGACGGCACGACGACGGACAGCAGCGTGCCCGTCAAGGTTGCCGGCCAGCCGTAGCGAGCAGCGGTCGTCGTCGGTGCCAAACCGACCACTACTAATGATGAAGCAGGAGTAGCGGGACGCGATGCCCGTAGCTGGTGCGCACCGGCTCCGCCAGCGTCACAATCACGACCTCCGCTTTGATCGTCCAATCCCCTACCCGGGGTCCCGCGCGTAGCTCGCTCCTTGTCGCTGATGAGCGCCTGACGCGGGCAGCTTCTCTGCAGCTCGACCGTTAGTTGCCCTTGCTCTCCGCACCGCGCAATCGTTGCATCCCCGATCCGTTCAACCTAGGTGAGGTAAGCGCGACGTTGGCGCTCACCCGCGACCCCACTGGTCGGTGGGACGACGCCACTTTCACTCCAAAAGGGGACAACATGCGCTACCGTTCGCATTCCACGCTCGCCGGCCTCGTTGCACTCACCACACTCGCGGGTTGCGGTGAGTCAGGTCGTGCCACTCAGCCCCGTTTCGAGCGCGCCCCGGGGATATTCTCCGATCGCTCCGAGTCTCCGGCGCCTCTGGTGCTGCACATCGTTGCGCCCCAGACGACGGATCCCGCGATCGACTACCAGGCGCCTGGCAATCACTATGCCTGGCTCGACACGAGCGCTCAGACGAACCACAAGCTTCTCGTGTTCATGCCGGGCAATGGCGTCACCCCGGCGCTCTACCAACTCGTGCAACAGGAGGCCGCGCGGCTCGGCTACCACGTCATCGGCTTGATGTTTGTGAACGGCCCCCCGAGCCTCGCGGCGGCGTGCGGTGCCGCCGCCGATCCGAACGGTTGCTTCGAGGATTCGCGTCTCGAGATCCTCGACGGGCTCCACCGAAACCGATCCGTCGTGAACGTCAGTGTGCCCAACAGCATCTACAACCGGCTGCCAAAGCTGCTCGAATACCTCGGCGTCCATCATCCCGAGGAGGGATGGTCGTGGTTCCTGGCCCGCGGCCAGCCGAGGTGGCGGCGCATCGCGGTTAGCGGCCATTCGCAGGGAGGCGGTCAGGCCGCGCTGATCGCGAAGCTCCACCTCGTCGCTCGCGTAGTTCTCTTCTCTTCGGTGGGGGATCGTTTCCGAGCTACGGGGGCCACTCCGTGGGTCGGCACGCTCGCGACGCCTTCAGCTCGCTATTGGGGGCTGGTACATGATCGCGACCCGGCGTTCGTCCCGATCCATGCGAGCTGGGATCTGCTCGGCATGGCGGCCTTCGGCGGGGACAAGGCTCCGGAGACGACCGAAGCCCCTTACGGCTTCACGCACATGCTCGTCACCGACCTAGTGCCCCAGGGCGGCTCATTTATCGCCGGCGCCCACGGCGCCCCGGTTTTCGATGCCTTTACCCCGCTGAGCGCCGACGGCACCCCTCTGCTGCGCGACGCCTGGCGCTACATGCTCGGGGCACAGGAGGGGGACGAGGGGGAAGACGAGAGCTCGGATTGAACGCGCGCTCGGTCTGTTGTTGGATTGGTCAGCGCCGGTAGTCACGCCCACTCCATTCTTCCATCACGTCCCGCACCGGGTGGCCCTTCGGTTCCGTGGCCCAGAGGGGATCGCATATTAAAAGACGACGACCCCCTGATGACCCTTCAGGGGGTCGCGTGCTGTGAGTTTTGCTGTGAGTTTCTCACGACACTCGGTTGATCTTCGGGCCTGCTGTTACGACACCGATGCCCAGAACCTCGCGTGATTGCTACTGGGTGTCGTAACTCGGCCCCCTAGCGATTCGCATGGGGTTCGGGGGTCGCGGGTTCAAATCCCGCCGTCCGGACTGGTTGAAAGACAAAAAGCCGCAAGCCTTGCACCGAATCCGCTGCGAGGCTTGCTCTTTTTCTCCCGGCAACCCCCTGTACGTGCATCGAGTGGCCGAACGTGTACGTTTGCTGTGAAGCGCATCAGGCGTTAAGAGAGAAGAGCGCGCGCGGCGTCTCCCCCCTCCCGCAGGGGGCGCCTTGTGAGATAAAGCCCGACCTCCTCAGTAGAGTGAAACGAAACCGTTATCGAGCTGGCCCCAGGTAGCGGTCGAGCCAGTCCAGGATCTCCTTCATGACTTCCTGCCGTTCAGTCGGCACGTGTCCCGACTCGAAAACACGGTGCCGCTTCTTAGCGGCCGGAGCGCCCAACAGTCGGAACATCGGAGCCTGCGAAGTCTCGAGCGGGAAATAGAAGTCGTGCCGGCCGTTGATCATGAGTGTTGGCACGCTGACCCGGGGTAGGAAATTGAACGCCTCCGACTCCGGGGGCCGGCGCCAGACGTACAGGCCACCGCCGAGCAGGATGCTCGCCTTGAAGCGCGACTCGACCGCGGTCATGATGGGCCCGACCCCCGCGCCCATGCTCACACCGAGATACGCGAGCTTGCCAACATTGATGTCTGGTCGTGTCTCGAGGTAGTCGATGGCCCGCCCCAGATCCTTCGACGCGTGGATCATGACGTCACGCCAGACGTGGGGCAGCTCGAACAAGGGACCGAAGTTGCGTTCGTAGCTCCCCTTGTAAATCGGGAACAAGACCGCGCGGCCGCTCCGGACTAGGAACAGGAACCAGTATCCCTCATCGTCGACCGCACTCGGCGACCACCCCTGCCGGAACGCACCGGCGCCCGGGAAATACGCGACCGTTTGGTAGGGCGGGCGCGCATTCTTGGGAAGAAAGAGCAGCGCGGGCACGCGCTCGTTACTGTAGGCGGCCGCGAAGCTGACCCGCTCCATCCGCCAGTGTTCGAAGCCGTCGTCCACCGAGTCGACCCCAGCTTCGAGCGGCGTGCGGTCGTACTGATACAGGCTCTTGTAGACGGCGAACACCCCTTCGCGGACCGGGGTCTCGCGTCGATAGTCACGGGACGGGGTCGGGATGGGGTCCCCGAGCTTGGGGGGGATCGGCGCGCCATACTTCACGCAGCGGACCCCGTAGGTCGGCGACCGATCGAAGGGGCGCTGCGCGTCGTAATCGTGAAAGTAATAGCTCGGCTCGTTCCACCCCGCCCCCAGGATGTAGCGGCGGCTGGGGTCGGCTAGATTCCAGACCCATTCCTTGACGTTCCCAGCCATGTCATACGTACCGTTAATACCGAGCCGCAGGGGATGGCCCACTTTCGCGGGGCCGTCCGCCTGAAAATTGCCGAACCGCGCGAAATCGGTGATGCCGCCCAGATCGGCCGCGTTGTACCAGTGGTAGACGGTCGGCACCTTCTTGCCCACCGACTCACAATAGGCGGCCGCCTCGTACCAGCTGACGCCGGCCACCGGGTAATCGTCTCGTCCATCAGGATAAGTCCCCAACTCCCAGGTGGCGGGACCCGGGCGCCCAGTCCTATCACGGAACATCTGCCGGGCCTGGTCCCACGATACCGCCCTGCCACCCTTCACGAACGGCTCTGTCCAGTACTCGCGCTTCTCGTACCCGCCCCGGCCAAGGAAGTCCTTGAACTGCCGGTTCGTCACCTCGTACTTGTCGATCCAGTAGGCGTCCAGCTCGACGGGCCGCGTGCTGAAGAGCTCGAACCGCCCTCCAGCGATGGGAACCATGTCCGTCGGCGCGCTTGCAACGGGCTGGAGGGAGAACTGAAAGGTGCGAACCGGGGTGAAGCGCAAGACCTCCTGCGTCCGAAAGCCCTCGCGGCCGACCTTCCAGACCAGCGTGCCCTTCGGGAGGCGCGCTCCGTCGAGGGGCGCAGAGCCGAGGAACTCCCAGGTATTCGGATCGTCGAAGAAATCACGGACGTAGACCCGCGCGTCCGGCGGTGTGGTACGGACGGTGACCGGCAATGTCGACTCTATTAACAGCTCCTTGACCACGGGATCGTCAGGGATATAGGCCTCGGCCCGCCGGAGTAGCCGGAACGCCCCGTAGGTCTTCCCCTGTTCAACGAGGTGCGTGGCCTCGGGCAGCGCCACCGTCCGGGCCCAACGCGCTCGCGACTGCTGCACCCACAGCCACGCGCCGGCGGCGACGATCGCAACACTCCCGCCAAGCACTGAGATCAAGACGCGGTTCCGCAGCGCCGCCGGCCACGCCCGCCGAATCAGCCATCGTGGACGCGCACGAGGCACGGTGCCGTGGACCTCGGCTTGTGCGAGCGCCTGCGCGAACTGCGTCGCGCTCCCAAACCGGTCGGCTGGCGCCCTCGCCAGCGCCTTTGTGACCGCCTCCTCGACGGCTTCCGGCACCTCGCGCAATGTGCGCACGTGCGGCACCGGCTCGCTCAACCGCTTCGCGAACACGGCCTGCGCGCTGGGGCCGGTGTACGGCGGCTCCCCCGCCAGCATCTCGTACAGCACGCAACCGAGGCTGTAGACGTCGCTCCGACCATCGAGCTGGGTCTCGCCGCTCGCCTGCTCCGGACTCATGTAGGTCGGCGTCCCGACCGCGAGCCCCGTCGCGGTCAGTTTCTCACCATCGGTTGCCGCCGCGATCGCGTGAGCGATGCCGAAGTCGGCGACGATGGCCTGGCCCTCGGCCAAAAGGATGTTCTCGGGCTTGATGTCCCGATGCACCACGCCCTGGCGATGGGCGTAATCGAGCGCCTCAGCCACCTCCCGCGTAACGCTGAGTGCATCGTCCAAGGGCAGCTGCTTCTCGCGCTCGAGGCGTCGCCTGAGCGTTTCCCCGGCGACATACGGCATCACGTAAAACAGGAAGCCGCCCGCTTCTCCTGAGTCGTGCAGCGGCAGGATGTGGGGATGCTGCAGGCGGGCAGCCAGTCTGATCTCGCGAAGGAACCGCTCCACGCCGACTGAGCTGGCCACTTCGGGATTGAGCACTTTGATGGCGACGTCGCGGTCGTGCTTGAGATCTTGCGCGAGGTAGACCGTCGCCATCCCGCCGCGGCCGAGCTCGCGCTCGACGTGGTAACGCTCAGCGAGGGCCGCGGCAACGCGATCGAGCTGGTTGGCGACGGGAGAGCCTAGCGAAGCTTCGATCGGCGCGAGCTGGTCATCGGCCTCAGCGTCCGCCGCCAGCAGCGATTCGACGGCGGCGCGCAAGTCGGGATCGGCTGCACCAAGCGCCGCGATCCGGGTGCGCCGCTCGACCCCGTCCAGCTCGACGAGCTCGTTGAACGCGGCCTGAATCGCCTCCCACCGTCGCGGCTCCATCGGACCACTCAGCGAAGGGGTTCGCCTCGTAGCTCAAGCGCGAGCCAGGCTCGCGCCGAGCGCAGTTCACGCTTGGCTGTAGCGAGCGAGACACCCAGCGCCGCCGCGCTCTCCTCCAGCGATAGGCCACCGAAGTAGCGATGCTGGAGCAGCTGGCTCTGCCGCGGGTTGAGTGCCTCGAGACGCGTGAGCGCCTCATGCAAATCACTCACGGTATCCAGGTCTTCGTCCGACATCCAGAACGCCTCTTGCAGCTCCAGCGTGATCTTCCCTCCACCATGCTTTGCTGCTGTTCGCGCGCGGACACGGTCCACCAACAGGTTCCGCATGATCTGCGACGTGAGCGCGAGGAAATGGGCACGATCGGGCAGGGCGACCCGGGGAGCGTCAACCAGACGGAGGTACGCCTCATGAACCAGCGCCGTCGTGTTCAGCGTCTGTTCAGGCGCGTTCCGCAACCGCTGGTGCGCCAACCGGCGAAGCCGGTCGTAGACAAGCGGAATGAGGTGATCGCGGGCGCGCACGTCCCCCGCGCTCCACCGCTGCAGCAGGCCGGTGACCTCGGATGCTTCGGACGACATAGCCACCCCCGCCGGCGGAGGCACCGGGGCCCGCGGAAAAGGGACACTCCGTCTCCCAGAATAGGCCTCGCCTCCTGGGGTCGCAAGCCAAGCGCCGGCGCGAGGCTCCGTGCGTGAGCCGTTTCGCCTAGCGATTCCGTTGCGGAAGGGTGACAAGCAGCACTTGCCACTCTCAGACTGGAGGCCCATCATGCCGCTGTCTCTTCCTCACTCGCCTAAGTCACGCGTCTATGGCGTGCTGGGCGGACTTGCCTTCATCGCCCTGGTGGGGTGCCACCATCGGTCCTCCGTCGCCGCGAAGCCGCCCACCCCTGACAACGTGACGGTCGGATACGGCGAGCAATCCAGGGATCAGATTGGCGGGGCCGTGGAGTCCGCCACTGCCGACGAATTGAGTGACGTGAAGGCGACCCAGGTCGAGAAGCTGTTGGAGGGTCGCTTCCCCGGCGTGGAGGTGGTTCGCACACCCACCGGAGGCTTCTCGATCCACATCAGGGGCGTCAATACGTTCCTCGGTAACGGGGAGCCGCTATACGTCGTGGATGGAATCGCCGTCCAGGTCGAGCCGGGACGCGGTCTCGACTGGCTCAGCCCAAGGGAGATCGAGCGTATCGACGTGCTGAAGAACCCCCCGGAGACGACCATGTACGGCGTGCGCGGCGCCAACGGGGTGATCCTTATCACGACGAAGCGAGGCCGGTGACGCTGGCGGGAGCGAACCGGTGTTAGCTGGCGCAACCTAGCCCTGCAGCGAGTTCGGCTGTGGGGCTTTTTCTTTCACTCCACGACCGCTTGTACGTGCATCAGGTGGCCGACTATTTGCTGTAAAGCGCATCAGGGGTTACGAGACAACGGGGAAAACCGCTTCTCCCCCCTCCCGCGCGACCAGATTCTGTGATGCAGTCCGCGACCTTGCGGCCTCCGGTCAGTGCCTCGCGTCGCCTCGGCGGCCGGCTCAGGCGACTCCTATTGCGCGATCACCCGCTCGAAGCGGGGGTTGCCGCGCAGCGGCGCGAAGTTCGGATCGATCCGCAGCCACCCGGGCGAGAGAATGTAGGGGACTCGGAGCAGCGACTCGAGCTGGTCGAGGGCCTGGTCCGGCTCCCCGACAAGGATGTAGATCCTCGCAAGCTGGTGCTTCGCGTAGGCGCCGCCGCCGCCGCTGGCGATGGCCGCCTGTCCCTCGTGGACGGCGGCGGCCCGCTGCCCGAGGAAGGCCAGCGCTAGGCCGAGGAACGCGTGCTCGAGGGCATACGTCGGTGCGGCTCGTTCCACGGGATGCGTCAGCTGAGCCTCGAGGGCTCGCCGTGCCGAGTCGGCGTAGACCCGCGCGCGCGCCCGGTCGCCGCGAAACCAGTAGGTTTCCGCGCGCGCCCAGCTCCATTGCCCTGGCTCGTCGCCGAACGCTCTGACCGAGAGGGAGAGCAGCACTCGCTGCTGCTCGTCGTCCATCAACCATTCGAGATCCCACCGCCCAACCAGCTCGACCAGGAGCGCCGCCCGGTCCACTTCCGGCGGCACACCCCGGAGCGCGCGCTGCGCAGTCGCGAGGTCACCTTCCCCGACGTAGCTGACGATCTGGTCGCCAATCAGCTCGAGCATTGTGGGCACGACGGCAAGCCCTCGCGCAGCGGCCGCTCGCGCATTGGTCCAGCGTCGCAGGTGGAGCAGTGCAGCGGCGAGCCCTCGAGCCACGCGCACTGAGCGCGGGTCGAGTGCCTGGGCCTGCTCGAGCCGTGCAAGCGCCTGGCCCCAGCGGCCGAGCGCGCGCTCCGCCCCGGCTGCGGCGGTCAAGAGGTCCGTGTTGGTCGGGGCGCGTGCGAGCCCGGCCTCGAACGCCTGAAGCGCGGCTCCCGCGTCGCCGTGCACCACGTCTTCGTAGATGCCCACCGCGCGCTGTGTCTCAGGAGCGCCGGGTGCGAGTTTGACCGCGTGTTCCACCGCCCGCCGTGTTGCGTCGGCTTGCGCCGGTGTGGGCTTGGTGACGAGGTAGACGTAGGCGTTCGCTTGTGCGAGTCGAGCCCAGGCCAGGTCAAAGCCCGAGTCGAGGCCGACTGCCTGCGCGTACAGGTTAGCAGCGCGTTGGAGACTCGGTTCGTCCGAACTGTTCATCGCCTGCGAGGCTGCCTCGGCCTTCAGGTAGGCATCATAGGCCGCAAGGTTCTCAGTGGGCCGAGCAGCGACCGCCCGTTGCTCGGCCCTGCCGAGCGCGACACTAAGCGTATTGGCCACGTTGCTCGCGATGTCGGCCTGGACCTGGAACACGTCGGTTACCGCCGCATCAAACGGCTGCTGCCAGCGACTCTCCGGGGCCCCAGCAGTCTTGACCTCGATCAGCTCGGGGCTTACCTGCACCCGGTTCCTGCCTGCAGGCCCCTTGGCCCAGCGCACCGTGCCGGTCAGCAGATAGCGCACCCCTAGCTCCTGGGCTATGTCCCGCGGCGACTCGACCGTACTGCGGTACTGCATCGAGCTGGTGCGGGCGATCACGGCCAGCCCGGGCAGCGCCGTGAGCTTGCCGCGAACAGCATCGCTCACCCCGTCCGCGAAGTAGTCGTCCTCCGGCCGCCCCAGGTTCTCGAACGGGAGCACGGCCAGGCGCGTGGGGCCCGCGCCCTCTGCGCCGCCCCGCGTCCGCCGCCAGCCAAAGAGCACTCCGGCACCGACGAGGAAGCCGACCATAAGCACGGCAAAGAGTGGCCGCTGGCGTAGGAAGCGGAGGAGGGCAAAGCGGCCAGTGTAGCCCGCGGCACGTCCTGCGCTCGCCAGCCCGAGCGCTTCCGTGAACTCTGCTGCGCTGCGGTACCTGTCGACCGGCGCTTTCGCCAACGCTTTGCTGACCGCCTCCTCGATCGCCTCGGGGACGCTCTCCCGCAGCGTGCGGATGTGCGGAATCGGCTCACGGAAGCGCTTCGCAAGGACGGCCTGCGCGCTGGGACCGGTGTAGGGCGGTTCGCCCGCCAGCATCTCGTAGAGCACACACCCGAGGCTGTAGAGGTCACTCCGCGCGTCCAGATCTCGCTCCGCGGTCGCCTGCTCCGGGCTCATGTACGCGGGCGTGCCAACCGCCATCCCCGTATCGGTGAGCCGCTCCCCGGCCGCACTCTGGAGCGCGCGCGCCACGCCGAAGTCCGCCACCAGCGCGTGTCCGCGACTGAGCAAGATGTTCTCGGGCTTAATGTCGCGGTGGATGATCCCCTGGCTGTGCGCATAGCCCAAGGCATCCGCAACTTCCCGCGTGATCTGGAGCGCGTCGTCGAGCGGGAGCTGTCGCTCCCGGGTGAGCCGCTCGCGCAGCGACTCACCCTCCACAAACGGCATCGTGTACCAGAGCTGCCCGGCGGCTTCACCGGAATCGAGGACGGTCAGGATATGAGGATGCTGAAGGCGAGCGGCGAGCTTGATCTCGCGCTGGAATCGCTCCGAGCCCAGTGTGGAGGCGAGTTCCGGGTGAAGCACCTTCAGGGCGACACGGCGGTCGTGCTTGAGATCTCGCGCGTGGTAGACCGTCGCCATACCACCGCGGCCGAGCTCGCGCTCGAGCGTGTAGCGGCCGGCGAGGGCGGCTTGCATTTGAGCGAGGAGATCAGTCAGGCAGTCGCTCGGGGGCGTGGGCAGGTCCATCATAGGGCTCGCGAACGAGCGCGGCCAGAGGGTTATGTCGACGGAATCCCTGGCAGAATGATTGGTGATCCACCGAGAGGCGCTAGCCCGCGTTGTGTGTCGTGATTCGCAGGCGCTTTCCAGAGACTGTTTGCTGCAAAACCTAGCTGCTCCTGCCAACCGCCTGTACGTGCATCAGGCGGTCGAACCTCGTGGTGGGTCTCAGAGTGGACTCGGCTACAGTCCAGTCAATCAGTTTCTCGAGCTTGAAGTAGCTCCCGTCCGGGGCAACGATCTTCGCACGGATTCCCTTGTTCTCGAACGCCTCGATGATCAAGCTTTCGAGGATCCTTGGCGCCGCCGTTCCAGAGCTGCACCGCGAGCCACATCGACGGTCTCGATCGGGTTCCCCACGGCAACGAACCGCACGTCGAGATCCCCTTCGCCGCTTCGACTGAACGCGACGGTGCCGATGCCCCCGAGCTGCCACGCCACCCGGGCTCGGTCCCATGCCTCATGAAGGGTCCAGTCCGAGTCGGCGCCGCGCACCGTCAGGACCCGTCGGTCGGTGATCGCGTACCACGTGCCCCGGGCTTGATACCAACCATACAGTCCCGCGGCGGCGGCTGGGACGAGCGCCACGATGACGGCCGTGAGCCCAAGGCCAAGAGGGAACCAGAGCAGGAAGATCAACACTGGTGTGATGCCGATGAGCCAGACGAGACCCACGAACAGCGAGAGCGGAGCACTGAAGAACTCGACCGCGGCATTGGCTTTCTTGTAGGCATAGCTGACGTGGGCCAGGACCGCTCCGAGAGACGTGGGGCGCTCACACCATACGAGCCGCTCCTCAGGCCAAAGGTGTGGCTGAACCAGATTCTTAGGGCTGTTGCCGACCATTGCACATAGTGTTCAGGAGGTCGCAGGTGCAAATCCCGCCGTCCCGACAGGTTAAAGAAACAGCCCTGCAACGAGTTCCGTTTTGTGTAAGACGAGCCTCCGGGGCCTGCAGCGCCCCGTGAGACGAGCGCTGCAGGTGGCGGCAGGAGTTCACTTCTTCGGTGAAGTGAGCGGGACCATGATATGGGCGTACGCCGTGCCGGCCCACATCACCCAGGGACCTCCGCCCTGACGCTTGGTCGGTATCCCTTCGAGCGCCCGCGGGTCAGGAACAAGTAGCATCACATGCGGAGGATCGTATCCCCAGTCGTTGTCGGGTGTCGCCTTTGTCGCAAACGGGTCCGTATTGCTGCCGTAGCTGCCCCCAAAGGTCATGTAACCGATGCCCTCGCGCTCGATCTGTGGCGTGGCCTTGGTCATCAGCGCGCTCATGAACGACATCCACTGATCGTTCACGCACATCGGATCGTCCCCTCGAGTCGCCGGGAAATCGGGCAGACACGTCCACCCATTCGTCCCCGCGCGGAGCGTCACCATCTTCCCACCCTCGGTCGCGGGCCAGTCCATGATGGCGGCCTTCGCCGAAATAGAGCGCGGGGCGGCCTTCATGGCGTCGGCAATTTTTTGCGTTTTGGTCAGCTTCGCTTGCGCGACTGCCCGATCGGGAGACCCGGGCGAAACCAATGCTAGCACGAGGAGAGTAAGAGCGCGTTGCATACAATCCTCCATAAAGCGAGTTGTAGCTGACGACGACGGTCGTGAAAAGGGCGAGCCGTCGCGGCGTCTGGTGTAGTCGAGTCCTCCTGCGCACGTCGTCAATAATCCAACATACGACAGCGCCCGCGACTGTCCAGCGCGTGCGCTCGTAGGGAAATTTTACGCGCGGCAGCGGTGCGCCACTGCGTCGTTGCTACTCTCTGTCGCAACTGTCGACGTCGCCGTGACCTTGGCCGGTTGGTCCATGCCGAGTGCGTTCGGCGTAGTCCCCTGATGCCAGTGGCAGAGAGGAAGACAAGGGGTCCGCGGCGGGCCCTTCGTCTGCTCATTCTCGAGCCTAGCACTGGCGCTACGCGTTTGTGGACGCAGGTGATCCGGGTTCGCAACGAGGTTTTCAGAGCAGAGATCATGGGTGCTGTGAGTCTTGCTGTGAGTCTTGCTGTGAGTTTCGTGCTACTTCCCGGCGTATTTGCTCGCTTGAGATACGACACCGATGCCCAGAACCTCGCGTGATTGCTACTGGGTGTCGTAACTCGGCCCTTTAGCGATTCGCATGGGGTTCAGGGGG
>Ga0137409_10002675_pt1 | contig 19003 bp, 15 predicted proteins | sample CZODoug1_16funga_FD_122059 | JGI IMG/M metagenome (GOLD analysis project Ga0137409, IMG submission 122059) | Vadose zone soil fungal communities from Angelo Coast Range Reserve, California, USA - CZODoug1_16fungal (Hybrid Assembly) | ecosystem: Environmental > Terrestrial > Soil > Vadose zone... | reverse complement strand
GACTGGCAAGGAGACGGAGAGAATGCCCATTCCCAGGAGCAATCCTACGGAGATTGCCAAGATTATGAGACCAGCGTGGACCAGCCGGGAGGCGCCCAGATTGATCCGTGCCGCGATAAGATCCATTGCTCCGTTGAGCACGTGTGGACCCGGAACCAGAATCATGCAGGGGCAAACCGCTACCAGCCGCAGTGACGAACTTAGGTTGTAGCGCACCGCAAGCGCACCAAACATGCCGGCGAGCAAAGCTGCACAAAGCGGCTGCAGAAGAGTGTTCGCGCTGTACCGCGCCAGTGTGCGACGCAGAACCGCTCCGGCTGCTGCGCTGACCATGATGAGCACCACTGCTTTCAGATGGTGCACTCCGAAGATCGCCGCCATCGCAGCAGCACCCGCGGCTGCAGCGAGCGTAAACAACCAGGTTGGAGCCGGTGGTGCGTGCGCAATCGTCTTGATGTTTTCAAGTGCGGCGCCGATCGGCGGCCGGCCGACAGCACAATTCTCGATCGCAGACATTGCCGAGGCAACACGGTCCATGTTCATACCAGTAGGACTGCCGCGCTCGAAAGAAACTTGACTGCCAGTGCCATCTGCGGCCCGCAGCTCCAGCTCTTCCCAGTGCGCAATCATCGTGGCTCGTAGACCAAGCTGAGTGCCAAGCCGCTCGGCTGCTTGCACCGTTTCGTGAGTCGACTGCCCGTTGGTATGCAACACATGTGCGCAGGCGAGCACAAGATCACTTCGTTCAAGAATGGAGCGATCCGCAGCCATATCGACTGTCAAACGCCCGAATCTCGTGGCGGTGGGGTACTTAGGCAGCGGCTGTGACATAGGGTTTCACCAACACGATCACCTTCTAGAATTTGTAGCCGGTCCACAATGCCCAGTAATTCAGGTTGCGGCCTGGCTGACTCTCCTTGACAAACTTGCTGCATAAAAAATCCCGTAGTCGTCTTGAAAACATAGATGTCGATTCACCTGCAAGCGCACTTCCGCGCCCGGACGGTGTCCGACGAAGCGCGCATTACTTTTCCCCGCCGGAATAATCAGGAATCCGGGGACGGAGTACACTCCTCTCGCAGGCTCTCCCGCCGCTGGAAAGATCCAATCGCCTGCGGCAGCGTCGCTTCAACGCGAGGGTGCGCGTCTATAAAGTTGGTGATGCGGGGCATGACGATGGCCAACTTCCTATTCCTGAGCTAGAATCCGACGTCTAAAAAGACTCTCCAACCATTTCTTCGCTTTTCTTCCAGAGTGCCTCGGCGTTTTTCGGGTCGAGCGCATAACTGCGCACACCTTCGCTGACCGCGGTGATAGTCACATCATCTGGAACTACTTTGCTCACATGGCAGTTCTCGCAATACTGTCCGCCGACTTCATCAGCCGGAGCAACTACAGCGGCCCACACCGAAGTTGCAGCTCCTTGACGAATAGTCTTCAACTGGAAGGGTGCTTTACCCTCGGACGCAAGCTGCTTATTCATCTGCTCGATCGTCTTCTGGATGCGGACGGGGTCCAGATAGCGGTCCAGCTCCGTCTGGATGCCTCCTGGATGTACCGCCACGGCGCGTATGCCATTACCTCGATGACGCCTGTCGAAAGCAACGGCGAAGAGGATATTCGCAGTCTTGGACCGGCCGTAGGCAACGAAGGGTTCATACGGCGTCCTCACAAAGTTGGGATCTTCAAGGTCGACGTTGGAGAAGCGGTGCCCGGCAGACGCGAGGTTGATCAGACGCCCTCCCTTGCGGATAAGTGGCGCGATACGGTTGACGAGCACGAAGTGCCCCAGATGATTGGTGCCGAACTGCATTTCAAAGCCGTCCGCCGTATGACCAAACGGCGTGGCCATCACTCCTGCATTAGCGATGACCACGTCGAAGGGTTCACCCTTTTTGACCAGTCCTTCGACGCAAGCTCGCACGCTCTTCAGACTGGCAAGATCAAGCGCAACGAGCTCGAAACTTCCACCATTGGCTTCAGCGTCCTTTCGCACCTGCGCGGTTGCCGGTTCGGCTTTCTTTAAATCCCGTGCCGCGCCCACAACATGTGCGCCATGCGCGGCGAGTGAACGCGCCGTCTCTACCCCCAGTCCAGCCGAAACGCCGGTAACAAAAAACCGCTTGCCGCGCAGATTAATCCCGGACAAAACATCTTCTGTTGTTGAGGTTGCCCCAAATACGTCCGCCATTTTGTTTCTCCTTGCGGTGGCCCGTTCGAGTTCCGTTGCCTACGCCTGCGGTATTGACGGGCCGCCACGATTCCGGTAAAACGGAGAGTGTCTCCGAATCCTTAGATAATCGGAGGCTGTCTCCGGTTACATGGATTCTTGCCATGCCTAAGAAACATTCGCAACCTGCCGGGCGAAAGCCGCGCAGTGACGCACGGCAGAATCGCGACCGCATTCTGGAAGTGGCCAAGACGGCATTCACCCGGTCAGGTGCACATGCCAGCTTGGACGACATTGCGAAACAGGCGGGTGTGGGGCCGGGAACTTTATACCGCCATTTCCCGACGCGCGATGCCCTGATCGAGGCCGTTTATCACACTGAGGTGGAAAAGCTGGGGGCAGCACAGCGGGAACTATCGGCAAACCTGCCTCCGATCGAGGCGTTGCGGGCCTGGATGATGCTTTTCATTGACTACATTGCTACAAAGCAGATCATCGCCTCGGCGCTGAATAGCGTCGTCGGCGGTCCTTCGAGGCTGTACGATTCTTCCCGCGTTCAGGTTTCGGGAGCGATCGATGCCCTTGTGAGGACCGCCATGAAGAGCGGCGACATACGCAAAGACCTCGAGCCATTCGACCTGCTTCGCGCGCTGATTGGCGTCTCCAACGTAGCCACTGGCCCCGACTGGCAGGAAAGTGCCAGAAGACTCGTTGACATCCTGATCAAAGGTTCGCGGCCAATAAAGTAGAGCCCCGGCGACCTAACTGGGACACACTTGCCGCGAGCGCGCGCCAATGTCTCAATTTAATGGCTGTCCGTGCAATTCGGTGTCTACCCTATTTTTCTTGCCGGAATTTCCTGATTTCTTCGAAACTTTCGGAAGTGATCTCCGCGATTGGAATCGATCCTGGACGGATGACGGGCAAGCCGGAAGTTGGGGTTCGACGGTTGGGTTCGTGCAGAGAAAAGGTAGTGCCAGGTGCTCTTTTTACAAAGCATTCGTGCTCCAGCAAGGTCCTGGGTGGTATGACACTGAAATGGCGATCCGGTGGCAGTTCGTTATGGAGTCAACATTCTTTAAAGTTTTCTAATAGTTCTCCTCCTGGATGCGAGTGTGGCCGGTTCCTGCCTGCTGCAGCCAACACGCGGTTTGCTCCCAGATTCCTCAGAATTGGACACAAATAGCTTGTTTATTGGCAGTGAGTGCTAAGCAAATGGGTTAGCGATCAGCTTAGGCAGCCTAATTGCACGTATCCTGAGAGGCGGGATGCGTTTGGACGATGGGGACAGATGAGTAAGATTTTGGATCAAAACGAAATAGACGCGCTCTTCAGCAAAGCGCAAGCGTCGCGAAATGCCGCGGGCAGCGGCGCACCTAAGAGAGTCGTTCCTTGTGATCTCCGGCGTGCAAATCAACTGACAGAGGATCAAATCGTCTCCGTCACGAAGCTCCACGAGTCATTCGCGAGCCTGTTGAGCAGTTCTTTGGGAGCCCATCTTCGCGTTGCATTCGAGATGAATCTGGCTTCTGTCGAGCAAATGACCTATAAGGAATTTCTCAGCCGCTTGCCGGATCTTACCTATCTTGCTTCGCTGCGTGTCATGCCAATTGACGCGCGTGCGGCCATTCAGATTGATATCGGGCTGGCCTATCCAATCATTGACTTAGTACTTGGAGGCTCCGGCGCGGGCACAATTGATGCGAGAGAATTGACGGAAATCGAGGAGCAGGTTCTTGAGACGATTGTGTGGGTAGTAGCCCAGGCGCTGCAGACGTCCTGGGCTCCGGCTCTCGATCTTGCCTTCCAGTGTGAACAACGCCAGCGCAGCATTCAGATGGCGAGCACGATGCTCCTCGAGGAGAGGACTCTTTGTCTCCGCTTCGACATGCGCCTAGCAGAGGTAAACGGGACTCTCTCGTTGGTTTTTCCTGCTGTGATTTCCAACGTGCTCTTGCGCAAACTTTCTGCCAGATGGTCCTACTCCGATCGACTGCCATCCCGCGATTCGCGGCGGCATGTGCGTGAGCGCTTGCAGGAAAGCCGGTTCATGGCTGATCTTAGCTTGCCGGGCAGCCGGCTTTCCATCCGGCAATTCATCAATCTCGAGCCGGGACAGGTTCTCATGCTGCCCAAGAGTTCGCGAGAGCCCATTCATCTGAACATCGCCGGACAACCAATGTTTCTGGCTTATCCAGTCCGACAAGGCGCTCGGCGCAGCGCCAGAATCGAGAAGCGTCTCTCCATTGCTTCTTCTACTAAAAAGGGATAAGCGGGATCGGGAACCGCCGGATATTGCGCTTCACCGCTCTGCCTTGCCGCTCCCCGCCGTCAATCGGCGATCTCTCGTCACCAGGGAGATCCTATTTGTCTTGCTAGAGATCCGATTTCAGTTGGGAAAAAGTTATAGCGCGGAAGAGACAGAGGTGCCGGTGGCGGCAAAAACCGTGGCCATCTCGGCTTGCGCAAAGGAAACAAAGCACCGCACTACGGCGGGATCGAATTGCGTGCCGCTCGATTCAATGAGGCGCCGAACGGCTTCCTCGTGGGGAAGTCCGACGCGGTAGGGGCGCGAAGAAACCATGGCGTCGAAGGCGTCGATGACGGAGACGATGCGAGAGACGACGGGGATCTCCAGTTCTTTCAATCCCGCTGGATAGCCTTTTCCATCGAAGTTTTCATGGTGGTGAAGAATGTCGAGCGCGGCGCGTTCAAATCCCGGCAGCATGCGCAGCACCGCCCATCCATATTCGGGATGCTTTTTCATCAGCGCGTATTCCTCAGCGTCCAGGCGTCCAGGTTTTTTCAAAATGGCGTCCGGAATGCCGACTTTGCCGATATCGTGGAGGAGCGCGGCAACTTCCAGGTTTTGGAGTTCCTCTTCCTCCAGGCCGAGTTCCTGCCCAACGCGCATGCCCCACTCCGCCAGGCGCGTGCTGTGAACGCCGGTATTAAGATCTTTCAGGTCCAGCAGTTGGTTGAAGGCGCAGATCACCGAGCTTCGTAGCGCGGTGACCTGCTCTTCGACTAGTTTGACGCGCAGGGGGTCTGGCGTCTGAAGCGCATTAGGATTAGGAGATGGGGAGAGCATGGCTGCGCGCTCCTTCATCACTGCTGTTACCGGCAGAACAAAAAGCACGAACCGCCGCCACCGGAGCCGGAGCTGCTGTTTACCCAGGCAGAAACCGCCTGGTAGACATCGAGACGGCCGTTGTGGAGGTCTGGAGTGAGTTTGATAGCATGGGACAGCGCGCTGGACGCCGATGCCTGGTTCAGGGAAGGTTTGGCGCTCAACATCAGAGCCGCAGTTCCAGCGACTATCGGAGAGCTGAAGGAAGTCCCGGAAGCGCTGGCGTAGGTGCCGCCCGGGAAGGTGCTGATGACGTATTCGCCGGGGGCTGCAATCCAAACGTCCGTGTTTCCGTAGTTAGAGAAGGTAGAGCGCGCGTCCCAGTTCGTGGTCGAAGCAATCCCCATTACATTTGCATTGAGCGCTGCGGGGTACACGGGAGCACTTGTGTTCTCGTTTCCGGCAGCGGCGACCAGAACCACGCCCTTCTGGTTGGCATAGGAAACTGCTTGACTCAGGGCAGCAGAGGATGTCGGCACGTCGAAGCTCATGTTGACCACATTCGCCTGATGCTGCACGGCATAATAGAGGGCCGCGACGATGTTGGAAAGATATCCCGTGCCGTTGGAGGTAAAAGCCTTGAGAGGGAGAATCTTGGATTTCGGCGCCACGAGGTGAACTAGTCCGGTGGTCATCGTACCGTGACCAAATGCGGTGTACGGTCCTCCGTCAAGTACCGCAACTGAAGATTGATCAAGGACGGCGACACTGGACTGCTGCACGACTACAGGACCTTCATTGTCCGGGACAGCGCTTCCGCCATTTTGCAACTGTGGGACATCCAGCCATTCGGAAGCGCCCGGCTGATTGCGGGTGAAGTCATAGCCAGGCAAAAGGACGGGTAGAAGAACTGGGTGGGAGGTATCCACGCCGGTATCGATCACGGCCACGATGCCGGTACCACCAATGTTGAAACCATTTTGCGCATCGGTTAGGCGAATGATCTGTGCGGCGGGTTGCGCGGCATAGCCATGCCAGACGAGCGTGCCGTAATAGTTGAGGGGGGTGCGGTCGTTCAATCCTGAAGGAATACTGCTAATCGGCTTTAGAGGAATGGGCAAGAGCTGGTCTGGCTCGATGCTCTTGATGCCCAGAAGAGCTTCCAGCAGGTTGACAACACCGTTGAGAAGATTCGAGATCAAATTTCCAGTACTCGTGACCAGGAAGGTCTGACCCACTTGACCATCCAAAGAGCCTTGCACCTGACAGCCGGCAGAGAGGCAAAGATTGAGGACGGAAGTCAGTCCACCGGTCGTGCGAACGATGTAGCGGTTCTGCGCTGCGGCGGGCTGAACACCCGCGGTTACCAGGACGATGAAGACCGTGAGAATGAGTACGCTACGTTTCATTGTATAGATCCCTTTCAGGGGACTACTGTTTCAGTTTCACTCCGCCATTGGCAGAGAGGGATACCCCGCGAGTCTTGCGGAATCTGCCTCTTGGGCCAATGGTACGAGTGTGATGGCTGTCAAAATCATTCGAACTATCCGTTTTTGGTACGTTCGTACCATCAGGCAAATACCTGAAAATCCCTATGGGGCATTCACCTGTCATGATTTGGCTTTCCCTGGCAAGTGTCCCAGTGCGTTGCGGAGCGAAATCACGATGGATTTTTCACCCTGGCCAGGAAAGGCAAGCTCCAAGTCACCAGTGTTTTCAACTTCACCGCGGAACTCGCCAAACTGATTCGTGACCGTGTGGATGAGATTCCCTCGATGATTCGAGAGCGTGATTTTCACGTCCCTCCCGACAACACCGGGCGAACTTACGTCCAAAAGCTGGCCTGTAACCATCAGGCGATTGCCCTCGGGCTTCGCTTCAATTTGGATATCGATCTGATAGGGGTCAGCGCGGTAGAGCATTTGCCTGGTTCCCAATCCGCTGAACCGCGCGCCCGCCAGCATCGGATGCAAGAGACTGTCGAACATCACTTCGACGAGGCTGCTCTTTTTGTTGCGATGCGCACCCGCCCCTGCGGCGGCAAACGCTGCTTTGGCGAGTCGAACGTCCGCCTGAGGAGGCTGATACATGGCCTCCATTGCGGCCGTTTTGTGCAGTTTTTGCCATAGCGCTACTGATTCCTTGCATTGCTTGCAACCGGTACCCAGGTGCTTCTTCATGGCTTCCTGTTGCTTTGGAGAGGTCACTCGGTTCACGAAATCGATCCACTCCTCAGTCGTAAAGTGCTTCATCTTGGTTCCCCCCATCAGCCTTTCTCTGAACTTCCGCTCCCCAGCGGATGAGAGCCAGTACTGCTCTCGTGGAATAAGGGTGCGGGGGAAGCCGAAAAATATAGGGAGGAAAGGAGTTAGCTAACTTCTTTAGTTTCAGCTAGTTTTCCGATCAATACGAAGGGGGCCCAGAAGTATGGGTGGGGGTGCTGTTGGCGGAGTTGCTTCATAGCGGATTGCAGTGCGCCAGCCATGTTCCCTGCTTTAATGTAATTCTTGTAGAACTCCTGCATGAGTGCGGAGGTGCTCTCGTCGTGAACGTCCCAGAGGGAGAGGAGCAAAGTCGTCGCGCCCGCGCAGAACAAGCCGCGCTGCAGGCCCAGGAGTTCGTCCCCCGCGGAAACGAAGTTCATGCCGGTGGCGCAACCGCTGAGAGTGACAAGTCTAGCCGGCAGGCGAATCTGGTAGAGGTCGTATAGGTTCAGGTAGCCATCTCCGAGCCGGATGCCGGAAAACATTGGGTTGTCCTGACGATAGTTGCCGTGGGTCGCAATGTGTAAGAGGCTGCTCGCTGAGCCGCGCTCCCGGAGAACCGTTGCGGTCGCCTGCGGGCCAAGGAAAAGCTCGGGATGCGGCAAGAGCCCTGCGAGGGATTGCACCTCATGCAGGATGTGTGGGGCACGGTCATCGGGGATTCCCATCACCAGGGAGTTGCGCATCTCGCCGTCCGTTTTTTCCTGGCAAAGGGCAAAGACGGTGGCGCTAGGCGCGTAGGAGATGGTGTGCGTGTCGCAGAGGTATTCCTCTCCATCTCGCAACGCATGAAATGGAAGAAAGTGCAGCGCGCCATGTGGCACGAAGATCAAATGCTGGGCTTGGAGGTGCTCTCGGATGGGAGCAATAAGTTCTGTGTAGAGCGCCGCCAGGTGCCCCTGAGTCGCAGCGAGCAACGGCTGCTCAAAACGGTGCGCATACGCGGTCCCCATGCGAAATTTCGAAAGCTGAAAGCGCAGTAAGTGCAGAAAATGGAGGACCCGGGAAACCACGCTGACCGCGGTGATTTTGATCGATTCTCGCGTAACCACAGCGGCGATCAGACGATCCCCCGTCGAGTAATATTCGACCAGCGCTGTGCCTGAGGGCAAAGCGGCTTGCAGGCGTGCCAGCGAGAAGTCCGCGGGAGCCTCAAGGGTGGCGTATTCTCTTTCGTTCGCGGGCAGCTCCCGAAGGGTTCTCAAGAGCTCGTTTTCGTGAGACACCGCTTTTTCATGCAACTGTTGCAGGCGTTTGGACGAACTTTCTTCGGGGCGCAGTTGCTCCAACTCGATCCGGTGGTAATACCAGTTCAGCTCTTCGCGCAAATCGCGAATTCTCCGCACCAGTTCGCTCTGCCCGGCAGCCCCCATCGGGAGGCTCTGGCCGCTCTGAAAAATCATTTCGGTCATGCTGCGCGATTTTGCGGCTTCGATACAGTTAAAAGCCTCGGCAGCAGCGGCTTCGCCAGGCTCGCCGCTCAGGTGCAAATCCACCAGCGCCTCATAGACTTGAAGGCGGTTTTTCACGAATGAAATCTTCAGCTCTTCGGAATGCAGCCGGCTGCGCAGAGTTTCGAGCGCGTTGCGCGCCTCGCCATAGGCAGAAAGAGCCGCTGGGCGATCGCCACGATTCTGAGCAAGCTGCCCGCGCAAAAAGTGCGCCTGGTAGGCGAGCACCGGCGTCTGCAAGCGCTCAATCCTGGCGGCGGCAGCCTCCGTTTCCAATTCCGCAACGGCGGGCTCTCCGACATGCAGTGCGATGCGCGCCAGTAGAAGGTGTGCGAGAACAGATTTTCCGGAGAGCAAGGTTTGATCGAAAAATCCGGCGGCGCCGGCGCAAAGCCTTCGCGCCTCAAAGTAGCGTCCTTCATGGAAGAGCAGCAATCCCTGGTACAAATCCAGAAGCCACGGCCACACCAGATTCTTTTCGCGCGCAAACATTTCTCGCGCCTTCGTAAATCTTTCGAGGGCTTGAACTGTTTTCCCTTGTTGTCCGTAAGCAATCGCCCGGTTTGCCAGCGTCTTCGCGGCTTCATAGCCCATGCCTAGTTTTTCGAATCGTGAGAAACCTTCATCGGCCATTTCCCCGGCTTCTTCGCTTAAGTTCAGCTCCAGGTATATGTCTGAAAGATCGAGATAGCAGAGAGCCAGATGATAGGCGTCGCCGGTGGCCTCGCAGGCGCGCCGCGCCGCATAGAGCATCTCGATGGCCTGGCCATATTCGCCCCGGAAATAGTGGAGGTAAGCGATATTGTAATCGGCCTGCGCGACCAGCAGTGGCATGCCGTTTTGTTTGCACAGCTCGCGAGCCTTCTGATAACAATCCAGCGACCTCGCAAAATCGTTCAAATTGATCAGGCACATCGCCAAGTTGCTGAAGATGGCGGCCATGCCTTCCCCGTCTTTGTAGGGCATCAACCCAACGTAGGCACGCTCGTAATGGGCGATCGATTCCTCGAATCGGTCTTGACGGTGATAGATGTTGCCCACGTTTATTTCCAGACGGGCCAAACGCCAGGAATCATCGAGACGCGTAAAGATCACCCGGGCACGCTCCGCAGCATGAAACGCCCGGTCGTATTCACCGAGGAGGATCAGGGGCTGGATCGAGCTACTGAGCGTTCGTGCGGCTTCATTCTCATTTTTCAGCGCTTCGTAAAGCTCGAAAGCCTTTTCGTGGTGCTCGACCGCCCCGGCGTTGTTTCCGCAGGCATAGAGGGCGTTTGCCTTGGCCCGCAGCCCGAGAGCCAGGCTTTCCTTGCCCCGCAGTTTCTTCCCGATCAAAACGGCTGCTTCCGCGAGGTGCAGCGCCTCGCGCGTGTCCACGCGTACTCGCTCAACGACCAGTTTTGCCAGCCGCTCGACAACTTCGCCGCGTGCAAGGGCCGCGTGGCGAGCGAGAAACTTCCGACGCGCCGAATCTGTCTCGAGCTTTGCGAGTTGCGAAAAGAGTTCTTCCGGCGGCGCTTTCTTGACCATTGTGGGCATCAGTGGAATCCCAGCTCGTCCAGATTTCGCCGCAAGCGCTCAATGCATTTCTGGCGCGTAAACCCAATCGACCCCAGGGCCAGCCCCAGTTGCGCGGCAACCTCGGTATAAGGCCGCGGCGGAGTTTCAAAAAAGAGCAGCTCCACGAGCCTGCGGCACTGCGGTGTTAGCGTCTGCATCGCATCCCGCAGCATCTGTTCTTCTTGCGTCTGTTGCACCAGGGTTTCTGCGATGGCCGGAGTTTCCGGCTCCGGCAAGTCCACGTCGGCATCGCGGCTGACCAGGCGCTGCGCCTGGCGCTTCTGTCGATAGCACTGGTGATGCGCTACCTGCATCAGCCATTTCGGAAGCGCCTTCGGCTCTCGCAATTCCGGCAGCCGCGTCAGCAGCTCCACGCAGGTGGACTGAAATACGTCGGCGGCTTCGTGAGGCGGCAAGCCGTACTTGACGGGAATGGAGTAGATGAGCGCTTTGTACTTGTCAATCAGCTGGGACCACGCTTCTTCGTTTCCGTCTAGACACTCCTTGACCAATCGCGTGTCATCCCAACTGCTTCGAATTTTCTTTCCAGGCTTGGCAAGGACCGGATTCATGGGCGGACATTACCTGAGGCATCTTTGAAGTAGAGCTGTTCTGCATTCCACAGGACATACGGTTCCAGAACGGCGGGATGAAAATTGCCGATGGAATTCTTCGCCCCCACTAGAATATCCGGGCTGGCTAGAAAGATCATTGGCTGATTCTCAGCAAGGAGCTCCTGAACGCGGTCAAACCACTTTTTCCTTTGCTCGTAGCTTGGTCCGGCAAGTTGTTGCTCCATCAGTTTGTCGATCTCCGCTTCCCAGGCGGTTGCGGGATGCGCCTGCGATGGGTTCCAGAGATGCGTTCCGCCGCTTGAAAGCCACACATTAGAATCGGCCGTGGGATCAGCGTCAAAACTAACCAGCCCCAAAATGCAAGCCTCGTATTCTCTCGTCTGCGTGACGCGATCGATTAAGGAGCGAAACTCCGTCGGCACGATTTGAACCCGCACTCCGAGTTGTTTCAAGTCGTCCTGAATCAGAGTGGCCATCTTGGTGCGGTCCGCATTCGTGGAACTGGTCAGGATGGAGAACTCGACGGACTTCGCGTCTGAATCCACGAGCGCAGGCTCCCCGTTGGGCCCGGTGATCCAGGTAAAACCTGCTTCCTTCAGCAGCGCCCGCGCTTTGTCCAGCGAACGTTGTGGGTGTGGGATCGAGGCATTCCCCCAGCGATGATTACCCGGCGTGACTGGTCCCCAAAGCGGGGCTCCGCGCCCCTGGTAGACCAACCGGACAATCGCCTCCCGGTCAATCGCCGCGGAGATGGCTTGCCGGAATTTGACTTCGCGAAACCATTTCATTTTCCGCGCCAGGTCAGGCGGAGTTTTTTCCCCCGGCTCATTTAGATTGAAGAACAGGAAATTGTATTCGAGCCCGGGCCCGGCGTCGGACATCGTATAGCTGCTCTGTTGGCGGCTCAGCACCGAGAAATTCTCCGCGCCCAGCCGGCTGATTAAATCCGTTTCTCCGGACTGGAACCGTAAGACCTGCGCGTCCGCATTGGGCACAAAGAGGAAAACCAATTCTTCCAGGTATGGCAGCCGGCTACCCTTAGCGTCCTGCTTCCAGTAGTAGGGATTGCGCTCGAGCACCAGTTTTTGCCCGGCGACATATTCTTTCAACCGAAAAGGTCCGAGTCCCGCCCACTGACTCGCAGGCGTAGCAAGCGTCCAGCTTTGCGCAAGCTTCCCATCGTTATAGGGTTTCTCGAGCAAATGGCGCGGCAAGATGGCAAGGCCGTCGAAAAGCCTTTCGCCGGCACCATAGGTTTTTGCCAATTGGAACACCACCGTTTGTGCATCCAATTTGCGAACAGCGATTGGTTTGCCCCCGACAATCAGCAGGTCGCGCTGCGTGGCGTGAACCTTTTCGTCAAGACAAACCCGAAAGGTGAATAGGATATCGTCCGCATCGACGGGCTCGCCGTCGGAAAACCGCAATCCCTTGCGAAGCGTCAGTGTGTACTGCAATCCATCCGCGGAAACCTTCCAGGATTTCGCCAGCGCGGGTTCCGTGAGCTGCGTCGCACGATTGATGTGAATCAGGTCGGCTTGCATGGCGCCGAGAATCACTTCGCGCGACGGTGCATCCGCGGCCGTCAACGGATTCAGAGTTTTTGGTTCAGCACGCAAAGAAACGACGATTCGTCCGCCCTGTTTTCCAATTTCGCCGGGAAGTGTGAGCAGTTCTTCGGAAGAACTCGCTTGTGGTGGATTTCCGAAAGCGGGCGGCGATACAATCTCGGCGCCGGCCAGGAGCAGACCGCAGCTAAACCATTTGCCAAAGGTGGAGAGTCTTGCCATGCTCACCATCTGCCCCCGCTAGTTACCTTCTCTATCTTCCCGGCGCCAGCGTCCTCCTGCAATGCACTCGCGAGTCCTAAGTATCCTAGAAAGAACGGCACGATTGCCAACGCCGGCATGTACATCCACCAGTATGACACCAGGACGCTGTACTGCTGAAGGCTGGCCAGGAGGCTGCCCCAGCTCGCCACCGGCTCCGGGACTCCCAGCCCCAGAAAGGAAAGTGTCATCTCTGCGAGCACGAATTGCGGCACGAGGATCGCCGCTTGCGTCAGAATCACGCTTGCAGTTTGCGGTAAAATATGACGCTGCAGGAGATAATTATTCTTCGCCCCGAATCCCCGCGCCGCGCGCACATAATCGCGCTCTTTCGCGCTCAGAACCACTCCGCGCACCAGCCGCGCCGGCCGCGCCCAACCCACTGCTCCGACAACAACGATAATCAGAAAAAATGCCCGCAGCGGGCTGACCGACAACGGCAAGAAGGCCCGCAGCGCCAGCAGCAAATACAACCAAGGCAGCGCCACAAACAATTCAGCCACGCGCATCAATAATCCATCTCGCCAGCCGCCGTAGAAGCCCGCGGCCGCTCCAATGAGCACGCCCAAAAACAAGGTAAGGCCCGCTCCGAGCAATCCGGCGAGCAGTGAGATTTGGCCGCCAAGCAGAATCCGAGAGAGCTGGTCACGTCCGTAAGCATCGCTCCCCAATAAATAAATTCGGCTCCCCGACGCGCCGAAGAAATGTAGACGAGACGGCACCAGCCCCAGCAATCGGTATCGCGCGCCGCTCACCAAGAATTGCAATGGCAGGACCTGATCGGCGCGCTCCTCGAATTGATCGAAGGAGCCGGCGCGCAACTGCACGGCGTAGAAAAAAGGGCGAAAGTGAAAGTGCCCCGCTATATCCATCATATGAATTCTCATCGGCGGCACGTAGGGCCGCTCGCGGTCCTGCTCGGCTGGATCATACGGCGCGAAAAAACCTGCGCACCCGATGATTCCGTGCAGCACCACGAGCGCTACGAACCATCGCTTCCAACCACGAGGTGGGATCATCGCGCAGGCGCCCCGCTGCGAATTCTGGGATCGGCCCAGTAAATCAATACGTCCGCTAGGAAGTTTCCCGTGACCAGAAAAACCGTCGAGCAGAGTACGCCGCCGATCACTACGAACAGATCGCGGGCAAGGATGGCCTCCAGGAGCAGCGGTCCAAGTCCCGGCCAGCTCATCACCACTTCGACGAGCAGCGATCCGCTCAGGAGGGTTCCAACGCTAAATCCAAAGAGCGAGAAGAGTGGATTCGCGGCAGCCCTCAACGCATACCGGTAAAGTAGTATTCTGCGGGGAATACCGTGACTTGCCGCCGCCCGCAAGAAGGGGGCATCGAGCACCTCTGCCACGGCGGCGCGCACGTGCCTGACTAGGCTCGGCAATGCGGAAAGAACGAGCGCGAGAATCGGCAATTCCATGTGCCACGCCAAGTCCCGGAGTTTCTGAACCGGCGTGAGGCCCTCCAGAGCCGCCGAGACCATCCCTCCCGTGGGAAACCATCCGCTTCGTACCGCCAGAATGAGCACTCCGATCGCGAGGACGAGATCCGGAATGACCAAGAGAACCGCTGTGGCCCCGGAGATTGCACGATCCGGCAAACGTCCAAAGGTTGTGGCACTCCAGATTCCCAACGGTAGCGCCAGCGCCCAGGCGATCAGCATGGCCGTCACCGTCAGTAGTAATGTGTTTCGCGCACGCACCCACAGCAGCGGCGCAACGGGACTGTTGTACGCAAAAGAAAATCCCATGTCGCCGTGCAGAAGCGCGTTCACCCATCGTCCGTAACGTACGGGCAGCGGCCGGTCGAACTGATACTGCACTCGCAATGCTGCCACCGTTTCCGGAGCAATCTGGGGATTCAGCCGCATTTCGTCGAAATAGTTTCCAGGCGCCAGGGTGGAAAACAGAAAGGTGAGGATCGAAACCCCGATCAGGAGAAACACACCCTGCATCAACCGGCGTAAGAAGTAGCGCATCAAATCACCTGCGGCCGGTGATCCGCAGCGCCCAGTCTAGGTGTCGCGGCGATCAAGCGCCGAGTGGCCTCTTGACCCGGTGCGCGCAAGAGTTTGTCCGCCGCGCCCATCTCGACCACCCTTCCTTGCTCCATCACCGCGATTTCGTCCGCCAAATGCGCCGCCATTCCCAAGTCGTGGGTGATGAAGAGATACGTCAATCCCAGCGCAGCTTGCAGTTCCAACAGCAGATTCGCGATCTGCGCCTGCACGGAGCAATCTAGGGCGGAAAGTGCTTCATCCAGAACGAGCAGCTTGGGTTCAAGCGACAAAGCCCGCGCGATCGCTAATCTCTGCCTTTGCCCGCCGCTGAACTCATCGGCTTTCTGCGATTCCTTCTCTTGCGGGATGCCCACCTGCGCAAGAAGGACTCGCCCCCTGGCTTCCCTCTCCTGCTTGTTCAAGCGCCCCTGCACAATCAACGGTTCACTTACTATTTCAAGAGCGGAAAATCTTGGATTCAGCGAGCGCACAGGATCCTGGAACACCAGCTGAATCTGCGGGCGTACCTCGCGCAGTTGTTTCTCGCCGAGGGCGGCGATTTCGTTCCCGTCAAACACAATTCTTCCGGACGTCGGCCGCTCTAAGCAGGCGATGCAAAACGCCAGCGTGCTTTTCCCGGAACCCGATTCACCCACAAGAGCCAGGGTTGACCCTCGCCCAATGGAAAAAGACACCTCTTGCAGAGCCGACACTTCCTTCTTGGACCCGAGCGCAGTCGTTCGTTCGTAGCGTTTCGCGAGCTTTTCGACAATCAGGAGTCGGTCCATCTTCTCGCCCTCGCGGGAATCATCCACCGTACTTGAAACACGATACGGCATGCGCTTCGCTCAACGCCATCGCTCCCGGTTCGCGTTGTTTGCACTGCTCCATCCGGTCCGCGCATCTGGATTCGAATCGGCAACCGCTCTCCAATACTGCCAGATTCGGCGCCTCTCCCGGAATGACTGGCAGCCGTGACTTGCGGCTTCGCGCTGATCCCTCGAGTCCCTCCGGCACACTTTGCATCAGCGCGCGTGTGTACGGGTGCTGAGGAGATTTGAGGATTTCTTCCGTCGGGCCGATTTCCGCTACTTTTCCCGCATACAGAACTAAAACGCGGTCCGCCAGGCCTGCTAGCAATGCTGGGTTGTGCGTGATTAGAATGATGGACAAATTGAATTTTTCCCGTAGCCTTCGGAAAATTCCAAGAATGTCCTGCTGCGTGGTCGGATCAAGAGAAGCCGTCGGCTCATCCGCAACGATCAGGGACGGGCCGCAAGCGATTGCCATGGCGATCAACACCCGCTGCTGCTGCCCACCGCTCAGTTGATGGGGATAGGAGTCGGCAATGTGCGCCGTATCCGCGGGAAACACCTCCGCCAGCACTTGCAGCATCTTTTGACGCCGGGCCGCGCGGCTCGCCGGTTCATGCGCCGCCAGTACGTCGCTGACTTGTTCACTAATTCGAATCGTGGGATGCAGCGCGAGCGAAGGTTCTTGAAAAATCAGCGCAATACGAGCCCCGCGAATTGGTTCAAGTGCCCGAGGTTCCGCACGCAGCAAATCCTGCCCTTCGAACAGCACAGCGCCCTTTTGAATTTCCGCATTTCCAGGGAGGAGCCGCAGCAACGCCACCGCGAGCGTGCTCTTGCCGCAACCGGATTCCCCGAGCACACCGAGAGTCTCTCCGGTCCGCACATCAAAGCTGACCCCTTCAAGAGCCGGGGATTTTCTCCCAGCCCGTGAAATGTAAGCGACGTGAAGATCCTGAACCTGCAGAAGGGGTGCCATAGCGAAGCGGGCATCAGACCTTTTTCTGTGCCGTCACCCATGTTCGGCCAAGAGTACCGGGCGGACAAGGCTGATGAACCCTCAAGCATTCGAATGGTAAAGAGCGCTGTCAATCACCTCACTCGCTCAGATTTTTGGCCACATCCGCTGTAAAAACCCGACACCTGCATCAGGCAGGTCCTGGCTGCATCACCGCGCCAAAACGATCTACCGGTTGGCGTGCGCCGCAGCAGCCCGGTTTTCTGCCACGTCTGTTCGCGGCGTCATCGAGAGCACGATGTACTCTCTTTCTTTGCCGTCCGCTTCCGCTACGCGCAACAGCAACTTGTCTTTGTGAATTCGAAACTCCGCCGTCTCGCCAATCGGCAGAAGCACAGGGTGTTTGTCATCTTTCGGACGGATCCGGTACGAAATCCGCTGCGACCGCAACACATACTCCTGGCACAGCGTTTCCTGCGTTTTCTTGTGCTGGCCGTCGGTTCCAAAAATCTCCCCAGCAAGTGTTTTGCCGTCCTTCTCTGCATATCCGCAAGCAGCGGAATTCATTTGCACCAGTTCGCCCTTCTCGTAGGCCGGCTTGTCCTTTGCCGGCAATGAAAATGGCGCGGCGAGCAGAACAAAAAGGGAAAGTGTCTTCTTCATGGCTTTTCCTCCGGCAGTTTCGGTCAAAACTGCCACACACCGCCTCTGGGCTGGGGCCCTGCGGCATTCACCCTTATAAGGGCCGAATCCCTCACGGAAAATATAGGCCACTGTGTTCATGGTTTTGTCTCGCAATGCGCTAGATGTATCAGTCTCTGCCCCCGCGGGCGGCACGCCGCATGCCCATCATATGTGGACACCGATCACACCCCCGCCGAGCAAATCGCCTCGAATTTCAAATTGTGTGTTAATAAGTTTCTAGCTATCGCGTCTTAGGTAGTAGATAAGCCGAGGAGGGCAGCTTGGCGGCCGCGATAGAAAACATCATGGTGACGCAGGCTTTCCCACAGCTTGAGGAAGTTTTCCGAGCACACCAAGTCTGTGTTCTCAAAGCTGCTTACCGGATTACCGGCAGCATGGCGGATGCCGAAGACGTTTCACAGTCTGTTTTCCTCCGATTGGCACGCGGGATTGTCGACCCAAGCCGTATCTCCAATCTGCAGAGTTACTTACAGAAATCGGCGGTCAACGCCGCCCTGGATCTAGTCCGCTCGAGGGGCCATCGAGAAGTCGTGCCGGTTGAAACCGCCGGCGAGATCCAATCCGATTCGAGTGTTTCCCCGGAACGTGCGCACTCCTCCTTGGAACTCAAGAATTGGCTTCGCAGAGAGCTTGCCACTCTGAATCCCCGCGCCGCCGAAATGTTCGTTCTCCGCTATCTCGAAGGGTTGGATAACCCCGAAATTGCCCGGACCATGAACACTTCTCAGGCCGTTGTGGCAGTGACCCTGTTTCGCGCCCGCGCACGACTAAAGAAGAGCCTTCGTAGTTTTAGGAAAGGTGCATCATGAAATTCTTTCGATCCAAGCAAGACGCCCGCCTTGATCAGACGATTTCCGAACTTCGCGGCGAACAGCCCGATGCTAAGACGCTATCGGCTTCATCGGAGCGCGTGTGGCAGCGGTTGCAATCCATCGAGGGCGCGGAGGCCGCGACCAGTGCTCTGCAGCTTATTCGTGGCTGCGCCGATATCCGTGCTCTGCTCCCAGCTTTTCATCAGCAAGAGCTTCCTCCGGCTCGCGCTCTCATCGTGCAAGATCACCTGCGGGAATGTGTCTCCTGCCGTTCTTTCGCTGTTGGCCGCGGGTCTGAAAGCGCGACGAACACCAGCTGGCGGATGGAGCCGGCGGCACGCGGTTTTCAATGGAGTCTTGCCAGACTCTCCCTAGTGGCAGCGACAGCCGCATTGCTGGTTGCCCTGGTCTGGACTGGTCGCAATTGGTATTTAACCGGCCCTCCGGGCAATCGTGCACGGATCGATTCCATCGACGGGCAAGCGTATGGCATCGGCGCCGCTGGCGAGCGCGCACTAAAACCGGGGGACGAAGTCGGCGAGGGTGAATTCATTCGCACGGCCGCCAATTCTCATGCCAAGGTGCGGCTCTTCGAGGGTTCCCAAGTGGAAATGAATCAACGCGCAGAATTGGCCGTCAGCGCCAGCCGTCGCGACACAACCATCCATCTCGACCAGGGCAGCATCATCGTGCAAGCGGCGAAACGCCACACCGGGCATCTGTACGTTAGTGCTCCGGATTGCACGGTAGCTGTCACCGGAACAGTTTTTTCTGTAAATTCCGGTA
>Ga0137409_10002673_pt1 | contig 19005 bp, 14 predicted proteins | sample CZODoug1_16funga_FD_122059 | JGI IMG/M metagenome (GOLD analysis project Ga0137409, IMG submission 122059) | Vadose zone soil fungal communities from Angelo Coast Range Reserve, California, USA - CZODoug1_16fungal (Hybrid Assembly) | ecosystem: Environmental > Terrestrial > Soil > Vadose zone... | reverse complement strand
AAAGTAGCGCAGAGCATCGTTGCCGAGTACGTCGAGGATGGTTTCCGCGCGAACAATATTCCCGCGCGACTTCGACATCTTGCTCTCTTCAAACAGCAGCCAGCCATGCGCCACAATCGACTTCGGCAGCGGCAACCCAGCCGCCATCAAAGTCGCCGGCCAGTAAACGCAGTGGAAGCGCACGATTTCCTTGCCCACCATGTGCACATCGGCAGGCCAGTACTTGTCGTAACGCGAGGTATCGCCGGATGGAGAACTCGACCCGTAGCCAAGCGCCGTAATGTAATTCGCCAGCGCATCGAACCAGACATAAATGACGTGAGAAGGGTCGTCCGGAACCGGAATCCCCCACTGAAGCGTCGAGCGGCTAATCGAAAGATCCCGCAACCCGCTTTTCACAAACGAAATCACTTCATTCCGCCGCGTCTCCGGGCGGATGAACTCAGGATGCTCTGCGTAATACGCCAGCAGCTTGTCCTGGAACGCGGAAAGCTTGAAGAAGTAGTTCTCCTCTTTCAGAGTCTCCGTCGGCCGCCCGCATTCAGGGCAGGGAGCACTCGCGCCGACGACATCCACATACATCTCGTCGAACACACAGTACTGACCCTCATACGAGTCCTTGTAGATGTACCCCTTGTCGCGCAACTGCCGAAAAAGTTCCTGCACACCCACCTTGTGCCGAGGCTCGGTGGTGCGGATGTAGTCATCGTTGGTGATCCTCATCCGCTTCCACAGGCCCTGAAACGCCGCGGAAACCTCATCGGTAAGCTGCTGCGGAGGGATCCCAGCCGCCTGCGCCGCGCGCTCAATCTTCTGCCCATGCTCATCGGTACCGGTCAGGAAATATGTATCCACGCCCAACTGCCTCTGCCGCCGTGCAATGGTGTCGCAGGCAATCGTTGTATACGCGTGCCCAAGGTGGGGCCGGGCATTCACGTAGTAAATCGGCGTGGTGATGTAGAACTTGGACATGGCTTGGTTGGCGTCAGCTTCGATTGGCCACCTACGCGAGGCGGCGATGTGCTTTGTTCGAGCCCAGCAGAACGGCTGAATCATTCATCATAGGGAACGCGGGATGGAGGCGTCAAACTTCTCGCAGGAGGGATGTGGCGAGGGGGGATTGGCTCCTGCCATCTACGGATCCAAGGGCCAGGGCACGTGGTGGGAGGGAGGCCGGGTGTACTGCGTGTTAACGCCTGATCGCAAACAGATGGCTCGTATTCCGTGCCGGCCGCTACAATTCAGAACATGCGAGTTCTGAGGTACGTCGCCCTCATCCTGTTCGCTCTACAGTTGTTTGGGCAAGCCACCGCGGTTCCGCGCGATTTTTCGATTACTCTAGAGCGCTCCGGTTGTGTTGGGAACTGCCCTGAGTACAGAGTCACGATTCTTGGTAACGGATCGGTCCAATACGAGGGCCGATGGTATGTGCGTACACAGGGCATCCGCAGGAGCACGATCTCTCAACTAGATGTCGAAAAGTTGGTACACAAGATTCAGGACGAACACTTGTTTGGTTGGGAAGAAAAGGGTATGGTCTGCGTGGATTACCCAGAGGTGCACATTACGGCCACCTTAAACGGTCAGCACAAGCATGTACTCGAAGGGTGCAACTCGCCAGGGCAAGTCCTCAGATTCGCAAACGAAATAGACAGGGTTTCAGGAAGCAACCGGTGGGTCGGAAAGAAGCGATGATGGGCGGGCGTCCGAGCCCTTGCGCTTGATCTCTGCCGACACCACCCGGACAAGGGGTGCCCCGTCCCTTCGGCTCCGCTCAAGGCAGGCTCTTGCAAGAAACGCAAGGACGAGGCGCCCGAGATTCCATTTCTGGAAGGAAAGTCAAAATGGAGAAGGTCGGCCACCCGCCTTCGTCCGCCGTTCCTCTACCCGTCCCGCCGGAAATCATAGAAGACACGAATAAGGTTGTCATCGAGATCGGCGGCCATAAACTCGCGGAGTTTCCATGGTTTATCCTCAGGCTCGGATAAGATCTTCGCCTGCGCGGCCTTCCACTGCGCGAAGAGTTCGTCCACTTCGGCCCTGCTATCAAGATTGAGCCAGAAAAGCACAGGGCCGGTGTTGCCGTAGGACTCTCGGAAGGAGCGGTTGGTAAGAAACAGTCTGCAATTTCCCCTGGAGATGCCTGCAATGCCGCCCTCGTCATCCCCCCAATCCACGGTGAAGCCTAGCCTGTCGACATAGTAGGCTGCGGATTTGCCGACATCAGAGGACGGAATTTCCGGGACCGCAGCGGGGAAGGTCATGGGCTGTTGGCGTCATGATCGCACAGCGAAGAACAAGGGTTCAACTTCCGACTCGTAGGCAAAAAGGAAGGCGAATGGCCGAGCCCTTGCGTTTGATCTCTGCCGGCACCACCCGAGATTCCGTTTTTGGCAAGGAAAGTCAAAACCCGGGAAACGGTCGGCCACCCGCCACGGGTGGGGCACCCATCGTTCCGTTAGGGGAAGAGAATTCAAAACATAAAAAGTCCGAGCCGCCCGCCTACTGGTGTTTTTGCGCCGCGATCTTCGTGCCCCTGAGGATTTGAGCTGCGCACTTTCCAAGATCATCGTCCCAGCAAGACCCTGCAACCTTGCTGGTAGTTTTATTCTCAGTTGAAGAAAATTCCACGCTGTAAAACACCTGAGTCCGTTTGCCGACAAGTTTCCACTCGACGTTAGAGGGAATTGTCACGACCAAAGTGCCCGGCTTGCGCCCGCTACTCAGCACCAAATCAGGCGACTGCCTAAATGCCGTTTCGACCTGATCGGCGAGTCTTTGAGACAAACCGTCATCCCCTACATGCCAAAATTCAACGAGCGTGGGCTTGGCTGACGGCGGACCAGCCGCACACGGCACAACAGCCATGAGTAGCTGAAAGAAAGCTTGCGATACGCTTTTCATGATCATGCTAGCTTAAGCCAGAATCGCCTGGTGTGACGGTCTTTTCGTACGCCGTTCCCAAGGCGATTCAAGAGTTGAGCTACTACCTTTGTTACAATCGCTTTTCCCCGCAATCCGTTAGAGGAGCTTCTTGTACCGCAATCTGCAACGCAACCTAGCCGCTCACGTCCGCGAATTTCTGCGGCAAAAATACGCTCTCGAACTCGCTAACGTATCCATCGAACAGCCCCCAAACGTCGAACTGGGCGAGTACGCTCTCACTCTGGCCTTCGAACTGGCCAAGAAGCTCCGCAAAGCACCGAAGAAGATTGCCGAGGAGATCGCCGAGGGCCTCGGCGCTCTTCCGGGCATTGAGAAAATCGAAGTAGCGGGCGCCGGCTACATCAACATCCGAGTGAATCGCGCCACCGTCGCGGCCTCGGTAGCGGCAGACGAAAAACCGCCAGTAGAAATCCCCGCGGGCAAGGTGCTGGTCGAGCACTCCAGCATCAACCCCAACAAAGCCGCGCACGTCGGCCATCTCCGCAACGCCATTCTCGGCGACACGTTCGTGCGCCTGCTCCGTGCCGCAGGCCGCACGGTGGATGTCCAGAACTACATCGACAACACAGGCGTGCAGGTGGCCGACGTGATCGTCGGTTTCCTCCACATCGAAAAGAAATCCGCCGCCGAAATCGAGGCTCTAACCAGAGCCCCGCGCTTCGACTATTACTGCTGGGATCTCTACGCCCGCGTCTCGCAGTGGTACGAAGCTGCGAAAGAAAATCGCAATCGCCGGGCGGAAGTTCTGCACGATCTGGAACTCGGCAATAACGAAACCTCCGCCATCGCCGAACTCGTCGCCACCGCCGTCCTGCGCCGCCATCTCGAAACCATGGACCGCCTCGACATCCAATACGACTTCCTCCCACGCGAGAGCGAAATCCTGCACCTGCATTTCTGGGCCGCCGCCTTCGAGCGCCTGAAGGACGAAGGCGTTCTAGCCTTCGAGACCGAAGGCAAGAACAAAGGCTGCTGGGTCATGCGCCGGGCCGGCATGGCGCCGAAGCTGGATGCGGAAGCGGAGGCTGTCGCAACTCTCGAAGGCATGCCGGAAGACCCCATAGCCTCGCCCACGGAAATCCACGAGGACGACCAAAAAGTCATCGTCCGCTCCAACGGCACCGTCGGCTACGTCGGCAAAGACATCGCGTACCATATGTGGAAATTCGGGTTGCTCGGAAAAGACTTCGGCTACCGCAAATTCCACCGCTACGCCAGCGGCCAGCAATGCTGGATTTCGGCAATCGGCGACGAACCCGACGCCGAGCAAGACCATCCCCACTTCGGCGACGTAGCCGAGATTTACAACGTAATTGACGCCCGCCAATCCGAAGCCCAGAACACCGTGATCGAAGCCCTTCGTGGCTTAGGCCACAGCGAAAAGGCCGACCACTACACGCACTTCTCGTATGAAATGGTTGCGCTCACCCCGCGCTGCGCCGAAGAACTCGACTACCAGCTCTCGGACGAAGACAAAGGCCGGTCTTACATCGAAGTCTCAGGCCGCAAAGGCTTCGGCGTAAAAGCCGACGACTTGCTCGACCGCCTCATTGTCTCGGCCCAAAAAGAAGTCGATTCGCGCCACCCCGAACTCGCCGAAGCCGAACGTCAGGAAACCGCCCGCCTAATCGCCGTCGGCGCGCTGCGTTTTTTCATGCTGAAGTTCACCAAGCCCTCCGTCATCGCTTTCGACTTCAAAGAAGCCCTCAGCTTCGAAGGCGAGACTGGGCCCTACGTCCAGTACGCTGTCGTTCGCGCCACTAACATTTTCCGCAAAGGCGGACTCGATCCCGACACCTTCTCGCCCACGGGAGTCGACTTCGCCAAATACCTCAACGGCGAAGCCGCCAACGAACTCTGGGCGCTTTGGCTAGCCGCGTCGCGCACATCGCTGGTTGTCGAGCAATGCATCTCCACCTCTGAACCGGCCTACGCCGCCAAGCACGCCTTCCAGCTCGCGCAAATGTTCAACTCCTTCTACCACCACCACCCCATCCTTGCGGAAGAAGACGCCAGCCGGAAGCAGTTCCTGCTGGCCACCGCAGCCGTCGTTCGCCGCGAACTGATCCGCGTACTGGGTTTCCTCGGCATGCCCGTCCCGCCCGTAATGTAATCCACCCTCCCGGACCTGCTACCTTCTAGATAGTTCCCAAACACTGCATTCTCTTGCTTGCATTTCTCAGTTCTGGAGAGGTTACGATGCCGTTTCTCGCCCGCAAACGCGCCCGGATAATTCCGGCGCTTCTGCTGCTTCTTGCTTCCGGTCTCACCGCCAGCGCCCAGGAGACTGCTCAACCCCGCCCCAAGGTCGCCTTGGTCCTCAGCGGCGGCGGCGCCCGTGGCTTCGCCCACATCGGAGTCATCGAGTGGCTCGAAGAGCACCGCATACCGGTTGATATCGTCACGGGCACCAGCATGGGAGGCCTCATCGCCGGCATGTACGCCACCGGCATGACCCCCGCCGAGGCACATCACTTCATCACCGCCGTCGATTGGGACAAGAGTCTTCGACCCGAGCCGAACTATGATCAGCTTGCGTTTCGCCGGAAAGAAGACCGCCGTGCCTATCAGCTCGGCGTCGCATTGGGCCTGAAAGATGGCCTGAGAGGCCCCACGGGTTTCAATCCTGGCCATGGCGTGGCCCTACTGTTCGATCGGGCCGCCTACGGCTATTCCGGAATGAAAACTTTTGACGACATGCCGATTCCGTTTCGCTGCGTGGCTACGGATCTCGAGACAGGCGACCCCGAAGTTCTTCAGGACGGCTCCTTGCCAATGGCCTTGCGCGCCACCATGGCGGTTCCGGGAGTCTTTACTCCCGTGGAACTGAAGAACAAGATTCTGGTCGACGGCGGCATGGTCGACAACATTCCTTCCGATATAGCCCGCGACATGGGCGCAAAAATCATCATCGTCGTAGACGTCGCCTCCGAACTAGGTTCCCGCAAGGAGCTGTCCACGCTGGGTGGAGTCATCGACCAGGCACTCGACATTGCCACCTTGGAAAACGAACGCCGCGGCCTGAAGTTGGCCAACGTGGTCGTCAAGCCGGAGCTAAGAAAGTTCTCGGCATCGGATTTCTACAGCTCCGAGCAGATCATTCACGCAGGCTACGAGGCAGCCGCTAAGAGCATGCCGGAACTGCTCCTCTACGCCCTGCCGGAAGATCAGTGGCAACAGCACCTTCACGACCGCTATGCCCGTAAGCGCACCGTGCCCAGCCAGGTCTCCAAAGTCGAGATTGCAGGAGTTGGCCGCAGACAGAAGGAGGATCTGCAGGAAGAATTTGGAAAATTCGCAGGCAAGCCTCTTGACCTTCGACGTCTCGAGACCGAGTTAACCCGCGCAACCGGCTCAGGCCGCTTCGATCTGCTCGGCTACGAAACCTTTACCACATCCGAGGGCACCGGTCTCCGCATCGATGCCCATGAAAAGACGTACGGCCCGCCCTTCCTCGATCTGGCCATCAACGTCCAAGGTTCGGGCACAGGAGACTTCGATTTCTCGGCAGGAGCGCGCCTCACCATGCTCGATGTCGGCGGACGGGGCGGGGAACTACGGAACGACGTTGTTCTCGGCGGCACCAACTTCCTCTCCACGGAACTCTACCAGCCCATCGGGTCCAGCCGTTTCTTCATTGCACCCCGTGCTTTCTTTTTGAAACAAGCCCGCGGCAATTTCGTAGGCAATCACGAAATTGCCCAATATCACGATCGCCGCATGGGCGCCGGTCTCGACGTAGGCTTCGCTTCTGGCCGCCGCAGCGAGATTCGCATCGGATACGAATACTTCAACGGCGCTCTCGCAACGGTAATTGGATCGCCCGATTTGCTTGGGACTAGCGGCGGAAACGGCTTGCTGAGCGCGAAGTTCATCTACGAAGGGCAGGACAGCCCCAACATTCCCAGTCGTGGCACGCGTTTCTCCGCTGAGATCGACCACATCATTCATTCTCCCGGAGCAGCCCATTCTTTCCAGCAGTTCAAGCTCAACGGCTCGCAGTTCATTCCCATTTCCACCAAAGGCTCGATCTTTGGCAGCGCCGCATTTGGCACAAGTTTCAGCGATACCGCGGGCTTCTTCCAGAAATTCTCTCTCGGCGGACCCTTCCGTCTTGGCGCCTACAGTCGTGACCAGTTTCTCGACAGCAACTACGCCTACGCTTCCGTCGGCTACCGTTATGAACTCTTCCGTCTCCCTGTTCTTGTGGGCAGAAAAGTCTACGCTGTCGCTGCTTTCGAATCCGGTACAACCTTCCCCGACTTCTTCGATCACGTCGCCGTACACAACAGCATTAACATTGGCACGCTCGTCGAAACCATTCTCGGCCCCGTGCAACTCGCGGGAAGCGTCAGCACCACCGGTCGTACTAAAGTCAACTTCTCCATCGGGCGTTTGTTTTAACGAACACTCCGCCCAGAGCAATACAGGCAACAGCGCGTCTACATCACGCATCCAACTCAGTATCGGATTTGGGATAGGAGTAAACCGCAATGAGAAAGTACCTTGCAGTTTTGACGGTGCTGGGAGCCATGTTGGGTGTAACAGCATGGGCGAAACCCGCACCCTTTCCGGGCATCTTCCGCAACGCCCGCTACGTCTACGTCACTAGTTTCGACGGCTCGCAATGGAACCCGAATATTCTCCCCGAAGACCGCGCCGCCATCGGCGAAGTTCAAGACGCTATCCGCTCTTGGGGCCATTTCACTGTCGTGCAAGAACCGCGCGATGCCGAAATGATTCTGGTCGTCCAGCGCCGAGGTTCCGAAGATGAACTAGCAGTCTTCGATCCCTCCCGCGGTCGCAATGCAACCTATCTATGGCGCGTAATGGGACGCGGCGGACTCGACAAAAACGAAATGCCTCTGTTCCAGCAATTCCGCCAGGCATTCGAGAGTTCGCTTCCTGCGGAGAAGGCGAAGAAGTAACCAGAACACTTTGACGTTGAAAAGCCACGGTCGCCGCTCTCGCGAATCCAACCACATCGCTCGAGACCGGTACCGTGGCTTAGTTGGTTAACCTCTACGTGGGGACGGCCGCCCTCGACCGGTCCAGCAGGGCTCAGCTCCGAGCAAACTCCACAATCGACCGCAACGCAATCCCCGAGGGCCCCTTAGCAATCCAAGGCTTCCCGTCCTCAATCCAGGTCGTCCCAGCAATATCAAGGTGAATCCAGGGCGTATCTTCGACGAACTCCTTCAAGAACATCGCAGCCGTAATGGCCCCACCATACCGCCCACCAGAATTGATGATGTCCGCAATATTGGAACGAATCAGCTCGCGATACTCCTCATCGAGAGGCATCCGCCACATCTTCTCGCCCTGCGCCGTCTGCGCTTTGAGGAAGCGTTCGTACAGACCATCGTTGTTGCAGAACACGCCAGCGTTAATCTGACCCAAAGCCACAACCACGGCCCCAGTCAAAGTAGCCGCGTCAATCAACTCCGTACACCCTAACTGCCGCGCATAGTGCAGACCGTCGGCCAGAACCAGCCGCCCTTCAGCGTCCGTATTGATAATCTCAATTGCCTTGCCCGACATCGCAATCTGCACATCCCCAGGCTTCTGTGCCTTCCCAGACGGCATGTTTTCCGTCGCACAAACAATGCCGATCACCTTACGCTTTGGCTTCAGCAGCGCAATCGCCCGCATTGCCCCCAGCATGGTCGCGCCGCCGGCCATGTCGTACTTCATCTTCTCCATGCCGTCGGCAGGCTTGATGGAAATCCCACCCGTATCGAACGTCACGCCCTTGCCGACAAGCCCAAGCACGGAACCAGTCGCATCCGCGGGCTCGTAGCGCAGCACAATCAGCGCCGGAGGCTCATCCGACCCCTGAGCCACGCTCCAAAACGCTCCCATCTTCAACTCTTTAATCTTGTCCGGACCAAATACCTCGCACTTCAAACCAACCTCAGCCGCCATCTTGCTCGCCCGCTCGCCCAAAATTGTCGGCGTCATGCGGTTGCTAGGTTCGTTAATAAGGTCGCGCGAGAAATTGAGCGACTCGCCCAGAATCCGCCCCTCATCCATTGCCTGCTGCAATTTCGCAGGATCGCCCGCCGAGAGAACATTCACCGTCTGCAAGCTCTGGTCTTTACGGTCCGTCTTGTAGGTATCCGAGTCAAAATCCGCAATGTACAAGCCCTCGACGATGCTGCGCACTGCAAGCTCGGCGGGAAGGGAATTAGGCGGCGCGACAAACGCGAAACTCCGAATATTCTTCCCCTTCAAAGTCCGCGCCGCAGTCCCAGCCACGCGCCGCAGGTCGGAGTTGGAAAAAGTCTTCGCCTTACCCCCGCCCACAAGCAGGAGCCGTTTCGCCTTCAACTTCGCCGGAGCATGGACCAGGGTCGTTTCAAACATCTTGCCCGTGACTTCTCCGGACGCAACAACCGCAGCGGAGGCTTCCAGAACGGCGGCATCGGCGCTCTCAACCGAGACAGCTGGTTTGTCTTTTTCACCACGGTCCAAAACAACAACGGCGAGGCAGTCGGTTTCAAAAGTAGAGGGATTTGCAGAGAATGAAGTCTTCATGGTCATGGATTCAGTATCGAGTGTATGTCATTACAAACGCAAGGTGCTGCCACTTTTTCCGCTGCGGCTTGTCCGAGAATCCACCAAGCACCTAAAGGATCACCTCACCCTGCCCAGTCCTTCTTGAGCGCAGCCAAGAAATCCCCGGGGTGCGAAAAGAGCTCGACGCCTTCAAGCCTTTTTACCGGAATGTCGCGCAGTGAGAAAGCTCTCGACAACTCACATGGATCGAAAGTCGGGGGCTTCTTCGCTGCGCTCAAAAAAAATGACAGGGGTAAGAGTGGAGGAGCAATTTGAAAATCGATCCATGATACGAACTTTTGCCTCGGACGCGTCAGGAGAGCCAATTAGCGTGGCGACGCGAAGGCCTTAGCGCTCTCCCGCCGTCTTCCTCCCCCGCGAAATGGCCTCCCGAGCCTCCTGGTCCGCCGTCCGCCTGCGTTCCGTCTCGCGCTTATCCCACAACTGCTTACCCTTCGCAAGCGCAAGTTCTACTTTAACTTTTCCATTCTTGAAGTAGATCCGCGTCGGAATCAAGGTCAAGCCCTTGACCTGAGTTTTCCCAATCAGCTTCCGGATCTCGTCCCGATGCATCAACAGCTTCCTGGTCCGCAGCGCCGCATGATTGGCATAGCTCCCGTGCTCATAGGGACTAATGTGGCAGTTCAGCAACCACAACTCGTTATCCTTGATTAGGCCGTAACTGTCCTTGAGCGTCGCCTTCCCGGAGCGGATGGCCTTGACTTCGGTACCCGAAAGCACAACTCCAGCCTCAAATTTTTCCAGCAAGAAGTAGTTATGCGAAGCGATCCTATTCACAGCGGCATCGTGCTGCCCAGCGGCAGTCGGTTCGCGCTTAGGGTTTTTCTCTTTGCCGGGCTGGGTCGAATGGAGTTGCTGGCGGGCCATGCGTACACGAAAGTTCACTGCACTAGTGAGTTAAATGCTATCACATCAGTCACTTCGGAGCGGTTACTGGCGGGTGCTATAATCACGCGGAAACAACTGTTTTTGCAACAAAATCCTCCAGTCGCCAAGCCGCTCTGTTCTCCTTCTTCCGGGTAGGGACGGACGCGATTTGCCAAGGAAGTCAAGCATGAGAAGTTTGCTTCGCCCGGCAGCAACGTTCGTGCTCCTCGGGCTGCTCGCTCTCCCCATCCAGGCCGCCGACAGCGCCGGATCCCTTTTCAAGAAGGGCCGCGACGCGGAAGCACGGCAAAAGTATGAAGACGCCTACGCGTTGTACAAGCAGGCTTACGATCTCAAGCCCACGGACCTGAAGTATCGCTCCGCGGTCGAGCGTCTGCGGTTTCTTGCCGGTGCTTCGCATGTGCACCGTGGTCAAAGCCTGCGCGAAGAAGGCAAGCTCGCTGAAGCCATGGCGGAATTCAAAGCCGCGGTCGACGTCGATCCCTCCAGCTTCATTGCCCAGCAGGAAATCCGCCGCACCCAGAAGCTGATTGACGCCGCCGTCGGCGGCACCCCGCCCCAAGCCGCCGCCAATCCCAGTGCCGGCTCGCTGCGCCGGCGCCTCGATGAGGCCGCAGGTCCCATGGATCTCGCGCCCATCGCCAACATCCCCATCACCCTGAAGATGACCGAAGACACCAAGATCGTCTACGAAACCGTCGGCAAACTCGCCGGCGTCAATGTCTTGTTCGATCCCGACTACACCTCCCGCCGCATCAAAATTGAGCTGAACTCCGTTACCCTCGAAGACGCCCTCTCTGTTGTGGCGCTCGAGTCGAAGACCTTTTGGCGCCCTGTAACTTCCAACACCATCTTCGTCGCGCCCGACAATCCTGCCAAACGTAAAGAAATCGAAACCAACGTCATCAAGACTTTCTATTTATCGAACGTGGCCACGCCCACCGAATTGCAGGATCTCGTCAACGCCATGCGGCAGATTTTGGAAATCCCGCGCATTCAGCAGTTGCCCTCGCAGAACGCCATCGTCGTTCGCGGCACTCCTGACCAGGTAGCCCTCGCGGAAAAGCTCATCAGCGATATCGATAAGGCCAAGCCGGAAGTCATCGTCGAAGTGGCCATCATGCAGGTCAGCCGGGACAAGATTCGGAACCTCGGTATTAGTCCGCCTACGTCCGTGAACGTGCAGTTGCAGCCGAACGTAACCACTACCACTTCGACCACCAACAACACCAATGGCACAACCACCCCGGCGGCCAACAACGGGAGCATCAACCTCAACAGCCTCGCCCACTTGAACGCTACCGATTTTCAGGTCACGATTCCGCAGGCGTCCGTTAACGCTCTGTTTAGTGACAGCAGTACTAAGCTGATCCAGAATCCGCAGATTCGCGCTCTCGACGGACAAAAGGCATCGCTCAAGATCGGCGACCGCGTGCCCGTAGCAACGGGTTCGTTCCAGCCTGGCATCGGCGGCGTCGGCATCAACCCCTTGGTTAACACCCAGTTCCAATACCTCGACGTGGGCGTTAACATCGACATCACGCCGCACGTCCATGCCGGAAACGAAGTCACGCTGAAGATGATGATGGACGTTTCCGCCGTTACCGGAAACAACAACATCGGCGGAATTTCGCAGCCTGTCATCGGCCAACGCAAGATCGAACACGAAATCCGCCTGAAGGAAGGCGAAGTCAATCTCCTCGGCGGTATCTTCGAGAATCAGGACGTCAAGTCCCTCAGCGGCTTGCCCGGTCTGGCTCAAATCCCATTGCTGAAGTATTTGTTCTCCTCCACTAACGTCGAGCACAAGGAAAACGAAATTGTTTTCCTTCTCATCCCGCACATCGTTCGCGGCCAAGAGCTTTCCGACCTGAACGAGCGCACCATCGATGTCGGCACCGGCAACGCTATCGGCCTCCGCCGCTCCAACCGTGCGCTCGCCCCGGCTGCCCCCGGCGGTTCGGCCATGACAACTCCTCCGCCTGCGCCGCAGCCCGCTCCAGTTCAGCTAGTGCCCGCCCCTGTGGCCGCCATGGCACAGCCCGCTCAGTCCGCAGCCGCGCCAGCACCCGACGCAACCCCCGGCGTGAATTCTCCAACGGCCACGGCCTTCATGATGGATCCGCCGACGGTGAACGTGCAGCAAGGCTCAACCTTCGCCATGAACGTTCTAATTTCGGGTGCCCAGAACGTTTATTCCGTACCGGTGCAACTGGCCTTTGATTCCAAGACCCTGCAAGTCGTCAATATCTCGAACGGCGGATTCCTATCGCAGGATGGACAAGCGGTAGCGATCGTCCACCGCGAAGATCCCGCCACAGGTACGATCCAGGTGAGCGCCACGCGCCCGCCGGGAGCGCAAGGCGTGGCAGGGCAGGGTACTGTCTTCACCCTGACGTTCATGGCCAAAGGCAGTGGCCGCTCCATGGTGACCATCACCCAGGGCGGTGCTAAAGATCCAGGCATGCAGGCGATTGCTGTTTCCCCCGCGCAGGCTGCCATTACGATTCAGTAGCAGGAAAGTGGGGGCGACCGGGGGCACGTGGCGCAACGCTTCAGCGCTGCACTGCGAGCTAGGGATATGAGCGGCTCTAGCCGGTGAGGTTAGGGCGAAGCTTTGTATCGGGGCACACCTTCAGGCGTGCCGCCGGAACCGGCAATTGGGCAACGCATTGAGGCGCTGGCATTTACAGCTCAAGACTTGCGCTCGGACGAAAATATCATGATGGGTCGAAACTCACGGAGGCGGACAAGCAGCGGTTTTACCCTTATTGAGCTGATGGCCGCCACCGCCATTGCCCTCATGCTCTTCACGTTAGCCATCCCCCTGGTTCGCGTAACGGTGCAGCGTGAACGCGAGCGCGAACTGCGCCACGATTTATGGGAGATACGCGATGCAATCGACCGCTACAAAGAGGCAGCCGACCGCGGCTCGTTCCAGGTCCAGGTCGGCAGCGAGAGCTACCCTCCCGACCTTGAAACTCTGGTCAAGGGCGTCGACATAGGTGTCAAGAAAGTCCGCTTCCTCCGGCGGATCCCCATCGACCCCATGACCGGAAAAGACGATTGGGGCATGCGCTCCATGCAGGACGATGCGGCCTCCGATTCTTGGGGCGGACAGAACGTATTTGATGTCTACACAAAATCCGAGCGCACCGCACTCGACGGGACACAATACAAACAATGGTAACGTCTTATATGCGCCGCCACCGTCAAAACGCCACCCGCCGCTCGCTTGGCTTTACCCTCATCGAAATGGTGATCGTCATCGCCATCGTTATGATCCTCTTGAGTATGGCCGTAGCCAAGTACGACGCATCGATCCGAGCCGCTCGTGATGCCACGCTGAGGCAGAACCTTTTCACCCTGCGGCACGTCATTCAGGAGTTCACCCTCGACAAGCAACGCGCCCCGCAGTCGCTCGATGAACTCAAGCAAGCCGGCTACCTGAGTGAAATTCCTAAGGACCCGTGCACGAAACAAGCAGACTGGCGAGTCGACACGGAAGACACCCTCCTGGCCGTCGATCAAAACCAGCCCGGCATCACGGACGTCCACAGCGTCTGCCCGCTACTTTCCGCCGATGGCGTCACCCACTACAGCGATTGGTAGGAGCTCGAGTAGGAATCAAGGGAAGAATCTGAGCAGGAACCCGGCCGGGAACTCGAACTAGAATTAGAGGCCCCCATTCTGATGGGGAGCGACGAACCCCTCACCCTTTCACTCCACGATACCGTCCAACTGTTCCTCCCGGCGGCCGGAACCCGGATAGCCGGCACTAAGAGAAGAGCATGACAATCCTTCCATCGTCAGGAATCGAACCAGGTCAACTCTGTCCATCATTTAAATGCTGGACATTCTGTGAATTCTGTATATACTGAAAATACAGATATGGGAGGAAGCATGACTCTCTCGAAGACGGCGCGCGAGTTCATCCTTCACTGGGGCGAGATGGGCAACCGATGGGGTGTCAACCGCACTGTAGCGCAGGTGCATGCCCTGCTGTATCTGTCGACAGAGCCGCTCACAGCCGAAGACATCTCGGAGGCGCTCTCCGTAGCACGCTCCAATGTGAGCACCAGCCTACGCGAGTTGCAGAACTGGCAACTGGTGCAAGCAACCCACCAGATGGGCGACCGGCGCGACTTCTTCTCTACCTCTCACGATGTTTGGCAGCTCTTTCTCACCGTGGTACAGCAGCGCGTGGAACGCGAAATCGAACCTACCATCGCTGCGCTCAACCGGCTTGCTACGGAAGCAAGCGCGGAAAAGCAGCCCGAAGTGACCGCGCTGATCATCGGCATGCATGCTTTTCTGGAAGAGCTCCACGGCTGGTACCAGCAAATGAGCAAGCTGCCGCCGAGCACACTGCGCAGCTTGGTCCGGATGGGTGCAGGCATTACCAGGTGGCTGCCAAGCCAGCGCAAAGCAAGGGGGGAGAAATGATTTTTCAACAGCTTGAGGTGAGCCAAGAGTCCAAGGGAATCGAAGATCTCGAAGTCGTCGGCGAAACCGCGGCCCAGCCAGCCACTTCTGTCCGCCGGTCCCCGCGTATCGGCCTGGAGCAGTATTACAGCGAGGCGGGTCCCGACTACGCCGCGTGGAGTCCCGAATTCAACATGCACTTCGGCTACTATCGCGCCGGCGCAAATCCTCTGCGTCGGGAAGCCATGCTCGAACAAATGAACGCGGAGGTGCTGACGCGGCTACAACTGGGCGCCGCCTCGGAGCCCTGCCTGCTCGACCTCGGCTGCGGCCTCGGCGCCACACTTCGTAGCTTTTCGCGCCGCCTGCCGCACGCATGGCTGGTAGGATTGACGCGCGTGCCGTGGCAGGTCGAGCGTGCCCGTGCGCTCAACCAGTCCGCTGGTTGCAGCGAGCGAGTTCGCGTGATCGAGGGCGACTACGAAGACACCACTTTGCCAGCAGCCGAGTACGACGGTGTTTATGCGCTCGAAAGCAGTTGCCACGCGAGCGGTACCGACAAAGGCGCACTGCTGGCGGAGGCACATCGCCTACTTCGGCCCGGCGGACGACTCGTTGTTGCGGACGGCTTCCTTGCCGGCGGCCGCTTCGCTACCGCATTGCAAGAGCGCATTTATCGCAAGCTCTGCGAGTGCTGGGTCATTGAGGAGTTTGCCTATCTCGATCGATTCACGGTACGGCTCGACCAGATTGGCTTCACAGACATCACCGTCGAGCACTTGCAGATGCGGGTGGCGCCCTCGGTGGCGCACGTTCCCTGGGTCACTCTGAAGTTCCTGCTGACCGATGTGATATTCGGCAAGCCGAAGATGACCCGGGCACGTTGGAACAACGTGCTGGCACCTGTACTACTTCCGCTCGTTAGCGCGCCACTAGGGCCGATGACCTACTGCATGATCACGGCGATGAAACGCTAAATGCGGCTGCTTTAGCCCGCGAGGTAAAGCTTAGGCTTTGGACCCACGCCGCCCCAACACGACCATCACCACCCCAAACACCAACAATGTCACACCCCACCACAAATTCACATTGACCCCCAGCGAGCGCACATAAATCCCGCGATCGCTCATCAAGCCATACCCCACCAGCAGCACACCCAGAATCGAAAACAATCCGCCAATCGGCAATCGAATATCCAACCCCATCCGAATCCCCCTTATCTTTAGAGCATCTCTATTGAGAACTCGTCTACCAAAACACAAAATTCAGCAACGCTGTCATCCCCAATACAATCACGCCCAAAATAGCCGGCCGCAAATACCACGCCACATTCTCCTCACTAGGCCTCTCAGTCAGCGAATAAACCAACCCCACCAACTCCTTCTCCGGGCGCGGCGCCGTCAGAAGGCTAATCACAATTGTCACCAGGAAACACGCCGTCCACGCCCAAATCGCAGTCCAAAAATTCTGCGCCATCTCACTAGGATAAAGATGCAGCACCGAACCGAGCCACGCGCCTTTAATCCCCGGCACCGCCCCCACCGACAACGTCAGCCCATGATGCAGCGCTGCCGAGGCCGTCCCCGAAAGCAACCCAACAAACGCTCCATGCCCCGTAGTCCGTTTCCAGAACATCCCCAGCAGAAACGTAGCAAATAGCGGAGCATTCACAAACGCGAACACCAACTGCAGCATGTCCAGAATGTTGTTGAACCGCGTAGCTGCGTACGCCGCCACCATCGAAATCGCAATCCCAAAAACGGTCGCCACCCGCCCCATCCACAAAAGATGCTCATCCGTGGCATTCGGCCGAATGTACGACTGATAAATGTCGTAAGTCCAAACCGTATTGAACGCCGTAACATTCCCCGCCATGCCCGACATAAAGCTCGCCAGCAGCGCCGTCAGCCCCAACCCCAGCAGCCCAGTAGGGAAGTAGTGCAGCAGCATATTCGGAATCGCCAGATCGTAGTCCATCACCGCTTTGCCATTACTATCCCGAACTACCTGCGAGGTCGCCGGATCGATCTTCGGAGGAATAATCCCCATCGATCCAGGAATCGCCTGCGGCGTACTAGCGTCAATCACCGCCCCGGCCGGCACCGAAGCCGGCTGCGTGGGCAACGCCACCGCAATCAACCCTGGCAGAATTACCAGGAATGGAAAGAACATCTTCGGAATGGCCGCAATCAAAGGCGTCCGCCGCGCCGCCGACATCGAATCCGCAGCCATCGCCCGCTGCACCACCAGAAAGTCCGTGCACCAGTATCCGAACGACAGCACGAACCCCAGCCCCATCGCCAACCCAAACACTTCCACGCCCAGCGGATTCGTCGACGCCTTACTCATCCCCACCCAAGAATGCGTAAACGCCGTCGGCAGCTTCTGCACAATCCCGTGCCAGCCTCCAACGTTCTTCAGCCCAAGATAAGTCAGCGGCAGGAACCCCGCGACAATCAAAAAGAACTGCACCACCTCGTTGTAAATCGCGCTCGACAATCCACCCAGCAGAATGTAAGCCAGCACAATCACCGCCGACGCCACAATGCTGAAGTGAAAAATGTAACTTTGCGGAATCCCAAACCTCGCGAACGGCGCATCCAGAAAATGCAGAATCTCAATCAGCCGCGCCATCGCATACATCGAAATCCCCGACGAAAACACCGTCATCACCGCAAACGAAATCGCGTTCAATCCCCGCGTCTTCTCATCAAACCGCAACCTTAAATACTCCGGCACCGACCGCGCCCGCGACCCGTAATAAAAAGGCATCATAAAGACGCCCACAAACACCATCGCAGGAATCGCCCCAATCCAATAAAAATGGCTCGTCGCAATGCCATACTTCGCCCCCGACGCCGCCATCCCAATCACTTCCTGCGCTCCCAGGTTCGCCGAGATAAACGCCAGCCCGCAGACCCACGCCGGAATCGCCCGCCCCGCCAAAAAGAAGTCCGAACTCGTCTTCACCTTCCGCCGCAGCACCACCCCAATCCCAATCACAAACACGAAGTACACCAGCATGATGATCCAGTCGATCGCAGTCAGGTTCGTCATTCGTTCTCCCGGCGTCTTGGCTGAGTAACTACCTACGGCAAAACCCATCGGATCATACGCGAACGAATGCCCCAGGGGAAGTGCAGTCCGCGCTTCCCGTGTCGCCGATCAACCCCGTCGACGCCGCATGATGATGCCCGTGTAGTCGCGGGCGCCCCACCCGTGCGGTCTCGTGTAGCGCGGACACTCTTGTCCGCGAGGTCTTGCCTCAGAGGGCCGAATGCCGGCACAGTACCGACCGCCCTAAACCAATGCTTTAAACTAGGTCCAAATGGATCCAGCACCCTACCACCCAATCCAGCCGCCCTTCGAGCGCCAGCTGACCGAACTCTCCAAAAAGGAGCTGCGAGAACACAACCAATGGTTCCATCAAGTCCTGCCATCCCGCATCCAGGAGCTTGCCAGAGTCGTAGCATCGTCCCCTGGTTTTGAAACCTGGCTTCCAGATTTCACACCGGACTCGCTGAACGCCCTGGGCGACTGGTTCGCCGCCCAAGTAGACCGCCGCCCACGCACTCAAGAGGAGAACGACGCCATTCCTACATGGGTCGGCGCTCCCAGTTGGGAACTTACGCCCCGGACATTTTCCTTCTCCGCTGACGTCGGTATGTACCTCTGCCAGGTGTTCGTGCAGAACCACCCATCCTTGACGTGGGCGCAGCCCATGGGCAGCAAGCGGTTCATCGACTACGGACACCCCGTCCTGATGGGGTTCAAGGGCAAGGTTCCCTTGAACGGACCACAGATGTTGGTTACCCACGCCTACGGACTCGTTGACGGTAATGGAACAGGCAAAGACCTTCGTAAAATCTACGACATCTGGTCGGCCATGGTTGAAGCAATCAATAAGCGGGGTAAGCAGGGGCACGCATCCGCCGAGCCGACGATCTGATCTACCCACCCGACACGGTAGCGCGGGCCTTCAGGTGTCCAGTTCCGTGACATCCTTTACAAAACGTTCCGGGACATCCTTTACACTCGGCCCGCAGGCATCGCGGGTGGAGGGGCCATCGTCGAGCGCGGCTGCATCGGATCCAACTCGCAGATCAGGGTGCGGCGGTAGAACACCAGAATGCGGTGTTCGACTTCCAGCAGCCCCACCTCTTTCCC
>Ga0137409_10002672_pt1 | contig 19015 bp, 14 predicted proteins | sample CZODoug1_16funga_FD_122059 | JGI IMG/M metagenome (GOLD analysis project Ga0137409, IMG submission 122059) | Vadose zone soil fungal communities from Angelo Coast Range Reserve, California, USA - CZODoug1_16fungal (Hybrid Assembly) | ecosystem: Environmental > Terrestrial > Soil > Vadose zone... | reverse complement strand
TAAGCGCCAGCTTTTCCTTACTGTTTCTTCCCACATACGCTTCAAATTTTTCGGAAGCAACTGCTTTCATGATCTGTATCGCTGCTTTGTCGGCGGGTAATCCTTCTTCGATATTTTTTCCCATTACACCCAGCTTTTCGCCTGAACCAGTGACTGCATTCAGCGAAACATTTGTTCGTATATATCCCGGCGTTATGATCGTAACAAGTATTTTGTCAGCAAATACTTCCGCACGCAGACAGTCAAAAAATCCATGCAGTGCATGTTTTGCGGCAGCATAGGCGGAGCGCAGGGCATGGATGCCCAGATCGAGGCCTGCGCTCTTCAGCTTCGCCAGCTTTTCCGGCGAGCGCGACGTGCCGATCACCATGGCGCCGAGGAATTTGGCGATGGCGAGCGCGGCGACGCCGACGGCGGACGAGACACCGGTGATGAGCACCGTTTCGCCCTTGGCCAGGCGGCCATTCACTACGAGGGCGTCGTGCGCGACGGTGAAGCTCACCGGCAGGCACGCGGCCTCCTCGTAGCCGAGCTCGCGCGGCAAAGGCATCGCCTCGAACTCGTTCATCGCGGCGAGCTCGGCGAAGCCCCCTGCACAGCGGCCGGCGACTCGGTCGCCCGGCTTGAAGCGCTGGACATTGGCGCCGATCGCGACCACTTCGCCCGCGGCATCGATGCCGCCCGCTCCAGCAGGCAGCTTCGTCCTCAGCAGCACGGATTCGCCGCGATTGATCGAGGCAGCCTTGACCCGCACGAGGAGCTGCGCCGGTCCGGGCTTCGGCTCGGCGATATCGGCGACGCGCCAGTGAATGCTGCCGCCATCCACCGACGGAATGGCCGCTTTCACAGCGCGAAGCCGGGCGGCGTCGGCAGGTACGCGAGCAGGCGCGTGCCTTCGATGTTGCGCGTGATATGGCCGCGTCCGGTGAGGTCGTCGAGGAACAGGACGTCGCCCGGCGAGAAGCGCCGCTTGCCGCCTTTGCACTCCACCTCCATCACCCCGCCGACCACCAGCACCCATTGCTGCCGCGGGGCGACGTGATAATCAACCTCGTGCTTCGGTGGAAAGGAGCGGAAGAAAAGCCGCTCCACCGGATACGACGGCGAATAGGCGCCCGGCTTATCCGAGTCGAAGCGCACCTCCAGGTCCTGGAAATGCGCTTCGTTGTCCGCGCCGGTAAAGATGCGCGTGACCTTCATGCTAGTTGGGCTTGCCGCCGACTACCGTGGTGCGGTGAAGCACGCGCTTCTCGTCGCCATAGTCGTGCACCGCGTAATGCAGCGTGCAGCGGTTGTCCCACATGACGATGTCGCCCGGGCGCCAGACATGCTCATAGACGAGCTTCGGCTGCTCCTGGTGATCAAAGAGCTTCTGCAGGATCGCGTCGCTTTCGTCCCGCGGCAGGCCTTCGATCTCGCGCGTCATCAGGCGGTTGACATAGAGCGCCCTGCGGCCCGTCGCCGGATGCGTGCGCACCGCGGGATGCCAGGCCGATGCCCTGGCATCGTCGTAGCTCGCGCTGCGCGTCGTCGTGTCCTGGTCGTAGGCGTTGAACGCACGCCGGCCGGCCAAGCGCTGCTGGATGTCCTCGGGCAAGGTCTCGTAGGCCGTGTAGGCATTGGAGAACAAGGTGTTGCCGCCCTCTCTCGGGATCTCGATGGCGTAGAGCACCGTCGCCTTGGCAGGCACCGGCTGGTGGCACTGATCGGTGTGGAAGTGCATCTCGCCGTCGGGCAGCGCGCCGATCGGCTTCCCGTCCTCGCGGATATTCGAAATCAGCATCACGGCGGGATGCTTGACGCTGAAGCTGCGCCCCGAGGTCACCGGCGCCGGCGGACCGAACATCTCGGCAAAGCGCACCTGCGCGTCCTCGTCCAGCGTCTGGCCGCGCAACAGGATCACCAGATACTGGTGCCAGGTGTCGAGAAATTTCTGCTTGAGCGCCTCGTCGATCGGGTCGCGCAGGTCAACTCCCATGATCTCGGCGCCAAGCGCCGGTGAGAGCGGCCGCACCGTGAAGGGCTTGGCTGCCATCGGCTGTGGGGCCGTCGTGATCGTTTCCATGTCAATCCTCCGGCTCCTGCTTGGCTCGACCGTTTGCTGACGAATTATATCGCTAGATCGCGAGCGGCTCCAAATCCTGCCTTGGCGGGCCGGCCTGCCCTGCTGCGTCGCCAAGTTGCTTGTCTGCCGCCCGCTACCCTGATGAACTGGCGCGGATCACGCGGAAAGCCCACATGTTTCATCGTGTCTTTATAGCTGCAGCCGTCTGCCTGGCCACGAACGCCGCCTGCGCGCAGGACGCGGTCGAGGCCTTCTACCGCGGCAAGACCGTTACCATCACGGTCGGCTCGGCGGTCGGCGGCGGCTACGACACCTATGCGCGACTCGTCGGACGGCATCTCGGGCGCCACATCCCCGGCAACCCGACCATCGTGGTGCAGAACATCCCGGGCGCCGGCAGCAACAAGGCCGCCTCCTTCGTGGCGCTGCAAGCGCCCAAGGACGGCACCGCGATCGGCGCGATCCAGTCAGGCGCGATCCTGCAGCCGCTGATCTCCGACCAGTCGATCCCGCACGACCCCTCGAAGTTCATCATGCTCGGGAGCGCCAACCGCAGCGTCTATCTCTGCGTCGTGCGCGCCGACGCGCCGGTGAAGACGTTCCAGGAGGCCTTCGACAAGGAGGTGATCATCGGCACCAGCGGCGAAGGCGCGACGCTGCGGGAAATGCCGATCATGCTGATCAATGTGCTGGGCGTGAAGCTGCGCATCATCGGCGGCTATGCCGGCAGCCGTGAGATCATCGTGGCGATGGAGCGCAACGAGGTGCAGGGCATGTGCGGCATGGACTGGTCGAGCCTTGCGACCCAGCAGCGCAACTGGATCAGCAGCGGCTTCGTGCGGCTGCTCGCCCAAGAAGACCTGCAGGGCCATCCCGAGATGAACCGCATGGGCGTGCCGCTGACGATCTCATTCGCCAAAACGCCAGAGGATCGCCAGGTCATGGAGATGATCTACAGCCAGAACCTGTTCGGCCGGCCTTACCTCGTGCCCCCGGGCACGCCTCCCGAGCGCGTAGCCGCCTTGCGCCGAGCGCTCGCTGCGATGCTGCAGGATCCTGCGCTGCTTGCTGATGCCGAGCGCTCCGGCCTCGATATCGGTCCGATGAGCGGTGAGGAGTTGCAGGCGCTGGTCGCCAGGCTCTATGCGCTGCCACCCCGGATCATCGAGCGCGCCAAGCAGTCGCTGATTTATAAGCCGCCGCCGGCACGATAGGCGAACGCCAATACTGCAACCTCAGCCCCCCGCCCGACGATCGTCAACGTCATTCGCGACCTCCTCGCAGATCGTCGCCGATTCAAACAGATCCTCCCGCACCGTCGGATCTCCCGACGCTTCCGCAAGCCGTCGATACTCCGCCGCTCGTTCGCGCAGATAGTCGGAGTAGTCCATCTCTCTCCCCACCCAGACCTGAGGTCCGTTTTTTGTTTGCACATAGCACACCGATCCCTCACCCCACGCGAGTGATACAGTGTGGACGCGCGCCGGGAGACGCTGGGGCCATGCCTCACTGATGCGGCCCCAAAGCCGCTCCCGGCGCGTTTGTTCGTGAATAAGGCCGCTGCGCGAAGGCCCGAACGTCAAACCTCAGCGGTCGCTGCGGCAGGCTGCTTCGGTGGTGTCATCAAACACCTCCTCTCTACAGCATTGGTCTCATCAGCAAGTGAAGAGACCGACTTACGTTCAGCCAGCTTCGAAGCTAGCGGGACAATGATCATCCCGATCATGCCAACTGTCAACAAATGGTTAGCGACGGCGACGAGCGATCCCGCGACGTGATTAACGCTCGCGTCCGACGTTTCACGCCGGCCACTTCGCCTTCTCGCGCAGCGCCATCGCGGCCTCGCGCGCTTCGCGTACGAGACGGGCATGATCGAGCCCCGTGAACCGGCTGCCCTGACGCAGGATGCGGCCGTCCACGATCACGGTGTCGACGTTCCCCGGCTGCGCCAGCGACACCAGCGCCTCGTAGGGATCACCGACCGGCGTCATGTTGATGTCGTTCGCGCGCACGAGGATGATGTCGGCGCGCTTGCCGGGCGTGAGCGAGCCGGTCTTGTTCGCGATACCGAGATCGACCGCGCCGTCGAGCGTGGCAAGTTGCACCAGGCGCTTCAGTGTCAGCGGGATCTTGTTGCCGACGCGATGCTGATGCAGCGCGAACAGAACGCGCATGGCGACAAAGGGATCGCAGTTGTAGTTGGTGGTGTGGTCGGTCGAGAGCGACACCTTGACGCCCGCTTCCAGGAGCTCGCCGAGCTGGATTTCGCCAACAGCCGCCGGGCGGCGCGCTTCGCCGGTCGGCGCGGTCGAGTAGCTCACGCCACGCCTTTTCAGGATCGCGCGCTCCTCGGGCGTCGTGAGCAGCGGGTGCACGAGCTGCAGGTCGGGGCCGAGAAGACCCGCCTCCTCGAGCTGCATGATCGGGCTCGGGCCGGAGGTGTGCACCGTGATCGGCACGCCAAGTGCGCGCGCTCCCTCCCAATCCTTCTTCACCATCTCGATGGTGAGCGTGCCGCGCGCAGCGCCGCCGATGCTCATGGCGCCGACATTGCGCGAGCAGATGCCGAGCGTGAGCATGCCGTCGTTCGGCATCCATTCGCGCTTGATGCGCGCGAGCCCGGCGTGATCCATCACCTGGTCGTCCGGCATGCCCTGCGCCGGGCCATAGGCGAAGCGTCCGCGGATGCCCATGTCGCGCATGGCAGTGAGCTCGGCGGCGGCATGCTCGGGACTGCGCACGTTGTGCGCCCAGTTGTGCACCGTGGTCACACCCGCGCTGAGGGCTTCGGCAACGCCGAGCCTGACGCTGCGGTAGCTGTCCTCGGGCGCCATCAGCTGGCCCAGGCGATTGCTCACCGGGAAATAGCCGACCTCATCAACATCGGCGCGCACGAACGGACGGAACAGCGTCGTCCACAGGTGCCAGTGCGTGTCGATGATGCCCGGCATGCAGATCATGCCGTTGGCGTCGATCGCCCGCGCCCGCGTATTGAGCCGTGGGCCGATCGCGACGATCGCACCGTCGCGCACGTGGACATCGGCGCGCGCAAGATCCGCGATGTTCGGATCCATGGTCAGCACGGTCGCGTTGCGAATGACGAACTCGCGCCGCATCGGCAGTGGCGCAGTCCGGCGCGGGGCCTGGGCGAGAACTGCACCAGATGTCGCCGCAAGCGCGCCAAGCGCGGTCGCACCCTTGAGCACCCTACGCCGGCTGATGTGGCTGATTGTCATTTCTGCTGTCCTCCCCAGGTGTCCCTGCCCGCGAAAGCATAGAGCGGCCTTGCGTCGCTTGGCCAGTGCTGGAGGTGCGATTGGGGCAGCATCCCACCTTACGGTTGTAAAGGCACGGGACTTGCCAGGGGGATTGCTTCGTTGGCTCGTGTGGCGGTTCGGAAGTCCGCATCATTCCGACGCACGGCAAGAATTTGGAAACCAACCCGTCAAGCCCTCATTCAACTCTGGCGCGCTTTCTTAACTCCATTGCCTGATAGTGGAGCTGCCCATGAGCGATGTTGCCAACAACCGCTGATGACCGGGACCTCCGACAGCCGAGCTGGCCGCGTATTCAAGCCGCTGAGCGCGGCGGCGAGGTTCATCTCCCTGGTCGTGGCCTGTAGCGCCCTCTTGGGGTGCGTCATCATCGGCGCCACTGCCTCCGCCATCATCAATCTTCGCGCACAAATGGTTGCCGACAAGGAGCGCGAGCTGCGCAACATGGCGCTGGTGTTGACCGAGCAGATCGATCGATCGTTCGAGGCGATTACGCTGGCGCAGTCGGGCCTCATTGAACGGATGGACAGGCTCGGAGTCCTCGCGGCGGACAAGCTCTGGGGCTACATGGCCAGCCGTGAAGCCCATCTGATGCTCAAGGACGCAATCAATGGTCTGCCGCACATCGAAAACCTTACGATCACCGATGCGCAGGGCATCATCCTCAATTCGTCCCGCTTCTGGCCGATTCCGCCGCTCAGCGTCGCGGAGCGCGAGTATTACAAAACTCTCAAAGCCAACCAGCACGCGACCACCGTCCTGAGCGAGCTCATTCTCAACCGCACCACCGGCACCTGGTCGATCTATCTGGCGCGAAAGTTCTTCGGCCCGAATGGCCAGATGATCGGCGTTGTGGTTGGTGGAATGGAGCAGAAATACTTCGAGCGATATTTTGGCACCATCAATCTCGGGACGGGCAGCGCCATATCGCTGCTTCGCCTGAATGGGGAGCTGATTGCCAGCCACCCGCCCAAGCGCACGCTTGCGCCATCTGAGGCAAAATGGCTGACAACTCTGATCGATCGATCAGGGCACGACTTCACTCGCCTTGCCGGCGCCGATGACCAGGAGACTCTGGTCGCAGCCCGGGCCGTCACGCACTATCCAATGCTCGTGTCGGTCAGCGTCGGCATGGGGGATGTGCTGGACGGCTGGAGAAGCCAAGCCATCAACCTCGGCGGCGCCGCGGCGTTTGCCATCCTGATGATCGCCGGAATTACGGTCGTGTCGATCCGTTACTTTCGGCACTACGCCACGCTGTCGCGCGAGCGACGGGACCGGGACGAGGCCACAGTCCGTCACAAAGCCACGGAATTTGTCCTGCGTGAGACGGAGCGTATCCATAAGCTCCTGACCAGCCAGAAGACTCAGCTCGATGGCGCTCTGCAAAACATGTCGCAAGGCCTCATCATGTTTGATGGCAATGGGCGGATACTGATTTGCAACCAGCGCTACACCGACATGTACGGCCTGTCGCCCGAGGTCGTGCAGCCGGGCTGCACGCTAAGACGGCTCATCGAGCATCAGGCCGAGCGAGGGCTGATCACGGAAGACATCGATGGGGTGGTCGAGAAGATCCAGGCGTATATTGCGCAGGGCACGCCTTTGAACGATATGAGGACACTCGGTGACGGCCGGGTCATCTCGATCTCCATGCATCCCATGGCTGAGGGCGGCTTGGTCGCTACCCACCAGGATATAACCGAGCAGTATCGCGCCCATCGCGACGCCGAGCGCTCGCAGAAGTTCCTGATGACGGTGTTCGAAAGCGTTCCTTCAAACATCGTGGTCAAGGATGCGATGAGCCTGCGATATTTGTTCATCAATCACGCGGCGGAAAACTTCTACGGCATCAGCCGCACCGAGGTGATGGGACGCTCGTCGCACGACCTGTTTCCCAAGAACACGGCGGCCATGATGGTCGCCTACGACAAGAAGCTCTTGGCATCGAGCGGCCAGTTGAGCCTGGGGGCTCATACCATTGAGACCCGCAACGGCCCGCGCGTCGTCACCTCGAAGCAAGTGGTGATCCGCGATGAGAGCGCGCGGCCGATGTTCCTTTTGAGCATAACCGAAGAGGTCGCTGAGCAGAAAAACGCGCCCGAGGCCGTTTGGCCAGGACCATCAGGATCCTGGCCGCCCAAAAAGGCATTTGTGGATTAGACCGTCGTGCTACGGCGCCGGCGTCGCCAACGGCTTGCCCTTCTCGACCACGTAGCTGGCAAGAACCTTCGCTCCGGCAGATCCGGCCTTGGCATCGTGCACGGCGCCGGGCGGCAGCTGCCAGCTCTCGCCTGCCTTGTAGGTCTTGGGCGGCTGGCCTTCAACCATGATGACCAGTTCGCCTTCGACCAGGTAGCCGCCTTCGATGCCGGGATGAGTGTGACGGCCGATATTTGCATTGGGCATGATCTCGGCCAAGCCGATCACCGTCTCATAGTTTGCGCCCGGCACATCGAACTTCTGCAGCAGTGTCCGCTTGATGGTTTCTGGCGGCGTCGGCTGCTGGGCCGCCGCAATGCTGGTCATCGCCATAATGGCGACGGCGGCGCTGAACACGATTCTGACGATCATCGTAGACCTCCCCCTTTTGGATTTGTGACGGCGAACTCTATCGGCTTCGATTGGCAGCGTCATCTGAAGCAATGCGCTTTGACTTGCGGCGCCCGCCTCGCAATCGCCGTACCTGACCACCGCCTGACCGCTATCGACGGAGCGCTCAACCCGACACCTGCGACTGGTGTTTCCGGATGACAGTTGTTCTCCCGCCAAAGTTGCGAGATGATGAAAGCCTGTGGCAAGGGCGGGTAGGCGTTTCATGAATGTCTTAGCGGCGCCCCGGGCGGCATCGCCAGCATGAATCGCCAGCATGATATGACCGCCACCGTCCATCTCACCGACGATGAGCGGCTCGATTGGCTGCGCCTCATCCGCAGCCAGAATGTCGGGCCACGCACCTTCCATGCGCTGATCAATCATTATGGCCAGGCGCGCGATGCGCTTGCGGCGCTGCCGCAGCTTGCGCGCCGCGGCGGCGCGTCCGCACCGGGACGCATCTGCACGCGCGCGGAGGCCGAGCGCGAGATGGCGGCCGCCAGCGCGGCGGGCGTTACCTTCGTGTCGCTCCGCGAGCCTGACTATCCGCTGCGCCTCGCCATGATCGACGATGCGCCGCCGCTGATCGCGGTGCGCGGCGAGCTTGCCGCGCTGGCGCAGCCGACGGTGGCGATCGTGGGGGCGCGCAATGCATCGGCGGCGGGCATCAAGTTCGCCGAGCGGCTCGCGCGTGAGCTTGGCGAAGCGGGTCTCGTGGTGGCCTCCGGGCTCGCGCGCGGCATCGATGCCGCCGCCCATCGCGGCAGCCTCACGACCGGCACGGTGGCGGCCATCGCCGGCGGCCACAACAGCATCTACCCGCCCGAGCACACCGCACTTGCGGATGCGATTGCCGAGAACGGCGTCGTGCTCTCGGAAATGCCGCTCGACCACGAGCCGCGCGCCCGCGACTTCCCGCGCCGCAACCGTCTGATCTCCGGGCTTGCGGCCGGCGTGGTGGTGATCGAGGCGGCGCAGCGCTCGGGCTCGCTCATCACCGCGCGCATGGCGCTGGAGCAGGGTCGCGAGGTGTTCGCGGTGCCGGGCTCCCCGCTCGATCCGCGCTGCGAGGGCAGCAACAACCTGTTGAAGCAGGGCGCGGCCCCGGTCACCGAGGCCGCCGACGTGACGGCAGCGCTGCTGCCGATCTTTGAGCGCCCGCTGCAGCTGTCGGCGCAGGAGCCGGACCGCCCGATCACGCCGAGCGAGCCAAGAGAGCCAAACGAGCCAAAAGGGCCAAAAGGGCCAAGAGAGCCAAGCGGCGACGAGCGCACCCGCCTCATCACGCTCCTGGGCCCGACCCCGGTCGGCATCGACGACCTGATCCGGCTCTCGGGCCTGCCGCCCGCGATCGTGCGCACCGTGCTGCTGGAGCTCGAGCTTGCCGGGAAGCTGGGACGGCACGGCGGTGGCCAAGTGTCGCTGGTGCCGCCGATTTGAAGTGCCTACACGCCTTTGTTTTTCGAAGTTCGTGTCGGGGTGTGCTGAGGTACTTCGGAAATGCAGCCCTGGCGTAATCCACCGGGCATCCCAAATTCGTCATCATCGCTGCCCCAAATCACTCCCAGTATGTCGAGAGTCCCTGTCGTCATGAGCTCCCGCCCCTTCGCGTTTGCGCTTTTGGCCGCACTACTGGTGCCGGTCGCAGCACAGGCGCAAGGCACGTCAGCATCGAAGGCGGCGGTGGGAGTGCAGCGGCCGCCCGCACAGGTCGCGCCTGCGCAAGCTGCCCAGCCAGCCCCAAACCAGCCAAGCCAGCCCGGCGCCCAAAGCACGGCCCCGGCGCAGGTGCCGCCAGCCTTTACGGCGTTCCTGCAGGAGCTGTGGCCAGACGCCCGTGCCAAAGGGGTGACCCGTGCGACCTTCGACATGGCCTTCGCGGGGGTCACCCCCGACCCCCGGATCATGCCGATCACCCAGCGGCAGCCGGAGTTCGGCCAGTCGGTCGGCACCTATATCGCCAACTTCGCCTCCAAGGCGCGCATCGAGACCGGCATGCGCAAGGCCAGCGAGCACGCCGCCACCCTGGACGCCGTCGAGAAGCGCTACGGCGTCGACCGCTACCTCCTTCTAGCGATCTGGGGGGTTGAGACCAACTTCGGCGGCATGCGCGATCGCTGGGATGTCATCCGCTCGCTCGCCACGCTCGCGTCGGCGCGCTGGCGGCATCCGTTCTTTCGCGACGAGCTGATCAATGCGCTGCTCATCCTGCAGGAGGGCCATATCGGCCGCGAGGCCATGCTCGGATCGTGGGCTGGCGCGATGGGGCAGCCGCAGTTCATGCCTTCGAGCTTCATGAAGCATGCGGTCGACTTCACCGGCGACGGTCGGCGCGACATCTGGACCTCGGTTCCGGATGTGCTCGCCTCGATCGCGAACTACTTCGTCAACAACGGCTGGAAGGCTGGCCTGAGCCAAAGCTTCGAGGTCGCGGTGCCGGCCGGCTTCGACCTGCGCCAGAGCCGCGGCTCCTTTGACGACTGGCGGCTCCTGGGCGTGCATCGGATTGACGGCAGTCAGCTACCGAAGCAGGGCGAGGCCATTCTGTTCTTCCCCAGCGGCGCGCGCGGCCCTGCCTTCCTGATCACCGACAATTTCGTCGTCATCAAGCGCTACAACAATTCCGACGTCTACGCGCTCGCGGCCACGCATCTGGCGGACCGCATGCGCGGGCGCGGGCCGATCCAGGGCCAATGGCCGACCGACGACCGCCAGCTATCGATGGCCGAGCGCATCGCGCTGCAGAAGAAGCTCTCGGAACTCGGCTATCCGGTGCGCAACTTCACCGGTCACTTCGACTTCGAGCTGCGTGATGCGGTGCGCGCCGTGCAAGTCAAGGCTGGACAGGTTCCGGACGGGCACCCGACGCCCGCCTTGCTCAGTTACGCCGGCGTTGCGGTTAAATAACACCATTAAGGTATTATCCTGGCTGTATTATTTGGCCATTCCTCATCCAATGGTTGCGGTCACGAAATTGCTGGGGTGGCGCTCTTAACCATTTCCTGCCACCCTCCCATGCGGTCGAGGCAAGGCGCCCCGATTTGACACGGGGGGCCGATCTCCCCATGTTGACTGCGACAGGTTTGGCCGAATCGACCCCATTGAGGCGAGTACCGGCTGCTAACCGTATGGAAATACATGAATATCGTTGTTGTTGAATCGCCCGCCAAGGCCAAGACCATCAATAAGTATCTTGGCGCTGGCTATGAAGTGCTGGCCTCTTTCGGCCATGTCCGGGATTTGCCGGCCAAGGACGGCTCGGTCGACCCCGAGGCCAATTTCCGCATGATCTGGGAGGTCGACGACAAATCCGAGAAGCGCCTCAACGACATCGCCCGCGCCATGAAGGGCGCCAGCAAGCTTATCCTGGCGACCGACCCCGACCGCGAGGGCGAAGCCATCTCCTGGCATGTGCTGGAAGTGCTCAAGGAGAAGAAGGCGCTCAACAAGCAGACGGTCGAGCGGGTTGTCTTCAACGCCATCACCAAGCAGGCGGTGCTCGACGCCATGAAGCACCCGCGCGCCATCGACGCCGCGCTGGTTGATGCCTACCTCGCCCGCCGCGCACTCGATTACCTTGTCGGCTTCACCCTTTCACCGGTGCTCTGGCGCAAGCTGCCGGGCGCCCGCTCGGCCGGCCGCGTGCAGTCAGTGGCACTGCGGCTCGTCTGCGACCGCGAGCTCGAGATTGAGAAATTCGTTCCGCGCGAATACTGGTCGCTGGTCGCGACGCTCGCCACCCCGCGCGGCGATACCTTCGACGCACGCCTGGTCGGCGCCGATGGCCGCAAGATCCAGCGGCTCGACATCGGAACCGGCGCGGAAGCCGAAGCCTTCAAGCAGGCGCTGGAGACGGCGGCCTTCGCGGTCGCGGCGATCGAGGCCAAGCCTGCCAGGCGCAATCCGCCGCCGCCCTTTACCACCTCGACCCTGCAGCAGGAGGCGAGCCGCAAGCTCGGCTTCGCGCCGGCGCACACGATGCGCGTTGCGCAGCGTCTCTACGAGGGCATCGAGGCCGACGGCGAGACCATCGGCCTCATTACTTATATGCGTACCGATGGCGTCGACATCGCCGAAGAGGCGATCACCGCGGCGCGCCGCCTGATCGGCAGCGAGTATGGCGACCGCTACGTGCCCGACGCACCGCGCCGCTATCTGACCAAGGCCAAGAACGCGCAGGAGGCGCACGAGGCGATCCGCCCGACCGACCCCGCCCGCCGCCCGCGCGATGTGCGCTCCTACCTCGATTCTGATCAGGCCAGGCTCTACGAGCTCATTTGGCTGCGCACGGTGGCGAGCCAGATGGAGTCCGCCGAGCTCGAGCGCACCACCGCCGACATCACCGCGAAAGTGGACAGCCGCCTGATCGAGCTGCGCGCGACCGGCACCGTCATCAAGTTCGACGGCTTCCTCACGCTCTATCATGAGGACATGGACGAGCCGGCCGAGGACGAGGAAGGGCGCCGGCTGCCGGAGATGAGCGCGGGCGAAGCGCTCGACAAGCGCGCGATCGCCGCCGATCAGCACTTCACCGAGCCGCCGCCGCGCTATTCGGAAGCCTCGCTGGTCAAGCGCATGGAGGAGCTCGGCATCGGCCGGCCTTCGACCTACGCCTCGATCCTGCAGGTGCTGAAGGATCGCGGCTATGTGCGCATCGACAAGAAGCGGCTGGTGCCGGAAGACAAGGGGCGCGTGCTCACCGCGTTCCTGGAGAGCTTCTTTGCCCGCTACGTGGAATATGACTTCACGGCGGGGCTCGAGGAGCAGCTCGACCGCATCTCCAACAATGAGCTCGCCTGGCGCGATCTGCTGCGCGACTTCTGGCGGGAGTTCACCAATGCGGTCGGCGACATCAAGGACCTGCGCGTCGCGCAGGTGATCGACGCGCTCGACGAGATGCTGGCGCCGCATCTGTTCCCGCCGCGCGCCGACGGCACCGATCCGCGCCAGTGCCCGACCTGCGGCACCGGCAAGCTCTCGCTCAAGCTCGGCCGGTTCGGCGGCTTCATCGGCTGCACCAACTATCCGGAATGCCGCTACACGCGCCAGTTCTCCGCCGGAGCCGACGGCTCGCCCGACAAGAAGCTTGGCGCCGATCCGGCGACCGGGCTTGACGTCACGTTGCGCTCGGGCCGCTTCGGGCCCTATCTGCAGCTCGGCGAAGCGGTCAATGGCGAGAAGCCCAAGCGCTCAGGCCTGCCCAAAGGCCTCTCCGCTGACGACATCGACCTCGATCGTGCGCTCGGACTGCTGTCGCTGCCGCGCGAGATCGGCAAGCATCCGGACAATGGCGAGCCGATCATGGCCGGCATTGGCCGCTTCGGTCCTTACGTGCAGAACGGCAAGACCTACGCCAACATCGAGACTGGCGATGACGTGCTCACTATCGGGCTCAATCGGGCAGTCACTCTGATCGAGGAAAGGAAAGCCAAGGGCCCACGCAAGGGGCGCTTCGGCGCCGACCCCGGCCGCTCGCTTGGCGAGCATCCCGATCAAGGTGGCCCGGTGGTCGTCAAGAACGGACGCTACGGCCCCTATGTGAGTCATGACGGCGTCAACGCCACGCTGCCCTCCGACATCACGCCGGAGACTGTCACGCTCGAGCAGGCGCTGCCGCTGCTTGAGGCGCGCGCCGCGCGCGGCGGCGGCAAGAAGAGCAAGCGCAACGCCAAAGCCGCCAAAGTCGCGAAGACGGCCGAGCCATCCGAGCAGGCCGCGAGCGAGAAGAAACCGACCAAGGCAAAGTCAAAAGCCAAGGCGGCAGTCAAGCCGGCAGTCACGGCGAGGACACTGGACGCGGAGCAAGCTCCCGTCACCACCAAGACACCGGCTGCAGGCAAGGCCGCCAAGGCGCCGAAGGCCGGCGCAGCGAAAGCGGTCAATGGCGCGGCAGCCAATGGAGCGAAGGCTCCTGCGGCGAAGTCAGTGGCCGAAGACGCGTCCGCGCCGGCCTCGAAGCCAGCGCCCAAACAAGAGACCAAGCCCGTCAGCAAGGCCAATCCTGCCAGCGCGACAAAGCCTGCCAGCACGACCAAGCCGGCCCCTAAGGCCAAGGCTCCCGCGAAGGACGCCAAGAGTGTTAGGTAGAGTGCGAGGTAAAATGCGTGGGGTGGCAGAACGGCGTGGCGGTGCTTAAATCTTCGCCGTAGTGAGCACCGCACACCCGTGAACCGTCCCCGCTCCAAGGCCCCCCGCTCCAAGTCCCCTGGCTCCAAGCCGCATGCCGCAACCCTGCCCACCAGGGACGAGATCCTCGCCTTCGTCGCCCGCCAGCCCGGAAAGGTCGGCACCCGCGAGATTGCGCGCGCCTTCGGCCTCAAGGGCGCCGACCGCGCCGCGCTCAGAGGCACGCTGAAGGAGCTGGCGGAAGGCGGCGAGGTTGCGTGGTCGCGCAAGAAGCTGCACCGCGCCGGCACGCTGCCAAATGTCGTCATGGCCGACATCACCGCCCGCGACCGCGACGGCGAATTCATCGCGACCCCGACCGAGTGGGACGAGGAGGCGCATGGCGCGCCGCCGAAGATCCGGCTGCAAGGCAACCGCCGCGCAAAGCCGAGCGAGAGCGCCGGCGTCGGCGACCGCGCCTTGTTGCGGGTCGAACAAATCCGCGATGCCGACGATCCGGCTCGCTATACCGGACGCATCATCAAGGTCATCGATCGCGCCAAGGCGCGCGTGCTCGGTCTCTTCCGTGCTCAGCCCGACGGCAGCGGCCGGCTCGCGCCGATCGACAAGAAGCAGCTTGGCCGCGAGCTGATCATCCCGCGCGGCGCGACCGGGGATGCGCAGGACGGCGAGCTGGTCGCGGTCGAGGTCACAGGAAGTCGCAGCGGCTTTGGCCCTGCAACGGCGCGCGTCAACGAACGGCTCGGCTCGCTCAAGAGCGAGCGCGCGGTCAGCATGGTGGCGATCGCGGCGCATAGTATTCCAAATGTGTTTCCGCCCGACGTCGTCAAGGACGCCGAGGCCGCACGGCCGGCGCGCCTCGCCGGCTGCGAGGACTGGCGCGATGTGCCGCTCGTCACCATCGATCCGGCCGATGCGAAAGATCACGACGACGCGGTTCACGCCGAGGCCGACAGCGACCCAGCCAATGCCGGCGGGCACATTCTGCGCATCGCGATCGCGGATGTGGCGCACTATGTGCAGCCGGGCTCCGCGCTCGATCGCGAGGCGCTCAAGCGCGGCAACTCGGTCTACTTCCCGGATCGCGTCGTGCCGATGCTGCCGGAGCGCATCTCCAACGACCTGTGCTCGTTGCGTCCGAACGAAGCGCGCGCGGCACTCGCGGTGCGCATCGTGATCAGCGCCGACGGCCGCAAGCGCGCGCATACGTTCCATCGCGTGCTGATGCGCTCGGCCGCGAAACTTTCCTACCAGCAGGCGCAACGCGCCATGGACGGCTGGCCCGACGACACCACCGGCCCCCTGCTCGCCTCCGTGCTGGAGCCGCTCTACAGCGCCTATCGTGTCCTCAAGCGCGCGCGTGACGATCGCGGTCCGCTCGATCTCGACCTGCCCGAGCGCAAGATCGTGCTGACCGCACATGCGACCGTCGACCGCGTGGTCACGGCCGAACGGCTCGATGCCCACCGGCTGATTGAGGAGTTCATGATCCTCGCCAATGTGGCGGCGGCCGAGACGCTCGAGCGCGCGCGCGTGCCGCTGATCTATCGCGTGCACGACGAGCCCGACATCGAGCGCGTGAATGCGCTGCGCGAGTTTCTCAAGACGCTCGACATCGCGCTGCCCAAGGGCGGTGCACTGCGCGCCGAGCAGTTCAATCGCATCCTGGCGCGCGTGAAGGGCCGCGACGTCGAGAAGCTCGTCAACGACCTGGTGCTGCGCACCCAGGCGCAGGCTGAATATACGGCGGACAACTACGGCCACTTCGGGCTGAACCTGCGCCGCTATGCCCATTTCACCTCGCCGATCCGCCGCTATGCCGATCTCGTCGTGCATCGCGGGCTTATTCGCGCGCTCAAGCTCGGCGACGGCGCACTGCCAGATGGCACCGACATTGCTGCGCTGAACGAGATCGCCGCCGCGATCTCGGCGACGGAACGGCGCGCCATGAAGGCCGAGCGCGAGACCTTCGATCGCCTGATTGCCAATTTCCTGGCCGACCGCGTCGGTGCAACGTTTGAAGGCCACATCGCGGGCGTCACCCGCTCGGGCCTGTTCGTCAAGCTCGACGACACCGGCGCTGATGGATTTGTGCCAGCGCGCACCATCGGCAGCGAGTATTTCCAGCATCAGGAGAACCGGCACGCGATGGTGGGGCAGAAGAGCGGCGAGACCTTTCGACTCGGCGATCCGGTCACGGTGCGGCTGGTCGAGGCCGCGCCGGTTGCAGGCGCGTTGCGCTTCGAGATTCTATCTGGAGGCCGCGCCGGCTCGCGCCCGGCACCGGAGCGCCGCGGGGGCGCGCGCGAGCGGTCGCAGCAACCAAGCAGGAAACGGCGCCGATGAGCGACGCAATTGCCGGCCGCATTGCGCGCATGACCGAGTTCATTCGTCGCTCAGACGAGGCCAATCCATCGTCGAGGCCTATCGACCCAAAGGATGCCGCCACGCTGATCCTCATCGACCGGTCGGGCGTTGAGCCAAAGGTGCTGCTCGGCAAGCGACACGATCGCCACGTTTTCATGCCAGGCAAGTTCGTGTTCCCGGGCGGCGGCGTCGATCCCTCCGACGAGCACATGCCGGTCGCGCGCGAGCTCGACAAACAGGCAGAGATGCGGCTGCTGCAGCGCTTTCCCGAGGGCAGCCCCATGCGCGCCCGCGCGCTCGCGCTCGCTGCGATCCGCGAGACCTGTGAGGAGACCGGGCTTCTGCTCGGTACGCGCGCGGAGGCAGCAAACATTCCGGCCGGCCCCTGGGAGGCGTTCTCGCAGCACGGCGTGCTACCGGACCTTTCCGCCATTCATTTCGTCGGCCGCGCCATCACGCCGCCCGGACGGCCGCGCCGGTTCGACGCGCGCTTCTTCACCATGGACGCGAGCACAATCGCGCATCGCGTCGAGGGCGTCACCGGCCCCGATGCCGAGCTGGTCGAGCTGGTCTGGATGCCGATCAAGGATGCCGAGAAGCTCGACATGCCGGCGGTGACCAGCGTGATGATGGAAGAGCTCGACGCCCGCATTGCCGAGGGCCTCGGCCACGATCTGCCGGTACCGTTCTATTATTCGCTGCGCGGCAACGTGCAGCGCGAGGAGCTGTGAAACTCGCGCTTCTGGCCTTGGGTCCGCGAGGCAACGGACCTCACTTCATGCTTTGTGCTAAGCATAAGGTTTCGCGCCTAGTTACGATGGGCTGGCAACGCGAGAGAGGATCGCGTCATGTGGAAGGTGGGGGACCGAGTTCAAAAGGCGACTGGGTACAAGTGGCCTGGTGTCGTTGTGAGTGTGTTTACGACGCTGGGAGGAAAGACACGCGTGGTAGTCGAATGCACTGTTACAGAGGTGGCGGGTGCGCTGCACATCTACTCCCCAGAGCAACTGGTTGCTGCGGAGCACGAAAATTCAAACTGAGACACTACCCCGCCTTCCCCGCTTCCTTGACTTTGCGGTCCAAGTCGCTAGGTTTCCGGCCAACTGACGCAGCCTGAGGTTTCAGCCATGGCGAAGGCCACCACCATCAAGGTCAAGCTCGTGTCGAGCGCCGACACCGGCTTCTATTACGTGACGCGCAAGAACTCGCGCACCATGACCGACAAGTTGAGCAAGAAGAAATACGATCCGGTCGCCAAGAAGCACGTCGAGTTCCGTGAGGCGAAGATCAAGTAGCGATCAAGCACGCCGACGCGCATCCATGCAGGGCGCCCGGTGGGCGCCCTTTGCGTTACTCACATTAATGCTTGTTGCATTGAGGCTTGTTGCATTGAGGGGTGTTGCATTTCACGCATGCTTCGCGACTTGCGCGAGCAATGTCAGTTCGCAGTATGCGTGTGTTTTGCTGTCGCGCGCGCGACCCGAAGGTGGCCGGCCGGGAGCGGCGTCATGAGGAGGCCACTCGTACCGCTCCCGAACCGGCCGAACCCTACGGACCCAGGAGATGCGGCGGACCTGAGCATACCGCAGGGTTATCTAGTCGAGCGGTCAACGGACCAGTCATAACGATAGGAAATGATCCATCGACCTGTTTCAGGCTAGCCCAAAGTCTTTTCGATGCCAACCGTATAAATGAAGGATAACGTGGATAAATCGAGAAACCCTAAGAATTAGGGTTGACTGTTGCCTGAATGCATCAGGCAGCGTCGGGGACGACCCGGTTGCGGCCGTCCCGTTTGGCCCGGTAGAGCGCCTGATCGGCCCTTTTGAGCAGGCCTGAGGCCCCCTCCTCGGGCGCCAGCGTCGCCAGCCCGATTGAGATAGTGACCTCGACCCGACGGGCACCCTGCTGGATGGGGAACGGCTCCCCGGCGATCCGGCGACGCAGCCGCTCCGCCACCATGGTGGCCACCGCCATGTCGGTCTCGGGCATCAGCACCACGAACTCCTCGCCGCCATAGCGGCAGGCCAGGTCGATGCCGCGCACATTGGCGCTGATGCGGGAAGCGAACTCCTTCAGCACCTCGTCGCCGATATCATGGCCGTGGGTGTCGTTGACCTGCTTGAAGAAATCGATGTCCATGATGACATAGGCCAGCGGGCGGCCGTTTTTCTTGGCGCTGCTGAGCAAGGTGTCCAAATGCCGGCTCATATAGCGGCGATTGTGCAGGCCGGTGAGCTGGTCGGTGATCGCCATTTCCAGGCTGAGCTGGACATTGTAGCGCAAGCGGTCGGCATAGCGCTTCTTGCGCAGCTGGGTGCGCACCCGCGCCACCAACTCGTTCTTGTCCACCGGACGGGTGAGATAGTCGTTGACGCCCATTTCCAGCGCCTGGGTCAGCTTGCGGCGGTCGCCGTCGGAGACCACCACCAGGATCGGCACATGGCGCCCTTCCGGCAAGGAACGCAATTGCGAGCAAAGCCGCAAGCCGTCAAAGCCGCGCAAGCCCAGCGACACCACGATAAGGTCGAAATCGCCGCCCTTCACCCGTACCAGCGCTTCCTCGAAAGTGTCGGCGGAAGAAACG
>Ga0137409_10002669_pt1 | contig 19028 bp, 14 predicted proteins | sample CZODoug1_16funga_FD_122059 | JGI IMG/M metagenome (GOLD analysis project Ga0137409, IMG submission 122059) | Vadose zone soil fungal communities from Angelo Coast Range Reserve, California, USA - CZODoug1_16fungal (Hybrid Assembly) | ecosystem: Environmental > Terrestrial > Soil > Vadose zone... | reverse complement strand
AGCCGCTTCTTCAGTTTCGATTTTCCTGTTCGCTTGATATCCATGAACGTGAACGCTTAATTGACGGCGGTTCCAATTCGGGTTGAATGTTGCGCGCGTATCATCATCCGCCTTAGAAAGTTATTCGTAACGCACAGCAATCATCGGATCTACCTTCGTCGCGCGCAGCGCCGGAATATAGCAAGCAATCAGCGCGACAACCATGAGGCTAACTGAGATTGCTGTAAAAGTCGCCACATCAGTCGAGCTTACGCCATAGAGTTGACTGGCCAAAACCCGCGTCAGAGCTAAGGAGACGATGAGTCCCAGAAAAATACCCACCAGTGCCAGCGCCATTCCCTGTTTGATGATCAGTCCCAGGACATCCCTTGTTTGAGCGCCCAGGGCCATGCGAATACCGATCTCATGTGTGCGTTGCGTGATGGTGTAGGATATTACTCCATAGATTCCTATCGCCGCGAGAATCAGCGCCAAGCCTGCGAAAATCCCCAGCAGCAGAGCATATATACGCGGCTGTGACACCGAACCGGCGACAATATCATCCATGAATTTGAGATTGGAAACTGGTAAGTCCTGATCGAGCGTTGAAAGTGGACGTGAGAATTATTGCCGCTACGAACACCGATCTGGAAAAGATGGTGGCCCTGGGACGTTTTCGCGAGGATCTTTTATTTCCGGCTTAGCGTGGCTTCGATGCCGGCAAACGCACCGCAAAACGTTACGCTGGCTGACGCACTCGCAGACGTTGAGCGACGAATGATTGCTGATACCCTGCACAAGCACGGCGGAAACATTTCACGCGCAGCTCGGGAACTCGGACTCACCCGCCGCGGCCTCTACCTCAAACTCGAACGCTACCAACTCTCCGCCAGCGCCCAGCGTCAGGCCATCCCCAGCAGTGTGCGCACGTCTCCCTTAGCCAATTCCGGGCCTCTGTTAACCGGGTTTTTCCTTCGTCCGGCAACCTCACTCGCAATCCCGGCGATCGTCGCAATGTCGAATGGCTTTGAGACCACCCAATCAGCTTTTATCTCCTGGCGCGCATCGCAACTAATCGCGTCGGCCCAGCCGCTTACGATCGCCAGCGGTATAGTTTCTGAGCGCTTGCGGATTTCGCTGGCGAGTTCCCAGCCGCTCATCTCGGGCATCCCGATGTCGGTAAAAACGATGTCGACTCTTACCTTGCTGGAATCATAGAGCTTCAGTGCCATTTCACCGCTTTCGGCCACCATTACCTCACAGCCTTCTGCCTCCAGTGCCTCGCGGAGCACTTCTCTTACCGCGGTTTCATCGTCGACCACCAGCACCCGAAGTTTGTCTTCTCCGACTGAAGCTTCCTGTTTTGGCGATTCATCCGCCGTCGCTGACTCAGTTTCGGCCACCGGGAGCGAAATTTTAAACGTCGTGCCTCGACCCGGCTCACTTTCGACATCGATTGAACCGTTATGTCTGCGAATGATCCCAAAGCTAACTGCCATTCCCATGCCCGTACCGCCTTTGCCCTTGGTTGTAAAGAAGGGATCAAAGAGGCGCGACTTTACTTCCGGCGTCATGCCGGTGCCGGTATCGATGATGTTCACCACTACACGGCCGTTGATTTCCTGTGCGCTCATGCGGATCTCGCCACCTGAGGGCATCGCGTCGATGGCGTTATAAATCATGTTGACGAGCACTTCGCGCAATTCCACGGCATCACCCATAACTGAAGCGGTGCAGTCAGCTACCAACGCCACCCGAATCTGACGACCGCTGACCCCGGCGTCCCAGAGCGGCCGGCTCATCTCGCAAACATCTTTCATCAGCCCCGCGACAGAAACCGGCTGAAGCTTGTGGCTGGGTTGCCTTCGGGCAAAGTCCTGGATGCGCCGGATGATATGAGCGCCATCTTCCGCACTCTTAATAATCATCTCGATGCCCGCGCTGATCTTTTTCTCATCCTTCGTTCGCAGCAATAGCTGAGCGCGTCCCAGGATTCCGGTCAACGTGTTGTTGACGTTGTGGGCCACACCAAAGGAAAGTTCGCCCAGCGCCGCCATCTTATCGGCATGAGTCGCAAACTCGCGCTGTCGTTCATGCTCGGCATGGGCCGAAGCCACACGGTCAAGGCATTCCCGCAAGCGTTCCCGTGTGCTCGCCACCTGGGAGGTAGCCAGCAGTTGGCTAGCTTGCAACCCGATCTCGCGGCGCTCATCATTAGCAAGATGCTCGCACATTTCCTCGATCAGAATTAACAAGGACTTGCCCGCGCCTTCGTAGTCTCCGCATCTTTCAGCGACCCGCCTGGCGCGTTCCAGAGCTGGTTTGGCTTCGTGCCGACGACCCAGGCGGCAGAGCACCAAGCCCTGTGTCGTAAGAGCCTCTGCAAGCAAGGCGTTCTCGCCGGTTGTTTCGAGAGTATCGACTGCCAACCTCACCGAACGTTCGGCCAGGGCATGTTGCCGGGAGGCAAGATAGAGTTGCGCGAGTGTTTCATCAACCTGGGCACAGCCGACGCTGTCGCCAAGTTCGTTGAAGAGATCGCGGGCACGCTGGAGATGAACTGTAGCATCGTCAAATCGGCCCAGGGTTAAAAGCAGGTAACCATGATTGTTTTCGACAGCGGCGACAAAGCGAAGGTTGCCGATTTTTTCAAAGTGCAATAAGGCTTCTCGGTAGTGACCCAGCGCGCTGTCGAAATAGTGGATTCGGTTCTCGGCTACGCCGAGCTCCCTCAATGTGGAGGCAAATTCGGAGTGGAGTCGGCCTTGGATCCATGCGCCTGCGGCTGCGGCGATAGTCGAAGTTTCATTTAAGACGTTGAGCGCGTCGTGCAAACGGGCAGCGTGTCGCTCAACCGAAGCCAGCCGAATCAATGCGGCTACCTTCAGGTCGCGTTCGTCTTCAGAGAGAGACTCAATTGCGGCTCGCAAGGTAGCGCGGGAGAGATCAAAAAGACCCTCACGATAATAACAACCTGCCAACTCAATACGTCCTTCGGCAGCGCGTGTTCCCTCCCCAATCTGTTCGAACAGCGCAATTGCCCCGTTCAGCAGAGCTTGGGCCCACTTTTGGTCTCCGTGAATTTGTCGTGTGCCAGCGATCCACCCGCTTAATGTACCCGCGGTAAGGAGCAGTTCGGCTGCCGCTTCATTGCTGAGGCCATGGTGCCGCGGCCATTCCGCCAAATTCCACCACGGTCGCAATGCCGCACATCCGCCGTCGTAATCGCCAAGCTCAAGTTGTTCACGCGCGATGGTGCAGCACGCCTGGACTTGTTCACTCAGCGTAAGCGGCGAAGTTTGAGTGGGCTCAAGTAGCTTCATATGGACTCGCATCTGTAGAAACCTTTTTACGTCGCGATCTGGCGTCTTGAGTTCTAATCGGTTCGAGAGGAGTTACGGGGCACTGATTACTGCGTATACACTGGCACTCTGGTATGCACCGCCCGAGCTGTTGCTCTAATCGGCCTAGATAAAGCAGATAGGTTGTCTAAAGCCCGCCTTGTAACCACATTTGTATACCAGCTAAACATTTTCACTTCCCTGACACTTACCTGAAGGAACGCTGCTCCTTGTTCGCTTAATAACTATCTGTCAGTCACTTAGGCTTGAAATCTCCTTCCAGCTAGTTCTGGCACATGCCTTGAATTAGGTAAAGACACGAAACGGTTATTTGAACAGTCGGGCTCGATGAGGGAAGCTTTCCACGGCAACCACCGCAATCGAACCCGACTACACCCCGGCAAACGATTTATTCACCAGGAGAAAAAAAATGAAACGCTTTCAATCAATTCTTTGCGCATTGCTGTTAACTGCGGCCATGACTTCAACCGCATTTGGCGGTACCATCACCACTCGCACCGGCACCATCACCACAGCGCCCGGCACCATCACTACTGCCCCTGGCACCATCACTACTGAGTCAATACCGGAACTCTTGGGGATGTTGCTGATGATAATCGGGTAGCCATGCTGTCGACCTAGGCATTGTGAACGACATCGGTCAACTTGGCCGCTTTTCCTTCCAATGATCATTCAACTTGGCGAGAAAACCGCTTGTAAAGCGCTCGCGCGATGATAGTTGGCAATCGTTATGCCAATTGAACCCAAGCATTCTTCTTGTGGGCAAACACCCATTGTCAGGAGATGAAAAGCTATGAAGACCCAGCTAAAGAACTCGGCGTCGGCTCCCAACCGTTTGAAGGGAACGCCCTATTCCCTTAGTCGAGTCAATGTCCTCCGTGGTTACATTCACCCTTCAGATTGATGGGCCGAATCAATCCAGCCCTTGTTGGTTTGTGCCGAAAGCTGCCGTGATGGAAACTCTTCCGAGTCCGCTTGCTAGTCCTGGGAAGTGATAATCAAACCGGCAGAGCCGTGGAATTGGACTTACGTTCAGCCCTTGCAGTGGCTTTGGCAGTCTTTCAACGACCTTCCCATTCCAACCAAACTCTTCTCTTCTTCGCAGTGCTACAAACCACTACGCGCGCTGGCTTCTGCGCCCGAAGGTGAGATTCGACGCATCGATGTGGCCTCGCGCAGGATTGGTTTGAAGTTGATCTCGCGGCGCCAGTTTGCAGGTCCGAACAATGCACAAGCGACTTGACGGACGCGCTCGCCGAGTGACGAACTAATCTGTCTGACCACTCGATTGAACAACCAGGCGATGGATGGCGAGCGTCAGTCCCATAATCATGTAGAAGACCATCACCACTTCCGAGTCGCCCCAGTTGTAATGGACCAGGCCGGAAATAAAGAATCCCGCCAGCCCGCCTAGCGCGCCGAGTAAAATTCCGCGCTCGATCCAAAGTAGACCGGTTATCCCGTCGCTACCGCTCCGGGTTCTGATAACGCGCAGTGAGCGCCAGAGCGTGCGCGCGTAAACGAAGAGCAATGCCAACCAGAGGATCAAGGCCGGCACGCCGCGCTCGAGCGCGATCTGCAAAAGGTTTGAGTGCATATGGCCCCACGGAATGCGGCCGTTGTCAAACATTCCCCACTCGCGCCAATGTCCCTTGATCGAGTCCATGCCGACGCCAAGGAGCAGATGTCGTGGCTTGCTTACCAGCAGCTTAAAGCCTTCACGCCAGACAGTTTCTCGCCAGGTAGTTGATTGATCCGCCTGATCGATGAAAGCGACGTTGCGTTTCTGCTGGAGGATGAACAGGCCAGCGAGTATCAACGGTACGGCCAGCACGCCGATTAGGATCAAGGTGCGGCGGCCTACGCCCAGTAGAAGAATGATCAATGTGGACACCGCGCAGCCAAGCCAGGACGCGCGGGTGACAGTCAACAACAACGCGTAACCAAATCCTGCGAGCGCTGCCAGCAACAAAGCCCCGGCCCAACTTCGTTTCACCGGCAAACTCACAAAGAGTCCCATCGTCAGCGCGATGATCAACTGCACCACTTCAGCGTAAGTTACAAACTGTCCATAGAAACCTGTCGCGCGCCAATCACGTCCTCTCGACCAGCCGCCGATGCCCAGTTGTTCCAGCGGAGTCGTGCCCGGCAAGACAGTGCCGCGCGGAACTTTGAAGACTGGTTGCAACTCATGCCGGTAAGCCGAAACGGCCGCCGGTTTTTTTTCCGGCTTCGCAAGAGCGCTAACTAACTCCTGTGGGTCGCGGAGTTTCTCTCCATCAACTTCCAGCAGCGTGTCGCCGTCGCGAATACCCGCTTTGTAAAGTGGACTCTGCTCCGAGACGCCGTAAACTTTTACCCCGCGCCCCAGCAGGCGTTCGCCGGCGGTGTAAAAAACATTGACGATGCAGGCGGCGATCAGCGTGATTGCGAGCAGGCGGGCCACGCGCAGCGAAGGAATGTTTTCAGCAAACAAATAAATGATCGTGAAGAGGCTCGCCGCCCGCAGCTTCCCGATTGAAACCATCGGCTCGTATGAAAGGAACGACGAAATGCCGCTGAGGATAAAGAAGCCGAGGACAAAATAATCTATCGGCGTTCGCTGAAGCCTCGGGCGCGGACGAAACGCAAACCGTAGCAGCCACAAGGCCAGTCCTACAAGCCAGGCGCTTTGCGTCGCCGCAATCGAGTTTGGCGCCGCCGCCGCAAACACAAAAAGAAAGGCGACGATTCCGCCATCGAGCACTCTCGCCGTCTGACTCTCAGTCTCGCGTTGTTCGGTCACGTTCTTCGTCTCACGTGGACTCGGTAGGGCTGGACTTTCGTCGTACACGAAGCCGAATTCGAACACTCAACAGGGATTCCTCCGACAGTCAGCGTAGCTGTAACCTCCGTGCCGTCAGGAATCCCTTTAGTAATGACGCGCACTGATGGCGTGCCTTGACCGTCGGCAATAGTGCCCGCCGATATCGACCACTTATAGGTTGGCTCCATGTATGGAAAACCGCGCGATATGCTCGCCGAGAAGGTAATTCGCTCATCCGGTTCGACGGTTTTGTCCGGGCAGCTAACAAACACTGTGGGGCAAAAAAACTCCATAACTATTTTTGGTTCACGGGCCCGCAGCAGAGCAGAGGGCTTTAGATATGAGGTCGGACACCGAGCCGCTTCTTCTGCCTTTGCGGTGTAGTGTACCTCCGTTACGACATTGTTCTCCGCTTCGGCAGCAAAACCCTCTTCATCATCGATATAGTTTTCAAAGTAGCGACCTGGCCCTTCCTTTTCTACATGGAATGCCGAATAGTGGTAGACGTCAATATTATGATAATCAGGTAGCCGAGTGGCCGTCTTCGGCTTGCGCTCGATGCGCACAACCGTACGGCGCGAAAGTCTTTGCTTACCTGCACCACAACCTTCTGACAAAAACACGAATGTTACTGTCTCGTTTTTCCATTCATAGGTGCAGCTAGTACGGGTCGAGGTAGTGCAAGGTCCAAATTGCTGCATAACGTCGGAAAGGGTTGAATGCAGCGGCGTGATACCACGCCATTCTTTAGCAAATGAATAGCCAGCAACAGCCAGGATCATGCCGATGGAGACTATGGTTCTCTTAGGAGTGAGCATGAAGTTTCCAAACTAAAACGCCGCTTTAGTACCCATCGCCGCGCAGCATGACCAGCATCGTGCGCAGAATAATCTTGAGATCGAAAAGCAGCGACCAGTTTTCGATGTAAAACAGATCCAGCTTCACCATCTCTTCAAACGGCAGACGGTTTCTGCCCGACACTTGCCACAGTCCCGTCAGTCCCGGCTTCATGTCGAGCCGTTTCCGATGGCGCAGCTCGTAAGCTTCGACTTCGTAAGGAATCGGCGGCCTTGGGCCAACGACGCTCATGTCGCCGCGCAGCACGTTGAAGAGTTGCGGCACTTCATCAAGACTAAAGCGGCGCAGCATTCGTCCGATGCGCGTGATGCGCGGATCGTCGCGCAGTTTATATGCAGGTCTCTCGTCGTCGCCCACATTGGCTTCGGCGTGTCCGGCGATAAACTTGCGCTGATACTCGCGATGGATGTTGCTGTCAGTATCCGTGCGCATGGTGCGAAATTTGTAAACGACAAAAATCCGCCCGTCCATGCCCACGCGTTCCTGCGCGTAAAAGACCGGACCCTTCGAGTCAGACTTTATCAGCAGCGCAATCAACAACCAGAAAGGCGAGAGCAGCATGAGCGTGAGCGAAGCGATGACGATGTCGGAAATGCGTTTTGTGCCGCGCGCGAAATCTGACAGTGGTTCGCGAAAAAGTCTGATCATTGGCAAGGCGCCGATTTGATCGACTTCAGTCTTGCTCGGCAAACAATTGAAGAGGCTGGGCGCGATGCGAAACTCCACGCCACGCCGTCGCCCGCAGCGCATCATCACGTCAAACAGCGCGTCGCCGTCAACGCCGGCGTCCGCGATGATCACTTCATTCGCGCCCGACTCGCGAATCGCTTCGGGTAGTCCCGCCAGATCGCTGACGACCGGCACGCCTTCGTAAGTCATCGGCATCGCCGCGCCTGGCGCGCTGCTATCGACCGCGCCTATCACGCGATATCCGAGCGAGGGGCGCTCGCGCATTTCCTTGATGCAGAATGCCGCTTCCGGCCCGCGACCGACGACCAGCGTCGGAATCAAATTCACGCCGCGCAATCTGAAGAACGTCTGCGCGCTGCGCACCAGCAGCCGGACGCTATAGAAACTCGCGAGCGCGATGAGAAAATCCAGCACGAAGACACCGCGTGCATAAGAGAACGCGCGATAGTGGAAACCGCCGCGGTACAAAAATGCGGCTGCGACGATGAGCAACGATCCGATGGCTGTTGATTTGAAGACACGCAGGCCATCGTCGAAGAAAGAGAACTCGCCGCGCAGCCGGTAGAGATCGTAGTAACGCAGCGCCAGCACACGTATGAGGATCACAAAAAGAACCAGCGCACCGTAGGGAGCAAACCGGTCGCTCCAGGCGAAAGTAACGGTACCGGGTTCGCTAAATATTGCCCCGCCTTCACGCACGTAAAAGGCGATGCCAAACGACAGTGCGGCTATCAGCGTGTCCGTCACGACGAGCGCCGCTTTGATCGTCGGGATGACCCAATGCGGCGCGCGCGAGGGAGCTTGCACGATGCTTGCTTCGACTAACGGACTTTTGATTTGCTCGACTCTCATGAAAACCAAGAAACCTAAGACAGGATTTACAGGATTGACAAGATGGCAAAACTAATCATGTAAATCTTGTTCATCCTGTCCATGTCCTGCTTCCTAGGATAGCAAAGATTACGGCTCAAGTATTAGATCGGCGACTTCCCCGGCAACGTGAACCGCGCGGTGAGCGTTCGTAAGTCCCTTCTTTTGAAGAGGCAAGTCGCGCACGTCAGCGGGCGTGGAAATTCTTCGCAGCCTTCCTTGCTTTACCAGCTCCTCGTCGATCGCCGCCCACTGGCCCAAATAGATCGACGCCGCCGGAATCCCGAGCGCGGCGGCTTCACGATTCATTGTGCCGCCGGCGCTGACCACCAGATCGCTATGCGCAATCAAATTCCCACCATCAAGTGGACCGGGCGGCAGGATTAGTTGATCACTCGAGCGGGCGCTGTAAGTTTGTCGTTGCGGGTCGTTGCGGGGCAACAGCACAGTTTTTACTGAAGGCGTGGCTGCCAGACGCGCGAGTAGCTGATCGAACAATTCATTTTCGAAGCGATGATAAAGCGCCTCGCTGGCGGGTGGACGCAAGGTCACCAGTACATCGTTCGCGCCGACGCCGAGTGCGCTTAGTTGCTTGGCAAACTCAGGATCGGGTTGAAACTCAGCGAGGTAAACGTCTTCCTTGATACCGTCATATCTTTTTATTTTCGCAGCCGCAGCCCCAAAACGCGACAAGGCGGCTTCAGGAAACGCGCGCGGAACAATAACCCGCGACGCCAGCCGGAAAGCGAGATGGTTTGCGGGTTGATGCTCGTAATCCATCAGCGTCACGGCCTTCAAAGACAGTGCGCGCGCCGCGAGGATTTGCGAATACGAATTGTGACTGACGGCCAGATCGATATTGCGTCCGCGCGCCCAACGCGCGAGGGCTAAAGCGCGCTGCACCAGATTGCCGGCTTTGCCGGAAAGTTTTCCACCCCCGTGCCCGCCAATCACCTGCGGAGCAAAGCCGGCGGCTTCCGCTAACGCAATAGTTTCAGCGAAGTCGCGCGCGGTAACGACCATTTCATGATCGCGGCGCATGAATTCATTGGCGAGCGAGCGAAAGAACGGCACGTGCGGTGAGTTTGCCAGATCGATCCAGATTCGCATTGGAAGAAACCGAGTGAACTAACTGAAACGAAAATCGGCTAGTTTCTTAATCTCAGGTTTCTCTGTGTAGCGTCTGTGTTTTCTGTGTCTCTGTGGTGAGTAAATCGCCAAATAGATTTACCACAGAGACACAGAGAACACAGAGGACGCACAGAGATCTATCCGGAAATTAGGGATGGCGCCACCGCTTGTCGGCAAAACTGCCGCACCGAATCCGCGATCTGCATCACGGTTTCATCCGCAAGCTCGGGATACAGCGGCAACGATAGCACCTCGCGGCAGGCGCGCTCCGTGTGCGGCAAATCGCCGGCGTTGTAACCAAGGCCGCGGAAGCCGCGTTGCAAGTGGACCGGAATGGGATAGTGAACGCCGGTGCTTACTCCGGCCGCCTGTAGATGCGCCCGCAACTCATCACGCTGCTCGGTGAACAAAGGAAAAATGTGATGGACTGACTTGCCGTCGGCCGGCTCTTCAAGCAGCCGCACGCCGACGTCCGCAAGCTCGCGGCGGTAGACTTCGACATGCTTGCGGCGCGCTCGATTCCAATCGTCGAGATGCTTTAGCTTCACATCGAGCACCGCTCCCTGAATCGCCTCCATGCGATAGTTGTAACCAATGCGTTCGTGAACATACTTGGCGCTCTGTCCCTGGTCGCGCAGTTGCTTGATAATCTCGACGTATTCTTCGTTGTTAGTTACAACCGCTCCGGCCTCGCCATACGCGCCGAGATTTTTTCCCGGATAAAAACTAAAACAGGCCAGGTCGCCCATGCTGCCGGCGCGCCGTCCTCTATATTCCGCGCCGTGGGCCTGGGCCGCATCTTCAATCAGAATCAGATTGTGTTTACGCGCGATGTCGCTGATCGGATCCATGTCGGCGCAGCTTCCATAAAGGTGCACCGGCATGATCGCTTTCGTCCGCGGCGTAATCGCGGCTTCGATCTTCGCCGGATCGATATTGCAAGTCCGCGGATCGATGTCGACCAAAATCGGCGAGGCTCCGGTGTAACAAATCGCGGCGATGGTAGCGACAAATGTGTTACTAACAGTTATGACTTCATCGCCTGGTCCAACTCCCGCCGCAAGCATCGCCAGGTGTAAAGCGCTGGTGCCCGAATTCACTCCAAACGCAAACCGCGCCCGGCAGTAGTCGGCGAAGTCTGCTTCGAAACTTTCGACCTTTTCACCAAGGACAAACTGACAACTGTGCACCACGTCCGCGATGGCGCTGTCAATTTCTTCGCGGATGCTTTCGTACTGTTTTTTTAAGTCTACTAAAGGAATCATCTTTGGTTTGAAGTGCCCAGCCCGACCAGCTCGCCGGCGTTGAAGTCATTTGTGTTAATTTCCACCAGTTGACCGCGCCCGCGCAGCGACTGTTCCGCGGCTTCTACAATCCGCACGAGTCGCAAGCCAGCCTGCCCGTCGGTCTCAGGCTGTTTGTTGTTCTCAATGCAATCAATAAAGTGGAGCGCTTCGGTTTGCAGTGCTTCCGTCGCATCCAGTCGCGGCGCCCACATGTCGCCCGAACGATAACTGACCAGCATCTCGTAGACTGCCTCCGGGCTTTGTGAAACCGTTATGCCCTTATCATAAATCTTCACCTTCTCGCTCGGCTCCAAATCGTCGTAGAGAATCATTTTTTCACTGCCGCCAATCAGCGTGTGCCGGACTTTGACGGGCGTGAGCCAATTGACGTGAACGTGGGCAATCTGTGGATTTTCAAAGAAGAGCGTGATGTAAGCGACGTTTTCAGGTTGACCGGGAATGTGGCTGATGCCGGTAGCCGAGACGGCCGTCGCCTTTGTCGGCAGCACATAATCCATGATTGAAAGATCGTGAATCGCCAAATCCCAAATCACGTTTACGTCGTGCTGAAAGAGCCCAAGATTAACGCGCACGGCGTCGTAATAGTAAATGTCACCCAGGGCGTTCGAGGTTATCAGTTCGCGAATTTTTCTGACCGCGCTCGTATAAACGAAAGTGTGGTCCACCATCAGGACGCGTTTACGTCTGGCCGCTTCCTCAATCAACTCGAGGGCCTGCTCGGAGTTTGCGGCTAACGGTTTCTCGACGAGCACGTGCTTGCCGGCTTTGAGCGCCGCCATCCCCAATTCAAAATGCGAAGACACCGGCGTGGCGATGACAATCGCGTCGATCGCCGGATCCGCAAATAATTCGTTGCAGTCAGTGATGATCTTTATGGTCGGATAGCGGGTTCTTAATATCGTCAGGCGTTCGCTACGCCGATCGCAAACGGCCACCACTGTTGAGCCCGGCGCTTCCATGAAGTTGCGCACCAGGTTAGGGCCCCAGTAGCCGTAGCCGATAACTCCAACTTTGATCATCTTAATTCTTTCCGCGCCGTCTCACATCGCCAATCACGCTCGCCGGAACGCCGGCGACAATCGCGTAGTCTGCTACGTCCACCGTCACCACCGCTCCCGCTCCAACCAGTGCCGACTCGCCAATCGTGACGCCCGCCATGATCGTCGCGTTGCTTCCAATTGACGCTCGCCGCTTCACTCGCGTCGAAACCACGCGCCAGTCTGCTTCGGTTTGCGGCGTTCCGTCGTCGTTGACTGCGCGCGGATAAAGATCGTTGGTAAACATCACGCCGTGGCCCACGAACACTTCGTCTTCAATCGTCACACCCTCGCAGATAAACGTGTGCGACGAAATTTTGCAGCGCGCGCCTACCGACGCGTTTTTCTGTATCTCGACAAATGCTCCTATCTTAGTTTCCGCGGCGATCGTGCAACCGTAGAGATTCACCAGCTCGGGCTGGAAAATGTGTACGTCCTTTCCCAACGACACGTCGGAACCTATCGGCATCTTAAGTCTGTCTTCTTAGGTAGGACCAGACATTCCTGTCGGTCCTGTTCTCAACGATCCAAGTGACAGGCAAGAATGCCTGTCCTACTTCTGTTCAAGCAAACGCCCCAGCGCGTAGAGTATCCATGCTTGTGACCAGCGCATGTAGGGCGTGTGAATTGTATAGAAGCGCCGGCGTTGATAGTAAAAGAAGCCGTGGGCGTCGCGCAGGTTGCGAATGGTCCACGTGGCGATCCTTTCGGCCAGCGGCAGCGCGCCGCGATCCAACTCCTCGAACTCCAGCAGCGTGACGATTGCAGTCGCAGCCGCATGCGCATCCGCTGGATAAAGGCTGTCATGGTAGTATTTCGGCCACCCGTCTGCAAGAAAGAAGCGCTCGCGCCAAAACTCATAGCCGCGCTTCAACCCCGCTTTGAGATCAGGCTCGTCACCCGGCTCACACTTCGCGATTCTCTGGAGCGAAAGCAACACGTAAGCAGTGTGGAAATTGTCGATCCACTGTTGACCGGGTTCAGCGCCATAAGCCCAGGAGCCGTCTTCATTCTGTCGGCGAACAACATAACGCGCGGTGCGGATCGCCAGGTCACCAAGCTCAGTTTCTCCGGTAAGTGCTCCAACGGTCGCTAGAGTTTCGCCGGCCAGCAAGCTCGCGTTGAAAATTTGCGTGTTGTCCAATGGTGAATAACTGAAACAGACTTCTTCGTCCGTTGCCACGGGCCGCTTTAGATCCTGCAAAATGAAATCACAACTGCTGCGCGCGCGTTGTAGATAGTTATCGTCAGCAAATGTTTCGTGTGCCTCGAGCAGCGCGCGCACGGCAAAAGCCGTGGGCACAATCATGGGCGTGCCTTGCGGCGCGAAGAAGTTGCGGCTCTGCCAGGCGAAGCTGTAACCCCAGGCAGCGCCGCTGTAGTTTTGAATTCGCATTTGCCAAAGGTCGTCCAGCAGCGCGCGCGCCTCCGTCTCCGCTTCGACTGTTTTTCGGCGGCGATAATTAGCGAGCGCGGCTAACGCGAAAAGAGCAACTCCTTTTGCATTCCTTTGCGGCGGCGACAGCGCGAGCCGACGCAGGTTCAACGGCGAACGTTTGTTGAGTTGGGTCCAAATCAAACGTGCCGCGCGGGAATGTTTCAGAGGAGTTGACTGGAAGACTCGGCTGTTCAGCGCATCGAATGGATCGTAACCGGCGAAGTTGCGGCGGCGGCACCAGTAGTAAAGATCATTGACCACCTGCTCAAGATTTGAATCATGCATGGATCGGAACTTAGCCGCGGATAAACGCGGATTACACGAATCTGAAAAACATTTCCTTCACCTGTGTTTCTTATTCTGATCCGCGTTCATCCGCGTAAATCCGCGGCTGCTCACCGCTCACTGCTCACTGACGTTTCAATCCTTCGCGGTGTTTCGATAAAGCTCTCGTGCCAAAGTTCAAACATCAGCAAAGTCCAGAGGAGCTTACGATGATTGGCCACGCCGCGCTCGTGTTCATCCTGTAGTCTTGTTATATATTCAGGGTTGAAAACGCCGGCCTTGCGCACGCGATCAGGCGACAAAAGATCGCGCGCCAGCGGCCGCAGTTTTCCTTTCAGCCATTCCGCCACCGGCACGCCAAAACCTTTCTTGCCTCGGCGGACGACGAAGGGCGGCATTAAACCTTCAATCGCCCGCTTCAAAATATATTTTGTCCGGCGTCCTCTCAGTTTGTAATTCGCCGGCAATGAAGCGGCAAACTCCGCCACTCGTGGATCGAGAAACGGCGCGCGCACTTCCAGCGACACCGCCATGCTGGCGCGATCGACTTTCGTCAGGATGTCTTCCGCGAGATAAAGCTGCGTGTCGAGACTCTGCATCTGCTCCACGATGTCGCTCGAGTCGCAGCGGTCCAACATCTGTCGCGCTTCGCGATAAATATCGCCGTCAGTCGAGCGCAGCACCTCCGGAGTCAACAGCTTTTGCTGCTCGTCCGGATTAAATGAGCCAAACCAGACGTGGTGCCGCGTAACCCGATCGTATTTCGTTCCGGCGACGAAGCGCGTTGCCTTGTAGTCAAACGAAAGGTTCTTGGTCTTGACCGGAAGCAGCCCAACGAGTGGCTCGATTATGCCCGCGCGAAACGCACGCGGAACCTTCGCGTAATTCTCGGCCCAGCGATGGCCGCGATACATGGGATAACCCGCAAACAATTCGTCGCCACCATCGCCGCCGAGAGCGACGGTCACGTGCTTGCGCGTGAAACGAGACAACAAATAAGTTGGCACAAGCGAAGGATCGCTGAAGGGTTCATCCATCCACGATCCAATTTCGCCGACGAGGTTTGCCGCGAGGTTGGCGCTGAGACGCTCTTCGTGGTGATCGGTGCCAAGAAACTTCGCCACCGCCCGCGCGTAGCCCGACTCGTCAAACGACGATTCCGCAAACGAAATCGAAAACGTCTTGACGGCTTCGGAGGAAGCCTGGACCGCGAGCGCCGCTATGGTCGATGAATCGACGCCGCCCGAAAGTAAAACTCCCAAAGGCACATCTGAAACCAGACGCATCCGCACCGAGTCGGCCAGCAACTCGCGCAGATGCTCGGCGGCTTCGGTCTCAGCCGGCGGCGGTTGTTTGGTCTTGTAACTCAGTCTCCAGTAAGGACGAGTCTCAACCTTGCCATCCGCGAGCGTTAAGGTATGCGCGGCAGGTAGTTTGCTTATGCCCTCGTAGATAGTAAGCGGCGCGGGCACGTAATCGAACGAAAGATACTGGCGCAGTGCCTGTAGATTCAGCGAGCTCTTGACGGCGGGATGGGCCAGCAGAACTTTCGGCTCCGAAGCAAAAAGCAAAACGTTGTCAAAGACGCACCAGTAAAGCGGCTTCTCGCCAAAACGATCGCGCGCGAGCAGCAGCCGGCGACGCTTCGAGTCCCACAACGCAAAAGCAAACATGCCGTTGAGATGTTGGACCATCTCGTCGCCGTGCTCCTCGTAAAGATGCGGCAACACTTCCGTGTCGGATTGACTGCGGAAACTGTGGCCGCGCTTTTCCAGGTCCTGACGAAGTTCGCGGTAGTTGTAGATTTCGCCGTTGAGAATGACGGCCACGCTCTTGTCTTCGTTGAAGCTGGGCTGTTCGCCCGTGACCAGATCGATGATCGCGAGGCGGCGCATCCCCAGCGCCACCCCGCTCGAAACCATTAACCCTTCGGAATCCGGCCCGCGATGAACCATGCGCTCACACATTGAGTGCAATAGTTCCCGCGCGCCATCAGGCGGCGGCGTACGCGAATCAAGATTGGCCCAACCGGTTATTCCACACATAGGGAACTACAGTGACAAGTGACAAGTGATAAGTGACGAGTAGGAATTAATGACCTTGGTTTCGTCACTTGTCACTCGTCACTCGTCACTTGTCACTGTTCTTCTCCGAATCCAATTCTTTCCCGGACGGCGTAGATCGATTTCGCCTGCGACTCGTGATACGTCCGCACCAGCATCTCAGCCAGCAGTCCCATCAGAAAAAATTGTATTCCCAAAACCAGGAGCACCATCGCCAACACCGGCAACGGCGTTTGCACCAGGTCCGCGTGCCAGGGCCAGCGGGCAAATTTCATCAGCAGCGCCAGCAAGCCGCAAAGGAACGAGATCACGAACGTCAGCAAACCGGCCGTGCCAAAAATATAAAGCGGCTTCGTCTGGTACGACGCCATAAACTTGATCGTCATCAGATCGAACACGACTTTGAGCGTGCGCGACAGGCCGTACTTCGATTTGCCCATCGTGCGCGCGTGATGCTCGACGGGAATCTCGGCCACGCGCGCGCCGGCCCAGGACGCATAGATGGGAATGAAGCGATGCATCTCGCCGTAAAGACGCACATCTTCAATCGACTCGCGGCGATAAGCCTTCAGCGAGCAGCCGTAGTCATGCAACGGCACGCCGCCGATCCAGGAGATCAGGCGATTGGCGAGCTTCGAGGGAATCTTGCGCGTTACCAATTTGTCCTGCCGGTTCTTGCGCCAGCCGGAAACGACGTCATAGCCTTCGTCGAGTTTCGCAAGCAGCCGCGCGATGTCCGCCGGGTCGTTTTGCATATCGGCGTCCATCGGGATCAGCACTTCACCAGCAGCGGCATCGATGCCGGCGGCCATCGCCGCGGTCTGGCCGTAGTTGCGGCGCAACGCGACTACGCGCACGCGGCTGTCGTTCTGAGCCAGCTCGCGCAGAACTTTCAAACTGCCGTCCGTCGAACCGTCGTCGACATAGATGATTTCAGCGGTTCGCCCCAGAGCCTTCAGAGCCTGGTCTAACTTCGCGTGCAGCGGACGCAGATTTGGTTCTTCGTTGAAGACGGGAAGGAACACTGACAACTCCGGCCTCGCGCCAACACTAACGGTAGTCTGCTCATCGCGTATTAAAGTTTCTTCTTCGTAAGTTTTCATTTATTGACGACCAACACTACCGGGATGTTTAGAGGCGGGCGTTGCCCGCCGTCGCAACTTTAGACACCACGCGTCCTTCCTGTCCGCCACCGGCGGGCAGTGCCCGCCTCTAAACTTTCGGAGGTTGATCTTCGATTCTACGCGCTACACAGATAATGGAAACTCCGAAAGGAAAATTCAAATAGCGCAGCGGCACACTCTCCGCTCCCAAAACTTTTCCCAGCACACCATTCAAAAAACCAATCGCAATATTATTTTCCGATTCCGGGCGCAGCCGGGTGACGCGCATAAAGAGCCGGCCCAGCAGTATGGGCGCAAAGAAGCTGAGGTTCACAAAGGTCGCACGTTCAACTTCGAAGCCCGCTTCGCGGACTACGCGGTTCAATTCTTTCAAAGTATAGCGGCGCCGGTGATTACTCACATCGTCCTGCACACCCCACAGAAACATGAACGCCGGCACAAACAGGAGCGCTCGCCCGTCGCGACGCAAAACGCGCCGCATCTCTTTCAACCCGGCCAGATCGTCATCGAGATGTTCGACAACGTCGAGCCCGGTTACCAGATCAAACGAATTCGCGTCGTAGGGCAGTGCCTCCGCCTGACCCTGCTTCACGCTCGTTAGCCCACGCGCCTGGCAAAACGTCAACGCTTCCGCGGAAACATCCACTCCTTCAGCCTCACCAAATTCTGCGAGCATTTCCAGGTTGGCACCAGTGCCGCAGCCGACGTCAAGTATGTTTAGAGTCGGGTCCTCGCCTTGCTCCGCGCGAGCCGCTCTTAGATCGCGACAAACGCGTTCGAGAAAACTCCGGATGATTCGCCTTCGTCCAACAAACCACCAATGACTTTCCTCCACGCGGCGCATGATCGCATAGGTGTGTTGCTGCATCTCGCACGGCAAAGGTTTGTCGATGATGTTTGAAGTGGTTGACATGGGCGCTCAGTAGCGTTCGATAAACTTTAAAGTTTGTCGTTATCGTTATGATGACTCATTTCGGTCGGCAACGACAAACTATAAAAGTTTATCGGACTTCTCATTCTCTCGAAACCACTCAACGAATCGATGAATGCCTGCTTCAATTTGCGTCTGCGGATTGTAACCAAGCAGTTGCCGAGCTTTGGTGATATCGGCAAACGTTTGTGGCACGTCGCCGGGTTGCAACGGCTGGCGATCCATTAGAGCTGTTGTGCCCAGCTCTTTTTCGAGTAACGAGATCAGCTCGCGCAACTCAACCGTGCGCGACTCGCCGAGGTTGATCACTTCATAGTCGCTCTGGTCATAGTCGATCGCCGCCCGAACACCGGCGATGATGTCGTCGATGAACGTGTAATCGCGGCGCGTCGTGCCGTCTCCAAAAACAGGGATCGGTTTACCTTCACTGATCAAACGCGCAAATTTGTGAATCGCGAGATCCGGGCGTTGGTCTGGCCCATAAACGGTGAAGAAGCGCAAACAGACTGAGCGCAAAAGGTAGAGATGTGTGTAGGTGTGACAAAGCAACTCGCCCGCAGCCTTGGTTGCCGCGTAAGGAGAGATTGGTTGGCGAATCGGATCGTCTTCGCTGAAAGGCACCTTCGCGTTGATGCCATACACTGACGAAGACGAGCCAAAGACAAATTGTTTGACGCAGTGCTCGCGCGCGATTTCCAATAGATTCATCGTGCCGTTGATGTTTGTTTCTGCGTACAGCAGCGGTTGTTCAAGAGAAGGTCGCACGCCCGCGCGTGCTGCCAGATGCACGATGCATGCGAAAGCGTCGTCAGCAAAAATCCGTTTCAGCGCCACCTTTTCGCGAATGTCTGCTTCGATCATACGAAAGTTGGGGTTCTTCTCGTGGCGGCTTACATTTGCGCGCTTGATCGCCGGATCATAAAAATCATTGAAGTCATCGATGACGGAAACGTGCCACTCGCCTTCGGAGAGCAAACGATCAACAAGGTGCGAACCGATGAACCCCGCGCCGCCTGTAACTAAAATGCTTCGCATGATTTTTGTGCTTTGTACTTTATCCCTCAGTCCACTCGGCAATCCCGCAAGAAAGCCAAGTTCAAAGTTCAAAGCACAAAGTTCAGATCTTACTTCGTTGCATAAATCCAGA
>Ga0137409_10002668_pt1 | contig 19030 bp, 16 predicted proteins | sample CZODoug1_16funga_FD_122059 | JGI IMG/M metagenome (GOLD analysis project Ga0137409, IMG submission 122059) | Vadose zone soil fungal communities from Angelo Coast Range Reserve, California, USA - CZODoug1_16fungal (Hybrid Assembly) | ecosystem: Environmental > Terrestrial > Soil > Vadose zone... | reverse complement strand
CTACGATAGTGGAGATTATCGCGAGACGGTGGTGACAATTTCAGATGGAATTACCAAGAACCTGAGCGGCAACTATCTTATGGTGTTTCAACGGCAGTCCGATGGACATTGGTTGATTCTCGAACAAGTCTGGACGGAAGCCGCACCCGCCGCGCACTGAGTCATCGCCAAAATAAGCCGCATGCACAAATCGAATACGGTCACGTTCTGAGCCACGAACTGCCTTCCGCTTTACTCAGCTCCCATGGCCTTTGCCATCAAGTGAAAGACCTCTGACATGTCATGCACTCCCAAAACATTGAATGCCTGCGGCCCCTGCGCGGCAATACGTACCTGCGTTCCGGTATGTTCCATGGTGTGGGTGGAAGAACAACAAACAGAATTGGTGGCGTAAAGCAGCGTCATGCTCGCCTTGTCGGTCGTGGTCAGGGTGCTCATGAGTCCGGCGCTGTGATCGGTCTGCGTAGGTGCGGGAATAATCTGCGTGGAGTGGCCGTGGTCCGCGGTCACGATAATCAGCGTGTCAGGATGTCCGGCGGCATAGTCCAAGGCGAGCCGGATCGCGTTATCAAAGGCCACGGTTTCGCCGATCTGCTCGCACGGCTGCGCGGTGTGCGCGCGCTTATCGATCTGCGCGCCCTCCACCTGCAGGAAAAAACCGGGAGACTTGGCGTCGCTGGTCTCCAGCAGCCGGATCGCTTTCAACATCATGGAAAGCAACGCCGGCTCGTTGGGGGGCCGTACAAATTCTTTGCACCTCTGCGGGCCGCTGCCTGGATACGGAATGGCCGCGTCTCCAGACCATTCCATGCTCATGTTGCCTGCATTGAATAGGCCGAGAACCCGTTCCTGCGAAACGGCTTGCACCTGCGAAAGTTCCTGTGCAGTGGTGATCACTTTGTAGCCCTGGGCTTCGGCTGCGTCGATCACGCTCTTGCCTTCATACGGCCCGCCGTCAAGGATTTGCTCAAAACGCTGTTTGCCGCCGCCAAGAATCACATCAATCTTGTGGTCAACCAGCTGTTCGGCAATCGAACCGAGCCCGCCTGCGGACTTCTTGTAAATTGGGCATTCCTTCATGTCTGCCGGCCCCTGGCAACGGCGGCTGTTTACTTTGGCGCCAAGCACGGCCGGAGTGGCATCCGTGATCTCTGCCGTGGAAACGTTTCCGGTGCGATAGCCCATGGCCTTGGCAACTTCAAGGATGGTTTTCAAAGGCTTGTCCGTGCCGGCGGCGGTGGAAATGCGTCCGTTGCTGGTCTTCTGCCCGGTAGCCCATGCGGTGCCGCCGGCGGCGGAATCGGTGACATAATCCGGCTTGGACGGATCGGTTTCCAGCAACGAATAGGTTGTCGCTGAACCGGTGAAAGGCAGGATATCCAGCGCCAGTCGTCCCGCGGCCCCCACCTGGTAATTACGGGCAGCTGTGATCTCACTGTCGCCCATTCCATCGCCGATGAACAGAATAATGTTCTTGGCGCGACCTCCCTGTATCTGCGCCTGCAACTTTGCCGTCTCAGCGTTGGACGGACCGGCATTCTGCTGAGCGAACGCCGATGTTGTGATACACGCCAGCAAAACCCAACAGAACTTCATTGTCATTGCTTTTCTCCCAGCCGCGGAATGTAAGTGTGTGAATGTGAATAATTTACCGGAAGGATGCTACAGGAGTGTTAATGTCTGGTAAATACGCGCACACAAGGCAACAAAACTCCCTTTTTAATTTAATCCGCCCAATCGCGGGCGCTCAGCCCCCGTTAGGCGTGCGGAGAGGCAGGTACACATGCTCGGAAAACTCCTCGCGCTCCTTGCTCACGCGATCCGGCAGCTTCTCCGCGACGGCGACGGCGCGCTCCATCGACGCCGTCGCCTGCGTGGTGTTCGCCACGATCTGCGGCAGAGGCAGGGCCTCGATCACGTTCAGGCTCAGGAGCTCGGCCTGCCAGCGCATCAGCCTCGGCATCCATTGCGCGACGTAGAGCGCCCGCTCCGCGAAGAGCCGCGCCTGGGTCATCTCGCGGACGGCCGGATCGAGGCCCCCCAGCGGATCCAGGCTGAGGAAATTGAAGACGCTGCCGGGCTTGGCCGACGCCTCCTTGTCCTCGCCCGTCACCTCCGCCGCGAAACCGACCGAGCGGGCGGCCACCACGTTCCCGGTCACGGGATGCGACTTGAACCACGCCGCGATCCCCCGGCGCAGTTCCTCCGCCTGCTCCGGCTTCAGGATCAGGGCGGCCAGCGCCCAGATCCCGGTTTCGGCGCTGCGGCAGACCTCGAGGAGCGGTTTCGCCGAGTCCCCGAAACTCTTCGGCATCCAATGCTCCTCGACCGCGATCCGCGTCAGCGTGACGAAGGCCGTCATGTCGAGCAGGTTCGCACGGGCATTCGCGCCGGACGCGATGGACATCGTCGCGGACGTGAAGACGGTCTTCGTCTGCAGCGCCGTCTTCTGATCCAGCGCGGCGCCGTCGCGCCGGAGCCGATCGACGGCAAGGGTCATCCCGCTCTGGAACTCGTCGGAGAACCGCAGCAGCTTCTGCTGGAGATCGACGAGGTCGACCGTCGGCCCGTCCGAACTTCCCGGCGTGACGGCGCGGACCGCCCCGCCGGGGATGTCGACGACGTCCTGGGCGAACTGGCACCCGGAAAGCAACAGAAGGAAGAGCCCCGCGGCGCGGGCAGGCGTGTTCATGTCGAAGTCCCTCGTGCCGCGATCATAGGGACCCCGGCGGAAGGAGTCACGCCTTACTCCGCGATTCCGGACTCCTGGACGCAGCGACTGGAAGATCTGTCGGTAGCGGCGTCCGTATGTCGCGTCAGTACCCAGATCGGAGAATACACACATGTCTCTCGCAGGATTGCTGCTGTGCTGGTCGGCGCTCATCGGTGGCGGAGATCCGGACGAGTCGTCGGAACTTCCGGCGGGGCTGGCGGCCGAACTGCCGCAGCAGCAGGGGCTCGACGGCGCCCCGGTGGAGAAGGCGCCGAAGCAGGACGACTTCGGGCGCCCTCCCCAGCAGGATGACGACAGCCTGCTCATCAACTTCGGCGCCCACGCACGGTTCTCCGTGCCGTTCGGCGCGGCCGACCGGAGCTACAGCTCGTACTACAACTACTACGTCGTCGACCATTACCTGTCCTGGGCGGACTTCTTCAACCCGGGCTGGGGCTATGAATTCGAGGCGGACATCTTCTTCAACAAGAACGCCCCGGGCCACCGGCGGACCCGGGGGTTCAACTACGGGCTGGTGCTGCTGTTCACGGAGGACCAGTACCACGGCCGCAGCGTCGACGACGATTTCGCCGGCAACCTCAAGGTCGAGGACATGACGACGGCGACCCTGCAGATCGGCGGCAAGGTCATGCAGACGCTGGGGAACGACTTCTACTACGGCGGCTTGATCACGCTCGGCGTGGTCCATTACAGCGCGGTCGAGGGGACGTTCAGCGCGCCCGGACTGCCGACGGTCCGCGACGAAGTCTTCAGGGATACGTATACCTTTGCGAGCACCTTCCGCGCAGACGGGGGATACCGCCTGGGACCGATCGGGATCACCCTGGGGATCGGCCTTCGACTGCTGGCTCCGCCGACCGAAGGCGGGCGGATTTCGATGAATTCCGGCGCGTTCTGGACCTTCGACGTCGACCTGGGCGCGGAGATCGGCTTCTAAGCGACGAAACAAGCCCCCGGAACAATCCGGGGGCTTTTCTTCATCCCTTCGCGTTGAGGTTCTTTCCGCGGTAGAAGCCGAGGTCCACGTTCTTCCTCGACTTGACGACATAGGCGATCTGCCCGGTGTGATACGAGAAGTGCTCCACGACGTGGACGAGGATGCTGAGGCCCGACTCGACGAAGCCCTGCACGCGGTGGGTCTGCAGCAGCGTGGACGGGTCGAGCCGGTCGAGGACCCCGGAGGCCTCTTCCATCGTCTTTTCGAGGCGGCTCAGCAGCTCCGCGGTCGGCATCGGCCCTGTCGCATCGAACTCGGCCTGACGCTCCCGGATGTCCGGGACGCCGCCCAGAGCGGCGATGAGGTACTGGCGGACGTTTCCGGCGAGGTGGAGAACGAGGTTGCCGACGCTCACCGTCTCCGCGTTGGGGCGGCTCCAGATCTCTTCGACGCTGAGCTGCGAGAGGCATGTCCGGATCCGGGGCAGCGACTCGTCATGGAGCCGCCGGCGGGTTTCCAGGATCAGGGCCGGGCCCAGCTCGCTCATCGGGGATCAATATAGCTTCTGGACCTTCGCGCCGGGATAGTAGTATTCCAGGATCTCCGCGGTGGTCTTCCCGTCCTTGGCCATCTCGTAGGCGCCGATCTGGCAGAGCCCGGCGCCGTGGCCGTAGCCGCGGCCGATGATCGAAATCGAATCCCCCTTGTCCTCGATCCTGTCCCACAGCGTGCTGCGGAGCTTCTGCGAGATTGCGCGCTTGAACTCAAAGGCCGCGTGCAGCTTCACGACGCGCGACGAGTTCTCCAGCGTCACCGTCACCTCGAGCGCGTGGCCGCCCGGAAGCGTCTTCGTCACCTCGACGGACTTCACGCGCTTGTCCTGCAGCTCCTTCGGGAGGCACTTTTCGGCGATCTCCTTTTTCGGGATCAGGACGGGCTCCTTCCAGCGGTAGATCGCGCGGCGCTGGCAGTAGTCGCACGCGGTTCCGGCGAGCGGGGGCGACTTCTCCGTCTCGTCGGCCATCACCTCCCACGCGGGCTCGGTATGGCCGCCGCAGGCGCTGGAGTAGAACGTCCGCACGATCTTCCCGTCGTAGACGAGGAACATCCCGCGCGTGTCGTCGACCAGCTTCTCCGCGAACGGGGTGTGCCGCTCCAGGCCGCCGTAGACCTGCGAGCGCTCGTCGTCGTAGAGGTCGAAGCGCTCGCCCTTGACGCGGCGGAGGCGCTCGAGCCGCTGCTCGTGGACCGCGTAGGTGCGCGCGGTGACGACCTGCGCCTTCAGGGCCTCCTCGCCCTCGTTGAGGTTCATCTCCTTGCCCACGACGCCCTTCAGGTACTCCTCGAGATCGACCTCGTTGACGAGCACCAGGCGGCGGTCGGCAAGCTGATGGACGATCAGCGTGCCCTTATAGCGCACGCCGCCGGGCTTCACCGGGTTGCCCCGGGCGTCGCGCGAATACTCGACCTCGATCGTGCCCTCCTCCTCGGGCACGATCGTCACCGGGTTCTCCGCGAACGTCGACGATCCGATCGCGAGGGCCTCGCCTCCCCGGACTTCGACCCACGGGAGTTCGCTGCCGCGGGCGAGCACGTCCTTGCGCCCCCGGACTTCATAGGGTCCGTGGACCGCGATGCGGACCTGGGGATCGCGCAGGCAGCGGCCGAGGCCTACCTGGACGACGGGGGCGCTGTCCCCCTCTCCCGCGCGCGGGCGGTCCTTCATCGGGCGGCCGGCGGCGCAGGAGTGGATGGAGAACGCGGCCCAAAGCGCGACCGCGGCGGCGCAAAGATGGAACAGCGGATTGCGAAGCATGACCCCTCTCTCTCTGGGGATTGTACGCAGGCCGCGGGGCGAATGCAAACGGACCCCCGAATTGGATTGCGCGCCGGGGCTCCGGATGATGCAATGGGTTTTCATGCCCAAGCGATCGCCCCCGAAGCGGGCGGCGGGGACGGGAAAGAAGAAGGGCCTGGAAGCCCGTCTCCGCGAGCTCGAAGAGGAGAACCGTCTCCTTCGGAGCCGCCTCGAGGGCATCCCCGCGTCCCGCCTCCTCTCCCTCGGGGAGATCGCCGAGGAGTTCAGCACCCTCGACCTGGACCGCATCGCCAAGGTCGGCACCCAGCGCATCAGCGGCCTGGTCGAGGCCCGTCTCAGCTCCCTGTTCCTCTACGAATACGAAACGGACGACCTGGTACTCGCGGCCCACACGCATCCGAGGCCGCTGCCGGAGCGCCTCTCGCTCAAAACCCACCGGCATTCCGTGATGGACCGCGTCCTCTCCGGACGCCGGACCTTGAGCATCCACGGCTTCCACGCGTGGGAGGCCGAGCACCGGATGAAGCTCGACCGCACGTTTTCGGCCCAGTACGAGACGGAGACCTGCCTCTCGGTTCCGCTGCGCACCGCCAACTTCGTCGTCGGCGTCCTGAATCTGGCCGACAAGCAGGGCGGCGGGGGCTTCGATCCGCGGACGGACGTTCCGGTCGTCGAGCACCTGGCCCGCATCCTCGCCTTGGCCATCCGGAACGGGAAGCTCTTCCGCGAGGTGCAGAACCAGGCGCATACGGACGCGCTCACGGGGCTGCGCAACTACCGCGCCTTCCACGAGACGCTGCGCACCGAGATCCACCGCTCCCAGCGCTACGGAAGGCCGCTCGGGCTCATCATGCTCGACGTCGACGGCTTCAAGGAGCTGAACGACCGGCACGGCCACCAGGCCGGCGACGCCGCCCTCTCCGAGCTGGGCAAGGTCATCCGCGCCGCGACCCGGCGGGAGGACTTCTCGGCGCGCTACGGCGGCGACGAGATCGCGATCCTGCTGCCGGAGACTCCCCCGATCGGCTGCCTCTCCGTCGTCCGCCGGCTCGTGACTTCGGTGCGCCAGCACAAGTTCCTGTTCGGGGGCGAGCGCCTGCCCTTCACGGTAAGCGTCGGCGTGGCCTACTTCAAGCCCGACATGTCGATCACCCAGCTGGTGGGCGCCGCGGACCAGGCCCTCTATAAGGCGAAGCAGTCGGGCAAGGACCGCTTCGAAGCGGCGGAATAGCCTCTACTTTTTCTCGAGCGCGGTCAGGTCCCAGATGAGCGCGGTGGCGTCGCGGCTGGCGGAGACCGCGCGTTTCCCGTCGGCGGAGATCGAGAGCGACTGCACCTTGTCCTCGTGGCCGTCGAGCGCGCGCACCGCCTCGCGGCCGGTGGCGGCCTCCCACACGCGCACCGTATGGTCGTCGCTTCCCGAGAGGAGCCACTTGCCGTCGGGGGTGAAGGCGAGCGCCTGGACGTCGCCCCAGTGGCCGTAGAGCTTCCGGATCGACTTTCCCGTCTCGAGATTCCAGAGGGTGACGTTCTGGTCCGCGCCCCCCGACGCCAGCACCTTCCCGTCCGGCGAGAACGCCGCCGCATGGACGACGAGGTCCCCCGCACGGATGCGGCGGAGCTCCTTGCCGGTGACCGCATCGCAGAAGCAGAGAAAGCCCTCCCAGTCGCCCGCGACCAGGGTCTTCCCGTCGGGGGCGAAGACGATGCAGCGCAGCGATTCGCCGAAGCCGGGCAGCTTCGCGATGAGCTGGCCGGTCTCCGGATCCCAGAGTCGCAAGGTCTTGTCCGCGCCGCCCGAGGCCAGGCGCTTGCCGTCGCGCGAGAAGCAGACGCTCGAAACCTTGTCCTCGCCGCCGACGTAGCCCGTCTCCTTGCCCGTCGCGGAATCCCAGATCCGGATCTTCCCCTCCGCCCCGGCGGCCACGAGGCGCGTCCCGTCCGGCGAGTAGGCCATCGACGTCACCTCGCCCACGCCGCCCTTCGCGGAGAGCGTCTCGAGCCCGGTCGAAGCGTCCCAGATCCGGATCGTGCCGTCCGCGCAGGCGGTCGCGACGGTCTTTCCGTCCGGCGCGCAGGCCGCCATCGCGCTGACGCCGCCGCCGCCCTGCTTGCGGAGCAGCTCGTTCCCGCCGGCCGCGTCGAAGAAGCGGATCGTGTGGTCGCCCGTGCCGCAGGCGATCGTCTTGCCGTCGGGCGAGAACGCCACGCACCAGACCGCCATCTCGGCGGCGACGGTCTTGCGGAGCTCCTTGCCCGTGGCCGTGTCCCAGAGCCGCAGCGTATTGTCCTTGCTCGCCGACGCGAGCGTCCTGCCGTCGGGCGAGAAGGCGACGCGGTAGACGACGCTCGCGTGCCCCGCCGGTTTCGCCGCGGGCTTCCCCGTCGCGGGATCCCAGAGCCGCACCGCGCCGCCCCAGGTGCCCGAGGCCAGCAGGCGGCCGTCCGGCGAGAACGCCACGCAGTTCACGGAGGAGGCATTGTCGCGAATCCGCTTGGTCTCCTTCCCGGTCAGCGTCGACCAGAGCCGCACAGTGCCGTCGAGGCCGGCGGAAGCCACGCTCTTCCCGTCCGGGGAGAACGCGACGCCCAGGACGTTTCCCTCATGGCCGCGGAGCCGCGCGGTCTCCTTTCCCGTGGAGGCGTCCCAGACCATGACGCACTCGTCGGCGCCGGCGGACGCGACGCTGGCGCCGTCGGCCGAGAACGCGACCGCCCAGACGTGCTCGTCGTGCCCGTAGAACGAGGTGCGGTCCGTGAGGCTGGTCGGCGTCGACGCGTCCCAGAGCCGCACCGTCTTGTCCTGTCCCGTGGTGGCGATGCGCTTGCCGTCGGGCGAGTAGGCGAGCGAGTACATGCGGCCGCGGTGGCCCTCGACGGAGGCGATGCGCCGGCCGGTCGCGGCGTCCCAGAGCCGGAGCGTGCCGTCGTGGCCGCACGAGGCGAGCGTCGTGCCGTCGGGCGAGAAGGCGATGGACGTGACGGTGTCGTCGTGGCGCAGCCGGAGCGTGCCGACGCGCATGACGGCGCCGTGCGGGAGAGGGTCGCCCTCGAGGTCGACGGGAGGATCCTGGACGGCCAGGAGCGCGGCAAGGCCGAGGATGAAGATCACGTCCCTATACTACGCCCCCGGAGGGACCGGGGGAAGCGGCTTACTCGACGTAGCTGACGACGATTTCCGTCGTGCCGTGCGACACGATGTCGTACTCGCCGATCTTGGCGGGAATGAGGAAGCTTTCGCCCTTCCTGAAGGGCTGGGCGCTGCGCTTCTTGTCGCCGAAGGCGTACTTGCCCTTGCCGTTGACGATGGTGTGGACGACGCTGCGGGCGGCGTTGGCCTTCTCCGTGATGCGCTGGTGGCCGAGCTCGATGGTCTCCATCGTGAACTTCTCGCACTTGATCAGGAGCTTGCGCCGGTACGGGAAGCCGAGGATGCGCGCCGCCTTGTACTTCGACACGCCCATCGAGTAGAAGTCGGTGACGTTCATCGCCTTCTCGATGTGGAGGGGGCGCGGCTTCTTGTCGGCCCCCACGCGGCCCCAGTCCGAGAGCCGGTAGGTGGTGTCGGAGTTCTGCTGCACTTCAAGGAAGACGACGCCTCCGTACGCGGAGTGGATGGTGCCGGGCGGGATGAAGATGACGTCCTGCTCCTTGACGTCCATCACATTCAGGCACTGCTCGATGGTGCCCGCCTGGAGGTGGGACTTGAACTCGGCGACCGTGGTGCCGGGCAGGACGCCGCGGATCACGCGCGATTCCTTCGGGGCGTGGAGGATATACCAGGCCTCCATCTTGCCGACCCCTTCGGACTCGTAGCGCTGCGCGTAGTCGTCCGAGGGATGCACCTGGAGCGAGAGACGGTCGTGGCAGCAGAGGAACTTGACCAGGAGCGGGTAGCGCTTGAAGCGCATCGAGTGCTCGTCGCCGAGCACGTCCTTGCGGTAGAGCTCGAGGAGCTTCTCCAGCGTCCAGCCCTTGTACGCGCCGTTGGTCACGACGCTGGTGTCCTTGTCGCGCTGCGCGATCTCCCACGACTCGCCGCAGCGTTTGCCGGCGCCCTTCTTGGCCATGACCTTGGCGAGCTCCGGCCCGCCCCAGATCTTGTCCTTGTAGATTTCCTTGAAGCGGAGGGGATAACGCGGCGGGGGACGCTCGGGCATGGGGAGGATTCTAGGGGCACCCCTCGTCGCTGTCAATGCATTGAGCGATCGGGCCATCGGGCAATTGAACCGGAGTCGCGGCACGCTTGAACGGCGGTCAGGGCCGCAGGGAGCCGCCCCGCGGGACGTCTCCCTCAATCGAGCTTGACTTCCCTCCCCTGATGGTTACAATCGGTGCCCACATGAAGACCTTCGCTGCCCGGTACTCCTGGTACTGGTATCCCCGCTGAGGCGGGTCTGCAGCGATCTATCCCCGAGAGATTCGCGAGAACCCGCCAAGATGACTGGCGGGTTTTTTTGTTGGCCGGGAACGACGTGACGCCATGACCACGATCAAGCTGGAGCTGAAGCCGACCGTGCGCGAGATCCCCGCGGATCTGGAGACCCCGGTCTCCGCCTTCCTCAAGCTCAAGGGCCGCGGCGCCCGCTTCCTCCTCGAGTCCGTCGAGATGGGCGAGAACGTCGGCCGCTACTCGTTCATCGGCCTCGACTACCTCCGCAACATCAAGATCCTCCCCGACCAGATCGTCGTCGAGGAGGCCGGACGGACGCAGACGGCTCCCCTTCAGGGCCGAAATCCGCTGGAACTCCTCCGGGACCTCATGGCGCCCCTCGCCCTCAAGCACGACTCGCTGCCGGGCCTCGTCGGGGGCGCGGTCGGCTACATCGGCTACGACTTCGTCCGCTTCCTCGAGCGCCTGCCGTCGCGCCTGCCGGATCCGCTCGGCCTCCCGCTCTGCAACTTCTACCTCGCGTCGACCATGGTCATCTTCGACCACGTGAAGCACAAGATGCTGCTCGTCAGCGTCGGCTCCGAGGACCCGAAGGCGAAGCTCGACGAAGTGGCCGACCTGCTGCGCCAGCCCCTCGCGGCGGAATGGACGTCCCCCCGCCCCGCGAAGCAAAAGGCCCAGTTCGTCCACGAATTCCCCGAGGCCGACTACAAGACCGCCGTCCTCAAGGCCAAGGAGTCCATTTCGATCGGCGACATCTTCCAGGTCGTCCTCTCCCAGCGCGCCTCGGGCCAGATCGACGTCGACCCCTTCCAGGTCTACCGGGCGCTGCGCATCCTGAATCCGTCGCCGTATATGTTCTTCCTCGATTTCGGCGAGTACCAGCTGGTCGGCTCCTCGCCGGAGATCCACGCGAAACTGACCGGCCGCCGGGCCGTGATCCGCCCCATCGCGGGCACGCGGCGTCGCGGCGCCACGCCCGCCGAGGACGCCGCGCTCGAGAAGGAACTGCTCGCCGACGAGAAGGAGCGCGCCGAGCATCTCATGCTCATCGACCTCGCGCGCAACGACGTCGGCCGCTGCGCCGACTACGGCTCCGTCCACTGCACCGACCTCTACACGATCGAGAAGTACTCGCACGTCATGCACATCGTCTCCGAGGTGGTCGGCACGCTCTCGAAGGGGCAGGACCAGTTCGACCTGCTGACGAAAACCTTCCCCGCCGGGACGCTGACCGGGGCGCCCAAGATCCGCGCGATGGAGATCATCGAGGAGCTCGAGAAGACCCGCCGCGGCCCTTATGGCGGCACGGTCGGCTACTTCTCGCTGACCGGCGACATGGACACGTGCATCACGATCCGGACCATGATCGTGAAGGGCAAGACCGCCTACCTCCAGGCCGGCGCGGGCATCGTGGCCGACAGCGACCCGCAGTTCGAGTGGACCGAGACCTGCAACAAGATGGAAGTCCTGAAGCGCGCCGTGGCGATGGCGGAGGAGGGACTATGAGGGGCATCCGGCATAAGAGAAGAGGGTCCCTCCCGGAAACCCTCGAGGAAGTGCGCCGATGAAGAAGCTGCTGCTGGTGGACAACTACGACTCGTTCACCTACAACCTCGCCCAGTACTTCGGCGAGCTGGGCTGCGAGCTGACGGTGGTCCGGAACGACGCGATCACGCTCGCGGAAGCGCAGCAGCGGGACTTCACGCACCTGGTGATCTCGCCCGGGCCGGGCAACCCGACGCAGTCCGGCGTCTCCAATGACCTGATCAAGGCCTTCGCCGGGAAGAAGCCCGTGCTGGGCGTCTGCCTCGGCCACCAGTGCATCGGCCACGTCTTCGGCGGCACCGTCAACAAGGCCGACCGCATGATGCACGGCAAGGTGTCGAAGATCTACCACGACGGCAAAGGGCTCTTCAAGGACGTGCCCAACCCGTTCGAGGCCACGCGCTACCACTCGCTCGTGGTCCGCGAGGAGGGGCTGCCCAAGTTCCTCCAGATCAGCGCCCACACCAGCGAGGGCGAGATCATGGGGCTGCGCCATAAGGAGATGGCGGTCGAGGGCGTGCAGTTCCACCCCGAGTCGATCATGACCACGCCCGGCAGGACGCTGCTGCGGAACTTCCTGGACCTATGATCCTCGACGACATCGTCCAGGTGAAGCGGAAGGAACTCCGGAAGTCGAAGGAGATCCGCAAGTTCGTCGAGCTGAAGGCGAAGGCGAAGGCGGCGTTGCCGCTGAAGCCGTTCGACCTGAGGAGGAAGGACGCGGTGTCGATCATCGCCGAGTTCAAGCGCGCGTCCCCCGTGAAGGGCGTCTTCAAGGCGGATCTCGACCCGGCGAAGCAGGCGGTCGCCTACCGCGAGGGCGGCGCGAGCGCCATCTCCGTCCTCACCGACGAGCAGTTCTTCAAGGGCTCCGTCGACGACCTCCGCGCCGTCCGCAATGCCGGAGGCCTCCCCATCCTCCGCAAGGACTTCGTCATCGACGAGTACCAGCTCTACGAGGCGCGCGTCATGCTGGCCGACGCCGCCCTGCTCATCGTCCGCATCCTCGACAAGGTCCAGCTGCGCGACTATATCGCGCTCGCCCGCGAGGAGCTCCAGCTCGCCACGCTGGTCGAGGTCCACAGCGAGAGGGAGCTCGAAGCGGCGCTCGACGCGAACGCGTCCGTCATCGGCATCAACAATCGCGACCTGGACACGTTCCAGGTGACGCTCGAGACGACGGCGAAGCTGCGGGGGATCATCCCCGCCGGAAAGGTCGTCGTCAGCGAAAGCGGGATCTCGACGCGGGAGGACATGGTCCTTTTGAGGCACATGAAGGTCGACGCAGCCCTGATCGGCGAGGAGCTGGTCAAGTCCGCCGACCCTGTGGCAAAGATCAAGGAACTCCTGGGAGCCTGATATGCCCGTGCGCGGCATCCGCGGGGCGGTGAACATCGCCTCGAACACGAAGGAGGAGATCCTCTCGAAGTCGAAGGAACTGCTCGAGGCGGTGCTCTCCGCCAACCGGGTCAAGCCGGCGGACATCGCCGCCGCGATCTTCACGCTCTCGCCGGACCTCAACGCGGACTTCCCCGCCTATGCCGCCCGCCAGCTCGGGTGGACGGACGTGCCCCTCATGTGCGCGAGGGAGCTCGATGTCCCGGGGGCGATGGAGAAGGTGATCCGGGTGCTCCTGCTCGTCAACACGAGGAGGACCGCGTCGAAGATCAAGCATCAATATCTCGGCGATACGCCGCGCCTGCGGCCCGACCTGGCGAAGAAAGGACCCAAAGGAGACCGTTGATGATCATCGTGATGAAGTCCGGAGCGACCATGAAGGAGGTCAGCTCCGTGCTCAAGCAGATCGAGGCCCACGGCTTCAAGCCGCACATGTCCAAGGGGGAGGAGACCACCGTGATCGGCGTCATCGGCGACGAACGGAAGCTGGATACGGCCAACTTCGCGACCCTGTCCGGAGTCGAGAAGGTCATTCCCATCCTGAAGCCCTACAAGCTCGCCAGCCGCGACTTCCAGAAGAAGGACACGGTCGTGAAGGTCGGCGAGCACGTCCGCATCGGCGGCGGCACCTTCACGGTGATGGCCGGACCCTGCGCCGTGGAGTCCCTGGAACAGACGTTGGAGTGCGCGAAGAAAGTGGTGAAGAGCGGCGCCAGCGTGCTGCGCGGCGGCGCGTTCAAGCCGCGCACCTCGCCCTACGCCTTCCAGGGCCTGGGCAAGCAGGGCCTCGAGATCCTCGCGCAGGCGCGCCAGGAGACCGGCCTCCCCGTGATCACCGAGGTCATGACCGTCGAGGACGTCCCCCTGGTCGCCGAATATGCCGACATCCTCCAGATCGGCGCCCGCAATTCCCAGAACTTCAACCTCCTCGACGCCGCGGGCAAGCAGCCCAAGCCCGTGCTCCTGAAGCGCGGCCTCAGCGGCACCATCGAGGAGCTGCTCCTCAGCGCCGAGTACATCCTCTCCCGCGGCAACCCCAACGTCATCCTCTGCGAGCGCGGCATCCGCACCTACGAGAAGGCCACGCGCAACACCCTCGACATCTCCGCAGTCCCGGTGCTCAAGAGCCTTTCGCACCTGCCGGTCGTCATCGACCCCTCCCACGCCACGGGGCTGCGGCACCTGGTCGCCCCCCTCGCCAAGGCGGCGGTCGCCGTCGGGGCCGACGGCGTCCTCATCGAGGTGCATCCGCATCCCGAGAAGGCGCTCTGCGACGGTCCCCAGAGCCTGACGCCCGAGATGTTCGAGACCCTGATCCACGAACTCCGGCCGATCGCCAAGGCCGTCGGCCTCGAGATGGTCAAATGAGCCGTCCGACCGTCGCCATCGTCGGCCTGGGCCAGATCGGCGGCTCCTTCGCCGCGGCCCTCACGAAACGCCGTCTGGCCCGCGTCGTCGGCGTCACGCGCCGGACGCAGACCGCCGCGCGGGCCTGCCGGATGGGCATCCTTGCCTCCGCGGGGACCGACCTCGCCGCGGTGTCCGACGCGGACGTCGTCGTCCTCGCCACCCCGGTGCGCACGCTGCTCCGCCAGATCCCGGAAGTCGCGGCGCTCGTCCGCGAAGGCGCCATCCTGACCGACGTGGGCAGCACGAAAACGGATATCGTCGAGGCGTTCCGAAAGGCCAGGCCGGCGGCCACCATCGTCGCCGGCCATCCGATGGCGGGCAACGAGCGGGCGGGGCTGGACGGCGTCGACGACCAGCTGTTCGAGCGACGTCCCTGGGTGCTGATCGGGGACCGCCGCGCGGGCGCGCCGCTGGAGCGGCTCGTGGCGGGCGCCGGGGCGCGACCCCTGTGGATGAAGAGCCCGCAGGACCACGACCTCAAGGTCGCGCGCGTCAGCCACATCCCCTACCTGCTCGCCTACGCGCTGATGGGCACCCCGCAGGACGCGATCGACGTGTGCGGCAACTCCTTCCGCGACGCGACGCGCGTGGCCGCGTCGGACCCCGACATGGTGCTGGATTTTCTGCTCACGAATCGCGGCCCCATCCGTAGATCGGCCAAAGAGCTATGCAACCGGCTGGAATCGCTCCTGCGTTCCATCGACCGCGCCGACGCGCGCGGCCTCCGCAAGGCGCTCGACCGCGCCCGCGCGCTGCGGGCTCGAATATAGTAGAAACCCCCTCGGGGTTCTGGTAATCTCGCCTCCCAACTCTTATGCCGCCTCCCGGGGCCATCGCCATATCCCTCATTATGCTCACGCTCGCCGCGGCGCCGGCCCTGCACGCCCAGGCGAAGCCCGCCCCCCAGGACCAGGACTGGGAGAGCAAGACGATCAGCTTCGTCGACGGGACCGGCTTCGTCCATGAGCCCAAGGGAAAGAGCATCACGGTCACGGGGCTGAAGAAGGACGGGATCATCACCCGCGTCGCGAAGGACCAGGCGATCAAGGAGCTCTTCAAGACCGGGAAGTTCGAGACCGCGGATCTCGAGATCAAGCCCGACCCCGCGGATCCGACGAAGGTCATCGTCACCATCGTCGTCCAGGAGTACATCATCGTCGAAAAGGTGGAGTTCAAGGGGATCAACGAGATCCCGCTGACCACGCTGAAGCCGAACCTGCGGATCACCGGCGGCGAGCCGCTGAATCCCTTTCACCTGAAGCAGGACCGCGAGTACATCCGCGACCAGTACCTGCAGAAGGGCTACCATTTCTCGAGCGTCGAGGAATCCACGAAACCCGGGCCGATCGGCGTCGTGCTGACCTGGAACGTCGTTGAGGGCCCCCTGGTCAGCGTCGAGGCGATCCATTTCACCGGCAAGCTCACGGCGGAGGAGTCCGACATCCGCCGCTTCATCCTGAGCAAGGAGAACGACAGCCTCTTCGGCATCATCCCGACCACGAAGGCGCCCTTCGTCGAGCGCAACCTGAGGGAGGACATCGAGCGGGTGAAGCTGTACTACCGCCTGGAGGGCTGGCTGGACATCCAGCACGGCGACAACGTCTTCCTCGAAGACCTCGAATTCAACGAGGAGAAGACCCGCGTCATCATCACCATCCACATCGACGAAGGCGAACGCTACAAGATCCGGAACGTGAAGTTCGACTTCGACGCCACCAGCCGCCGCATCTTCACCGAGGCGGAGATGACGTCCTGGCTGCTCTCCAAGGCCGGCGAGCCGTACACCGAGAACAACGCCAACAAGGACGTCGGCAAGATCAAGGAGAAGTACGGCGAGCGGGCCTACATCCAGGCCGACATCAACCACACCGAGATCGTCGACCTGGTCAAGCGCGAGCTCGACCTGGTGATCAGCATCCGCGAGAACGACAAGGTCTTCCTGGGGCGCCTCATCTTCGAGGGCAACTCGAAGACGCGGGAGGACGTGCTGCGCCGCGAGTTCACGCGCACGGGCTTCCTGCCGGGCGAGGAATACAACCAGACGAACTTCAACCGGGCCCTGCAGCGCATCAAGGACCGGCAGCTGATCGACGCCCAGACCGGCGGTCTGTCGTACCGGACGCAGGAGACGGACGACCCCCAGACGCGCGACGTGATCGTCGACGTCAAGGAAGGCCAGACCGGGACGGTGCGTTTCGCCGCCGGCTACAGCTCCAGCTTCGGCATCACGGGCCTGCTGGAGTTCACCCAGCGCAACTTCGACATCGCGGACCTGCCCTCGGGCTTCGACGATGTGGCGGGGGGCACGGGCTTCGCCGGCGGCGGCCAGTTCCTCCGGCTCCGCGTGGCGCCCGCCGCGCGGCGCCAGAGCTACACCGCCGATTTCAAGGAGCCCTACGTCTACGGCTATGAGTTCGGCTTCGGCGTCCGGGTCTACGACATCAACACCCTTTGGGAGTCCTACGACGAGCGCCGCATCGGCGCGGCCTTCACCCTGGACAAGCGCATCGACCCGTTCGTCTTCCAGGTCACCATGGAGGGATACCAGATCGACATCAGCAGCGTCGATTTCGGCGCGCCGCTGGCGGTCAAGGAGCTGAAGGGCACGAACACGGTGTTCACGATCACCCCGGCGCTGATCCTGGACACGCGGGACAGCTTCATCCTGCCGACCTCCGGAGTCCGGCTCAGCATCAGCGAGACCTATGCGGGCCAGATCCTCCCCGGCAGCTTCGACTTCAACAAGTTCCAGTTCGAGAGCGAGGCGCACCTGCCGCTTTACACCACGGAGAACAAGCTCCGCCACGTCCTGAGCACCCAGTTCACTTTCGGGTACGGGTCCGGAATGCGGCAGACCGAGGACATCCCCATCTTCGAGCGGTACTACGCCGGCGGCCGCGAACGCCCGCGCGGCTTCAACTTCCGCGGCATGGGCCCCCACGAGAACGGCGATCCGGTCGGCGGCGACGCGCTGGTGCTCGCCACCGTCGAATACTCCTACCCCGTCTTCGTCGAGTTCCTCCGCGGCGCCTTCTTCTACGACCTGGGCAACCTCGCGAGCGAATTCTCGGGGCTCCGCCACGAGAAGTGGCGCAACGTCGTCGGCTTCGGCGTCCGCTTCTTCATCCCCCAGCTCGGAAACATCCCCGTCAAGCTCGACTTCGGCTTCCCGCTGACCAAGCAGTCCCAGGACGACCGCCAGACCGTGACCTTCGACATCGGAACGTTGGGTTTCTAGAGATTGAGGAGAGAGCCATGCTGAGAGCGCCCGTGATCCTGACCGCCGCCCTGATCCTCGCCGCCGGATCGGGTGCCGCCTGGTCCCAGGAAAAGGAAAAGACCTCGTTCAAGCTGGGCGTGGTCAATCTGCGGATCTGTTTCGACAAGGACAAATACGAACGCGTCAAGGAGATCGACGGCGACCTCCAGAAGCTCGCCGACGACTACGCCAAGCGCATCCAGGAAATCGAGAAGAAGATGGTCCAGCTCAAGGAGCAGATCGAAGGGCTGCCGGCCGAGTCCAAGCTCCGCGCCGACAAGATCCTCCAGATGCGCCGGCTGGAGGCCGACCTCAAGTTCGAGAAGGAGTACGGCAAGGCGCAGTACCTCGACTTCTACAGCGACAAGAAGATCGAGATCTACAACGAGATCCGCCGCGTGGTCGCCCTGATCGCCCAGGAGCAGAAGTTCGACCTGATCCTCCGCGTCGAGTCGCCCACGCTGAGCGACCAGCAGGATCCCGAGAACGTCACCCAGCGGATCAACAACCGCGTCGTGCTCTACAGCCACGACAACGTCGACATCACGACCATCGTCCTCGAGCGGCTGAACAACGAGTACAAGAAAGCAAAGGCCGCCGGCGACAAGAAGGACGGAAAGTAGTCCGGACGGGGCAATGGACGCGACGCTGGACGACCTGGCCCGCCTGGTGGGCGGAACGGTTTCGGGCGACGGGAAGACCGTCGTCCGGGCGGTCAACGGCATCAAGGAGGCCGGCCCGGGCGACATCACCTTCCTGGCCAACTCGAAATATGCCCCGCTCCTGGCCTCCACGAAGGCGTCCGCCGTCATCCTCGCCGCGGGACTCGCGCTCTGGGCGTTCCAGGGCTTCTACGACGTAGCGCCGGACGAGCAGGCGATCGTGCTGCGCCTCGGCCGCTACAACCGCACCGTCGATCCGGGTCGGCTGCTCTGGCACGCGCCCGGAATCGACACGGTGCTGAAGCAGCGAGTTACGACCACTCTGCGCGAGGAGTTCGGCTATCGCTCGAAGCCCAGCGCCCAGGGAGCGGATGTCGAGGAGCACCCCGAGGAGAAAGTCATGCTCACGTCGGACGAAAATCTCGTCGACGTCGACTTCGTCGTGCAGTACCGGATCGGCGACCTGCGCGACTATCTCCTGAACTTCCGACCCGGCGAGCGCGAGGCCGTGCTGCGCGACGCGGCGCGGGCGGTGGTGCGGGCGGTCGTCGCGCAGAATTCCGTCGACCAGGTGCTGACCGCCCGCGGTTTGATCCAGGACACGGCGCGGATCCAGCTGCAGACGGCGCTCGACGGCTATCGCGCCGGCGTGCGCGTCGAGAACATCCAGCTCCAGGACGTCGAGGCGCCCGACGCCGTGCGCGAGGCGTTCGCCGACGTAGCGAGCGCGCAGCAGGACCGGGAGCGCGCGGTGCTCGAGGCGCAGGGCTACGCGGACAAGGTCGTTCCCGAGGCGCGCGGCAAGTCCGAGGAGGCGGTGAACCTGGCGCACGCGTATCACGAGCGGCGCATCCTCGAGGCACAGGGCGA
>Ga0137409_10002667_pt1 | contig 19037 bp, 17 predicted proteins | sample CZODoug1_16funga_FD_122059 | JGI IMG/M metagenome (GOLD analysis project Ga0137409, IMG submission 122059) | Vadose zone soil fungal communities from Angelo Coast Range Reserve, California, USA - CZODoug1_16fungal (Hybrid Assembly) | ecosystem: Environmental > Terrestrial > Soil > Vadose zone... | reverse complement strand
GTGAAGGTGGCTTGCGCGCCCGGTGTCGTCGAGAACGCGGCGGTCCCGCCGCTCCAGGTTCTGCTGGTATCGCCCTGCGTCCAACCGGCGGTGTAGCTCACCGAGGCATCGGTTTCCTCGAAGCGCCTCACCGGCACCGGAGCAGTGAAGGTCACGGTGTTGTCGGTGCTGGTGGAGGCGGTGTTGGTGTTGCCGGCCGCATCCTGCGCCACGCCGGCGGGGATGCTGGCGATCACCGTGCCGGCGGTGCTCATGCCGCTCACCGCCACGTTGTAGGTGCTCGGACCGCCGCTCACCGTCACCGTCTTGGTGCCGCCCGCAGTGCCGCTGATCGTGACGCCGGCGCCGCTGAAGCCGCTCACCGGCTCGCTGAAGATGGCGGTGAAGTTGATCGGCGAGGCGCTCGCCGGATCGGCCTGACCCGCGGCCTGGTTGATCGTCACCGTCGGTCGAATGGTGTCGTTGGATACCGTGACTGTAACCGGGTCGGAGGTGAACCGTAGGCCAAGGGTGCTGCGCGCGACCGCAGTCAGCCTATGCGAGCCGTTGCCTACGCTGGTTGTATTCCAGGACACCGAATAGGGGAAGGAGCCGTCCTCCCCGCCGATGTTGGTGCCGTCGACTTGGAACTGGACACCCCCGACCGCGATCACACCGATGATGGTCACGCTGGCCCGGACCTCGACCGTGCCGAAGACAGTGGACCCCGAAGCTGGGGAAGTCACCGTCACTATCAGACTGTCTAGAGGCGGCAGTACTTGTGCATAAGCCTGGGGGGCCATCCAGGCCAGGCTGAAAATCGCTATCCGGGTTGCGACGCCGATACCTTTTAATAATATCTTCAGCATCAATTGCCCCCTGCGCTAAGCGTCACAGAATCCAGCGCAATTATGACGGTCGAACAATGAGAGACCACGATCCGCCGCATGCCGATTGGACTAAGACGATCCATGGAGGGCGACTTGGGGCTCCGGCACCCGGGCGTCGATCGGGCGCGAAAGGGCAACCTTCGCCACATACCAATCGATTGCCCGCGCCAGCCCCTGATTCACGCGCCAGACCGGCCGATATCCGAGCAGATGTTTTGCCTTCCCGATGTCGGCCTGTGACAGGCGCACATCCCCGGGGCGAACCTCGCGATAGACGGGACGCAGATCATGCAGGTGGGGATAACGCGGCTCGAGCAATGAGCGGATGATCTCGAAAAGCTGATTGAGCGTCGTCTTTTTGCTCAGCGCAATGTTGTAGACCTGGTTGACGGCAGTTGGGTTGTCGACCACGGCCGCGAGCAGGTTCGCCTGCACCACGTTGTCGATGTAGCAGAAATCGCGAGCCGTTTCCCCGTCGCCGTTGATGAAGATGGGTTCATTGCGGATCATGCCGGCAACCCACTTCGGGATCACCGCCGCATAAGCTCCCTCCGGGTCCTGGCGCGGGCCGAACACGTTGAAATAGCGCAGTCCGATCGAGTCGAATCCATAGCAGCGCGCGAAGATATCAGCGTACAGTTCGTTCACGTACTTGGTCAATCCGTACGGCGAGAGGGGCTGGCCGATCTCGGGCTCGACCTGCGGAAGTCCTGCGTGATCGCCGTATGTAGCGCTCGACCCGGCGTAGACGAAACGCGACACGCCGGCGCCGTGCGCCGCCACCAGCATATTGAGAAACCACGTGATGTTGCTTTCGTTGGTGCTGATCGGACTATCTATCGCCCCTTTGGGGCGCAATACGCAGGTCAAAGGATATTTTTTTGAAAGGAGTTGAACTTGGATAGCGTTTTGGCTCAAGAGCGTGTCCGGGCGTATTGGAACAGCCAGCCCTGTGATTCGGAACTGAGCAATCGAGACCGGCTGTCGCGAGAGTATTTCCTGGATATTGAGCGCCAGCGCTACGAGCTTCAGCCGCACATTCTTGAGATCATTTCAAAGATCGATTGGCGCGGCAAGCGGGTTCTCGAGGTCGGCGCCGGCATAGGCACTGACGCGCGCAACATCATCGGCAGGGGAGGCGTCTACACCGGCATCAACGTTGATCGCGGATCGACCGAGGCAACGTCGCGGGCATTACGTATCTTCTCACTTCCCGGCACCGCACTGGAATGCGATGCGACATCACTCGATTTCCCGGACGCTACGTTCGATGTGGTGTATTCGTTCGGGGTGCTGCAGCACATTCCCGAAGCTGGAAGAGCCGTCGCCGAAATCCACAGGGTTCTCAAGCCTGGCGGCGAACTGCTCGCCATGCTCTATAACTGCAGCTCGATCAACTACGTCGTTGAAATCATGTTCCCGCGCAAACTCGGCGTACGCATCTTGTCGGTGCCGGGGGCAACTGCGTTGCTTCAGCGGATGGGATTCCCGCGTGAGAAACTGGAGCGTCACAGAGAGCTGCGCAGACAGAATAGCCGAATGACCGACGAGGAATGGCTGAGCCGCAATACCAACGGACCGGACTATCCGTATTGCGGGGTGTACGGCGCGAAGGAGGCGGCAGAGCTGTTTGCGGCGTTCCGGATCGAGAACAACGAGACGTATTTCTTCGATCACCGACACTTGGGGCGCGCTCGGTGGCCTGGTGCCGGGAAACGTACGCAGGGCGTTGGGTCGGCGTTGGGGCTGGCATCGTATCGTCTACGCGAAAAAGGCCTAGGCCAGCGGCTTGCTGCTCAGACCCGGTATCGAGGGCAAATTCGTCCCGGCCACATGAGTGCAACCGGCCCAGAGTCGCCGGTTTCCGGCGAGTCTCTCCCGTTAACGCATTAGGCGATGCATAGTGGGCCCGCATGCTGATCCGACCGGACTACTTTCCACCGTGCGGGCGCATCACCAGCGTCAACTACTCCTTAACCTGTCTTCGAAAATCGATCCTCCGCCAGGCGGGTACTAGGGCACTATCCCGACGTGCATCCCGTATTTCGCGGCGAGACGCGCGACTTCCTGGTTCATTACTTCGGTGGTGGAATGCCAATCACCGGAGATTATTTGTGATCGCTTAGCAGAATATTTTGGATCTTCACCAGCGCTCTCTGCGGTGTCATGCCCTTCATCTTTCGCCGAAATTCCTGCAGGCGTGTGGGGTTGATCCATTCTGTGACAAAAAGCTTCTCCGGCCGCTCGAATTCGGTTGGAGACAGGCCGAGTTTCCCAACCTGCTCATCGCGCACAAATATCATGTTGCCGGTGTGCGCTACCAATCTGTAGCCTTTTCCCGCTCCCAATTTCAGCATGGCACTAAAAGTCGTCCCTTGCTGGCGGTGCTCGCCGTGCACGCACTCTGGTCCTGGCGGGATAGAGCTGTTGATTTCAATGATGACGATGGTCGGGCGATACCGTTGCAGCGATGACCAAACCTGATAGTCATAGCCATCGATGTCGATGTTCAAGAGTTCGAAGTCCCCGGGAATCGGCGTACGGGCGAGTACCCGATCCAGAGTTTCGGAACTTCCGTCGTCGTGCGACACGAAGGTTTCAACAGCATGCAGGCGACCATCGAATTTCGTCGCCAGCCGCTGCAGCAGCTTGAAACGGGTGGGCACTCCTTCAATCATGACACCTGATCTACCTCTGACCTATTTTTTCGCCGGCTCATCCTGCATGTCTTCCTCCTCCAGCTCGCGCAGGCTCTTCGGGCGCGGGCCGGTTTCGGAGACCGGGGGGTTGCCGTCGTAAATCAAGTATTCGCGCCGCTTAAGGTAGACGTCGCGCAGGAACGTGTAACGTTCGACGCCGGTTTCATCCAGAATTTTTTCCGCGGGCAACAGGTTGGCGCGCGTATTGACGATATTGACTGCCAGCACTTCCCAGCGGACGCGCGTCTGGTTATCCCAGTAGTAGAACGGACTGGTCACATAATCTACCGCCAGTCCCGCGCCGTCGCGCACGGTGCTCGGTCCGAGTAATGGAAGCACGACGTAAGGCCCGCTGGCGACGCCCCAGTAACCCAAAGACTGGCCGAAATCCTCGTTGCGGTTCTCGATCCTGAGTTCGGATGCCACGTCGATCAGGCCGAAAATGCCGAAAGTCAGATTGGTGGTGAAGCGGGCGATGTCCACGGGCACCTTCGTGCCCTTGAGCTGGACCGCATCGTTGAACATAGTGACCACGACTCCAAGATTGTTGAAGAAGTTGGTCACCCCGGTACGCGCGAATTCCGGCAGGACTTTTTCGTACCCTTTCGCGACCGGCTTGAGCACGGCCTTGTCCAGTCCCTCGTTGAATGCAAAGACCTTGCGGTTGAATGCCTCGTACGGATCGCGCGGATTGGGGCCGACGGCGCAACCTGCCAGAAGACATGCACAGGCCAGGACGAGTGGCGAAAGGGGGCGCGGATTCATGATGGCTTGCATTATGGCGGGCGGCGGCGATTATATCGCGGCACCCGGCGGCCCGATTAGAACATTATTGCGGTTTGCAAAACCCGCCTGCTTGCGTCACGATATTCGCCACCGGCCGCTCTAGCCGTCATTCGAACAAGACACGGACAAAAAGGATCGAATTCCATGGATCTCGGCATCAAGGGAAAATCTGCGCTGGTGTGCGCAGCGAGCAAGGGGCTCGGCAAGGGCTGTGCATTCTCGCTGGCCCGGGAAGGTGTCAACGTGACCATCCTCGCCCGCGGGCGCGAGGCGCTGGAAGCCGCGGCGGATGAAATCCGCAGGGCAACGGGCGTGAAGGTCACCGTCGTGGTAACCGACATCACGACGGAAGCGGGGCGCCAGGCGGCGCTCGCGGCGTGTCCGAATCCGGACATTCTCATCAACAATGCCGGAGGCCCGCCGCCGGGCGACTTCCGCAATTTCACGCATGACATGTGGATTGCGGCTGTCGAGGCAAACATGCTGACGCCCATCGAACTGATCAAGGCCACGGTGGACGGCATGATCGGGCGCCGGTTCGGCCGCATCGTCAACATCACCTCCAGCGCCGTCAAGGCGCCTATAGACGTCCTCGGCCTGTCCAACGGCGCGCGCTCCGGCCTGACCGGCTTCGTTGCCGGTATTGCCCGCAAGACCGTGGCGCACAACGTCACCATCAACAACCTGCTGCCGGGTGCCTTCGACACCGACCGGCTGAAGAGCACCATCGTCGCCGCCGCAAAGGCCCAAGGCAAGCCAGTGGAGGAAGTGCACGCCGCGCGCATGAAAACGGTTCCGGCGGGCCGCTTCGGCAACCCCGACGAGTTCGGCGACGCCTGCGCCTACCTTTGCAGCAAGCAGGCCGGCTACATCACCGGCCAGAATTTCCTCATCGATGGTGGAGCGTATCCCGGTACTTTCTGAAAGAAAGTACCGGGGCGTGACTGCGTGACTATCGTGACTTTCGTGACTGCGTCGTGCTGTGGAACTTCGGCGGACTGGTGAAATCTCATAAGGACTTGGACGTATGGCGGCTGGCGATAGATCTGGCCCAGGACGTCTATGAGGTCAGCAAGGTTTTTCCACGCGACGAGCAGTTCGGCATGACGTCGCAGATGCGCCGAGCAGCGGTCTCGATTGCGGGCAACATCGCCGAGGGTGCCGCCCGAAATGGCCAGCGCGAATTCACGCAGTTTCTCTACATTGCCCTGGGTTCGGCTAGCGAAATGGAGACTCAGTTGGAAATTGCCAGGCGGGTAGGCTTGGTGGCCGAAGGGGATTTTGCGCGACTTGATGCGTTGTTGGCGCGAGTTGCGCAGATGCTGCGGGGATTGATCCGAAGCGTAAAATCAGATCTGGATAGTCAATCGTAGCCCCACGACAGTCACGATAGTCACGTCGTCACGTCAGTCACGATATCCGAGGTTTCCAATGAACGCTCCCCGCGACGCCAATTTTTCGCTTCAACTCAAAGACCAGAAACTTTTCCGCCAGCAAGCCTATATCAACGGCGAATGGCGGGATGCCGATTCGAAGGCGACGATCAACGTTACCAATCCGGCCGACGGCTCGGTGATCGGCACAATTCCCAGGATGGGTGCTGCGGAAACGCGCCGCGCCATCGAAGCGGCGAACGCCGCGCTGCCGGCGTGGCGCGCGAGACTGGCCAAGGAACGCGCCAACATTTTGCGCAGGTGGTTCGAACTGATGATCGCCAACACCGATGATCTGGCGCTGATCATGACCACCGAGCAGGGCAAGCCGCTGGCCGAAGCCAGGGGCGAGATCGCCTACGCCGCCTCTTTCATCGAATGGTTCGCCGAGGAAGCCAAGCGCGTGTACGGCGACGTGATCCCGCAGCACCAGGCCGACAAACGCCTGGTGGTCATCAAGCAGCCGGTCGGCGTGTGCGGCCTGATCACGCCGTGGAATTTCCCGGCGGCGATGATCACCCGCAAGGCGGCACCGGCGCTCGCCGCGGGCTGCACGGTGGTGATCAAGCCGGCCACCCAGACGCCTTACTCCGCGTTTGCGCTGGCCGAACTGGCCGAGCGTGCCGGCTTCCCCAGTGGCGTCGTCAACATCGTCAGCGGCAGCGCGAAGGAGATCGGCGGCGAGCTGACTTCGAACACGACGGTGCGCAAGATCAGCTTCACCGGTTCCACCGAAGTCGGTTCTGTTCTGATGAGGCAGAGCGCGGAAACGATCAAGAAAGTCTCGCTCGAACTCGGCGGCAACGCGCCGTTCCTGGTGTTCGACGACGCGGACATCGACGCGGCGGTCGAAGGCGCGATGATTTCCAAATACCGCAACAATGGTCAGACCTGCGTTTGCGCCAACCGTATTCTGGTGCAGGGCGGCGTATACGACAGGTTCGCCGCCAAACTCGCCGAGAAAGTGAGGGCGCTCAAGGTCGGCCGCGGCACCGAAGCCGGCGTCAACATCGGCCCGCTGATCGACGAAAACGCGGTGGCGAAAGTCGAGGAGCACATCCAGGACGCGGTTTCCAAGGGCGCCAAGATCGTGGTCGGCGGCAAGAAACACGTGCTCGGCGGCCTGTTCTTCGAGCCCACCGTGCTCACCGGAGTCAACACGACCATGAAGGTGACCAAAGAGGAGACTTTCGGGCCGGTGGCGCCGCTGTTCCGCTTCAGGACCGAGGAAGAAGGCGTGGCGATGGCCAACGACACCGAGTTCGGGCTGGCTGCTTATTTCTACGCTCGCGATATCGGCCGCATCTGGCGCGTCGGCGAAGGCATCGAATCCGGCATGGTCGGCGTCAACACCGGGCTCATTTCCAATGAGGTCGCACCCTTCGGTGGCGTCAAGCAATCCGGCATCGGCCGGGAGGGATCGAAGTACGGCATCGAGGAATATCTGGAAGTGAAGTATTTGTGCATCGGCGGTCTTTGACCGTCGATGAAGGGGCGAGGGACGAGGGACGCGGGCCGAGTAAATTCATTGAGACCTTTTCACTGCGCCGCCCCCCAATTGGAAACTCAAGGCGGAGAACACTTGCAAGCAGTAGTGAATGTATTGTGTTTTTCTACTCGGCCCTCGCCCCTCGGCCCTCATCCCTGATTTCCGCATGCCTTTCAACCAACCCGCCCCAGAACTCGGCAATCAATACTCGGACGACCGCGTGCTGCGCTCCTACCTGGCGCGCGCACTGCCCGCCGAGATGCTGGCGGCGATCGTGCCGGAGTTGAGCGAACTGGGCGAGCTCGCCGGCGGCGAGTTGTACCGGATGCAGATCGCCGACCGTCTCAACGAACCGAGGCACACGCCCTGGGACGCTTGGGGAAACCGCATCGATCTCGTCGAAGTATCGCCCCTGTGGAAACTTGCCGAGCGTATTGCCGCCGAAAGGGGGTTGGTGGCCACTGCCTACGAGCGCAAGCACGGGCGCTTTTCGCGCATCCACCACTTCGCGCTGGTGCATCTGTTCACGCCGGCCACCGACGTCTACAGCTGCCCGCTGGCGATGTCCGACGGCGCGGCGCGGGCGCTGGTGGCATCGGGCAATCAGGCGCTGATCGAACGTGCGCTGCCGCGGCTGACTGCGCGCGATCCGGCGCGCTTCTGGACCAGCGGCCAGTGGATGACCGAGAGCACGGGAGGATCCGACGTCGGCCGCTCCGAGACGATTGCACGCAGGGACGGCGATCGGTGGCGGCTCTACGGCCGCAAATGGTTTACCTCGGCAGTGACGTCACAGATGGCGCTGACGCTGGCGCGCCCCGAGGGCAATCCAGGCGGCGGCAAAGGGCTGGCTTTGTTTTTCCTCGAGACCCGTGACTCGAACGGGCGGCTTGCCAATATCCTGGTACACCGGTTGAAGGACAAGCTGGGCACGCGCAAGGTGCCCACCGCCGAACTTACGCTCGAAGGCACGCCCGCGTGGTTAGTGGCTGGGGAGTCCGACGGCGTGCGCAACATTGCGCCGATGCTCAACGTCACCCGCACCTGGAACGCTGTCAGCGCAGTGTCCTACATGCGTCGCGGGCTGGCGCTGGCGCGCGACTACGCAAAAAAACGCATCGTCTTCGGCGCGCCGCTCGCGGACAAGCCGCTGCACGTGGATACATTGGCCGGACTGCAGGCGGAGTACGAGGCCGGATTTCAACTGACGTTCTACGCGGTCGAGTTGCTCGGCCGCGACGACGCCGACTGCCTCGATGCCGGCGGCAAAGATCTGCTGCGGCTGCTTACGCCGATCGTGAAACTTACCACCGGCAGGCAGGCGGTGGCGTTGCTGCCGGAAATCGTCGAGGGTTTCGGAGGGGCAGGCTATGTCGAGGACACCGGGATTCCCGTGCTGCTGCGCGATGCGCAGGTATTCTCGATCTGGGAAGGGACCACCAATGTACTGGCGTTGGACGCATTGCGCGCACTGCAAGCCGGGGGCGCGCTCGGTGCACTGCAGGTCGAAGTGGAAACGCTCGCCTCGACGGTGCGCGACACGCGGTTGGTTGCCTGCGTCAAAGCGGCCCAGACGGCGCTGGCGCATGCGCAGAGCTGGATTTCGCAAGCTTCCGGCGATGCGCTGGAAGCGGGTGCGCGGCGCTTCGCCATGACGCTGGGCCGCGCGCTGGCGTTGCTGCTGCTTTGCCGCCACGCGCAGTGGTCGCTCGACCACGAAAAGGATCAGCGCCCGCTCTATGCCACTAGGCGCTTCGCGCAAAACGGAGTGGACATGATCGCGGCGGAAGATGTCGGTGCGTCGGCGGCACTTGCGAATGACAGCCCAGCGTGACGAAGCACGCGAACGTGCCGAGTGCTGAGTGCTGTGTGAAGCCCTGGAGGAAATTATGAGCGGTGTTCGCAGATTCGAGGATCTTGTTGCCTGGCAGAGAGCGCGTGAGTTAAATCGAGAGGTTTACACCATTACAAGAACTGGGGCGTTTTCCAGAGACTTCTCCCTCACTAATCAAATTCGAAGTGCCGCCGCTTCAATTATGTCGAACATAGCGGAAGGCTTTGAGAGGGGTGGTCCGGCAGAGTTCCATCAATTCCTTGTTGTAGCCAAGGCGTCTTGTGGAGAGGTTCGTTCTCAACTCTATCTTGCGCTGGATGTTGGATATCTAGACAAGAAAGAGTTTCAGCAACTTTACGGGATGGCAGAGATGGTTGGGAAGATCATCGGAGCTCTACGGGTTGCGGTTCAGCGGCGCCGCGATCACAAGAAATGAGTTTGTTCAGTTTTCTCAGTACTCAGTTTCCAGAGCTTCCAGCAAGGCTTTGGGCTTTTTCTCGCAGCACTCAGCACGCAGCACACAGCACCTGTTTGCACTTCACGGCCTTTTCGGTAGAGCGTGAAGTGCAGCCCGAAAAGCCGCCGCCGATTGCGCTACCTGTTCGGTGGTCATGCCGGGTTTGTAGAGCGCCGAGCCTAGCCCGAATCCGTCGGCACCGGCGGCCCAGTAATCATTCATGTTGTGCGGCGTGATGCCGCCCACCGGCAGTATCAGCATATCCTTGGGCAGCACCGCGCGCAGCGACTTGAGCACTTTTGGCGGATTGGCTTCCGCGGGAAATAGCTTGATCGCATCCGCGCCGGCGTTGATCATCCGAAACGCTTCGGTCGCTGTGGCGAAGCCCGGCACCACGAAGAGGTTGCGGCGCTTGGCCGCTTCCACGACGCGCTCGTCCGCATGCGGCATGACGATGACCCTGCCGCCGGCATCGGAGACTTTTGTCACCTGCTCCCAGTCGGTCACCGTGCCGGCGCCGACCAACGCCCTGTCGCCAAGGCGTTTGGCCAGACGCATGATGCTCGCGAAGGGCTCCGGAGAATTGAGCGGCACCTCGATGATGGTGAAGCCGGTCTCGACCAGCATCGTGCCGATGTCCAGCGCTTCGCCGGGCTTGATGCCGCGCAGGATCGCCACCAATGGCCAGCGCTTCAGCCAGTTGCCGAACGCTTCGATGTTCATAGATAAGCCGCCACGCGGAATAGTCCCCTGGTCACGGAATCCGGATCCAGGGCGTTCGCTTCGATCCCCAGCACCCTGAAGGCGCGAGCGTAGATCTCCGCGAGCTGCGCGCTGCACAGCATGTGTACGCGGCCGCGTCTGCCGTGCGCCGACCGGATCTCGTGGCCGATAAGCATACCGGAGAGATACGAGGCCGCGATGGCTTCAGTGAGGTCGCCGAACAGGCCGCGCGTCCGGACACCGAACAAGTGATGGAGCAGGCCGCCGCCATCCGCCGAGCGGCGTACGCCATCTTCGAACGCGGCAGCGTCGCTTACACCGTCCTTCATCATCCTGCCGAGAATGCTGTGTGCCTTGAAAACGGCGAACGCCTCGCCGGTCATGTGCGTTGTAAAACGCATGATTCTACCGTCCGTCACCTCGACCCATTTGCTGTGCGTGCCCGGCAGGCAGACCGTATGCGCCCCCGGACCGAGCCGGTCCAGCACGCCGAGGATCTGTACCTCCTCACCGCGCATCACGTCCGGAACGCCCGCCTCGTCGTGGCAGGAGAGTCCCGGCGCGATCCAGGCCGTGCCGCCGTCCCAGGTTACTTTGCGCATGCCGGTGGCGATTTCCTCGAATCCGGCAGGGCAGGCGGCGTACGGAACTTCCAGCCAGCCCTGGCGGCTGCCGATCATTCCGCTCATCATCACCGGTCCGTCGCCGGCCGCAATCCAGTCTTCAGCCTGCGCTTCCAGCACGGCGGCGAACTTGCCGTTCTCCACTGAAAGAATTCCCCGTGGCGAAGAGCGCATTTCCAGAACGCCTCCATGGGCGTCCAGACGATATACGCGAAGCGAGCTTGTTCCCCAGTCGATGGCAATCACGTGAATAACATGAATATCGTGAATGTCGTAAGGTCAGGCCCCATCTTTTTGGCACAGGGAACGCGCCAAGCCACGGAGCATCTGTCCAACTCTTGTTGTAGAAGCTTGTAGCTTCTCCAATACGGCAGGCTTTGCCAGGCCGACACGCATTGCTATTTCCAACTGGGTATCGAGTTCGCTGGCCGAACCAAGGGCGAAATGCAGAAACTGTTCATGCTCGCCTCCTCTTTGGGTAATGGCGACATTCACGGCATTCACGACATTAACGACCGCTCCGAATGGTGACGCCGTCACGCGTCACGCGTTCTCGTGAGGAACTGTTGAGGATTTTCGACCTTGATGCCCATGTAATCGCGCACCCCGATTACGGCCTTGTCGCCCGACACGATGATTTGTGCCTTCAGTGCGACAGCGCATTCGAAGAGTTTGTTGTCATCGGGATCGGCGGAAACGATGCTCAGGGTGGGCGTCTTGCCGGCAAACATCAGATTGAAACCGCTTGCAAAAAGAGTCAGGATCTCCGAGACCAGTTTCTGCGGCAGGCGCAGGCGTTCCATGACTTCCACGCACTCGTCCACGATCTCCTTCGAAAGGCAGAGCGTGATCTCGCCGTTTCTCCAGAGATCGATAATCTTTCTCGGGTTCCCCCCGAAGAAGGAGGAAACAAACACGTTGGTATCAACGACTACCCGCATGCGCTCTGCGAGCCTTGCGAACGGCCTTGATGGCTGCGGTCACGTCCTTTTCGCGGAGTTTGCGGTTCTTCAGATCTTTTCCGATCCGTTCCCAGAGCGAATCGATATAAGACCCGATATCCCTCTGCTTCAGGTACTCCTCGATCAACGAACGCACCACCTCGCTGGATGTCTTGCCTTCCATCTTTGCCACGCGCACCAGTTGCTCCTTCAGTGCGGGGTCTATGCGAATCAGGATCTGGTCACCCATGGCGGGTCTCCGGTCTGTATATCTCGTATATCTTAGATAAGATTCTGGCGAGGTTCAAGCAGGCGTGGCAGATGGCCTAAAAACAGCCGAAGGGGCTGCCGGCGCGACGATCAACCTCGTCCGAGAAGAAATTCCCGGACAGAGATGATCTGGCCCGGTTCCATCAGCATCGGCGCGTGGCCGATGCCGACGAACTCGACGAGCTTCGCCTTCGGACCGCGCCGGGTCATATCCTGCGCCGTCTCCGCGAGCAGGAGGTCCGAATCGGCGCCGCGCAGAAGCAGCGTCGGGCAGCGCACCTGGTCCCAGAAGGGCCACAGCACCACGTCGGCCGGGGTGACGCGAAAGGCCAGCCCCAACGCTGGATCGTAGTTCGGGCCCCAGCGGCCGTCTTCGAACTGTCGCGCATTGGTCTGCGCCAGGTGCCGCCACTGCGCATCGGTGAGCGGCCCGAAAGGCGCCGACACGGCGCGGATGTACTGTTCGAATTCGTCGAAGGACGCGTAGCGCGGATCTTTGCCAACATAGTTGGAAAGGCGCTCGAGCGACGCCTTGGGAATGAAGGCCCCGACGTCGTTCATCACCAGGCGGCGGATCGGCGAATTGGGTTGCGCGGCGAGGAACATCCCGATCAGCCCACCCATCGAGGTGCCGACCCAGTCCACCTGCTGCGCGCCGCTGCGGGCGATCAGTGCGGCCGTGTCGGAGCAATAAAGCGGATAGCCGTAGTCTTCCTTGTGCGTCAGCCACTCGCTTTTGCCGCGGCCAACTACGTCGGGGCAGAGCACCCGGTAATCCGGCGACAGCGCACGCGCGATGTCATCGAAGTCGCGCCCGTTGCGAGTTACCCCGTGTACGCAAATGACGACCTTCGGATTTTCCGGGTCGCCCCATTCGTAGTAATTGACACGGTGAAAGCCGTGGGGGCTGAGGCAAGAGAGATTGCGTTCGCGCATGGAGGTAGCTGGTGGCTGGCAGGGCCGAGCTTCGAACGAAATCAAGGATGACGGCGGAAGGCGGAAGGATGAAGTAAGTTCAAGGGCTTCTGACTCTCCTCCATCCTTCATCCCTCATCCTTCATCCTTGGATGCTCCTCCCCCGGCCCTTCAGTTCAGGGATGCAATATACGCCGCCAGCGCTTCGATATCTTCATCCGAAATCGTCCTCATGACCGCGGTCATGTTGCCCGCGTCGTTGGTCCGGTTCTTTACCTTAAAGTCTTTCAGTTGCTTGACTAGGTACTCGTAGTGCTGGCCGGCGTTGCGCGGGATTTCGTTCTGACCCGAGAAACCGCCGAGGTGGCACATGGTGCACAGCGCGGCGTCGGCAACCTGTTTGCCGCGGGCCGCCTTGGAAGCATCGCCCCTGGAGTTCTGGCTGGTTGGTTTCTGCGCGGCGAAGTAGGCGGCGAGGTCGAGCATGTCCTTTTTCGACAGGTTCGCGGCCATCGGCGACATCAGCGGGTCCTTGCGGCGACCCTCTTTGAAGTCCTTGAGTTGCAGGTAAAGGTAACGCGCGGTCTGACCCGCAAGTATCGGATACTGCGGGATGGTGGAGTTACCGTCCACGCCGTGGCAGGCGCCGCAGACCGCGGCTTTCTCCTTGCCCGCAGCGGCGTCCTGCGCCATGGCACAGACCGGGAGCAGGGCAAGAAGAGCAAGTAACGCCAGAAGCTTTTTCATTTCATTCACCCTCTCCCCAGCCCTCTCCCGTCAAGGGAGAGGGAGCCCCGAAACTTTCTCGATCTTTACGGGACATCGGTTTTGGCCTTTCTTTCATTTTCCCTCTCCCCCCGCGGGAGAGGGCTGGGGAGAGGGGGGAAGTAAAAGAAGGGGCCGCCTTCCGGCGGCCCCTCTCGATCAGCTCTTAGAACGCCGATGCCGGCAAAAGGTTTACGGCAGCGCGAACACAAAAATGCTGTTGCCGCGCTTGAAGTCAAGCTGGTTGTTGCCGCCGGCCGCAACGGCGATGTACTGCTTGCCGCCGACTTCGTACGATACGGCCGGCGAATTCACGCCCGCGCCGCACTGGAACGACCACAGCTTCTTGCCGTTGCGCGCATCGTAGGCGTTGAACCAGCCGTTGCCTTCGCCGGTGAACACAACGTTGCCTGCGGTAGCCAGCACCCCGCCCATCAGCGGCTGATCGGTCTTCTCGCCCCATACGACCTTGCCGGTGTCGAGATTCACCGCGACCAGGCGGCCCCACTGTTTCTCGGCTGCGATCACCTTGAACGCGCCGCCCAGCCACAGCTTGTCGCCGCCGGGATAATCGGCTTCCTCGACGTGGTAGGTCATCGGCTGGTGCAGGTTGGCCGCATACACCATGTGCAGCTTCGGGTTCACCGCCATCGGGCTCCACTCCACGCCGCCGTTTGCGCCGGGCAGCATGCGCGCGCCTTCCTTGGTCGGCAGCACCCACATGTTTTCCTGCGGGATCATGGCTTCGGAGAAACGGATCAGCTCGCCGGTGGCACGGTCATGCACGTACACATGGCCGGTCTTGCCGCCGTGGATCGCCACTTTGCGCGTCTTGCCGCTCCGGTCCTTGGCTTCGGTCAGGATTACCGGGCTGACCGCGTCCAGGTCCCATACGTCGTGCGCAATGTATTGCAAATGCCACTTGTGGGCACCGGAGTCGAGGTCCACCGCCACCATCGAGTTGGTGTAGAGGTTGTCGCCGGGACGGATCGCGCCGTACAGGTCGGGAGACGGGTTGCCGACCACGAAGAACACGGTGCGGGTCTCGAGGTCGATCGCCGGCGTCATCCACACGCCGCCGCCCAGCACCTGGTAGAAGTCGCCGCCGTTGGATTGTAGGGCTTTCTTTTCCGCCGCGATGTCGCGCAGCATGTTGCGGCCGGTGGCATCGTGGGTTGCCCATGCGCCTTCATGGCCCTTTTCCGGAATGCTGTAGAACGTCCACAGCAGATTGCCGGTCTTGGCGTCGAAGGCCTTCAAGAAACCGCGAATGCCGTACTCGCCGCCGTTGGTGCCAATCAGGACCTTGCCGTCCACCACGGTCGGAGCCATGGTTTCCGAGTAGCCCTTTTCAGGATCGGCAATTTCGGTCTCCCAGGCTACCTTGCCGGTCTTCGCATTGAGCGCGACCAGCTTGGCGTCCAGCGTGCCCATGTAGAGCATGCCGTCGGACGCGGCGACGCCGCGGTTGTTCGGGCCGCAGCAGTAGACCGTCACGGGACCCATGTTGTGCTTGTAGTGCCAGTACTCCTGGCCGGTCACCGCGTCGATTGCATAGACGTGGTTATACGAGGTGGTCAGGAACATTACGCCGTCGACGATCAGCGGCGCGGTCTCCAACGACTCGATCAGCGCGGTCTGAAACACGAATGCGGGCCGCAGCCTGGAAACGTTGCCGGTGTCGATCTGGCTGCCGGGGTAATAGCGGGTCTGCTCGTAACCACCGTTGACGTGGAGCCAGTTGTTCTTGTCGCTGTGGGCTTTGTTCAGGCGATTTTGCGTAACCATGCCCAGCTTCGAGGTCATCGGCTGAGACATCGTCGTGCCGCCGCCTTGGACCTCCGCCGCCAGTGCAAGGTTGAAGCTGCCGGCAAATACGGCCGCCGTGGCCAGCATCTTCAATAGGGTATGTAACTTCATAGAACCTCCCGTTGTGGTTATTAATGTCGGCGCTTTCACTGCGGCGGGAAAATTCCATCTGCCGTAACGATTGCGGACCGTGCGACTATAGTGAACAATCCCTGCCCGCACAAGGGGAGCTTCCCTTTGTCATTTTCCGATACAGATCAACGTGCTCAATAACATGCGTTGTGTCGTTTCCAGCCTGTTTTTTGCCCTGCTTTTCGCCGGGTCGGCCTATGGCCAGGACACCACCGAGCTATCCCTGAACGCCCAGCTCCTGGCCGGCGCACGCAACGGCGACGAGGCCCTGGTGCGCCGCGCCCTCGAGGCCGGTGCGGCACCGAACTCCCGCAACCGCGCCGGCGACACCGCGCTGATGATCTTCATCCGCAAGGGCATTGCACCTATGGTGGACCTGCTGCTCGGCAAAGGCGCCGACGTGAACTTGCGCAACCTCGAAAAGGTGTCGCCGCTGATGACCGCGGCCTACCACGGGCACGCCGGCATTGCCCGCGCGCTGCTGGACCATGGCGCCGATGTGACCGCCGAGGACCAGCTCTCCAAGACCTCGATGATCTACGCTGCCGGGCAGGGCCACAGCGAAATCGTCGGCATGCTCCTGGAAGCGGGAGTGGATGTGAACCAGCGGTACAAGAACGACCTCACCGCGCTCATGTGGGCGGCGGGCTACGGCAGAGGCGATACCGCCAGGCTGCTGCTGCAAAAGGGCGCCGATCCGAACCTGAAGGACAATCGCGGCAAGACCGCGCGGCAGATCGCCGCAGAGGCCAAACATTACCAAGTGGTGGAGATCTTGGGAAAGTAAGAGGAACGTTAAAAGGGGAAAGAGGCTGCGGTTAGGTGTTTACTTTTCCCTTTTCTCCATATTGATTATTAGCCGCGAACCATGAACCACGACGACTTTAGCGACAGCAACAGCTTGATCGACAACAAATGGCTAAGGGGCGGCTGCGTTTTGGCCGTCTTTGTTATGGCCGCAACTCTGTCCGTCGAAGCGGACGCGGATGGATGACGCGGCGGCGGAGTTCTTGTCCTCACTGTGAAATCCGCTAAAATTCTCCCCTTTTTCCAGAGGCACCCGTGTAAATGGCGTTGATCGTGCAGAAGTACGGCGGCACTTCGGTGGGCTCGGTCGAGCGCATCAAGAACGTCGCGCGGCGCGTCGCCAAGTGGAAGGCGAAGGGCCACGAGCTCGTGATCGTGGTCTCGGCCATGTCCGGCGAGACCAACCGGCTGATCGCACTCGCCAGGGAGATCCAGCCGCATCCCGATCCGCGTGAACTCGACGTAGTCGCCGCGACCGGTGAACAGGTCACTATCGGCCTGCTGGCGATGGCGCTGATGGAGTTGGGCCTGAAGGCGCGCTCCTACACGGGCGCACAGGTGCGCATGCTGACCGACAGCGCCTTCAACAAGGCGCGCATCCTGAAGATCGACGAGGAGAACATCCGCCGCGACCTCAGGGATGGCTACGTGGTCGTGGTTGCCGGTTTCCAGGGGGTGGACGCGCAGGGCAACGTCACCACGCTCGGCCGCGGCGGATCGGATACCTCCGGCGTGGCGCTGGCCGCTGCCCTGAAGGCCGAGGAATGCCAGATTTTCACCGACGTCGACGGCGTGTACACCACCGATCCGCGGGTCGTGCCGGAGGCGCAGCGGCTGAAGAAAATCACCTTTGAGGAAATGCTGGAGATGGCGAGCCTCGGCTCGAAGGTGCTGCAGATCCGCTCGGTGGAGTTTGCTGGCAAGTACGAGGTGCGCCTGCGGGTGCTGTCGAGCCTCACCCCGCCGGAACTCCCGATCGAGGAGGAAGCCGTCTCGGGCACGCTTATCACTATTGAGGAAGACGCTGACATGGAACAGGCACTGGTAGCCGGTATCGCATTCAACCGGGACGAAGCGAAGGTCACGATTCTGGGCGTGCCCGACAGGCCGGGCATCGCTTATCAGATCCTCGACCCGATCGCAGATGCGAACATCGAGGTGGACGTGATCGTGCAGAACGTGGGCAATGAAGGCCTGACCGACTTTTCATTCACGGTCCATCGCAACGACCTGAAGAAGACGCTCGACATCCTGAAGAAGGTCCGCACCCACATCGGCGCGCGCGAAGTGATCGGCGACGACAAGATCTGCAAGGTCGGCCTGGTCGGCGTGGGGATGCGCTCGCACGTGGGTGTGGCAAGCAAGATGTTCCGCGCGCTGGCGGAAGCGGGTATCAACATCCAGATGATTTCCACTTCCGAGATCAAGATCACCGTGGTGATCGACGAGAAGTACATGGAGCTGGCGGTGCGGGAGCTGCACAAGGTGTTCGATCTGGATCAGCCGCAGTAAAGCTCCTCTCCCCAGCCCTCTCCTGCGAGAGGAGAGGGAGCTTAAAGGCTCGGCGAAAAGTTCGTGGCGGCGAGGGGAACGGAAAGGACCGAGGTGCGAGGGCCGAGGGCTGAGAAAAGGCGCGTGCTTAGCGCTGCGCAATGAGTCAGGAAGCCTGGCGAAAGACGTCCGGCCCCGCGCCGTGATGGCGGAGAAACGCGGCGGCGCCTTCCCCGCCCATGTAGCGTGCAAGCACGCGAGGGTCGGATGCGCGAAGATCGACCATGATCAGTCCGTCGAGCGCGTCGTTGAACTGCTCGTCGGCGTTGAATCCGAGCAGCCGGCCGCCGAGTTTCAGGTATTGCTTGAGCAGAATCGGTACGCCTTTGCTATCGCGTTCGATCTTCCTGACCATGCGCGATACGTCTTCGATGTCGTTGAGGGCCGCAAACTCGGCATTGTCGCAGGCTGCCGTCCTGCGACTGCGGAACGGCCGCCGCGGCTTCACGTGGCGAGCGAGGTTCCCTTCGATGTTGTTCGCACTCAGGTAATCGACGATCAGCCGGCGCGATGCCGGCTCGTAATCGTTACTGATGCTGACCGCCCCGAACAGCATCGCATATTGGGGGTGCTGCACGATGAACTGCCCGATACCACGCCACAGCAGCATGAGGGGAGCATAGCTGCGCTGGTATTCCGCGCGCACGAACGACCGGCCGAGTTCGATCGCCGGGTTCATCGCCTGCATGACGCGATCTCCGTACCTGAACAGCGACTGCGTGTAGAGGCCGCGTCTGCCGTAACGGGAGACGATTTCGTCGGCGAGCCCCATGCGGTACGCCCCCACGATCGCATCGGCCTGCGTGTCCCACACGAACAGGTGCAGATAGTAGGCATCGAAAAGATCGACGTCCGCTGCCTTGCCCGTGCCTTCGCCCACGGCACGGAAGGTCAACTCGCGCAACCGCCCGATTTCCTGCAGGCACCAGGGAAA
>Ga0137409_10002666_pt1 | contig 19039 bp, 11 predicted proteins | sample CZODoug1_16funga_FD_122059 | JGI IMG/M metagenome (GOLD analysis project Ga0137409, IMG submission 122059) | Vadose zone soil fungal communities from Angelo Coast Range Reserve, California, USA - CZODoug1_16fungal (Hybrid Assembly) | ecosystem: Environmental > Terrestrial > Soil > Vadose zone... | reverse complement strand
CGCACCCGCCGACGGCATGATCACTGCCGCTGAAATGAAGGGACTTCGGCACGTCCCGCTGGCAGCTCTGCGGTAAGGCTACACCAGCTTCGCGAGCAGGCGGAAGGGCCGTGCCGACGTTTTTTGCAGTGTGTGAATCCAGTAGTCTGAGCCAGTCGTCGTCCTGATCGATGTCCGCGTATCGCAATTTGTGGAACGGCGGCCGCTCGATCACTCACCCTTGATGTTCGCCGCTTTGAGGACCGGCCACCATTTCTCGATCTCCGCCTTGTGGTAGGCCGCGAGCGTCCCCGGATTCTGCTGCTCGCGCGTCGGAATCTCCTGGCCGAGATCGCCAAGCCTCTTGCGCACACCGGCATCGGCCAAGGCATCGACCACCGCTGCATTCAATTTGGCGATGATCTCCTTCGGCGTGCCCTTGGGCATCCAGAGCGCGTGCCAGATCGAAATTTCGAGCCCGGCAATGCCCGCCTCCTCGGCGGTCGGAATCTCGGGCGCCGCCGTGAGCCGCGCCTTGTCGGTCACCGCATAAGCCTTGATGGTGCCGGCGCGCACCTGCGGCAGAGAGTTTCCGGCCTGGTCGATCATGATGTCGATCTGACCGGCGACGAGATCCTGCATGGCGGGACCGGCGCCGCGATAGGGCACGAACTGGAAGCGCGTGCCGGTAAGATGCTGGAAGAATACGCCGCTGACATGGGAGCCGCTGCCGTGGCCTGCGGTCCCCTGCGTCGCCTTGGCGGAGTTGGCCTTGAGCCAGGCGATCAGGTCCTTGAGATCGTTGGCGGGGACGCCCTTTCGCGCGACGATGATTTGCGGATTGGTCGCGATCAGGGAGACCGGCTCAAAATCGTTGAAGACGTGGTACGGCAGTTCATAGATCGCCCCGTTGACCACATGCGTGCCCCAATGACCAATGCTGATCGTGTAGCCATCGGGCGCCGCGCGGGCGGCACGGCCGACGCCGATGGAGCCGGCGGCGCCAGTCACGTTTTCGACGAGCACAATTTGCCCGAGCGAGGCGCGCATGCGTTCGGCCATGATGCGCGCGATGGTGTCGGTCGGTCCGCCCGCCGCGTAAGGCACGATCATGGTCATTGGCCGGGTCGGATAGGCTTGCGCCTGGGCGATACGCGAGACGGCCGGCAGTGCGGCAGCTCCCGCGGCCAGATGCAGAAATTGTCGGCGGGGAAGTTTCATCATGCCCTCCCAGGTCATGCGCAGGACGAATGGCGGGTGGCGTTGATCGCCACACTCATCCAGGTCCGATTATTCTTTAGAATGCTCACCCGCCGACGGCATGATCACTGCCACTGAAATGATGGGACTTCGGCACGTCCCGCTGGCAGCTCTGCGGTAAGGCTACATCAGCTGCGCAAGCAGGCGGAAGGGCCATGCCGACGATTTTCGCAGCGCGTGCGTCCGGCTATTCAGGCTTAAGGCTCGCGAACCTCACGACCTTGCCCCACTTCTCGATTTCCGTCCCGATGAATTTGCCGAACGCAGCGGGTGTGGTGGGAAACACTATAGAGCCGAGCTCCGCATACCGCGCCTTGATGGCGGGATCGGCAAGGGCGGCATTGATCTCCCGGTTGAGCTGATTGATGATCTCGATCGGGGCGCCTCTCGGCGCACTCACTCCGAACCAGATGCTCGATTCGTAGCCAGGCACGAATTCGCCCACGGTCGGAACATCCGGCAGCGCGTCCGTGCGCGTCGCGGTGCCGACAGCGAGTGCGCGCACCTTGCCGGTTCTGATGTACTCGATGGCCTCCGGCATGCCAGCAAAATAGACCTGCACTTGGCCCGCGATCAGATCAAGCAGTGCGGGCCCGCCACCGCGATAGGGGACATGCTGCATGTTGACACCAGTCAACATCTTGAACAGCTCGCCACCCAGATGGCCGGCCGTGCCATTCCCAGCCGACGCCATGTTCACCTTGGTGGGATTGGTTTTGGTGTAGGCGATGAACTCGGGAATTGTTTTGACTGGCATCGCGAGATTGACGACCACAACATGGGGCGCGCGAATGACGCCGCCGACCGGTGCGAAGTCTCGGATCAGGTCGAAATTGAGCTTGTCATAGAGCGACACGTTGGCAGTGTTGCTGGTCCCGACCATGAGCAGCGTATAGCCGTCCGCGGTCGCTTTGGCGGCGGCTTCGGTGCCGATATTGGTGCCGCCGCCGGGACGGTTCTCGATGATGAACTGCTGGCCAAGTCGATCCGACAGCCATTGCCCGATCACGCGTGCGGTTATGTCGGTGCCGCCGCCAGCCGCAAACGGCACGATGATGCGCACCGGCCGCGACGGATAGGCTTGCGCCTGCGCAATCCGCGTCCCGATCGGCAATACCGCAGCGCCCGCGGCCAGATGCAGAAATTTCCGGCGGACAAGTTTCATGATGTCCTCCCAGTTGACGGCCATACCCATCCTAGTCCTGCTGCTGACTCATGCTCTATTCGGCCTTGATATTAGCCTCGCGGATGACGCGGCCGTAGTCGACAGATTGCCTGCGAAGATCGGCCGCGAAATCCGCGCCGCAGGCCCCGACGGGATAGAGACCCTGGACGACAAGCTTCTCTCTGACCTCGGGGACCTGCATCGCGGCGACGAACCAGTTTGAAAGCTGCGATACGAGGTCTTTTGATGTCTTCGCTGGCGTGAGCATGCCGAACCAAATCTCGTACTCGAACTCCTTATGGCCGGACTCGGCGGCGGTCGGCAGGTCCGGCAGCGCCTCGATTCGTGTTGCCGAAGTGGTGACCAGTGCGCGCAACGTACCGGCCTTGAGGTGCCCGACTACATCGGCGTAGTTGGCAATGCCCACTGTCACGTGCCCGCCCAGGACGGCGTTGATGGTTGGAGCATTGCCGGGAAACGGGACGTAGATCATTTCAAGCTTGGCGGTGCGCTTGAGCATCTCGAATCCAACATGCGACGGACTTGCCGGGCCGGTGCTTGCAAACGTCAATTCGCCGGGCTTGGCGCGAGCCGCGTTCGTGAGATCGGCCATCGTGCGATACGGTGATCCGTTGTTCACGACGAGCACCTGCGGCGACTGCACAAGATTGCAGACCGGCTCGAAGCTGGTCAGTGGATCGTAGTTGAGCTTGCGCATATGGGGATTGATGACGAAGACCACGCTGGTGATGAGCAGCGTGTTGCCATCGGGCGCGGCCCGCGCGACCGCTTCGGTTCCGATCACGGTGCCGCCCCCAGGGCGGTTCTCGATCACCAATGTTACACCCTGACTGCGGCCGATCTGCTCGCTCAGGATGCGGGCAACGATGTCGGCGGTGCCGCCGGGCGGATACGGATTGACGATCTTGATCGTTCTCGCCGTCTGAGACCGTGCACCATGATCGGGCACGGCGATGAAAAGGAGACCAAGAACGACAGCGCCCACTCCCAAATGTAGAAAGTTTCTGCGGGGTCGTTTCATCGATGTCCTCCCAGTGGCCGATGTTTTTGCATTGGCGCTTGTTCAACAGAACTGTAGCCCGGATGGAGCGCAGCGACATCCGGGGACGCACCACACATTATTGCTCGGCCGCTCCCGCATTTCGCTCGCGCTCAATGCGGGCTACAAGCTCGTCCGAGGCAGCGATCAATGCCCCGCCGCCAGCGACCCGCGTGTACGCGGATCGGCGGCGCCAACGATGCCCTGCGGCGTGACGGCGATCGAGTTGGCGGAGGTGCGCGGCACGCCCTGCACCAGCTTGTGGCCGCGCGCCTCAAGCTCCTGGATCACGTCGGCGGGCAGGCCGCGCTCGAGCGAGACCTCGTCGGGCAGCCACTGATGATGAATGCGATGGGCGGCGACTGCCTCGTCAACCGGAAGCTTCAGGTCGATGCTGCTGATGATGATCTGCAGCGCAGTCGTGATGATGCGGCTCGCGCCGGGCGAGCCGGTCACCAGAACCGGCCGGCCGTTCTTGAGCACGATGGTCGGTGTCATCGAGGAGAGCGGGCGCTTGCCCGGCGCAGGCGTGTTGAGGTTGCCCGTGACCAGGCCTGAAGCATTGGCGGCGGCCGGCTTGGCAGAGAAGTCATCGAGCTCGTTGTTGAGGAGGACACCCGTTCCTTCCGCCACCATGCCGACGCCATAGCTGAAATTGAGCGTGTAAGTGTTGGCCACCGCGTTGCCGAAGCGATCGACCACCGAATAATGCGTGGTGTTGTCGCCCTCGCGCGCCAGCGCGATCTCGGGGTGAATCTTTTGTGATGGCGTGGCGTGCTCGGGGTCGATGCTCCCTCGCAGCGTTGCGGCGTAGCGCTTCGACATCAGCCGCGCGAGCGGGGCGGTCACCACCGCCGGGTCGCCGAGATAGGCGGCGCGGTCGGCATAGGCGCGCCGCATCGCCTCGACCATCAGATGCAGCCGCGCCGCGGGCGCGAGCTCGCCCAGCCGATAGCCCTCCAGGATGTTGAGCATCTCGATCAGGATCACGCCGCCGGACGAGGACGGCGGCATCGACACGATGGTGTGGCCCCGATAGGTGCTGCGCACCGGCCGGCGCAGCCGCGGCCGATAGTCCTTGAGGTCCTCGCGCGTCATGATGCCGCCGGCCGCCTCGATCGCCTTGGCGAGCTTGTCGGCCACCGGTCCCTCGTAGAAGGCGCGCGGGCCACCCTGCGCGATGGCTTCAAGCGTATCGGCGAGGTCGCTCTGGATGAGCGTGTCGCCGGGCGAGAGTGTGCTGCCGTCGCTCTTGAGAAAAATCTTGGCCGAGGCCGGCCAGCGCGCGAGCCGCGTCTGCGCGCGCGGCAGCGAGTCGGCGACGTCGTCCTCGATCGGGATGCCCTCGCGGGCGAGCTTGATTGCGGGCGCGATCAGGTCGGCGAGCGAGAACACTCCGGAGCCGAAGCGCTGGTGCGCGAGCGCGAGCCCCGCGACGGTGCCGGGCACACCGATCGACAGCGCGGAATCGCGCGACTTGCGCGGGTCTGGGTCGCCCTTCTCGTTCAGGAAAATGTCGGGCGTTGTCGCCTTCGGGGCAGTCTCGCGATAGTCGATCGCGATCTGCCGATTCGAGCGCGCGAGATGGATCACCATGTAGCCGCCACCGCCGATATTGCCGGCGCGCGGATAGGTGACCGCAAGCGCAAAGCCGGTGGCGACGGCGGCGTCCACCGCATTGCCGCCCTTGGCCAGAAACTCGGCGCCAACCTTGGCGGCGCGCGCTTCCTGCGCCACGACCATGCCGTGACGCGCCGTGACCGCGCCGTCGCCGGCGTAGGCCGGAGAGGCGAGGGCGATGATCAGCAGGATAAAGAATGAGAGGCGGGTCATTTCACTGGGCCTTGTTCAGGTCTCGTAGGGTGGGCAAAGGCGCGAGGCACTGCGTTTCACCTTTGCAAAGCCCATCGTGCGCTGTGCCCACCATCGACTGTGCGGCTCGCATCGATCCCTATGGTGGGCACGGCGCACGACAGGCCTTGCTGCACGGAAACGCCGTGCCCGCACCTTTGCCCACCCTACGACCGCTCCTCACCGCCCCATGGCGTGATACTGGCTGTTCGGCCGCATGTCGATTGCAGACGCGATCCGGTTGGTCATGTTGAAGAATCCGGCGATCGCCGCGATGTCCCAGATGTCGCGATCCGAAAAGCCTGCCCGCCGCAGCCCCTCGCGGTCGCTCTCCTCGATCGTCCACGGCTCGACCGTGAGCTTGACGACGAAATCGAGCATTGCGCGCTGGCGCTTGTCGAGGTCGGCGGCGCGATAGTTCATGACGATCTGCTCGCCCAGGATGGGGTCGCCCGAAAGGCCGCGCACCGCCGAGCCATGGGAGGTGACGCAGTAGTAGCAGCGGTTCTGGGTGGAGACTGCGGTGGCGATCATCTCCTGCTCCACCTTGGAGAGGCCGGATTCGCCCTGCATGACAGAGTTGCGGTAGCCAACGAAGCCTTCGAGCTTGGTCATGTCAAAGGAGAAGGCCTTGAACACGTTCGGCACGAAGCCGAGCTTCTCCTGGCAAAGCTTGAACAGGTCGGCCATGGCGGGGGAGAGCGGCGCCGGCTTGAGCTTGAGCGCCATGACCTCGCGGTCGTCGTGGGCGGCCCGCACCGAGGCGGTGGGACCGCGCTTGGTCGGATCCTTGCGCTTTTCGGCGATGCTTTTCGTCTCGCGGGCTCTGTCGTTGGTCCTTGCGCGGGTCTTTGCGCCGGTCTTGTCACGGGTTTTGGCCACGGTCATCTCCCTGACGTTTGTGCGAGCAAACTATACCCTCCAGCGCCGCCGCGATATCGCGTCCAACGGCACATCCGAGGGCCTCTGTACGCTGTGGTAATGGTACATGAATGCCCTCGACGGGGCTGTGTGGATGGGAAACACTCGCGCAAAGTGATTCCAGCAAACAAGTGATTTCGGGCAATCGAGACAAGAGCTATGGCCGTGGAACAGCATGCTGGCAGGGAGGAGGAACAGGTCGCGGCGCTCCTTGTCGCCACGGCTGGAGCCTTGCTTGAATCCCAGGGAACTGGCGCGCCAAAGGCTTTCGCGGATGCACTTTTCGGGCAAACCATGCCGGAGGATGTGGTCCGCTATGACGGCCGTGAAGTCGCGGCGCTGGCGGAGGCGGCCTGGGGGTTCCTGGCCGAGCGCAAGCCGGGCGCGCCCAAGATCAGGCTCGAGAGCCCGGCCGACGCTGGTGAGCACCTGCGCTCCATCTCGGTGCTCGAGATCATCAATGACGACATGCCGTTCCTGGTCGATTCCGTGCTGGGCGAGCTGGCCGATCGGGGCGTCGAAGTTCTGTTGGTCGCCCATCCGGTGATTTCGGTCACGCGCGATGCGGCCGGCCGGGTGAAGTCGTTCGCCGAAAACGGCAACGGCGCGGCGCTGCGCGAGAGCGTCATCCATATTCATATCGGCCGCGTCGACGACGAGGCACGGCGCGGCGAGCTGGTGCAGGGCATCGCCCAGGTGCTCGCCGACGTGCGGGTGAGCGTGCACGACTGGCGCACCATGACTAAGCGGGTGGAGGAGGTGATCGCCGGCCTCAAGTCCAATCCGCCACCGCTGCCGGCCGAGGAGGTCGCCGAGGCGGCCGCGTTCCTGGAGTGGCTGATCGCCAACAACTTCACGCTGCTTGGCGTACGCAACTATGTGTTCACCCCCAACCAGGATGCGCTCGAGCCGCGCTTCGAGACCGGGCTCGGCCTGTTGCGCGCACGCGACGCCACCGCGCTCGAGGGTGGTGGACGATTCGTCGTGACGCCGGCCGCGCGCGCGTTCCTCGACGAACCGCAGCTGCTCGTGATCACCAAATCGACGCGGCGCTCGCGTGTCCACCGCCACAGCCACATGGACTATGTCGGCGTCAAGCTGTTCGACGCCAATGGCAAGCTGGCGGGCGAGTTCGTCATCATCGGGCTGTTCACCTCGACCACTTATACCAAGTCGACCGCCACCATCCCCTATCTGCGCCGCAAGGTGATCGCCGTGGTCAGGCGCGCGGGCTTCGATCCGGATGGCCATTCCGGCAAGGCTTTGGTCAATGTGGTCGAGACCTATCCGCGCGACGAGCTGTTCCAGATCGACGCCGATGCGCTCTATCGCAATGCGCTCGCGATCCTGCGGCTCGATGAGCATCCGCGCGTGCGCGTTCTCTCACGGCGGGACCGCTTCGGCCGCTTCGTCTCCATCCTGGTGTTCGCGCCGCGCGATCGCTACCACAGCGGCGCCCGCAAGGCGATCGGCGATTATCTGGCGAGTGCTTACAAGGGGCGCGTCAGCGCGTTCTTCCCGTTCTTTCCGGAAGGGCCGCTGGTGCGCGTGCATTTCATCATCGGTCGGATCGACCCGAACACGCCGGAGCCCGATCGCGCCGCGCTTGAAAGCGCGGTCGCCGGCATCGTGCGCAGCTGGACTGACGGCCTCATGGATGCGCTGTCGGTCGCGCACGGGCCGGACCGCGGGCAGGCGCTGCTCGAGCGTTATCGGGACGCGTTCTCGCAGGGTTATCAGGAGGCTTATCCGCCGACCGATGCGGTCAGCGACATCCGGGTCATCGAGGGCCTCTCCGCCGACAAGCCGCTGGCCGCGGATTTCCATCGCCGCGTCAGTGACGATGGCGCCAGTATCGGGCTCAAGATCTGGAGCCACGATCGCCCCATCCCGCTGTCGGAGCGCGTGCCGGTTCTGGAGAACATGGGCTTTCGCGTGGTCGACGAGCTCACCTATCGGGTTTCGCCCGGCACGGCCGAAGAGCCCGACGTCTGGTTCCACGACATGGCGATCGAGCGCGCCGATGGCGGCGAGGTCGATCTCTTAAGCCGCAAGCAGGCGCTGGAAGCCTGCTTCATCGTGGTGATGACCGGCGTCGCGGAGAGCGATGGCTACAACACGCTCGTGCTCGCGGCTGGCCTCGCTTGGCGCGACGTGACGCTGGTGCGCACGAACTCGCGCTTCCTGCGCCAGGTCCGCGTGCCCTACTCACAAGACTATATGTGGACGACGCTGACGCGCCACCCCGCGATCGCGTCGAGCATCGTGGCGATGTTCCATGGCCGTTTCGATCCGCGCCTCGACATCAGCATGGAGGCGCGCAAGGAGCGCGAAGCGCAGGCGCTCGCCGCCATCGAGGCAGCGCTCGCCGCAGTCGAAAGTCTCGACGAGGATCGCATCCTGCGCCACTTCGTGGCCGCCGTGCAGGCGGCGGTGCGCACGACCTTCTATCAGCTCGACCGCGACGGCCAGCCGAAGGCGCTGATCGCCATCAAGTTCGCGAGCCGCAAGCTCGATGTGGTGCCGCTGCCACGCCCGCTGTTCGAGATCTTCGTCTATTCGCCACGGGTCGAGGGCGTGCATTTGCGCTTCGGCAAGGTCGCGCGCGGCGGCATCCGCTGGTCCGACCGGCCGCAGGACTTCCGCACCGAAATCCTCGGCCTGGTGAAGGCGCAGCAGGTCAAGAACGCCGTGATCGTGCCGGTCGGCGCCAAGGGCGGCTTCGTGCCCAAGTTCCTGCCCAAAGGCCCGCGCGAGGCGGTGCAGGCCGAGGGCACTGCCGCCTACAAGCTCTTCATCTCGACGCTGCTCGACCTTACCGACAATCTCGACGACAAGGGCCTGATCCCGCCCGACAATGTCGTGCGCCACGACGAGGACGATCCTTATCTCGTGGTCGCCGCCGACAAGGGCACCGCGACCTTCTCGGACATCGCCAATGGGATCTCGGCCGAGCACAAGTTCTGGCTGGGCGACGCCTTCGCGTCCGGCGGCTCGGCCGGCTATGACCACAAGAAAATGGGCATCACGGCGCGCGGCGCCTGGGAGTCGGTGAAGCGGCATTTCCGCGAGATGGATCGCGACATCGGCAAGGCGCCGTTCACCGTGATGGGCGTCGGCGACATGTCGGGCGACGTGTTCGGCAACGGCATGCTGCGCGAGCAGACCATCAAGCTCGTTGCCGCCTTCGACCATCGCGACATCTTCATCGACCCGGCGCCCGATCCGCAGAAGAGCTTCAAGGAGCGTCAGCGCCTGTTCGATCTGCCGCGCTCGAGCTGGCAGGACTATGACAAATCGCTGATCTCGGCCGGCGGCGGTGTGTTTCCGCGCTCCGCCAAGGAGATCGCGCTTTCGCCCGAGGTGCGGGCCGTGCTCGGCTTCGACAAGCCGAAGGCTACTCCGCAGGAGGTGATGAGCGCGATCCTCAAGGCGCAGGCCGATCTTTTGTTCTTCGGCGGCATCGGCACCTATGTGCGCGCCACAAGCGAGACCGACGAGGCGGTCGGCGACCGCGCCAACGATGCGATCCGCATCACGGGCCCGGAGCTGCGCGCCAAGGTGGTCGGCGAAGGCGCCAATCTCGGCATGACCCAGCGCGGCCGCATCGAAGCCGCGGCCAATGGCGTGCGGCTCAACACCGACGCGATCGACAATTCCGCCGGCGTCAACACCTCCGATATCGAGGTCAACGTCAAGATCGCGCTGGCGCAGCCGGTGCGCAGCGGCAAGCTCAAGCTTGCCGATCGTGACCGCCTGCTTGCCGAGTTGACCGACGAGGTCGCGGCGCTCGTCCTGCGCAACAACTACCAGCAGCCGCTGGCGCTCTCGCTGGCCGAGCGGCGCGGGCTGGAGGATTTGGGCTTCGAGCAGCGGCTGATGCAGTCGCTCGAAGCCATCGGCGAGCTCGATCGCGGCGTCGAGTACCTGCCCGACGACAAGGAAATCTCGGAGCGCCGCCGCCGCTCGCAGGCGCTCACGCGCCCCGAGCTGTCGGTGCTGCTCGCCTATGCCAAGCTGTCGCTCAGCCACGATCTGCTTGAATCAAACGTGCCGGATGATCCGTATCTCGGCCGCGAGCTCGGCCGCTATTTCCCCAAGGCGATCGCCGAGAAATATCCCGATGCGCTGGCGCAGCATCGCCTGCGGCGCGAGATCATCGTGACGCAGCTCACCAACTCGATGATCAACCGCGGCGGCCCCTCGCTGGTCGTGCGCATCGCGGACCAGACCGGCGCCGCGCCGGCGTTGATCGCCTCGGCGTTCGCGGCGGTGCGCGAGAGCTACGACATGGTGGCGCTCAACACCGCCATCGACAGTCTCGACAACCGCATTGCCGGCAAGTTGCAGCTCGAGCTTTATGCCGCCGTGCAGGACCTCCTGCTCGATCGCATCGTCTGGTTCCTGCGCAATGTCGATCTCGCGGAGGGGCTCGCCGGGATCATCGAGCGCTATCACTCAGGCATCGTGGCGGTCGAGGCTGCACTCGATCGTGCACTCGCGGGCGAGGTCGCCTCCGCCCGCGCCGCACGTGAGGCCGAGCTCAAGGCCGCGGGCGTGCCGGAGCCGCTGGCGCGCAGGATCGCGAGCCTGCCGGCGCTCACTGCCGCACCCGACATCGTGGTGGTCGCCGATCGCACCGGGCAGAACATCACCGAGGTGGCGGCAACTTATTTCGCGGCCGAAAGCTTCTTCCGCCTCGATCGCATCGCGCGCGCCGCGCGTGCCATCAAGGTCTCGGACTATTTCGATCGGCTGGCGCTCGACCGTGCGCTTGATTCGATCGGGGACGCCGAGCGGCGGATCGCTGCTGCGATGTCGGGCAACGGCGTCCATGGCCCGCGCGCAGTCGAGGCCTGGGTGGCGGAGCGCAAGACCGTGGTCAATCGCATCCGCACTTCCGTGCATGAGATCGCGTCGTCAGGGCTGACATTGTCAAAGCTGTCGGTGGCGGCAAGCCTGCTCGGCGACCTTGTGCGGCATTGAGTCGGGCTACGCGCCCTGGCGGATGCGCCGACGACGTGCGACCATTCACTCCTCTGATCCAGCTCGGGGGAGGCTTGCCATGGACCGTCGCACCTTCCTTGCGTTCACGGCCGCTTCCGCCGCCAGTCCGGCTTTCGCGCAATTCGCGAGCGGGCGGCCCGTCCGGCTGATCATTCCGCTTGCGGTGGGTGGTGCGACCGATTCCTATGGCCGGCTTGTCGTGGAGCACATGGCGCGCACGCTCGGGCGGCCGGTGATCGTCGAGCACAAACCCGGCGGCAGCGGCATCGTGGGCTCGCAGTATGTGGTCGATCAGCCTGCCGACGGCAATCTGCTGCTTCTGGCCACGCAGGCGACGACGGAAATCATTCCGCATGTCCAGCGCGACATGAAATGGTCGCTCAACGATTTCATCCCGCTCATTCGCGGCGTGACATCGCCGCTGGTGCTGGTCGCCAATCCGAGCGTGCCGGCCAAGACCGTTGCGGAGCTTGTTGCCTGGATCAAGCAGAACCCCAGCAAGCTCAGCTATTCGTCCTATACAGCCGGCACCCCTTCGCACTTCCTCGGCTATCAGATGAATGAGCGCTTCGGGCTCGATCTCGTGCATGTGCCTTCGAGGGGCTCGGGCTTTCAGATGACCGACATGATCGCCGGCCATGTGCAGTTTGGCTTTGCGCAGACGCAGTCGTCGCTGCCGTTCCTGCGTGACGGAAAAATCCGCGCCATCGCGATTACCGATGACGCGCGCTCGCGTCACATGCCGGACGTGCCGTCGTTCGCGGAGCTGGGCTACCCCGAGTTCACCGCCCGCGTCTGGTTCGGTTTGTTCGTGCGCGCCGGCACGCCGGCGCCGATCGTGGAGAGCCTGCTCGCGGCCGCCAAGGCCGCGCATGCCGACGCGGATGTGCGCGGCAAGCTCGACGCGCAAGGCTTCGACATGTCGGGCCAGACCGGGCCGGAATTTGCCGACGATATCCGCAAGCAGAGCGAGCGCTGGGCCCGCCTGATCAAGGCGTCGGGCTACAAGGCGGATTAATCGGCGGATTACGACGTGTCCCGGACGCGCCGAAGGCGCGAGCCGGGATCCACCTGCAACTCACATTCGATCGATGGGTCCCGGGTCTGCAGCGCACCGCGGCTCGCTTCTTTGCACAATCCTCGCCACACGGGGCCGCGCTACGCTGCGCCCGGGACACGAGGTCAAAGAGTTCCCCCGGTTTGGTTTCGTTTACCTGAACGGAAATTGACGCATTTGATTTAAGACTCGAGAAGGGGCCTTGGCGCAATCTCGACGCACGAGATAAAGGGAACGTGCGTCAAGAGGTGCTCCGATGGAGAACAGCAAGCTTCAGGATTTCGTCACCATCACGGTGCTCCACAACCGCATCACCTTCGGTGACGTGCGGCGGCTGCAGCGGGATCACCTGCCGCACGGGGTCACAAACCGCGAGCAGGTCGAGATGCTCCTGCAGCTTGACGGCATGATCGACCGCGCCGACCGGGCCTGGGCCGATTGGCTGGTCGCGGCCGTTTTCGATTTCGCGGTGTTCAGTGAACGATCCGTTGACGCGGTCGAGAGCGGAACCTGCGACTGGCTGCTCGACCATCTGGCGGCGCTGGACGTCTCCACCAAGGTGACGCGACGCCTGGAGCGCGACCTGCACCAGGCGCTCGAGCCGATCGCGCCGATCGAATATGTCGATGAGGCCGACGAGCCTGTGGAGGCGATCGCGGAGGGCTTGCCACTACGGGCACCCTCAATGGTGAGGCATGGCCCATCCATCAACCAGCTTGGACTTGCCGCGTAGAGGGAGCGTTAAACACAAATAAACGGGCCTGATGCGCGCCGCGCCTCAGGCTCGTTTGCATTTGGGCTCCGCCTTACGTCGGCATCTGCGCACCCGGCGTTGAACGCGAGATCTTCACCTCCTCCTCGTTCATGTCGGCCGGGACGTCGGCGAACAACGGCGTGCTGAGATAGCGCTCGCCGGTGTCGGGCAGCATGCAGAGCACGGTGGCGCCTTTCGGCGCCTCGGCGCAGACCTTGAGCGCGCCCGCGAAGGTCGCCCCCGCCGTGATGCCGACGAAGATTCCTTCCTTCTGCGCCAGCTCGCGGCTGTAGCGCATTGCGTCCGGGTTCGGGATCGCGATGATGCGGCTGATCACGCCGGTGTCGACCGCGTCGCCGGTGAGCTTCGGAATAAAATCGGGCGTCCAACCCTGCATCGGGTGCGGCTTGAAAGCCGGATGCGCGCTCGCGGGCGAGCCGTCGGCATTGCGCGCCTGCTCAGCACCGCTGCCAAGGAGCTGCGCGTCCTGCGGCTCGCACACCACGATCTTGGTCTCCGGGCGTTCCTTCGCGAGCACGCGCGCAACGCCCTTGAGCGTGCCGCCGGTGCCATAGCCGGTCACCCAGTAATCAAGCCGATCGCCCGCGAAGTCCGCGATGATCTCGCGCGCGGTGGTGCGCGAGTGCATGTCGGGATTGGCCTCGTTCTCGAACTGGCGGGTCAGGAACCAGCCATGCGTCTTGGCCAGCTCGACGGCCTTGTTCACCATGCCAACGCCGCGCAGCGCCGCTGGCGTGAGCACCACCTTGGCGCCGAGAAAGCGCATCAGCTTGCGCCGCTCCACGCTGAAAGTCTCCGCCATAGTGACGACCAGCGGATAGCCCTTCTGGGCGCACACCATCGCGAGCCCGATGCCGGTATTGCCGCTGGTGGCCTCGATCACGGTTTGGCCTGGTTTGAGCTCGCCGGTGCGCTCGGCCTCCTCGATGATGCCGAGCGCCAGACGATCCTTGACCGAGCCGAGCGGATTGAAAGCTTCGATCTTGACGTAGAGATTGACGTCCGGCGGCGCGAGCCGGGTGATCTTCACGACCGGCGTGTTGCCGACCGTGCCGAGAATGTTCGCAAAACGCGCCATGAGGGTACTCCTGTTACAATGAAAACGGTGCCGGAAGTAACTTTATGCTGGTTGGAGGCGGCTGGAAATGCGCTCTCGCACTTACAGTCGCAGTAGCTTTGCCGCGTTCTTCCAGCAAATCAACTCGCGCTCAGGTTCGCTGATCGGGGCGGCCTCGATGAAGCGTGCGGCTTCGAGGCTATCCTCCAGCGGATAATCGACCGAGAACATGACGCGCTCGGCGCCGAGCGCCGCAATCGTGCACGCAAGTGCCTCGGGCTGACAAGCGCCCGCGGTGGTGGCGTAGATATGGCGGCGCACGTAATCGGACGGCATCCGCTCGAGCTTGACCTTGGGCCGGTAGATCTTGAAGCGGCTGTCGAGCCGCCAGAGGCAGAACGGCAGCATCTCGCCCATGTGGCCAAGGATGATGTTGAGCGTCGGAAAGCGATCGAACAGGCCGCTGAGAATGAGCCGCAGCGCATGCCCGCCAGTCTCCGCGGTCCAGCCCCAGATCGACGCCGCGAGACCCGGATAGTCGTCGAACACCGGCGGGCGCACCGCCATGTGCACCGGGTGGATGTAGACCGGCACGCCGAGCGCAGCGACACGCTCCCAGAACGGCAGATAGCGCGCATCGTCGAGATAGACGCCATTGCTGTGGCCATTGATGAGCGCGCCCTTGAAGCCGAGCGATGTGATGCAGCGCTCAAGCTCGTTCACGGCGGCGCGTGGCTCCTGCATCGGCAGATGCGCAAACCCGGCATAGCGGGTCGGGTGCTTGGCGATCTCGGCAGCGAGAAAATCGTTGGCTCTTTGGGCTGCGCTCACCGCCCTGGCGGCGTCGCGCTCGATCTGCACGCCGGGCGAGATCAGCGACAGAACTGAGACGTCGATTCCAGCCGCATCCATCGCAGCGATGCGCAGCTCCGATAGCTCGCCCAGACGCTCGTCGATGAGCCGCAGGAACCAGGGCTCGAACAGATCGGCGCCGGCCTTGCCGGTGTGGGGGAAACCCTCGGTCCAGAAATGCTCTTCGAGCGCAATTTTTTTCATGCGCGACTTGTTCTCCACTCGCTCAGCGTGGCGCTGCGTTCAATGCGGTCGGTGTCGTCTTTGTGAGGAGAGCACGGCGGTTGGGTTTCCCCTCCCCCCACGAAGCGTAGCGCAGTGGTGGGGAGGGGGCAGGGGTGGGGGGATTCTTGCGCTCGCAGCGAAGCTTTTTGCGGAGCGCGTCATGGTGACAGTGACTTTGGCGTGTCGATGGCCTGCTTGCCCCCCACCCCTTCCCCCTCCCCACCGCTCGAGCGCAGACAAGTGTACGCAGTCTGCGCAAGCTTGACTGCGGCCGCTCGCGGGAGGAGGGGAGCGGAGAGGCCCTGCCCACCTGACGTAACCAGCAAACAGTCAACAGTCTTGCGAACAGTCAACAATCTAATGCCGGAAGTGCCGCGTGCCGGTGAACACCATGGCGATGTCGTGCTCGTCGGCGGCTTTGATCACCTCGTCATCGCGTACCGAGCCGCCGGGCTGGATCACCGCAGTCGCGCCTGCTTCAATCGCGACCAGCAAGCCGTCCGCGAACGGGAAGAACGCATCGGACGCGACCACCGAGCCTTTGGTGGCGGGCTCTTTCGCGCCCGCGGCTTGGGCGGCATCTTGCGCCTTGCGCGCCGCGATGCGCGCGGAATCGATGCGGCTCATCTGGCCGGCACCGATGCCGACCGTCGCCAGGTTCTTGGCGTACACGATGGTGTTCGACTTGACGTGCTTGGCGACGCGGAACGCGAACGCGAGGTCGCGCCGCTCGGTGCTCGTCGGCGCCCGCCTGGTCACGACCTTGAGGTCCATGTCGTCGACCACGGCGTTGTCGCGCGAGGACACGAGCAGTCCACCGGCGACCGACTTGACCAGCAGCCCCTGCGCACGCGGATCGGGTAGGCCGCCGGCGATGAGCAGCCGCAGGTTCTTCTTGGCGCCGATGATCTTGATCGCTTCTTCCGTCGCATCGGGTGCGATGATCACCTCGGTGAAGATCTCAGTGATGGCACGGGCGGCCTCGGCATCGAGCGTGCGGTTCACCGCCACGATGCCGCCGAAGGCCGATACCGGATCACAGGCGAGCGCCTTGCGATAGGCATCGAGCAGCGACGCGCCCTCGGCGCCGCCGCACGGATTGGCGTGCTTGATGATCGCGCAGGCGGCAGTGCGCTTGGGATCAAACTCGGCGACGCATTCATAGGCCGCGTCGGTATCGTTGATGTTGTTGTAGGAGAGCTGCTTGCCCTGCGCCTGGCGCGCGGTCGCGACGCCGGAGCGTGGTTCACCGGTGCGGTAGAAGGCGGCGGATTGATGCGGGTTCTCACCGTAGCGCAGCGCCTCCGCGAGCCGGCCGCCGATGGTGCGATAGGTCGGTGCGGGACCGGCGAGCGTCGCGGCGAACCAGTTGGAGATCGCCGCGTCATAGGCGGCGGTGCGGCCATAGGCCTTGGCGGCGAGGCGCTTGCGCAACGCGAGCGTGGTCGCGCCGTTGTGTGTGTTTAGCTCCGCCAGCAGCGGCGTATAGTCCTCGGCCTCGACGATCACCGCCACGTCGGCGTGGTTCTTGGAAGCGGCGCGGATCATCGCGGGTCCGCCGATGTCGATGTTCTCAATGCAGGTCTCGTAATCGGCGCCTTTCGCGACCGTTGCCTCGAACGGGTAGAGGTTGACGACGAGCAGATCGATCGGCCGGATGCCGTGCGCCGCCATCGCGGACTGATGGGTCGCGTTGTCGCGAATGGCGAGCAGGCCGCCATGCACCTTGGGGTGCAGGGTTTTCACGCGGCCATCCATCATCTCGGGAAAGCCCGTAATGTCGGACACGTCGAGCACCTTGAGCCCGGCTTCCGCGAGTGTGCTCTTGGTGCCACCGGTGGAGACGAGCTCGATGCCGCGGCTGGCAAGCGCACGCGCAAAATCGACGAGGCCGGCCTTGTCGGAAACGGAAATGAGGGCGCGGGTGATGCGGCGAAGGTTCTCGGTCATGATGGCGTGCCCATAGCACAGGCGGCCGCGGCAGGACCAGCGCGCTACACCTTTTTCGGCTCAGGTTGCGGCTGGCTTTTCTGTTCGCTCGCCGGCTCGACTTTTGGTGCAGGCTTTTGCTCGGCCTTTTGCTCGACTTTCTGTTCGACCTTCTGTTCCGCTTTCCTTGCTTCGACCTTCTGTTCAGTCCTCGGAGCGACTTTGACCTCGCCCTTCTCGCTGGGCGCGGTCTCGCCGCGGCCGCGGCGGGCGAGACCGACAGGCGAAGCGGCGGTCAATGAGATCGTCCATTGGATGCGCGCAACCTTGCGGGCACGCCCGTGGATCACGATCTGCGTCGTCCGGCGCGGGCCCTCGTTGCCGGCGAGGTACACGCTTTCCTCGATATCGATGCGATCCTCGTAGGCGTTGAACGTCCAGACATCCTTGTTGGGCAGCAGCAGCATGGCGCCATGGGAGTCGGACAGCCGGTTGGCCTTGATCGTCGGATGCAAATGGAAGCGCACCGCGAACTGGTCCTGGCTGGCGAGCGCCTCGCCGTGCATCGCCGTGAACAGCTCCTCGCCGTCGAGCCGCTTGCCGTCCGCCGACAGCATCAGGGCGCGCTGATGCAGGATGCCGAATTCCTCGACGTAGCCGTCATGCGACACCCGCAGCAGGGTCGCGCTGCTGTCATCCTCGTCGCGGTTGACAGTGGCTTGGCGGGGACCGCTCAGGATCGGCGTGCCGCGCATCAGGCGCCTGATCAGGCCCGATTCCATGAAATGGCAGGACGACACGTCGTTGAAGGTGACGGTGGAATGCGCGGCGGTCGAGCGTGCCATCGGTCGCCAGTGCTCGCGGCTCGTGCCGGGCAGCCCGCAATTGACCAGGATGCGGAAATTGCGGTGCGACAGCTCGAAGCTCAGGCAGCCGGCATGCGCCTCCTGGCTCGCGGCCAGCGCCGGTGGCCGGCCGGTGTCCATCACGACCAGCGTGCCGCCGGCCTCGACGCGCTGATAGCCCGAATGCGGCGCATTGGAAACCGGCGTACCCCGGGCGTCATCGTAGGCGAGCACGGTGGTGAGGAGGTCGGTCGGCGTTGGTCCCATGCCGTTGAACAGCGCGAAGTTGCCGTCGCCATGGCGGAAGAACCGCAGCATCGGCATCATGCGGTCGATGGCGTTGAGCAGCGATTGCGGTGGCGGAATGTTGCGCGATGAGAACGCTTGCCGCAGCGGCAGGAGGTCGACCAGCAGCTCGATCAGCGAGCCCGGGTTGCGGCCGATATGTCCCCCGTCGGGCAGGATCTGGCGCTCGAGCTCTTCAGCGAGCTGCTTCATCGAAGGTTCGATATGGCGCGACTGACCTTGCATGCACAGCGATGCATAGACGAGCGCGATCACGGCCTGCAGCCGTGGCACTCCATCGCGCGGCCCCGCCAGCGTCACGCGCAGCGCCCGCACCTGGCGGTTCAGGCTGCGAATGAAACGGCGATAGAAGCGGACATCGGAATCGTCGACCAGCAGCGGGGCTTGCGTCAGCCAGGAGATGATACGGCGTGAAACGACCTCGGGACGCCGGCTGATCCGGTTGCTCGCCCCGACCTTCCTGAGCCATTCGTTGACCAGCGAGCGCGCCCGCGCCCGGCTGATGGCCGGATCCGAGGTGCGTAGATGGCGTAGCCAGCTGAAGCCGTGCAGGCCGATCGCCCATTCCTCCGAGGGCGGCGAGATCTCGAACGGGGAGCGGCTGTCGCAGACCGCAACTTTTCCTGCAAAAACGAAGCGGCCGGAATGGATTTCGGCGGCTTGCGTGCCGTCAGCGGTGCGCAGGTCCTGCGGCGCGATCACCAGCCGGTCGTTCTTGCCGGAGAACAGCGGCAGGCGGTAGATCCAGAA
>Ga0137409_10002664_pt1 | contig 19044 bp, 24 predicted proteins | sample CZODoug1_16funga_FD_122059 | JGI IMG/M metagenome (GOLD analysis project Ga0137409, IMG submission 122059) | Vadose zone soil fungal communities from Angelo Coast Range Reserve, California, USA - CZODoug1_16fungal (Hybrid Assembly) | ecosystem: Environmental > Terrestrial > Soil > Vadose zone... | reverse complement strand
GGCGCCATCACCCGCACGATCAGATCGTTGCCGCCGCCGGCGGAGTAGCCGACGATGATGCGGACCGGCTTGCCCGGATAAGGTTCCTGCGCGCAGGTGGAGGCGGCGAAAAAAAGCAAGCACAGTGCCGCACTGCGAAACCGCTGCATGGATGGAAAACCTCCGCCGAGTTGTTTTACAGTATCACGATCCACCAAGGAGACAGGAAATGATCCAGCTGACCGTCAACGGGCGTTCGCGCGAGGTCGACGTCGAGCCCGAAATGCCGCTGCTCTGGGTGCTGCGCGACGTGCTCGACGTGAAGAGCCCCAAGTTCGGCTGCGGCATCGCGCAGTGCGGAGCGTGCACCGTGCATGTGAACGGCGAGCCGGTGCGCTCGTGCTCCTTCCCCGTTTCCGCGGCGGCAGGGAAACGCGTCCTGACCCTCGAGGGCCTGGCGCCGGCCGGCAGGCTTCACCCGGTGCAGCAGGCCTGGATCGAGCACCAGGTGCCGCAGTGCGGCTACTGCCAGGGCGGGCAGATCCTGGCGGCGGTCGCGCTGCTGCGCAAGAAGCCCAATCCGACCGACAAGGACATCGACGAGGCCATGACCAACATCTGCCGCTGCGGCACTTATGCGCGGATCCGTACCGCGATCCACGCCGCCGCGAAGTCCGGCAAGGTCAAGGCATAGGAGACCACCATGACGACACGTCGCGAGTTTCTGAAGGTTTCGACGGCCCTCGGTGGCGGTCTGGCGTTTGGATTTCACCTTCCTGCGGCGAACGCGCAGAGCGTCGCTCCGGAGATCAATGCCTGGGTAGTGGTGCGGCCCGACGACACGGTGATCATCCGCTACGCGCGCTCCGAGATGGGGCAGGGCAGCATGACCTCGGCGGCGCAGCTCGTCGCCGAGGAGCTCGAATGCGATTGGAGCAAGGTGCGCGTCGAGTACGCCGATACCAATGCGCACGTGAGGCGCAAGCGCGCATGGGGCGACATGGCGGCGGTCGGCAGCCGCACCATCCGCCAGTCGCAGGACTACCTGCGCAAGGCCGGCGCCGGCGCGCGCGAAATGCTTCTCATCGCCGCCGCCCAGGGCTGGAACGCGCCGGTTGCCGAGTGCACCGCGTCCAGCGGCGTGATCACGCATGGCCCGAGCGGCCGCAAGACGAGCTTCGGCAAGGTCGCCGGCGAAGCCGCGAAGCTCGCGCCGCCGAAGGAAGTGACGCTCAAGGATCCGAAGGACTGGAAGATCGCCGGCAAGCCGATCCGGCGCGTCGACATCCCCGACATCGTCGCCGGCCGCATCCGCTACGGCATCGACGCGCAGCTTCCCGGCATGGTGTACGCGGCGATCGCGCAGTGCCCGGTGTTCGGCGGCAAGCTGAAGTCCGTCGACGCGGCCAAGATCGAGGGCCGGCGCGGCGTGATCAGGGTGCTGCCGATGGAAGACTACGTGGCCGTCGTCGCCGACAACTGGTGGCGCGCCAAGGAGGCGCTGAAGGAGCTGCCGATCGAATGGAGCTTCGGCGGCAACGAAAGCGCGTCGAGCGAAAGCATCCAGCAATTCCTGCGCGCCGGGCTGGACGACCCGTCGAACGTGGTGGTGGCAAGGCGCGACGGCGAGCTCGAGCAGGGCCTGGCTGGAGCGGCCAAGGTGCTCGAAGCCGAGTACTTCACGCCGTACCTGGCGCACGCGACGCTGGAGCCGATGGGCTGCACGGCGGTAGTGAAGGACGGCCGGGTCGACGTGTGGACCTCGACGCAGAACGCCGAAGCCTCGCATGCCACCGCGGCGGCGACCGCAGGAGTGCCGCTGGAGAACGTGTACGTGCATCGGGTACAGCTCGGCGGCGGATTCGGGCGCCGCGGCGGCTCGCAGGACTTCGTGCGCCAGGGCGTGCAGATCGCCAAGGCGATGGGGAGCACGCCGGTGAAGCTGCTGTGGACGCGCGAGGAGGACACGCAGCACGACTTCTACCGCCCGCTCAGCCTGGTGCGCATGAAGGCTGGCCTGGATGCCTCGGGCAATCCCGTCGCGTGGTACGCGCGCGTTTCGGCGCCGTCGATCATCTCGACCCTGCTCAAGCTGCCGCTCAAGGAGGGCGTCGATCCGCAGGCGGTGGTGTCGTTCGCCGACCAGCCGTACGCGATTCCCGTCGTGCGCGTCGAGTACGCGCAGCGCAATCCGCACGTTCCCGTCGGCTTCTGGCGCACCGTCGGCCATTCGCAGAATCCGTTCATGCGCGAGTGCTTCGTCGACGAGCTGGCGAGCGCCGCCGGCAAGGACCCGTACGAATATCGCCGCGGCTTGCTCCCGGCGGCGACGAAGGAGCACGGCGTGCTCGAGGCGACGGCGAAGGCGGCCGGCTGGGCTGGACCGCTGCCGGCGGGCGTGCACCGCGGCATCGCGGTGACCGAGGCCTATGGCAGCTACGTCGCGGCGGTCGCCGAGCTGGCGGTGAACGACAAGAACGTGGTCGACATCAAGCGCCTGGTGCTCGGCATCGACTGCGGCCACGTCGTCAACCCGGACAACGTGGTCGCGCAGATGCAGGGCAGCGCGGTGTTCATGCTGACCGCGATGTTCTGGGGCGACATCACCATCAAGGACGGGCGCGTCGAGCAGTCGAACTTCCACGACTACCGCATGATGCGGCTGCGCGAGATGCCGAAGGTCGAGGTGGTGCTGGCGCCTTCGGGCGGCTTCTGGGGCGGGGTCGGCGAGCCGGGCCAGGCCGCGATCGCGCCGGCGATCTGCAATGCTCTCTTCGCCGCGACCGGCAGGCGCATCCGCTCGCTGCCGCTCAAGAACCACGGCTTCGAGATCGCGTGAGGCGGCGAAGCTTTCTCGTCGTCCTGCTCGGGCTGGCGTTCGGGGCCCGGGCAGACCCGTTGCTCGACCCGATCACGAAAGGCGCACCGGTCAGGCAGGGCCGGGTGAAGCTCGAGATGCCGCTGCTCGCCGACAACGGCAACTCGGTGGCGATGAAAGTGAGCGTTGAGAGCCCGATGACCGAGGCCGACCACGTGCGCGCGATCCACCTGGTCTCGGAGCGCAATCCCGAGGCGCGGATGGCGAGCTTCCACCTCGGGCCGCGCGCCGGCGCCGCCGAAATCATCTCGCGCGTGCGGCTCGCCGGCAGCCAGCGCGTGGTGGCGCTCGCCGAGATGTCGGATGGCTCGTTCTGGATGGGCAGCGCCAGCGTCGTGGTGACCCTGTCGGCGTGCGTGGACGAGATGCTGAGCTGATGGCCGCGCGCATCCAGCTGCCGGGCCGGGCCAGGCGCGGCGAGGTCATCCGGGTGGGGATCCTGATCCAGCACCCGATGGAGACCGGCTACCGGCTCGAGGTCGACGGGCGCAAGGTGCCGAAGAACGTGATCCGCTCGTTCGCGTGCCGCTACAACGGCGTCGAGGTATTCCGCGCCGAGATGTCGCCCGGCATCGCCGCCAATCCGTTCCTGCAGTTCCACACCGTGGCGCTCGACAGCGGCGAGCTAGAATTTTCCTGGGTCGATGACGCCGGCGCGAGCGGCTCGGCGCGCGAGGCGATCACAGTAGGCTGAGGTCGTCGGCGCTCAGCTTGAGCGTGGCGGCGGCTACGTTCTGTTCCAGGTGCTCGACTGAGGAGGTGCCCGGAATCGGCAGCATGACCGGCGATTTCGCGAGCAGCCACGCGATGCCTACCTGCGCCGGGGTGACCTGAAGTTTCTTTGCTAAGTCCTTTAATTTCTGAATGCGCAGTACTGCCCCGTCGCCGAGCGGGTACCACGGCAGGAAGACGATGCCGAGCTTCTCGCAGGCCTTCAGCACGTCTTCCGAATTGCGATCGCCCAGGCTGTAGCGGTTCTGCACCGAGACGATCGGCACGATGTTCCGCGCATGCTCGAGCTGGCGCACGGTGACGTTCGACAGCCCGATGTGGCGGATCTTGCCTTCGCGCTGCATGTCGGCGAGCGCGCCGAGCGAAACCTCGAACGGCACCTTCGGATCGACCGCGTGGAGCTGATACAGATCGATGCGCTCCAGCCGCAGGCGCTTCAAGCTGCCTTCCAGGTCCTTCTTGAGTTTTTCGGGTCTGCCGTCGGCGTCCCAGCGGCTGGCGCGTGGTCGAGCTATGCCGCACTTGGTGCCGATGACGAAGCCTTTCGGGTACGGATGCAGGGCCTCTGCGATCAAGGTCTCGCTGGTATGCGGGCCGTAGCTTTCGGCGGTGTCGAAGAAGTTGACGCCGAGCTCTACCGCGCGCCGCAGCACCTTGAGCGCCTTTGCGCGGTCGCTGGGCTCGCCCCAGATGCTGCCGTTGTCGATGACGCGCATCGCGCCGAACCCGATGCGGTTGACGGTCAGCTCACCGAGCTTCATCGGCCAGTTCGCGGAGCATCGCGGCAAGTCCGAGCGTCACGCGCGCCATGCGTTCGTAGTCCAGTTTTTCCGGCGTATCGCTCGGCAGGTGGTAATGAGGATAACGGTAAAACGCGGTGTCGGTCACCATGATTGCCGGGTAGCCGTGCTTGCGGAAGGCCCAGTGGTCGGACCAGCTCACCCCTGGAATGGCGGCGGGCGCCGCCACGCCTTCGGAGGGAAACTGCGCGTGCTTCCTGAAGGAGGCAATCGACCTCCTTACCAGGGCGCGCGCGCCCAGGTCGCCGACGAAGCCGATGAAATCGGCGCGATCCGGGTAGAACCAGCCGAGCGGCGCAGGGTAATGCTGGCTGCCGGGAGCGTCGCGGTAGTAGCCGAGCATTTCCAGCGAGAACATGGCGCGCACGTTCTCGCCGCGCTCGCGCGAGCGCTTCGCCGAAACGAAGCTGCCCATCTCGGGGCCGAGAAAGTACGGCATCTCCTCGTTCGCAAAGGCGACAAGCCGGACCGGTAGCTGCATCGCCGCGAGCTCGATGAGCACGGCGACCGCCGAGGCGTTGTCATCGGCGCCGGGCGAGCCGGGCACCGTGTCGTAATGCGCGCCGACGACGATCGAAGCGGGCTGCATGGTTTGAATGTTGCGTACTGTGCGTCCGCCGCTTTCAAAGTATTGAGATTCGGAAGAACCGAATGCGCTCTCGATGTACCGTGCCGGGGTCTCGAGATCCGTATTCCTTTCGCTCTTTGCGAGCACGGCGACGTGGTGATGGAGGCGCTCGGCCAGGGCGCGGCCCTCTTCCGAGAGCGACGGCAGCGGCCCACTGTGGGAACGCCCGGGCATTGCCGTCATATAGAGAACAAGGCCTATCAGGAGAGCAACTACCGCTAAGAGAAAGAGCAGCGTATTACTCGAGCGCGTATTTCAGCTCGGCGACGAGGTCGTCGACGTTCTCGATGCCGACCGACAGGCGCACCAGGCCTTCGTCGATGCCGAGCTCGGCGCGCACGTCCTCGGGCAGCGAGGCGTGGGTCATGATCGCCGGGTGCTCGATCAGGCTCTCGACGCCGCCCAGGCTCTCGGCGAGGGTGAACAGCTTGCAGCGCTCGAGGAACCGCCTGGAGCGCTCCAGCCCGCCCTTGAGCACCGCGGTCACCATGCCGCCGTAGCGGCCGTTCATCTGCCGCTTCGCGAGCGCGTGCTGGGGGTGGCTTTCCAGCCCGGGGTAAATGACTTTCTGCACCTTCGAGTGAGACTGGAGGAAGCGGGCCACTTCGAGGGCGTTCGCACAATGCCGTTCCATCCTCAACGCGAGCGTCTTGATGCCCCGCAGGGTGAGAAAGGCATCGAACGGGCTCGGCACGCCACCGACCGCGTTCTGCAGGAAGGCGAGCTTCTCCTGCAGCGCTGCGTCCTTTCGAATGATCGCCGCGCCGCCGATCACGTCCGAGTGCCCGTTGATGTACTTGGTGGTGGAGTGCACCACGATGTCGAAGCCGTGCTCGAGCGGCCGCTGGATCCACGGCGAGGCGAAGGTGTTGTCGCACACCGCGAGCAGCCCGCGCTTGCGAGCGATCGCGGCGACAGCCTGCAGGTCGACGAGCTTGAGAAGCGGGTTGGTCGGCGATTCCACCCACAGCATCCTGGTATTGGGCTTGATCGCCTTTTCAAGCTCCTCGGTCCTGGAAAGATCGACGAAGCTCGCCTGCAGCCCGGCGCTGCGCTTTCTTACTTTTTCAAAGATCCGGTAACTGCCGCCGTAGAGATCATGCATGGCGACGACGTGAGAGCCGGCGTCGAGCAGCTCGAGGACCGTGCCGATCGCCGCCATTCCCGAGGCGAAGGCGAAGCCGGCATGGCCGCTCTCCAGCTCGGCGAGGCAGGCCTCGAGCGCGTCGCGCGTCGGATTGCGCGTGCGCGCGTAGTCGTAGCCCTTGTGAGCGCCGGGGCTCGACTGCGCGTAGGTCGAGGTGGCGTAGATCGGGGTCATCACCGCGCCGGTCCGCGGGTCGGGCTCCTGCCCGGCGTGAATCACCTTGGTCTCGAACTTCATTTCTCCGTCGCCCTTCTGCGCAGCCAGTTGAGCAGGTCGATGCGCGTGATGAGGCCCAGGAACTCGTCGCGGTCGACCACGATCGCCACCATGCCGCGCTTGAAGATGTCCATCAGCTGCTCGAGCGTCGCGTCCGGGGGCACGGTCACCAGGTGGCTTTCCATCGCCTCCGACACCGGCCGGCGGAAATAGCCGGGATTATCGGCGACCCGCAGCAGGATGTCCTCCTCGTCGACGATGCCGACGATCTTGCCGTCCTTCAGCACCGGCAGCTGCGAAACGTCGTAGAGCTTCATGCGCTGGTAGGCGTTGAGAACCGTCTCGTCGGCGTTCACCGTGGCGACCGCGTGCTCGCGGTGGCGGCGCGCGATCAGGTCGCGCAGGTCGCCGAAGCGCTCGCGCTGGATGAAGCCCTGGTCGAGCATCCAGTAATCGTTGTACACCTTGGAGAGGTACTTGTTGCCGCTGTCGCAGACCAGGGTGACGACGCGCTTCGGCGCCGGCTGCTCGCGGCAGTAGCGCAGCGCGGCGGCGATCAGCGTGCCCGAAGACGTGCCCGCCATGATGCCTTCCTTCCTCAGCAGCTCGCGGCAGGTGAGGAAAGCCTCTGCGTCGGGAATGCTGTAGGCTTTTTTCACGCGCGAAAGATCGCACACCGGAGGAATGAAATCCTCGCCGATGCCTTCGACCAGCCATGAGCCGACGTCCCTGGAGAGCGTTCCGGTTTTCACGTAGTTCGCCAGCACCGAGCCCTCCGGGTCGGCGAGCACGATGTCGGCCTGCGGCGCGGCGCGCTCGAAGAAGCGCGACAGGCCGGTGATGGTGCCGCCGGTGCCGACGCCGGCGACGACCGCGTCGACCTGGTGCTCCATCTGCTCCCAGATCTCGGGGCCGGTGGTCTCCTCGTGCGCGCGCGGGTTGGCAGGGTTGGCGAACTGGTTGATGTAGAACGCCCCCGGCGTCTCGCCAGCCAGCCGTGCCGCGAGGTCCTGGTAATACTCGGGATGACCCTTGGTGACGTCCGAGCGGGTAAGCACCACCTCGGCGCCCATCGCCTTGAGGTGAAAAATTTTCTCCTGGCTCATCTTGTCGGGCACGACGATCAGCAGGCGATAGCCTTTCTGCGCGGCCACCAGCGCGAGCCCGAGGCCGGTGTTGCCGGCGGTCGCTTCCACCAGCAGGTCGCCGGGCTTGATGCGGCCTTCGCTTTCGGCGGCTGCGATCATCGACAGCGCGATGCGGTCCTTGATCGAGCCGCCCGGGTTCTGGTTTTCCAGCTTGAGGAACAGGCGGCAGGGCTCGGCGCCCAGGCGCTTCACTTCGACCAGCGGGGTGTTGCCGATCAGTTCCAGTATGGTAAGCATTTGATTTTGAACAGTGGGACGCATCCCACGTTTTGCACTGCACAGCGTGTGGTTGCAGTCCCACAACGGCGCGCCCACCATCGTACCCAGGATGGAGGAGGTCATGGAAGCCAGCGGCACGCTGCTCGGGAGCATTTCCGATTTCTGCCGGCGCACCGGGATGGCCGAATCCACCTTCGGCCGGCGCGCGGTGAACGACGGCAAGTTCGTCGCGCGGCTGCGCGACGGCGCGCGCGTTACCCCCGAAACCCTGCAGCGGGTCAACCAGTTCATCAACAAGCACGGGCTCGCCAGCGCGGGCGATTCGCCCCCCGAGCTGCTGGCGCTGATCCGCGCCAGCGCCGTGCAGCCCGCCGCGGCGCCGGCGCGCGAGCCGCTGGCGCCGGAGAAGAACTTCCGCTTCTTCGACAACCGGCAGAAATACCTGCTGTTCGTGAATACCTGCAGCGAGAAGGACGTGGTGGCGCGCCGCGTCGGCCTCGAGCTCGGGCACATCCATCCCCAGCCGCCCGCGGTGCGGCTGTTCGACGCCGGCATGGGCGACGGCACCGTGCTGGCGCGCGTGATGCGCGAGATGCACCGCCGCTTCCCCACCGTGCCGTTCTACATCGTCGGCAAGGAGATCAGCCTGGAGGACGTGCGCCTGTCGCTGCGCAAGATGGTCGACCGCTTCTACGAGCATCCGGCGACGGTGCTGGTCGTCACCAACATGTACTACACCGAGGCGCCGTGGCTGACGCCGCGCGCCGTTGCCGCGGCCACGTCGATGGTCTGGCACGAGGCCGCGCTGACCGGCGGCACCTCGCACGATTTCGCCGAGCAGATCGCGCAGCTCGAGCCGTTTCTCGCCAAGAACTGGCAGGCCCGCCACAGCCCGAAGACCGGCAACCCGGTCTACGACCATCCGGTCGCGCTGGTGGTCTACCGCGACGATTACCGCTTCCTCCTCGACGAGGTGATCCCGAAGCGCGGCCAAGGTCGAGCCGATTACGACATGGTGATCGCCTCGCAGCCCTACCGCGCCCGCGCGCCGCTCGAATTCAAGGCGCAGAAGGTGATCGCGCCGCTGGTGCGCTCGCTGGGCAAGGGCGGCCGGCTGCTCGGCATTCATTCCTACGGCCACGATCCCGGGCTGGAGATCATCCAGCGCGTCTGGCCGGGAGAGAACCCGTTCACGCAGAGCCGCCACGACGTCCTGCGCGCCACCAAGAGCGAGCTGGGCAAGGATGCGCGGCGCTACAACTTCAACACCTACTCGGACGCGCGCTCGCTGTTCCGCTACGACATGCATACGCTGCCGAGCGAGATCTCCGACAGCATCGGCACCTCGACGCTGTTCGCGGCCTGGAACGCCGCGATCTACGTGGCGCAGATCGACGACCTGCGGCTCGGCGAGGCGCTGCGCGACACCCGCTACCTCGACGCGACCCGCGAAGTGCTGCAAAAGCACGGCAGCCTCTGGTTCCTCGACGAATCCTATGTCGTTTCCCGCAAGCGCGATTGACGGGTCGGCACGCGCCGGCTCGGTCGCCGAGCTGATCGCGGCGGGCTCGATCGAGATCTCGCCGCGCGAGCTGCATCGCGCCGCGGAGGTGGCCGCGCTCGTTCCCGCCGGCACTTGCGCCTACGTGCCTTCGCTGCCCGGCCTGCCGGTCTCGCGCGTCCTCGAAACGGTCGCCGCGATCCGCCACGCCGGCCTCGACCCGGTGCCGCACGTGGCCGCGCGGCGCAGCGCCGGGCGCGAGCCGCTGCGCGAGTTCCTGCAGCGCGCCGCGGGCGAGCACGGCGTGCACCGCGTTCTCCTCGTCGGCGGCGACCAGCCGCGCGCGAGCGGTCCTTACTCCGACACGCTGCAGGTCCTGGAAGAGGGCGTGCTCGCCGACACCGGCATCCGCGAGATCGGCATCGCCGGCTATCCGGAAGGCCATCCGAGGATTGCGCCGCCGGCGCTGGAGGAGGCCTTCACCCGCAAGCGGCGCCTCGCGGCGGAGCAGGGGCTGGGCGTCTACGTAGTCACGCAGTTCTGCTTCGCGCCGGCGCGCGTCGTCGAGTACTGCGCCGCGCTCGCGCGCTCCGCGCCCTCGGTCTCCATCTATGTCGGCGTCGCGGGTCCGACCGACCCGGCGGCGCTGCTGCGCTATGCGCAGCGCTGCGGCGTCAGCGTCTCGCTGCGCGCGCTGCGCAACCTCGGCACCGGCATCGCCCAGCTCGTGACTCACACCGACCCGCACGAGCAGATCGTCGCCCTCGCGCGCTACTCGCGCAGCCGCGCGCCGAGCAACGTCATCGGCGTGCATCTCTACAGCTTCGGCGGCGCAGTGCGCACCGCTCGCTGGATGCGCGAGCGCATCGCCGGTTAGATGATCCTCTCGAACTAGCCGCCTGTCCCGAAACGATCACGATGTCTTAACACCATGCTGGAAGGATTGCGCTGGCCATGGCGGAAGGCGTCAAAATCCTGGGCGCGGGCGAAAAGGTTATCCTCAGCGGGACTGACGCCGAGGAGGTCAAATCCGTGCTGCGCGACTTCGTCTGGCGCGGCGCGAAGGTTGTGGCACCGCCGGTGCAACTGGGAGGCGAGTGGGTCGCGGCCTGTGTGTTTCCGATTCAATCGCCTGCGGCAGACCGGACCAAGGTGGAGAAGCTGGGCCTCAAGCGAATCGTGACCGGCCCGACAAAGGCTTCGGTGCAGCTCAGGGTGGCGGATATGGGCGCCACCCTGATCGGAGATATCGAGGAGGTCGACGGCACGTGGACTGCTGTGTGCGATACGGGCGGCACGCAGAGCACCGGTTTCAAGTGGTAGTCCTAACGCCGCACGGCGGGCGTTTCGATCGGCAGCCCGTTGGCGCGCCAGACGAGGAATAGCTCGAGCTCGAGCATCGCGTCGGACCCGTACGGCGGCAGCTCGGCGTGCAGGCCGAACATGCACGCCCGGATCCGGCGCTCGAGCGAGCCCATCTTCTGCCACTCGAGGCGATAAGCCGGGTAGCCGTTTGGCTGCCCCTGGCTCAGCGTCTCGGCGCCCAGGTGCTTGCCCCAGTTCTGCTCATGGCAATGCGCGCAGGCGAGATTCATCTGGCCGCGGCGCCGGTAATAGGCGGCCTTACCTTTCTCGACATCTTTTTCTGAAATCTTTGTGTTCATTGGCATGCCCCGCGATTGATGCGCGACATAGGACGTGAGCGCGAGCAGCTCGTCCGACTCGTACGCGAACGCCTGTTTGTGCCTGACTTTGGCTTCCAGCGTGACGATCCTGCCGTCCTCCACCGCCGGGTAGCGCGTCGCCACGCCTTTCATCGAGACGTGGCAGGACGCGCATTTCTGCGCGAACAGCTTCGCGCCCTGGTCCACCCACAGCATGCCGGGGTTCTCCGCGTCGCTCGCCTGCAGGCGGCGGATTTCTTCGCTGGCGAATTCAAGGCCCGAGCGATTCTGCGCTTCCGCCGCGCACGCAATCAGCGCTGCGAGAATCAAATATTTCCTCATGAGGAAACGACGAGATGCGTTTTGGCCGCGCCCTGCACCTCGTCGTCGTCCAGCCACCAGAAATCCAGGTCGCCCGACTGCGTTGCGCGCAGGAAGAAGCGCAGGAACGGATTGGCGGCGATGCCGGTGCTGAGCGTGGCGCGGAATACCTCGGTGCCGCTGTAGCGGCACACCAGCGAGTGGATCGCGTTGCGCGGCACGCGCTCGCCCTGCGGCGCGCGGCGGAAGCCGGTTTCCATCGGGTGCTGGATCACGATGCGCACTTCCACCAGCTCGCCGCGCCTGGCTTCGTGGGGCAGGTCGATCCTCGCGAGCGCCATTCAGCCCCCATCGGTGCAGGCGGCTTCCCGCACCTCGACGAAGGCGGCGTCGGACCAGAACGAGCCGTCCGAAAGCTCGGCGATGGCCACGACCTGCTGCGAGCCATTGAGCCGGAGGCGCGAGCTCACTTCGGCGCGCGGGCAGTGCGCCCCGAGGTAGAACACCGCCATGTCGCGCACCGGGTTCTTCTCGGCGATGAGGTAGACCGCGCGCACGTGGTCGGAAGGCGTCATCGGGCTGTCTACTCTCACGGTCATCGCCACCGAGTGCCCGTTCTCCGCGAGGGGAGGCATTTCGAGCTTGACGCGGCCGGGGCGCACCGGTCGTCCCTTGGTGAAGGAATAGACGAGCGGGTCGGTGGTGCTGATATGCGGGGACACCGCGAGGGCGGTGAGCGACCCCATGAATTCGCGCCGCTTCATCTCAGCGTCAGCATGAAAGCCACCGCGTCGTCGATCTCCTGGTCGGTAAGAAGCGGCTTGCCGCGGTATTGCGGTGCTACGCCGTGGAGGCCTTCGCCCCGGCCGTAGGGCGGCATCACCGATCTCGGATTGAAGCGCGAGGCATCGATCAGCCGCAGGCGCAGCTCCTCCGCGCTGAAACGCGAACCGACCCCGGCGAGCGAGGGACCGAGGTTGCCCGCTGGGCGGTCGGCGCCGGGAATCGCATGGCAGAGCAAACAATTCCCGTCGCCGCTGCCAAGCACGATTTCTTTGCCCTTTGCCGGATCGCCGGCAAAGGCAACCATCGGCAGAAAGAAAAAGACTGCGGCCTTCATCCCCGGCCGACAAAAGGCATCTTGGTGGCCATGATGGTCATGAACTGCACGTTCGCCTCCAGCGGCAGGTTGGCCATGTAGAGCACCGCGCTGCCGACGTGGGCCACGTCCATGCGGGGCTCGACCATCGTCGTGCCGTTCGCCTGCGGCACGCCCTTGGTCATGCGCTCGGTCATCTCGGTGGCGGCGTTGCCGATGTCGATCTGCCCGCAGGCGATGTCGTTCTTGCGGCCGTCGAGCGAAATGCACTTGGTGAGGCCGGTCACCGCGTGCTTGGTCGCCGTGTAAGGCACGGAATAGGGCCGCGGCGCGTGCGCCGAGATCGAGCCGTTGTTGATGATGCGCCCGCCGCGCGGCTCCTGCGCCTTCATGATGCGGATCGCCTCCTGGCAGCAGAAGAACATGGCGCTCAGGTTGATGTCGACCACCGCCTTCCACTGCTCGACGCTGAGGTCCTCCATCGGGATCGCCGGCGCGCCCATGCCGGCATTGTTGAACAGCACGTCGAGGCGTCCCCACGCTTCCTTTACTCTTGTAAAGATTCTTTTTACTTCCGAAGGCTGGGTAATGTCGGCCGGCAGAGGCATTGCCCGGTCCTTGGCTCCCGAGTCGGCGGCGGTCTTGTCGAGCAGCTCCTTGCGGCGGCCGACCAGCGCGACGCGATAGCCGTCCTTCAGCATCGCCAGGGCCGCCGCCTTGCCGATTCCCGTGCCGGCGCCGGTGACCAGCGCGACCTTGTTCGTCATGTTCGAAGCTCCTTTTGGTTGCGCAACAAAAATGGCAGCACGGCCGCGTCGAAGCGCTCCGGCTGCTCCAGATTGACGAGGTGGCCGGCGCCTTCCATCATCACCAGCTGCGCGCCCGGGATGCGGCGCGCCATCTCGCGCGCCAGCTCCGGCGGGTAGACCGTGTCCTCGTCGCCGCCGATGATGAGCGTCGGCACGCGGATTGCCTCGATCGGAGCGGCGCGGTCCTGCGCCACCGAGGCCTCGACGGTCTTCAGGTAGGACTTTTCATGCAGCAGGGAAATGCTCTCGGCCAGCTCCTCGTAGGCGCCGGGCCGGGCGCGGCTGCCGAGCAGCCGCCTCACGCTGTCGGCGTCATGCGCCTTGCGCGCGATGACGAACTTGCGGACCTGGTCCGTTGAAAGCGAGTCAAAGCCCGACGTGGAGTTGATGAGCGTCAGCGAGTGCAGCCGCTCGGGATAGTGGAGCGCGACGTTGCGCGCGATGCGCCCGCCCATCGACAGCCCGACCAGGTGCAGCTTGTCCGCCTTCAAGTGCTCCGCCACGCGCAGCACGTCGCCGGTGAGGTGATCGAAATGCAGCGGGCCCTCGTAATCGTCGGAATCGCCGTAGCCGCGCGCGTCCCAGGCGGCGGCCCTGAAATGCTGGGCAAACACCGGCAGCTGCAGATTCCAGTTGCGGCGATTGCCGCGTATTCCATGCAGGAACAGCACCAGCGGACCCGATCCCTCGACCGAAACCGCGATGCGCGGCGCCGGCTCGACGAAGATGGTTTCCACGCCTACTCCAGTCCCATGGCGACGGGATGATATCTTAGGAGCATGTCCCTCAACATGAAGCTGCTGGCCCAGCACGGCCTCAACGGCTTCGGCGGCATGGGCGAGGGCATGGCGCTGCAGCGCTCGCGCGACGGCCGGCGCGTGCTCTGGCTGGCGCACGAAAGCGCGCCCAAGAATTTCACCGCTGTCGATGTCAGCGAGCCGCGCGCGCCGAAGGTCATCGTGCAGACGGATCTGCCGCACGCGGAGATGCGCTCCAACTCGCTCGAGGTTTCGGGTGATCTGATGGCGGTGGCTTACCAGGTGACGCGCTTCGGCCTGAAGCCGGCCGGTTTCGAGCTGTTCGACATCAGCGTGCCGGAGAAGCCGCGCTCGATCTCGTCCTTCGACGCCTCGGGCCCGCATTCGCGCGGCTGCCATGCCTTGTGGTTCGTCGACGGCGAGACGGTGCACATGGCCTGCGCCGACCCGGAGCTCAAGCCGCTCAATCCGAAAGACGACCAGGTCTATCGCATCGTCGACGTGCGCAGGCCGGCCAGGCCTGTTGCCGTCGGGCGCTGGCACCTTCCGGGCACCATGCAGGGCGATAAAGAGCCGCCGCCCGAGCGGCTGGCGCCGAAGTTCGACGCCGGGTTCCGCGCGCACAACACCAACGTCTATCCGGAGCGCCCCGACCGCTGCTACCTCGGCTACCTCGATGGCGGGATGATGGTGCTCGACATCGCCGACCGCAGCCGTCCGACGATGATCTCGCGCTGGGCCAACTCGCCGCCCTACAACGGCTTTACCCACACCGCGCTGCCGCTGTTCGCGCGCGGCCTGCTCGTGGTCAGCGACGAATCGGTGCAGGACCACGGCGCGGATTGGCCGAAGCTGGTCTGGCTGCTCGACGCGCGCGACGAGCGCCACCTGGTCAGCATCGCTACCCTGCCTGCGCCGCCGCTCGACGCGTTCAAAGGCAAGGGGGGGCGCTTCGGCGCGCACAACCTGCACGAGAACCCGCCGGTCCCCGGCGCCTGGCGCTCCGAGGATGTAGTGCTCGGCACGTTTTTCAATGCCGGCGTGCGGGCCTATGACGTCCGCGACCCCTATTCGCCACGCGAGATTGCCTGGTTCGTCCCGCCGGCGCCGGCCGGCTCGCCAGCCGGCGCAGCCCAGCTGAACGATGTGTTCGTCGATGACCGCGGCATCGTCTTTACCGTCGACCGACACGCCGGCGGCCTGTACGTGCTGGAGATGAACGTATGATCGCGCGCCTGCTGGTCGCGGCATGCCTCGCCGTTTGCGGATCGGCGTCGGCGCAACCCGATTACCCCAGCAAGCCGGTACGCATGGTGGTCGGCTTCGCCGCCGGCGGCATCTCGGACGTATTGGGACGTGCAGTGGCGATCACGCTGAGCAGGCAGCTCGGCCAGCAGGTGATCGTCGAGAACAAGCCCGGCGCCGGCACTACCATCGCCGGCGACTTCATCGTCAAATCGCCGCCCGATGGCTACAACGTCTGGCTGCAGGACATCACGACGCACGCGATCAACACGGCGCTCTACTCCAAGCTGCCGTATGACTCGATTCGCGACTTCACCTACATCGCGATGATCGCCTCCACGCCGCTGATGCTGGTGGTACATCCGACGACGCCGGCGCACAACGTGCGCGAGCTGATCGAGCTGCTCAAGTCGGCTCCGGGCAGGTATTCCTATGGCTCCTCGGGCAACGGCACCATCGTCCACCTGTCGGCCGAGATGCTGAAGCATGCCGCGGGCGTCGATGTGCTGCATGTGCCTTACAAGGGCAGCAACCCGGCGACGCAGGCGATCCTCGGCGGAGAGGTGACGTTCGTGTTTTCCACCATGCCGCCGGCCGTCTCGAACGCGAAGGCGGGCAAGCTGCGCGCGCTCGCCGTCACGACGCCGAAGCGCGTCGCCGCGGCGCCCGACGTGCCGACCATGATCGAGGCCGGGCTGCCCGACTTCGACATCGTGCTGTACTCGGGAGTGCTCGGACCGAAGGGCATGGACCGCGCGGTCGTGCGCCGGCTGAACTCCGCCTTCGCCGCGACGGTGCAATCGCCCGAGATCCAGAAGGTCTTCGAGCAGCTCGGCGCCGATGCGATCGTCATGACCCCGGAGGAATTCGAGGCCGCGACGGTGCGCGAAATCGCCAAGCTGGCGCCCATCGTCAAAGCCTCGGGAGCTAGAGTCGATTGAAGCCGCTGCTGCCGCAGCACGGCCGCTATGACTTCGTGCCGCTGCCGGAGCGCAAGGACTACAGCTGGCCCGGCGGCAAGCGGCTCGCGTTCCTGCTCACCAGCAATGTCGAGTGGTTCGCCTATGGCGCCGGCCTCGGGCACGATCCGGCCAAGACCGGCGAGCCCCAGACGCACCGCAACTACTCGTGGCGCGACTACGGTAATCGCATCGGCATATGGCGCCTGCTCGAGCTGTTCGACGAGCTCAAGCTGCCTGCCGCGCACAATACCAACAGCCTGCTTTACGACTACGCGCCGCAGATCATGGCGGCGATCCGCAAGCGCGGCGACGAGGTCGTCGCCCATGGCCGCACCAACGCCGAGAACCTGCGCGGGTTATGGGAGCCCGACGAGGAGCGCATCCTGCGCGAGGTCACCGAGACGATCACGCGGCACGAGGGCCGGGCGCCCGACGGGTGGATGGGCGCGGGGGCCTACGAGACCGCGCACACGCCCGACCTCCTGAAGGAGCTTGGCTACAAGTACCTGATGGACTGGCCGATGGACGACCAGCCGGTGTGGCTTCGAACGCGCGCGGGCCCGCTCCTCTCGGTGCCATATCCGATCGAGCTCAACGACTCGCAGGCGATCGTGCACCGCAAGCAGGACGCGGCCGACTTCTGCGACATGGTCGTCGACCAGTTCGACGAGATGATCGAGCAGTGCGAGCGCCATCCGCTGGTGATGAACGTCTCGGTGCACAGCTACGTCTTCGGCCAGCCCTTCAGGCTCAGGCGTTTGCGCGGCGCGCTGAAGCACTGCCTGCAGCATCCAAAGGCGACCAGAGCCTGGTGGACGCGGCCGCGCGACGTGGCGGCATACTGCTACCTGCTGGAGCCCGGGATCGTTCCTTAGTCGGGCAGGAAAGTCTGCCTCGTATACCAGGGGATCGAGATGACGCTGATCAGCTGCTCTTTGCCGTCGAACAGCTTGTCCAGCTCGGCGACATTGTTCCTGAAGCGCAGGTTCCTCATGCGGTCGATGCCCTCGGGAATGCTCTTTACCACGTCGACGCTTTGCTCGATGCGGTAGATGCGCCACAGGGTCGGATCGACGCCCGACCTCGGCCTGCCTTCCGTCTTGGCGCGCACCGGCGTGCTGCGGTCGTAACGAATCTGCAGCGTCAAGGTCCCTCCCTTGGCATCCTTGAGCTCCCAACTCTCGCTGGCGACGCCGGGATCGCTGCCCGCGCCCTTCGAGGCGGTCTCGCGTTCCACCGCCGCTCGCACGCCGGTCTTGTAGAACCCGGGCACGCCGGCCGTGGTAAAGATGCGGACCAGCACCGGCCCGGCTTCATTGGTTTGCGGATTGTGGGCCGGAATCCCGACGATGACGTTTCGGTACGTCGGGATCTCGGCCGGCTTGCCGTCGGCCTCCTGGTCGAGCGCCCGCTCGAGGAACGTAAGGGTGACGTTGGCGTCTTTCGACGGCCCGCTCGCCACGGGTTGGATCACCCAGGGCGCCGGAAGCCAGCGCTGTACTTCGGCGGGGTTTGCCTTGAACGCGAGTACGAGGCGGCTGTCCAGCGTGGACTGAACGTGCTTCTCGCCCCATGCCGGGGCGGCTGCCGTGAGCGCAGCAACCAGCAACAAGAGAGGTCTGGTCATAGGTTTTCCTTCAAGGTCCTGATTTCTTCCTGGATCGAAACTTGCCGGGGGAAGGCGCGTCCCGCCTCCCGGTACCAGTAGCGCGCGTTGGAGAGGTCGCCTTCCATGAGGTGCACTATGCCATGCGCCCAGCAGGCGAGGGGAGACGCCTCGTCCTTCTGCACGATCTCGTGCGCGGCTTGCCAGTCGCCGCGCTCCAGGTGAGCGAGGGCTTCAGTCAGGCGGCGGGCGTCGAGCCGCACTTCAGGCGACGACCAGGTAAATGGCGAGCGCGAGACCGAGCAGGCCGATCGCGATGCTCATGAACGTGGACAGGTTGACCCAGTAGCCGGGAGGAATCTCGACCGGCCGCAACTGCGCGACGGAGCGGTGATACTGGACCACCGAGAGCGGGCAGACCAGCACGCCGACCAGGATGAACGCGAGGCCGATCCAGAACCCGAAGTCGCGCGCGGCCGCCGGGCCGTTGATCACCAGGCCGGCGCGGTCGACGAGAAAGCCGAACGCCATCAGGCCGGCCGAGGTGCGGCTCCACGCGAGCAGCGTTCTCTCGGCGGCGAACAGGACGCGCGGATCGTTGAGCTCGCTCATCGGCCTACTTATAAATAAGAAAGCTAATTGACAAAGGTAATTGTCGGGGATGAGAATCCTCCGGTCAATGGCCAGAACGACACGGCGCGGCGCCCCGCCGCGCACCATTTCGCGGCCGGCGCTGCTCGTCGGCGGCTCGGACGGCGAGTTCCGCAAGCTGATCCACGACCTCATCGCCTACGGCCACCGGCTCGACGCCTGCCGCGACGCCTTCGCCGCCATCGTCGGCATCTCGGGGGTGCAGTACGAGATCCTGATGCTCGCGAGCCGCGCCGACGGCCTGTCGATCGGCGAGGTGGCGGGGCGGCTGCACCGCTCGGGCGCATTCATCACCATCGAGGCGAACAAGCTCGTGGAGCGCGGGATTCTGCAGAAAGCCTCGGATCCGGCCGATGGCCGCCGGGTGTTGCTGAAGAACACTTCCAAGAGTCTGCATCTTTTGGAACGGCTGGCTCCTCACCAGCGGCGCATCAATGACGTGCTGTTCGAGCGCCTCGACGCCAGGCGCTTTCGCCAGCTGCGCGCGCTGGCGCGCGATCTGGTCGCCTCCGGCGACCGCGCGGTGGCGCTGCTCGAGTTTCTGATGCACGAGGCGGAGGCCGCATGAGCGTTTCCTATTTCGTGCGCTATGACATCGCGGTGACCGACCTGAAGGGCTTTCTCGAGCGCTACAGGAAGGTCCACGTGCCGGCCGTGACCTCGTGGCCCGGCTTGCAGCGC
>Ga0137409_10002663_pt1 | contig 19052 bp, 16 predicted proteins | sample CZODoug1_16funga_FD_122059 | JGI IMG/M metagenome (GOLD analysis project Ga0137409, IMG submission 122059) | Vadose zone soil fungal communities from Angelo Coast Range Reserve, California, USA - CZODoug1_16fungal (Hybrid Assembly) | ecosystem: Environmental > Terrestrial > Soil > Vadose zone... | reverse complement strand
TTCAGGGGCGAGCCAAGCCCGCCCCTGAAGCAACGTAAAACGTCGTTCGCGTTAGGCTGTTGCCCGAGCGGTGACTTTGTGGATCGTCGAGCGGGAAACCTCATAGGTTTGCACTTGAGGAGTTCCCTCAATCACTTTCGCCAGTAGCTTCTGCACTTCAGGGTAAATTTCGCGGTGGTAGGCTTCTGCGTTTTCTTTCTGATCCCAGAAACTGATTCCAACCGCTTCCGTCCCGCCCGGAATCGTCAAAACGACTTCGTCCCTAAAGCCCTTCTGTTTTTGCAGTAGTGGAATGACCTCGTTCTCTATCGTTCGGTTGAATTCCGCAAGCGTGTTGGGTTTCAGACGCATGGAAACATGTCGAGCAAACATATCAACCTCCTTGGTTATCGCCGATAAGAAGACAGAGGCATGGTGTGCAGTACTCAGCGTCGGGAGGGCGGCTGCCAACGGAGTGAGATGGGAAGCCATCATGCCCGGGTCCTCACTCAGCCAATTACACAGTGACACTGACCCGATGCACATGGAAAGTCAAATAGAACTTTGTGTGGGTGTGGAAATCCAATGGTTGCGGCCCACATTCCTAGAAGACATCATGCGCCGTGGGCGCACCACTAAGCATGAAAATAGAGTTCAGCGGGCTGGTCCGAGGAGACGGGTCAGTCTGTGGTACAAGCAACGCTCGATGGCGGTTGCTGGGAGGTCGGGAAACTCTGGGTGGAAATCGATCCCGTCGCTAAGACTGACCCGCGTCGGAAAAGCTACCATCTTTTGTCGCACCCAGAGATTGGGAAGGACGCATAGCAGTGTCTGTACCAGACCTACGGCGCCTGGAGAGCCAGACCGACTACAGAGTCTGTGTGGCAACTCCAATTCGCGCCTAGTAATTGTGTGAAGCACACTGGTGCTTCACAATATATTGTGGTCGCGACATACAAAAACTGAGTTGCCACACAGACACTACAGCCGGTCAGTCGCAAGCAAACGAACGCGATGCCCGTCTTTGGAGATCCGCAGCGCCAAGAGATGATGGCCCGCGGCAAGCAGTTCGGCTTGCAGAGCTCCTCGAGTTCGGAAGCAGGCTGGCACGGGGAGAAGCAGGGAGACGAAGAGGGTAAACGTGCCGCTAGCAGCCTACCTGCCTCAACTTTGCAAATTCAATTGTTTCCACGATAGCGGACCTTTTAGTAGGGACCGGTTTTCAACGCGATCTCACAGTTTTTGATGAACGGCATAAAGCGCGAGCTCTACCCGGTTGGACGTTCCGACCTTGTCAAAAATTCGAAACACATAGTTTCGCACTGTATTTTCGCTTAGACTCAGCTGCCGGGCGATCTCGCGGTTTGTCAAACCTTCGGCCACGAGTCGAACGACTCCTCGTTCTTGTTTGCTCAACAGGGGGGCCCCTTTGGCATTGAGAATTCGCGGCGCAGTCGATTCCACTATGGCGTCAACAAGGAAATGTAATTCTTCCGCACGAACCCAGATTTGTCCTTGGTGCACGGCCCGGATACATTCGCACAATGTTTCAAATAATTCGTCCCGGGAAATGACCCCGCAAGCTCCACGGCGGAAAGCCTCGATGACGATGTCGCGTTCGGATGAATCGATCAGCATGATGGTCTTGCTCATCGAGTGACACGCGTGTAGCTCCCGAAGAACGTTAAAACCCTCGACAGGGCCATCATGCAAATTGGAACTGATCACGGTAATGTCAGGCTGCTTCTCCTTCAACGCGCGCAAAGCCTCTTGGGATTCGGTTACGCTGCAGACCACATCAAATCGGTATCGGCTGCGCCTCAAAGCTGTTGCCATCAGTTGGCAGTGCATACGGCTGGCGTCCGCGATGATCACGCTGATGGAGGGGCACTCGATTCTTGCCGCCCTCGGCATTTGGTCTACTCCCAGAATCCGACCAAAATACTCTGAGACACCGAAAATTTATGAAAACATCTCTAAGAAGTCAAGAAGTGTTACCGAAATGGATCTGTGGAAATCGTGTGCAAGAAGCGATTGCGTCGAGCATAACAGTACTGTCAAATCGTCGTGCCTATCCAGAGCAGAAATGAGTGGAAGTCCCTTCTCGCCAGCACGATGCAGAGTTCGACAGCTGGACTGGTGTGCAGCATCGAGAATCGAATCCGTACGGACGATAGGGCGCGGGAGAATAGACTGTCGTTGAGAAACCGGGAAAGTGGGTGAGCCGGCCCCAGCACTGCAACTGCGTGGGCCGTCAAGGAGTTACAGCGCCGGGAGGCATCCGTGCACCGTCCTTGTCGTTCGGCTCGGCTGCCAAGATTGGGCCTGAGGTTACCTTTGGCGCTCATGACCTAGAAACAGTCTCCCACAGGTATTTTCTTACCGTGGAGGAATGGATAGTCTTCTCTCAACCACTAGAGCGTTTTCTCCCTCAGCACTGCTTCCGGCAGCACACCCAGGTTGGGTAAGCAACGGTTCGCATGCCGCGAAATCTCGCGCCACAGTCAGGTAAAAAAGTAAGTTTTTCCTACGGACATTCTATCTCTTGTGGAATCACTCTCAGAGGGCCATCCTCCCATTCTCATTTCGATTGGACTGTTTGGCATCGTCAAGAGAAGTGATGAGCCATTCGAAAGAGCGTCCGGTGGAGGACGGCGATGGAGAGCAGAGGGGCTATTCGCTATCCATTGCAGTTGCCCGCTACTTTCTCGTGGGACGGTGGTCAGGGAATCGTCCGACACGGGGAGGGGTGGACTCGAAATATCAGCGAGAGGGGAGTATTCGTGGATGCTGCCATCTGTCCACCGATCGGTTCTTCCATTGAATTGCACTATTCGTTGCCGGCCCTTCCGGGTTCGTCGCGCATCATGCACGTTCATCACACGGGCGAAACCCTTCGACTGGAAGGGGCAGAACCAGGAGAGCATAGCGGTGGTTTTGCAATCACGAGTCGCGAGACCGTTTGGAGCTACGAGGACGGCAACAACTTTAGCCCCAGCGAGAAAGAACCAGACTAGAAGGTGCGCCTTGCAATCAGCGCTAGATAGACTGCCTGCGACAAGCTTTTTGGATGGGAGGAGCTCGAAAACTATAATGCTGAATTCCATTTTGTCGGGCCAACCGACGGGTCTTCTCGCGAGCGCGGCGGTAAGCACTGGCGTCAAGATGTTTTGCAGGAACACTGGGGCGACCACCGTATCGTTCATCAGCCGAGATCCTCATGGGAAAACACATGTTCCCGATTCGGAATGCGACGGCCAAAGTCGTACTTGGCCAGCATACGTCGCGATCAAAGCCTTTGTTGTGACTGGCGTCGCTGAGCTGAGCTGTTAAGGGCAAAACGTGCATTGGGGTTCCGGATGGGGCTCTCATGGCGGTAGTTTGCCCATTCGGTATCCTGCAAGCCTGCTGAAGATGTTCCAGAAAGGTGTGCCGAAGAAGCTTATGAACCCCAGCAAAATGAGCGATCCGTGGTTCGCCCTGCAGGTGAGAAGTCGTTACGAGAGCTTCGTCGCGGCTCACCTAGACGGTAGAGGCTATGAATGGTTTCTCCCTTTGCACAAGGTTCGACGCCGTTGGTCCGACCGGTTCAAAGAAATCGAACAACCACTCTTCCCAGGGTATGTATTTTGCCGCTTCAACCCAGCTAATCGGTTCCCGATTCTCACGACCCCTGGAGTATTTCTGATCGTTGGTATAGGCAAGACTCCGGTTTCCATTCACGAAACCGAAATTTCTGCCATACAAGCCACGGTAAAGTCCGGGTTCCCCAGCCAACCTTGGCCGTTTCTCCAGATCGGACAAAGGGTGAAAATTGAGCATGGCCCTCTTTGCGGGCTGGAGGGGATCTTACTAGGCGTCAGAGGGCATCATCACTTGGTGCTGTCGGTCACACTTCTCCAGCGGTCCATTGCTGTCCAACTCGAGGATGCCTGGGTGAGGCCAATTACGGAGCCATCTCGGGCTTGCGTCCAAACAGCCCTGGGCTTTCCTAAGCGCGAGCCACGGCAACTTGTCGGCAACAGTTATTTAGGTTCCTCTCGACGAGCCCTGCCAACCTGAACACGTAGTTGGCAGGCGGGCGAGGAGGTGCGTCTCGAGTTCTCAGGCATCGCAAGCGGGAAGTGAATCGCGTTTATTGCCGGAGCCAGGCTCTGGGTTCCAGGAAGGCGGGGAGTAGGTAAGACTCAAGGATGGCCCATTGGCAGGCATCCAACGAACCCTAGTGCGGAAGAAGAATCTTTTTCGGCCAGTTCTTTCCAAGCAGAGGCAGGGGCGGGCAGCCCATGTAAAAAAAAGTTGATGCGTTACCGGTCGAGCGGCTGAACGGCGCGCCTCGGAGCAGTTGCGGTATGGATTAGGAAAGAGCGTCCGCGCGCGTAGCGAGTCCAGAAGCGTCGTGTATGTAAATTGAGATTAAATAGGAGTTTGACGCGAACCCGTTTTTCATAGGGAGGTTGTCAATGACCTTAGACCTGTTCCTGAAAAGGTATGATCATAGCTGCCGAAATCAGAGAAGAGAAACGATCCGAATACGACTGGCGGCGGTGAGCATTATTATTTTCTCTGGGACACTTGTGCCGTTGTGGGGCCAAGGCCGCCCTTTTCCTTCAAGAAGTGTTGATGCGGGCGCCTCACAACCTCGGACAGAGTCAGTTGCGATGGTCCCTGCTGCCCCGAAGGATTATGAGATTAGCCCGGATGATCTGTTAGAAGTATACGTTTTTGATGTTCCCGAAATCTCCCGCGAATATCGAATAAGTCCGAATGGCTCGATTCACTTACCCTTGCTGGCAGAATCTATTGACGCGGTGGGGCTCACACCTTCCCAGCTTTCAGACGTGATCAGCGGACGGCTGAGAACCAGCCGCCTGGTGGGGAATCCCAGGGTAACCGTCGAAGTGAAGGAATCCCGGATTCATTCGGTTGCAATCACGGGCGCAGTCAAGAGACCGCAAATCTATCCTGTTTTTGGTCAGACTACGCTTCTCGATGTTCTCTCCCAAGCCGAGGGTCTGACAGACGACGCCGGCAGCACTGCCGTGATTACTCGGGGCGAATTCACGCAACGTCGTGATGGGGAAGAGGCTCCAGATCCCGCCACCACTGTGACTCTAGACTTGAGGCGGCTCCTGGAAACCGGTGATACCGGAGCGAACGCTGTCCTTTATCCAGGCGATCGTGTGACGGTGCCGCACGCGGGAATCTTTTATGTGCTCGGAGCGGTAGCGAGGCCTGGCGGGTATAACTTGCGGGATGCCCAAGAACCAATAACGGTATTAATGGCTTTAGCGACTGCCTCGGGTATGACGTCCACCGCGAAGAGTCAAAAAGCCGTGCTTTTCCGAAAGAACGCCATGATGCCGGAGGGGCGAGAAGAGATCGCCCTAAACCTTAAAGAAATCGTATCCGGGCATCTCCATGACCAAAAGATGCAGGCGGACGATATCCTTTTTGTTCCCGAAAGTAATGGCAAGAAGGCCGCGCACGCCACTCTCGCCGCGCTCGGCGCAATGGCGACCTCAACAACTTCTGGCGTAATTGTCTACGGGCGGTACTGAGTATTTTGACTGCCTCAATTTTCTGGGAAGGTGGTTCCCTCACATGCTTGAACAGGAAGATGCCCCTCTCGCGTTAACCAAAAAAGAGATTGTTCTCCGTGCTAGGGTCGCCCGCCCGATTGTCGAAGTCGATCATTCGAGCATTGAGATCTACTCCTCCTTGAATACCTATTGGGATATCTTGCTCAAGCATCGATGGCTAATCCTCGCTGTTGCCTTTGCTTGCATGTCTCTCCTGACCATCTATTCCTTTATGACGAAGCCCGAATATCGAGCAACCGCTCGAATCCTTGTCGAGCCGGACAACTCGGAGGTCCAGAACGTCAACGATCTTTTTCATACGAGCATGTCCGGTGATGAATTCACTTTCCTCGCGACACAAGTCGACGTGTTGCGAAGTGATAATCTAGCATGGCAAACGATTCAGGAGCTCCAGCTGGAGCAAACCCCTGAATTCGCCAAGAATCTTAAGCAGATCAACCGAAATTCCCTGGACGCAACTCGATCCAAGCTCCTTGCAGCGTTCGAAGACCGGTTCATCGTCGAGCGTAAGAGGGACACCCGCATGATCGAGGTGAGCTTTGACAGCACCAACGCCCAACTTGCCGCTCGTGTTGTGAATGCTCTCGTGAAAAACTATATCGAATACAACTTCCGAATGAAATACGACGCCACCCGACAAACGACGAGCTGGATGGAGCAGCAGCTGGATGAATTGAAGAACCAGGTGGAAAACTCGCAGCAAGCACTCGTCAATTACGAACGGCAGAACTCGATCGTTAATATCGGCAACAAAGAATCCGTTGCGGAACAGACGCTGGCGGATTTGAGCCACAACTTGACTCAGGCACAAAGCGATCGGATGGAAAGAGAGTCATTGTATCAGCTCGCGGCTTCCATCAATACAAAGGTCGGGGTCGTGGCCCAGAACGACTTGCTTCAAAAGCTAGAAGAGAGAGATGCAGACCTCAGGGGACAGTACGTGGATGCCTTGGCGCAGTACGGAGAAGCGTTTCCCAAAGTCGTGAGGATCCGAGGCCAGATTGACGAGCTCCAGACGCTGATCGAGCAGGAGCGGAAACGGACGGTCGAACGGTTGCGAAACGATTTCGATGCCTCCAAGAGTCGAGAGGCTCTGCTAACAACCGCGGTGGCCAAGCAGAAGGTGATGGTAGGAAATTTCAACCAGCTCTTGATCCAACACAACATCCTGAAACGTGAGTTCGAGACCAACCAACAGCTTTACGAAAACCTACTGCAGCGGTTGAAGGATGCAACGATTTCGGCCGGATTGAGGGCTACGAACATCCACAAGGTAGACGAAGCGGCGCCAACACCAGTCCCCGTGCGGCCGAAGAAACTCCAGAATTCGGCGATCGGATTGCTTGCGGGGTTGATCCTTGGTTTCCTGGCAGCGATGATGCGAGAGTCCTTGGACAATTCGATCCAGGGCGCGGAAGAAGTGGAAAGGCTGACCGGCGTTCCGGCGTTGGCGATCATCCCCTCGCAAAATGATCTTCGCCCACATGCTTACAAAAACGGACACCAGCGTTCGCCTGAGGAGGCAAAAGGAGCGGAAGGCAACGATGCGCTCAACACACCTCATTCTCTTTTTAAGAAACGCCCGGCGCTGAAGTGGGGGGCCAACAAGGTGGAGTTGTCGGTCCTCCACAATTCCGGCTCAGCACTTTCTGAATCCTTTCGCGCACTTCGCACAGCGATTCTCTTGTCAACTGCAGAGCATCCGCCGAAGACTTTGCTAGTGACCAGCGCCCACCCGAAAGAAGGCAAGACATCGGTTTCTCTCAACCTGGCGATTACCCTGGCTCAAAAAGGATGTCGTGTGCTGATCCTCGATGCTGACTTTCGCAGACCGGGCGTGACGTCGACATTGGGACTACTCAATACAAGGGGGCTCAGCAACATCCTCAGTGGTGCGGAGACCCTTGAAAAGTGCATCGGTCAAGTCGATACATTGGAGAACCTTTGGGTCCTTCCGACTGGTCCCTGTCCGCCACACCCTGCTGAGCTCTTGGCGTCACCGAGCATGGGTTGCCTACTTCAAACAATATGTCAACAGTTCGATCACGTCATCATCGATTCTCCACCGGTGCTTCTGATTGCCGACACGATGATTCTCTCCAGCATGGTCGATGGGGTCGTCATTGTGGTCGAAAACGAGAAGACCAGTCGGGGCGCGGTCGTGCGCGCTTGCCGGGTCATAACGAACTCCGGTGGGAGAATCTTGGGCGCAGTCTTGAATAAGGTGGATGCGCGTCGTGACGGCTACTCCGGACATTACTCCTATCAGGATTACTATGGCTATGCTGACTACTACTCCCCCGAAGCATCTACCAAGAAAAATAGCGACCAGGACAGCGCCTAACCGGGTCCAACGACGTTGGGAAATCTGCACCTTCATTCCTTCCAACGTCCGGATCATGAGGAATCCAAGAAGTACTCCGCTTCCATAACAAGGCCATCCGTATGCCCAAAATTGTCGCGCTTGTTCCTTTGCGGGCTGGGTCAAAGCGGATACCCGGCAAGAATATCAAGCCCATCGCAGGCAAGCCGCTCGCATACTGGGCTTGCTGTGCCGCCAGGAACTCCCGGTATATCAGCGATGTTTACGTCTCCACGGAGGACGAAGAGATCGCTCGGACGATCGAGTCCTTCCGTCTCGGTGTTCAGGTCCTAGCGCGTCCGAAGAGTCTCGCTACGGATGTTTCGACAACGGAAGATGTGATTCTCCATTTCAGGACCTTGGTGGATTTTGATATCGTCGCAACGATCCAGGCCACCTCGCCGTTGGTGTCCAGCACCGATCTTGATCTCGCGATGGAACAATTTCTGCGCGAGGGCAGCGACTCTCTCTTCACTGGCGTTCAAGTGAGACGCTTCTTCTGGTCCATCGACGGCCGACCATTAAACTACGATCCATTCCATCGCCCGTTCACGCAGAATTTTCAAGGGTCCATTATGGAGAACGGTGCTTTCTATTTGACCAGGCGGCACATCCTGGAGACTTATCGCAATCGCCTGGGTGGAAAAGTAGGGATCTTCCGGATGGCCGAAGAGACTGCGATTGATATCGACGACCCCGCGGACTGGGAGGAGGTCGAAAGACATCTTACGAGGAACATGACCAGCCTGGCCACGAAGGCCAAGCCGATCAAGATGATCATTAGCGACTTTGACGGAGTCTGGACCGATAACAAGGTGTACACGTTCGGGGGAAAGCAGGAAGCTGTCCGCTGCAGCAAAGCAGATAGCCTGGCGTTGAACATCTTTCGTTCCCGTTCTGATCTCCCGATGCTCGTGGTGTCAAAAGAGAAAAATGAAAGCGTCAAAATCCGGTGCGCCAAGCTGCAACTGGAGGTTATCCCGTCGGTAGACGATAAACGCTTTACGATCGATCGAGAACTTGCCGCTCGAGGGCTCTCTTGGGCAGAGGTCTGCTACGTGGGCAACGACGTCAACGATCTCGAGTGTATCTCGAGCGCAGGCCTGACGTTTTGCCCTTGTGATGCCGCGTTCGAAGTGAAGTCCAAGGCAGGCTATATCTTGAGCCATCCAGGAGGCAATGGAGCCATTCGTGAGATGCTGGAGCTCCTTGCAAAAGCACGATGAATGAACCACGAAGGGCCACGATCGTGGCCGAGATCGGCTGTAATCACAAGGGGTCCTTGGAAACTGCGAAAGAAATGATCACCGTGGCGAAGATTTTTTGCCGCGTAGACGTTGTCAAGTTCCAGAAGAGAAACCCTCGAGAGCTGTTAACCCCAGACGAGTACGATGCTCCTCACCCAGTGCCATACCACAGCTATGGTCGCACTTACGGAGAGCATCGAGAGTTCTTAGAGTTCAGCGTTGACCAACACCGAGAGCTGAAGCAGTTCTGCGAGCAAGTTGGCATTGCCTATTCCAGCTCCGTATGGGACATGACCTCGGCTCGACAGATCGTCTCGCTGCATCCCGCCACGATCAAGGTGCCGTCCGCCTGCAATCTCTGCTTTGATCTCATGGCCTACCTCGCTGATGAATTCCCGGGCGATATCCACATTGCCCTGGGTATGACCAGCCGACAGGAGGAGGAGGAGATCGTAAGCTTTTTCGAGAAGAAAGGAAGATCGGCGAGCGTGGTACTGTATGCGTGCATATCCGGCTATCCCGTGCCCTTCGAGGATGTCAGCCTCCTGGAGATCACGAGGCTGAGTGACATGTATGGCAGCATCGTTAAGGACATCGGGTTTTCCGGGCACCACCTGGGCATCGCGCTCGATTCAGTTGCCTACAGCTTGGGCGCCAACTACATTGAACGGCATTTCACCTTGGACAGAACCTGGAAGGGTACGGATCACGCTGCGTCCCTGGAGCCGGATGGTCTGCGTAGAGTTGCCCGCGATGTGGATGCTGTCAGCAGAGCACTTGGGTACAAGGCCAAGGACATTCTTGAAATCGAGGAGCCCCAAAGAAAGAAACTGAAGCGGCTCGGAGTCTTCGTATCTGCGAAGGTAGGGTGATGACCACTGAAAACTTTCACTTTGCGGGCCGGGTTGGTTGCGCTGACGCGAAAGCCGGCAGGACGCGCGACGTAGTCCACAGACCGGCGGAGATTTGGCACTACGAGGCTGACGATTTCGCGATTGGTGTGGGCGGTGAACACGCGCGGACGGTCGCCGCGTGGCAAAACCCTGTTGAACGGCTGGGCAGGCCATCGGTATTTGTGGCAGGGTCCTTGTATCTGGGGAGCGACGGAGAGTATGGCGAATCCACTTCCGTCAGGCCCCTTCCAATTGAATCAGCACCGGAGGTGATTGCCCGATGCTTCGAGCTCCACGGCACGCGGGCTTTTGCACTACTGGATGGCGATTTCAGCTTGGTTCTTTGTGATCCGAAATCGAAAAGCGTGTATTTGGTGGTGGACAAGCTGGGATGCAGCGATATTTATCTTCGCCGGGAGGGGAGCTCAGTCCTGTTTGCGTCTCAGCCCTCCGACCTGATCGACGACGATGGACAATTCGATCCCCTGCCAATCGCTTTTCTGCTCGCTCACGAGGGATTCATTCCAGCGCCCTTTTCCCTCTCGGCAGACGTCCAGGCCATTGGACGATCACGATTTGCAAGGATATCGAAATCCGAAGGGGAAATCAGGTGCAACATCCAGAGGTATTGGTCCCCGGATGCGCACTGGAACATGCCGTCCACGGCTGCCGCCCGCGACAAGCTCTTTGCCCTCTTGAAGGACGCGGTTGGCGTTCGCATGGGGAAAAAATCCTCCATTCTCGTGTCGGGTGGGGCCGATTCGTCGCTGATTATGAACCTGGCCGCCTCGCGAGGAGACGGCAGTCTCCTGGCGCTGACCGGATCTGTAAAGGGTTGGGATCAAGGTGAACAGGAAATCGCTCATGCCAAAAGCATCGCTGAGGATTTCGGTGTTCCCCACGAAAGTGTGGTTCTTGACCCGCAGGATGACACACTCCCGGAGGAATCCTTTCGCTGTAGCACCTCTTGGATGAATGGCATCCGCTTATCGCTTCCTTTGTGGCGTCGCTTCACACTCTGTTTGGGAGAACATCTAGGCGAGGGCTACAACGTCTTTGCGGGGCAGATGGCCGATACGCTGGCTGACAACAACTACACCTTACCCTCGGCCGGCTACACATTCAGACGCACCTTTTTTTCTTCTTGGTTCTTGCGGACGATGCCGTTATGGAAGGCGCTCTCTCCGCGAACAGACGGAACTCTCGGCAAGGCACTCATCGCTGGCGTAAATTCCCTGGGGGGGGCTAGGATGGCAGGAATGGTCCGAAGCATTCTGGGCGGAATGTCAGCACGAGAGGTCTTCTACGCGGGCCGGCTCTTCGGCCACGGGGAAATGCCCGGCGTTTCCAGAGCCTATTTCCCGATGCTGTCGTCTCAAGGGTTTGATCGCGTGGTTGACTGGTACCGCTCGAACTTCATTAGACCCCTCGTTCAGAACCTGGATGCACGCAACTTCTATCGCCAGATGATCCAGATGAGCCTGGACATGAACATGCTGCATCTCGATTCGCGCCTCTTGTTCCATGTCTACCGCCAGGAGGGAGGGCGGGCGCAACTGCCCTTCATGGATGCTCGAGTTGTGACTTTTTTCAGTAGCCTGCCGTATTCCGCCCGAGCCTTCTACCGCGAACCCAAGCACATGGTGCGCTGCCAACTGCGGAGAGAGGGAATGCGGTATCGGCTCAAACCTTTCGGGAAAAACAATTCTCACCCGCGGAAATCCCAGGAGCAATTATTGCTCGAAGGAACCCTGGGGACTTACTACCGCGAACTGCTTGGGCAACCTACACTCCCGAATCGCGCGCCGGAGCTTTTCGAGTTTGTGGACGAGCAGTATATGGAGAAACAGGTCGCCGCCTTCCGCAAGTCCGAAAAAGAAATCGACTACAGGTTTATTGCAAAGATCGGGACGCTCGAAGTGTGGGGTCGAGCGCTCTCTTCCCGCTCCAAGAGAGAACCGGCGCTAGCCACTGCCAATCAAGGCTAACTGCATGTCGGTAACAAACGATTTGGGTGTCAGCAGCGCCGGCTCCGCGTCTCTGCCGCTAAAAGAGAAAATCAAAGCCCGTGTGCCCAGGGCTCTGCTGATTTTCTATAGGCTGTTTCGAACGGGTGACATCGTCAGTGTGTGTTCGTTTCTGTGGGCAAAGGCTCCGTGTGCGAAATTTCTCGAGCGTTGGAGAATTGTGAAACAGCTTTACCGGATCACCTACAACGTGCCCTGTGGCCATGTGCAGTCCGAGATGATTGCTCCAATTAAAGCCATGCTAGCGCTGCCCGCCGAAAGGCAGGGCGTGGTGGTGGAAGCAGGTTGTTTTAAGGGTGGCGGAACCGCGAAACTCAGTGTCGCCGTTCGGTGCGCGGGGCGCGAGTTGGTCGTGTTCGATTCCTTCGAAGGTATCCCGGATAACGCGGAGCCCCACGAGAAGAACATCTGGGGTGGCCGGGTCCGATTTTTAAAGGGCGATTATTGTGGAGCCCTCGAGGAAGTCACGAGCAACGTACGGAGATATGGGGACCCTTCGGTGTGCCGTTTTGTGAAGGGACTTTTTCACGACACAATGCCCCATTTCAGCCAGCCCGTAATCATCGCGTATCTGGACGTCGACCTGGCCTCTTCCACGCGCACTTGCCTCAAGCATCTTTGGCCGCTTCTAGTGCCGGGCGGAATTCTGTTTTCGCAAGATGGGCACTTACCATTGGTACTGAAAGTCTTTGATGACGATGACTTTTGGAAACGAGAACTCAAGACCTCGAAGCCCCGGATATACGGCTTCGGTACCTCTCAACTGATCTGGTGTCGCAAGGAGTTTGATCAGTCCTCGCTGTCTGCTCGCTAAGCAATCACTCTCGTTATACGCGGCGTTAACAAAGCAGGGCTTACCAGATGAGTGTCTCCCAATTGGGTTGGGTGCGGATGTTGAAACAAGGCAGCACCATTCGCCGGTTGAGCAATACCACCCTGGCTGAGGTGGTCGGCGAATCGCTGAACAGGCGGTTGCCGCTCAACTATCGGATCATGCGTCTTGTGTCGAGGAGCAACCACCTCAGGGATGCTGCCATTCGCCACCACTCCCGCGCAACGCGTCCAGCGATAACCACAACCGCTGAGACGCTTTTTGGCGGTTTAGACGTCAACGAAACCCTCAGAAGCCTTGACGAAAAGGGCTTCGCCGTCGGGATCGTTCTGCCGCCAGATAACGTTGCCAAGATACTGGCCTTTTGCGCGGAGGCGGCGTTTGTCGACGACTACAGCAAGGACCCCCTGTCCGTTGACCCTGTGGACGAAAGAATCCCTTGGCCGGGCCGGCTTACGTATCGATGCCCCAATCCGCACAAACAGTGCGAGGTCGTTGATAACCTGACGCGCGATCCGGTTCTCGTCGCTGTCGCCCGCGCTTACTTGAAAACCGAGCCCCTGCTTCGCTCGAGTCGAATCTTCTGGTCTTATCCTGACTTGAGCCAGGGCTATAACCCGCTGTACGGTTTCCATTACGACATCGACGACTACAAGTTTCTAAAACAATTCTTTTACTTGAACGATGTGGACCTCGACCGGGGACCGCACGTGATTATCGAGGGGACACACAAGAGAAAGAATTGGTTCGAAAAGAACCATCGCAGGCTGACTGATGAGCAGGCCGAAAACCGCTATAGGGGCAGAATAAGGGTGATCGCCGGCAGCAGCGGTCACGGCTTCTTCGAGGATACTTTCTGTTATCACAAGGGAGCCAAGCCCCGGAAGCGGCGCCTTGTTCTCGAATTCCAGTATGCCATCTCGAGCGCTGCAATCGCCTAGGAAGGGGATTCTGCGGTTAGGAGCTGGTGGGAACCGGTTAGCATTTCTGGACTGGCCCCGTTGGACACCGAAAGAGCGATTGATTATGGGAACAGGGATCAACGTTGGCGCAACAGGTCCCGGAACCTTCTCGAGCGATTCGCCTTGATCTGCAACCTGCGTGACGCCCCGCCTTCACGCAGGCCGTTCAGTGAGCCACTCAAGCTGCTGATTCATCGGGGGAAACAGTGAAAGTTACTCTGCAAGCGGAGCGTGAATTAGCCTTTGACAGCCCCGATCATCTCATGCCTTGGGGGACGCGACGCGACAGCTTTGTTAATGAGAGGTTCAACAAGCGGCTGTGGCGACTGTATCCGGCAACTCAGGTCGTCAAAGTCCTTGACCTCGGATGCGCGGGAGGACAGTTTGTAAGAACTTGTATCAATGATGGCCACTTTGCCGTGGGACTTGAGGGAAGTGACTGGTCCAAAAGGCACAAACGGTCTGCGTGGGCATTGATTGAACAGGCTTTATTTACATGTGATCTTACGAGGCCGTTCGAGCTTTTTCTAGACGTGCAGCCCTTGAAGTTTGATGTGGTGACTGCCTGGGAGTTTATTGAGCACATCAATGAAAATAATCTTCAAATTGTGGCACGCAATGTTCAAGCGCACTTATCACCAGGTGGACTCTGGATTCTGAGCATCACTAACCAAGAAGACGTGGTGGGCGGAGTGAGACTCCATCAAACCGTTCGACCTAAACTATGGTGGCGCCAGAAGCTTGAATCGTTCGGTTTCCAGTCAGTAGACTCATTTGTTGGCTACTTCGCAGGTCAATTTGTGAGGGGTGCGAGAAAAGATAACGCCGTAAGCTTCCACCTGATCTTCACCAATAATCGGGCGAAGGTTCCTGAAATCCCGGCAATCCCACTGGTTCACAGGATGTTTGATACCTGGATAGGTTCGAAACCACAAAGGATCCTCAACAGATTGATAGTCGGTTAGGAGATCGCAATCATCTTACGGATCGAATAGACGTAACTCGTATGATTGGCGCGCTTACAAAGGCAGGGTGCTGAAACGAATGACTTCCAAGGAATTGAGCATGACTACGGAAATCGTCGTTGACGCAACAGGTCCTGAAACTGTCCCTAGCAAGCGTTCAATTGACGGAACTAGGAGATTTATTCGGGACGTATTTTTCGCTAATCTCCCGCTTCCGTTCCAGAAGATCCGCACCTATCTGGGGCTCGTTTTCTTTGCGCGGGCGTTCGGCCCGAGCGGGTTTGGAATCTGGTCTCTGTTTCAAACCACGCTCGCTATCAGTGTAATGCTGACAAGTATGACCCAGGGCAACGCGATGATGCGATTCTTGAGCGGTGACCGTACCCGGGAGGAAACGAACCGCGTTTTCTCATCGGTGCTTGCGGCCGTTTCAGTTTCATCACTCGTCCTGGCGCTGGGTCTTGCCATTTTTTCGACACGCCTTTCGGTGCTTCTATTTCGGGACCCTCGAGGACGAACGGTATTTCTTTTGATCGCTTTGATCGTGCCACTCGAAACTTATTTCGAGGAAATGCGAGGGTTCTTGCGAGCCCGCAGGCTCAATCGTTCCTGGGCCTTTTTCACGCTAGGTCGGCAGGTGCCGGAAACCCTGCTTCTGATTGCCGTCGTCTGGTGGTGGGTGAGGGATCCGGTCGCCGCTGTCGGCGTCAACCTTGTAACTGCAGGGCTGAGTGTCTTGCTCGGATTTTTCTACCTGGCTCGATACCAGCACACTCGTCTGGCTCGACCGAGCGCAGCGGTGATTTCAAGATACGTTCCCTATGGGTTGGCCCTCGTTCCCGGTGCACTAGCTGCGTCCCTGTCATTTGCAGCAGACCGCTATTTGGTAGGCTATTACCTTGACCTCCAGCAGGTTGGAATTTACAGTGTTTGCTTCACTGTCTCGATGTTGGGTTTTTTCTTCGTGGGCCCACTCAATGACGTGCTCTTTCCGGAGATGGTTGCGCTCTATGATGCGGGAGACTGGAACCAGTTTTACGACCGGTTTTCGGGAGTGCAGAAGTTCGTGACTGGGCTAGCGGTGGGGGCGAGTGCGCTGGTGATATCTTTTCCGCAGCAGATCCTGCGCTTGCTCACCACACGGGACTTTTCCTCAGGTGGCCCCACGCTGGCCATTCTGGGTTTGCAAGGCATGTTCATGAGCATCGTCATGCTGTACATTGTGATGCTCCTCGTGCGGCTACGCGTGTGGTGGACCACCGTGGTGTGGGGTGGAATGGGAGCTATAGTCCTCCTGATCGACGCGGTCCTGCTGCCTCGCGTGGGAATTGTGGGAGCCGCTTTCAGCCAGTTAATTTCTTCCGTTGCCGGAGCGTCGCTGGTCGTGGGATTGAATTGGGAACTCTTCCGCCGCACCTTCCGACTGGTGTGGATCCCCCAAGCGGGAGCGGCTCTCCTCGGAGTGTCGCTTTTGGCCCATTTCTGGCAGAACCGTGCTCTTTCGGCGGGTCAATCGCTGGGGCAGCTCGCTTTGGGAGGCATAATATTTGTGTTTGGCTTGATCGTCACCAGATACCTACACGTCAGCGAATTGGTTGCCCTGCAAAAGGCATTCTCAGGCAAATCATCACTTCGCAGGGCCGTACCGCTCGAGGCCAACAGTGCTTGATCGGATCCGCCCGTTACACACGCACCCCGTGATCCTGCTAGCGGTTTGTCGATTTGTCACCGCAGGCGCTTGGCTTACTTCCGGAATAAATTGCGTGAATGCCCTGCAACTTCCGGCACAGACATTCAACGTGACGGTATACGGAGCGAAGGGGGATTCTCGCGTCTCGACCCAAGGCTCGATGAGCGGTGGTTCTCCCACTCTGACCTGCCCAGACTGCGCTTTCACACAGAGCGACGTCGGCAAGAAGGTGTACGTCTACGGAGCCAACAACGCTCCTAATGCACTTTCGCTAGGGACAAGCATTCAAGGTAGGGTAAGCCCGTCCACCGCCGCGCTGGCAGCTCCAGCAACGCAGTCCACTTCCGGGGCTCTTGTACAAATTGTGGGAACTGATGACACCAGAGCCCTCCTCGCAGCCCGCGATGCCGCATGCGCCGCCGCGACATCATCAAATCCGGCCATACTCTTTTTTCCGAGCAGCGGGGTGTATACCTTGAATAAGCCCCTTGAACCCTGCTCTAACCTTCAAATCACCGGATCAGGTACGATCCTGCAAACCACGATTCTCGGAGGAGCTGCATCCGGCCAGGGCGCTTCGGTAATCGCATTTCCCAAATCGCCAACAGGCCGCTGGTGCAGTGGGGGAACGATGCGGCCTGGATCTGACGTGCTGGACTACGGAATCCAGGGAGACAGGCCCTGCAATTTCACCCCTGGCGATGTTGGCTCCAGGGTTGTGGTGCAGTACGCCGGTCCGAACTACCTTCCCTTATATGCGACGATCACGAGCGATGTCAGCAATAGCGAGGTGATTCTCGACCAGCCCGCGCAGACGGCCGTACCCGCACGCGTCGCCAATCTGAGATTCGGGAATGTGGGTACGTTTATGCAAGTCGGCACTACATCGATTTCGAACGTGGAGATCCACGATCTCACCTTAATGAATGTGTCAACAGCCTACCCGCTGCCTGGCCGCACGCTGGGTGTGGGAATTATTGCGTTCGGCGCGGACCCTTCGTCTTTAAAGCAGAACATCCGGGTGCACCATCTCACCGTTATGACAGCGTCGAATAATTGTCTAGGCGGCGTGAATGGGTTCCTTGACCAGTACTCATTCCAATACAACACCCTCATTGGATGCGCGGACGCGTCGATCTATGCATCTGGTTGGAACTCCGGTGGAAATGTTTCAAACAACATCATCGAAAACGTACACTTCCCCGGGTTGGCGTCTAAAGTCATGGGCCAGGTGCTGGTCACTGGCATCCTGGTCAAGAATGCTTCGGACGTAACGTTCGCGAATAACAGAATCGACGTTAACGTCGGTCATGCGGGGATTGCTTTTGGAGATCACCCACAGTTTCAGGACCAGGTTCTAAACAATACCATCACGGTTGCTGCAGAGGGCCATAATGTGGTGGGAATAATCGGTAACATTGGCGATCATATTCTTCTGCGAGGAAATCAGATCGAATGCCGGAGCCCTCAACAAAGTCTAGGAATATGGTTTTACTCAAATGCCGTAACCAATATCGAGGCCACGGGAAATGTCATTCGGAACTGTAAGTCAGCCATCAGTTTCAGTTTCGTTGCGATGGATACTGCTGCGGGACCAGCCAACGTGAAGGTGCAGGACAACCAGATCACAGCGTGCGATGACGGGATAATTTTGGACAGCGTTGGAGGCGTCAATGTGGTGAAGAACAACAAGCTGAGAGCCTGCTCTGGCTCGCCTTGGGCTGTACGGCGGAGTCAAAGTGGCAGCGCCACCTATTTCTACGATGATAATGACTCGGATAACGGCGCCGCCGCGGCGAAGTTCGACAATTCAGTTCATCGGCTTCCCAAGGGCGCCTCGCCGCCGCAGTGACCAGTTCGCCGAATCAGCGCTTGTAAGGCGCTTGAGCATTCCGGAATTTGATGAATTCCTCGCATTCTTAAGTGAGCCGCGCTTTTACAAGGTCTTGTATATGAAAATCCTGATGATCTGCAAAGGTGAATACTATGAGTTCATGCCTGTTATTGCTGGTGCGATCAAGCGCCAGCACGGGCACAGCTTGAGCGCAATGACGTTTGCAACGCCCACCGCCGATCTCAATAAGATGCGAGTGTTCGATGAGATTCACAATCTGGCCGGGTACCTCAAACAGCAGGTCCCTGGCTACGATATCGATGAGTGCATACAGTATCTGCGAGAGCTCGAGCTTTCGGACGAACTTGCGAACCTGAACGTCATGATCTATGCGGATCGGATCATTCGGCAGTATCCGTTCGAAAGCGTGTTGAAGATCCTTGCCGGTGTATGCCGCTTCTGGGACAAGCTGTTCCGGGAAGTGCGTCCCGACGCCGTACTCGGTGAGGTTGCCTGCGCTTCAGAATGGATTGCCTGGTCGTTCGCGCGGCGCTCGAACATACAATATCTAATTCCGTACCCGGGGCCGCTACCGAAACGCTTCAATTTTGTTCGATCGCCGGCGGGCGGCTGGGATTCGGCTGAGACTCTTTACCGG
>Ga0137409_10002661_pt1 | contig 19054 bp, 16 predicted proteins | sample CZODoug1_16funga_FD_122059 | JGI IMG/M metagenome (GOLD analysis project Ga0137409, IMG submission 122059) | Vadose zone soil fungal communities from Angelo Coast Range Reserve, California, USA - CZODoug1_16fungal (Hybrid Assembly) | ecosystem: Environmental > Terrestrial > Soil > Vadose zone... | reverse complement strand
AGAGTTTGAACTGGCCTTTGTCGTTCCAGGCCGTGCCGCGCGCCAGATAGACAATTTCGACGGCGAACTCCGGCGCTTCTTCGCCGGAGCGAGCTTTGTCGAGCGGAAGCAAGAGACTGTCGTCGGGAGCTTGACCGGGCCGAACTGCGCGACCGGCCAGAGAAGCAGTCCACAGGGTGCCGCCGGCAGGCAAAGTGACTTTCAAGAAGTTGCGCTGATTGTTTCGAATGACGTAGCGGGCTTGAACGAGGACTTTTCCTTCGCCGGTGATGAGCACCTGATAGCGGGCTTCCTCGACGTTAGCCATCAAGACCGCTTGAGGCGTGTATCGGGCAACCTCCACGCGGAGCGATCTGGCCAATTTCGTGGAGCCGGGGCGAAACCGGAAAGCGTTGAGCGACTGCGACTGGCGGCTGGCGACCATCTCGCCAAGGTCGGTGGCATCGGCGCTTTCCAAGCCTTCGGATTTGGCGTCTTTGATCTCACCAGCCCCTAGGACTTCGACGGCGACGCCGCCTGTTTCGCGTTCGGCGTTGAGGAGGCGAAGAAGCGGAATTTCAATTTGCCCTTCGCGAGAAGTGCGAGTCTCGCCGGTGATGACGAAGCGCGCATTCTGCTCGACGGGTTCGAGAAAGGTCACAGAGAGTTCGCCGTCCTTTACGACCCAATCGGCGACCATCGCACCGAGAACTTGATTAATGGTGACCCGGTCCGGGATCTGAATTTTTATTTCGTGCGCCGCACCCTGGGTGACTTCCAGATTCACTTCGGCGTTGATGGAAGTGGAATCTTCGCCGAGACCCAGAAGTTGCGTCAGCGAACCGCGCAGGCGCAACGGCTGAGTGGCGCGATGGTCCTCGGTTTTTCGCCGCCAAGTGAAAGTCAGCACTTCATTTCCGCGACCGTACGCGATCCATTTACTTTCGGCGGCGGTTTCGGATTTTTCGGAAAGAAGACCGCCCGCGAGGCGGATGTCCACGCCCTGGCGAGGAATCTGCACGGAAGCGCGAGTGACACCTGAGGCGGCAGACGGAAGCGAGATGCTTTCTTCGCCAGCCGACGTGGCAACAGGAAGAGCAATTTCGAGAACGAGAACGGCGCGACCGGGATGAGAAAGAAGCGCGGAAAGCTGGCCGCCGGCCTTGCCGCCAACGATAGGCACTAGCGAGACGAGCTTGCCGTCCAGTCTGGCCTCGCGGACGAGCAGACCGGCGGGGATGGGCACGCGCACCCAGCCGTCTTTCAGAACATCCACAGTCAGGCTGGCGCGACCGGCGGCGAGATCGCCGTTGATGCGCAGATCGTAGTCCACACGCGTTAGTGTCGCTTCGACGGGAGGCGGCTCCGGTTCACGTTCGGTGGGGTATGCCCGGGCGTGGAGCGTTCGGTACTCTTCGACGGGCAAAACGACCCACCCGGGAGAATGCACGGGAGTTTGTGCGGAACAATTCGCCGCGCAAAGGATCAGGACGGAGAGAAAGAAACCAATAAACAGCGGCAATTCTGGACTTTTTCCTGGCATTAGTGTCGATTTAATTCGTGCGGGCATACAAGTAGCCTCCTCATCTCGAAGCCGACGAGCGCGTACATCCGTTGAGCAACCCGGGAGTGGAATGACGTGTTGATGGAATGGGATGTCAGTTTGCGAGGATAGGGTTGTTCCATAAAATAGTTTTTTCGCAGGACCGATGCGCCGGGTCTTGCAACTACCGGTACCTCATGTCCTTAGAACGGCGGCGCGGGATTTTCTTGCAGGGGTATTCGAGGATCTAACGTGTAAGGCGGATTTGGCGCTCTGTTCAGGATTTCCGCGTGAAGCTATTTCGCAGAATGGCGGTTGGAATCTTGGACAGGGAGAGAATTTCTTCGGCAGCGCCGCGAAGTATGGCTTCGCGAGGCATTCCGAAAACCACGCAGCTAGCTTCATCTTGTGCAATCGTGAACGCATCCGCCTGTTTCATCTCGAGCAGACCGTCCGCGCCGTCGTCACCCATCCCGGTCATCAAAATGCCTACCGCACTGGACCCGGCGGCTTGCGCCACGGAGCGGAACAGCACGTTGACGCTGGGACGGTGGCGGGACACCAGGGGACCATCACACACCTCGAGAAAATAACCAGGACCGATGCGACGGACAAGCAGATGGCGGTCTCCGGGGGCAATGTAGGCTCGGCCAGGCACAACCTTGTCGCCGTCAGCGGCCTCTTTTACTTCGATGCGGCAAACGCCATTCAGCCGCTTGGCGTAAGCTGCAGTGAAGCCCTCGGGCATATGTTGTACTGCGACAATTCCCGGGCAATCCTCTGGCATCTGTTCGAGTATGTGGAGCAAGGCTTCCGTGCCTCCGGTGGACGCTCCGATGGCCACAATCTTTTCTCTTCGCTGCGGGCCTGCAGGGAGGGCCACATGGGGAATTACCACGTCGGCGGAGTTGTATTTCGAGGAATTGCCACGGAGCATGCGAAACTTGTTCAGCTTGGCTTTCGCGGCCGCCCGCACGGTATCTTCCAACAGTACAGCGGACTCTTCGAGGAAACCGCGAATACCGACTTTCGGTTTGGTAATGAGATCCACCGCACCAATCTCCAGCGCACGGATGGCTTCTTCGGTCCGTGGGCCGGTCAAACCGGAACACACCACGACGGGAATTGGATTCTGAGACATGAGCTTTTCGAGAAAAGTCATGCCGTCCATTCGCGGCATTTCCAGGTCCAGAAGAATCACATCCGGCGGGAACTTTTTCATCTTGTCCATGGCGATGATGGGATCGGCGGCCACAGTGACGCGGAATCCGCGCTTTTCCGAAAGCACGGCCATCAGGACCTGGCGTACGATCGCTGAATCATCCACCACGAGGACATTCAATAGCCCAGCGTTCCCCGGCGCTGGCGCGGAGAAGGTATCGGCTAGATCAGGGTGCTTTTGAGAGCTCAAGTCTCTTCCTATTCTTGAACGTCCTGGTGGCATGTATGTTTCGGCTTCAAGCAATTCCTTCAGTCGCGACTGGCATTTTCGCGGCGCTGGAGAATGCAGAGAGCGCTGCTCCGGGCCGTAGGAACCCTTGGCGCCGGGAAGACTTTCGGCGTGACGGAATGTAATTTGTCCGCCACACCATGCAGGCTCTCCGCATGCCCGAGAAACAGATATCCATCGGGAGTCAAGAATTTTCCGAGGCGGTCAACCACTTTTATCTTAGTTTCCCATTCAAAATAGATAAGGACGTTGCGGCAGAAAATCAGGTCGAAGGGGCCATTAACCGGATAGGGTACTTGAGTAAGATTCATCCGTTGAAAGCGGACGATGTGCCGGAGTTCGTCGGCCGCCTTGATTTTGCCTTTTTCCGGGCCGAAGCCCCGCAGAAGAAACCTTCGCTGATAGTCAACCGGCACATCAGAGAGTCTCTCGGCAGGCCAAATGCCAGCCGAAGCGCGGGCTAGAACCTTGGTCGAGAGGTCGGTGCCTAGAACCTCGATGTTCCACCCCGAGGAAGGCGGAAATTCGGACAAAAGGGTCATCGCCAGCGAATAAGGTTCCTCGCCAGTGGAGCATGCCGCGCTCCAGACCCGCAGCGTCCGGCTGCGCTTATTCGCCTCAGCCAGTGCCATCCATTCAGGAAAAACGCGGCCGCGCAGACACTCAAACGCGGCCGGCTCGCGGAAGAAGTGAGTTTCGTTGGTGCAAATGCAATCGAGCATGAGCACCAATTCTTGGGGATCGGCTTTCACTCGCCGGTAGTAAGCGGAAAAGGAGCTCAATTCCAGGGTGCGCAATCTCTTCCACAAGCGACCGACCAGCATAGCGCGATTTTTTGCGCCAAGATGGATTCCGGATTCGCGGAGGACGAGGGCTTGGAAAAGAGAGAACTCCTCCGCCGCGAGATCCGGGATCGGTTTTGGCAGCAATAATGGGGAATGCACCGGGATTTCTCCGGAGGTCATTAGGTCGCGTCCGGGTGGTCCTCGGCGCTTCCGCTCGCGTCACTTTGTGCATCAACCGTGGCTGCCTGAAGAGCGGAAACGGTCAGCAGCTCGGCAGTGCTCAGAACGGTATCAATGTTCAAAATGAGGGCAAACTTTTTGCCGAGTTTACCCATGCCGAAGAGATATTCCAGGCGCACCCTCGTGCCGAATGCGGGCGGCTCTTCGATGTCTTTGGGAGCGAGATCGATGACCTGATTGACGGCATCCGCGATCACTCCCATCACGGTTCGCTCGGAGTCCTGTTGGACTTCCACGATGACGATACAAGTTGTCTTGGCTACGGGGCGTTCCTCAAGCCCGAAACGGACCGCGAGATCGACTACCGGAACAACGTTGCCACGGAGATTGATGACGCCCCGAATCCACTGTGGCACTTTGGGCACCTTGGTGACCGTGGTGTATTCGATGATCTCTTTCACCCGTTGAATGTTAACCGCGTATTCCTCATCCGCGAGGAAAAAGGTCAGGTATTGCTGCTGAACTGTTTCTTCCTTCTCTTTGATTTCCATAAGTCTCCTCGACGACTCAGATTCGGGCAAAGGACTCGGCGTAGTCGCCGTTTGGCTTTCCCGCGTGCTTGGAGGAGCCGTGGTTGTCGTCGTCTTTGGTGTCCTGGAAATGAAGCTTCTCGGTCTTTTGTTTTTTGCCTGTGCGGTGGTTTCCATGAGCACTGACACGGAAGAAGCTGATCATATCTTGCAGTGCTTCGGCCTGCGACGCGAGCTCTTCCGCGGTGCTGGAAAGTTCTTCTGCGCCAGCGGCGTTGCGTTGGGTGACCACGCCGACCTGGCTAATCGCTCCGTTAATCTGGCTGACGCCAGAGGCCTGTTCTCTAGAGGTTGCGGCCACTTCTTGGACCAAGTCCGCGGTCTTCTGAATCGCCGGGACCAGTTCGGCCAATAATTCGCCGGAGCGCTCCGCGATCTGCACGTTGGCCGTTGCCAACCCGCCGATCTCTTGAGCCGCCGTGCGGCAGCGTTCGGCCAGATTGCGCACTTCACCGGCGACGACTGCAAAGCCGCGGCCGTGTTCACCGGCACGCGCCGCTTCGATGGCGGCGTTCAACGCCAGCATGTTGGTCTGATAGGCAATCTCTTCGATGACGGCGATTTTTTCTGCGATCAATTTCATCGCGGAGACCGATTCCTGGACAGCCTGGCCGCTTTGTCCGGCGTCTTGCGCACCTTTGCGCGCCGTCTGCTCCATCTTGCGGCTGTTTTCGGCGTTCTGAGTGATGGAAGCGCTCATCTCTTCCATGCTGCTGGTTACCTGCTCGACCGCGGCTGCCTGTTCGCTGGTGCCCTGAGACACGATGCTGGCGGAGGAAGCCACTTGCGTGGCTGCGGTACTCACCGAACCGGCGCCCATGCGCACCTCGCCGATCATTTCGTTAAGCTTGCCGGTCATTCTGGCCATGGCCCCAAGCAGACGGCCGATCTCGTCGCCGCGATCCGTGTTGATCGTTTTGGTCAGATTGCCGGCACTGACGTTTTCGACGACCTCGACCAAGTCTTGGATGGGTTTGGTAATGCCCTTCGAGATGACCAGAGTGATGAGTATGCTGACAAAGATAGCAATCACAGAGAAAACGACGAGGGTTGTGACGGTTGTCTTAGCGATCTCCTCCACCATCGGCACCAATACTTCGGCGTGACGGTTGGTAAGGTCGGTGGCCGCATCTTCCAGGCGATGAATGGAGTCCTTATATTGGGCAATCGTCTGGTTGGACTCCTGGGGCGTGTGTAGCTTGCCCTGTTCGATCAGGCCAAGGACTTTTATATAGCCGCCCTCATAGATGATGAGGTCAGCGCGCATGGATTGCACTGCCTGTTTGTCCTCAGGCAAGAGCTGAAACTTGTCGAGCTCTGCGAGCGCGTCGTGAAGCTTCTGCTGCTGCGCTCTCCATTTGGAAACGTAATCCATCCTGATTTGCGGATCGTCCATATTGAGCTCGGTATCCTTCTCAAATCGCCGCAATTCCAGTGTGGTGGCCTTGACACGCGCGGCGAGCGTTACAATCTTGGCGTCCCCGTTGAGGACCCTGAGGGTTTCACGGGTGATCGCTTCGAGTCCCAGATAACCGCTCAAGCCCATCGAGATGAGGAGTACAACGATCAGGCCGAAGCCGATCGCTAACCGCTTGCCAACAGACATATTCTTCAACATGAACTTCTCCTTAAACCAAGAATGACGGAGTGCAGCCTAGGCTGCCTCCAATTTACGAAAATGGCCCTACTGCGAAACCAGTTCGGCGCTCCGGCGGATGGCTTCTCTGCAAAGGGCCGGAACATCGAGAATCAACGCCACACGCCCGTTGCCAAGAATCGTCGACCCGGAAACACCGTTAATCCCTTGAAACAAACGCCCGAGCGGCTTGATCACGGCCTGCTGCTCGCCCAGCAATTCATCGGCGGCCAGCCCCGCCCGTCCCCCCTGATATTCGACGACAATAATTTTTTCCCGTTCCGGCGCTTTTCCACCGCCTCCGAGCAGATCGCGGAGCTGTACGTAAGGCAAAGCTTCGCCGCGCAAATTGATGACGCCTCCTTCCTCGGAGCGATGTTTTTCGCGGGGCAGCTCGAGACATTCCTGCACGGAGCTGAGAGGAATCACATAAGTTTCCGTATCAACTTTCACGGCGAAGCCATCAATGATGGCCAGCGTGAGCGGAAGGCGGATCGTAAAGGTGGTCCCCTGGCCCTTTTGGCTTGCCACGTGAATGGCGCCGCTCAGGGTATTTACGTTGCGGCGCACAACGTCAAGGCCCACGCCACGGCCGGAAAGTTCGGAAACCTTATCGGCCGTCGAGAACCCTGGCTGAAAGATTAGGTTATGAATTTCCGTTTCGCTTAGACGAGCGCCCCCGGGAATAATTCTCTGGCTTCGCGCGTGCTGGAGGATGCGATCGTGATCGAGGCCCGCGCCGTCGTCGGAGATTTCTATGACGATGCTGCCGGAATCGTGAAAGGCTTTCAGGACAATCTTTCCACTAGGGTCTTTCCCTGCGGCGCGCCGGACATCTGGTGTTTCCAACCCGTGGTCGACCGAATTCCGAATCATATGCATCAGGGGGTCGTGAATGTGTTCGAGAATGGTGGTATCAACTTCAACGTCTTCCCCCACGATCAGCATGCGCGCAAGCTTGCCGCTCTTCCGGGCGGTGTCGCGGACACTTCGAGCAAAACGATGAAACGTCGGGCCGACTGGGACCATGCGAATCTTCATCACCAGCTCTTGCAAGTCGAGGAACAATGCTTCCAGCCCGTGCTGTGTTTCAAGGACTTCGCTGCGACCGGCCGTGGCAGCGTACTTTTCTTCGATCATGCGTCTCAGACGACCCTGGCCAATCGCAAATTCCACGGTCAGATTCAGCATGCGATCCAGTTTGCCGACGTCCACGCGCAGATTTTGCACCGCGGCTTTGGCGGAGACTCCCGCACTGGGAGCAGGGGCCGCTAATAGTGACGCGGGAGTCTCCACCATCGCCGGTGCGTCAGATTTGCTGGATTCACTGGTCATTTCTGCGAGTCGGGTGCTCAATTGCTCGTGCTCCGGAAGAAGACTTTCTTCTCCGTCCACCGCCCGCTTGGCCATTTGCCGCAGTGCATCCACGGACTGGAGCACAACATTGATCACTTCGTGAGAAAGAACCACGACACGGCTGCGGCATAGATCCAACAGATCCTCGAGGCTATGCAGGAAGCGCGCGAGCGCGCTGAACTCCAACAGGGAGGCATTACCTTTGATTGTGTGCGCCGCTCGGAAGAGAGAAGAGAGCAACTCGGGGTCGTCAGGACGCGTCTCCAGCGCCAGGAGCAGCTGCTCCATTTGCGCGAGGCATTCCTCGGTCTCTTCCCGAAACGACTGCAACAGCATTTCTCGATTGATTTCCATGACCCCTCTACAAGACCCTGACTAAAGCGTCGCCCGTATCGGTGCGAAAAACGATTCGTTGTCCCCGGTCCGCGCCAACCTCGGTTGAAACTACTGGGATGCGCGCCTTCATGAGCATTTCCAGAGCGACCTCAACGTTGCGGCTTCCGAGATGCTGCTCTTTATTCGAAGCCGACTCACGCATGGAATCGAACAAGCAGCCGCCTCCGAAAAGCCGGGCGCGAAGCTGTCCGCGATTTGCGCCGGCTTCGAGAAGTTTTTGCAACAGAACCGAAACGGCGACGTCGCCGTAACGGGGAGACTGCAAGCCTTTGCCATCCCAGCTAGGCAGCATGTAATGAGTGGCGCCGCCAATGGCGTTCGCCGGGTCCCAAATGCATACGCCAACGCAAGAACCGAGAATCAGAACTATGGATTGTGCTTGCCCCGAAACGAGTACCTGACCCGCGTGCAGAAAATGAGAGTCTGAAGCCGCTTGCTCGTGACTCTCATCCCCGGCCGGGCCAGCGAGAACGGGCGAGCCGTGTTTCTGAGGCGTGGCAGACCTCATGGCGCTACCTGTTCTTGCTGCAATCTTTGGAACTGCAGGGCCACTGCTCCGTACACTTCCAAGAATTTCAGCAGTTCGAAGTCGGCCCATTCGAGGCAGCTCTTTTGCGGAAGGAGGCCAAGGATGGCGATGACTCCGACGATTTCGTGGCTCGACTTGAGCACGATGCAAGCCGTCAAATCTTTCTCGTATGACAGGAGTGGCGTATTCAACTGCCGTTTCGGAAATTGACTCGTTTGTCCAAGCGCCGCGCGGCCAAGAAAACCTGCGCCGGATCCAAATGCACGCAGGGTGTCGTCTTCAATGCCGGAAGACCACGCCAGCTTAAAAGTCCGCACCATGGGGAAATAGTGGAAAATCGCCACTTCTTCCGAGCCAATCAAATTGGCAATAATTTCCCCGATGGCTTCGCAGACGTCGTGCTGTTCAAGTGTCTGAAGAAGACGCACACTCGCCGCGTTCAGCCGCTCCAGCAAAAAATGGTTCCGCTCAAGTTGCTCGCGCAGCGAGAGCTGGTGCACTCGCCGCTGCAGCTTTTCTGTTCCAGGGGAAATCGCTGTTTTCCCGCTTGAAGTCTCTATCCGGTCACTCGCCTTTGCGGGCGGCCGGTTTCCGTTTCCCGTGCCTGTCATCTTTGTTCCTCGCTGCTCCTGAGTTAGTTCTCCATGGTGCTTGGTCGCTTGGAATTACTCGCCTGGAATTATTCGCCCAGATATGCTTTCAGCAGGTCGAGAAGTTCGACGTCATTCACGGGTTTCGTCAGATAGTCGCTGCATCCACTGGCGTAACCTTCCTGGACATATTTTTCTTCTCCGCGCGTCGTGAGTAGGATCACCGGGATCTTTTCTGTCTCTTTGTCCTTTTTAAGGGCCCGGCATGCTTCCAGTCCGGTCATTCGCGGCATTACGATGTCCATCAGAATCAAGTCCGGCTTCTCTTCTCGCGCTCTATCCACGGCTTCTTGCCCGTCGATCGCGCTCACTAGCACGTAATTTGTTTTTTGACTGAAGATCATCCTGTTCACCAGCCGCGCGGTGCAGGAATCATCCACAAGCAGAATTTTCTTGGTCGCCATTACTTTCTCTCCCTTTGGCCTCACCGAGTTGATCTCCCTCGCGGGGTCTCGTCTTCGGTCACACCGGCAGAGCCGTGTGTCTAAGGCTAAAATCGTTACGTTGAACCCTGTGCGTCGCGCCTGGCGCATCGCCAATCACACGGCGACAATGGTGTCGCCCGTGGCAGCTCTTGAAGCATCTGCGGTATCCTTTGCAGGAAACTCCAAGCGGTGAAGTTCTTTCAATCCCGCCCCGCATATTTTGGGAATAGCCGGCGAATCTCCTCCATAAGTCTTTCCGGCATTCCACTCTTTTCCACGAAGCCATCGGCGCCAGATCGCAAGCACTCCGCCTGCAAGCAAGGACCGTTCAATTCCGTGAAGATGAGAATGCGCAATTCTGGAAAGGACTTGCGCAACTCCTTCGTCGCTTCAAGGCCGGTCATTCGAGGCATGCTGAGGTCGGTCAACACCAGGTCCGGACGAAAGCGTTCGGCTTGGTGTATGACCTGCACACCGTCAGTGGCGGTCCCGACGATTTCAAACTGCCCCTCGAATTCGAGGTACCCGCAAACGGAAAGCAGCGCGGTTCGCGAATCATCGCCAACTACCACGCGAATCTTTCGTTTGCTGGGCGCCATCGCACACTCCGGGGAACACTGAGTTCCCTACTTCACTGCAAAGTGTGCACTGTTCAGGGGCGCTCCGATATTCGGCTGATTCCCTAGGGGGTTACCTGTAGAACTGGGTAGGTGGCCCTTAGACCAGGATGATGTGATTGCGAATTGAGTACCGCACAATTGAGCTTGACCATGATTTTAGAGCGCGTCGTAATCCGAGCGGAGCGGGTTCCGTTGGTACGCTTATGGAGCGGGCGATGGGAATCGAACCCACGTCCGAAGCTTGGGAAGCTTCTATACTGCCATTGTACGACGCCCGCTCTGGTGATTAAATTAGCAAACGGAAGTGGGGGTCCGCAAGGGGCGAGCGAGAGCGACGTGCCGTTCTCTGGGGCACAAGATAGAGATATGAGGCGGCCCACGGCGAGGACGGATTTGGGCCGGGAGGTACTTATGAGAAGCAGAAAGACAACGATTTTCGGGGTCGTGATTCTGGGCTTGGGACTGGGAATCGCGCTTGCGTCACGAGGAGCAGCACTGGGCGCGGACGTCGGCGAACTGCGAGTGACGATTCGCGAATGGGACGTGCCCACGAAAGGCGCGCATCCGCATGATCCTGCCGTCGGCGCGGACGGCACGCTGTGGTTCACGGAACAACTGCAGAACAAGCTGGGGCGCGTCGATCCCAAGACGGGAGCGTTCCAGGAGTATGCGCTGAAGATCGAGGACTCCGGCCCGCACGGCCTGGTCGCCGATTCGAGTGGAAACATCTGGTTCACGGGGAACGCGAAGGGTTACATCGGCAAGCTCGATCCGCGCACAGGCGCAGTGGCCGCATACAAAATGCCGGACGCCAAGGCCGATGACCCGCACACTGCAGTCTTCGATTCCCGCGGCATACTCTGGTTTACGGTGCAGGTCGGAAACATGGTCGGCAGGCTCGATCCTCAGACTGGAAAAATCGATTTGAAGAAAATGGAAATGGCGGATGCGCGGCCTTATGGGATTGTCATCAATAGCAAGGGCATTCCGTTTTTCTGCGAATTCGGTACCAACAAGCTGGCCAAGATCGACCCACAGTCGATGGCGATTGTCGAATACAAGCTGCCGGAAAGCGCCCGGCCGCGGCGCGTTGCAGTGGACGCGAGCGATAAGATTTATTTCACGGACTATCAAAGCGGAAATCTGGGCCGGCTCGATCCTGCGACCGGCGCCGTCAAAATGTGGCCATCTCCGGGCGGCGCGAACTCCGGTCCCTACGGAATCGCCATCACACCGGACGGCATGGTTTGGTACAGCGAATCTGGAGTGAAGCCGAATACGCTCATTCAGTTCAATCCGGGAACAGAACGATTCGCCCGCGCGGCGATCCCGTCGGGAGGAGGCACAGTGCGCCACATGGTGGCGACGGCCGACGGGCGGGTGTATATTGCCTGCAGCGGCGTGAACAAAGTCGGAGTGGTAGAACCAGCCCGCTGAGTGCCTCTTCCCTGTACCGCTTTTTATCCCGCGGAGGATGCGATGAACGCAACAGCCGCAAAACCAAAGGAACAGTTTTGTCAGGGAATTTCGCGGTTGGATGAACCCTGCGACCGTAGCGCCCAGCAGTATTGCGAGCGGTGCACCCAATGGTTCTGCCGCGCTCATTTTCCCGACCCCGACTGGCATCCGTGTGCGCCCGAGCAGGGCGAGAGTTGATTCGAAGCACTTTGCGCCGCAGAAAGCCCCGTTGGCGCTTGCACAGCACCCGACGCGCGAATTCTTGACGGAGGCGCGTGCCTTCGCTAGCGTCGAAGTATGCGGAGTGCCGCTCCACTCCGCCGGCGCGAATCGCGCAAAACTATCCAGGTGAGAGAATCCATTGGCCAACGCGTTCATTACACTGACAACCGATTACGGCACGAACGACCATCTGGTCGGCACGCTCAAAGGCGTCATCCTCAAAATCAATCCTGACGTGACGATCGTAGACATCACGCACAACGTCACCCCATTTGATCTGCTCGACGGCGCGTTGACGATTGGCTCCGCGTATTCCTACTTTCCGCCGAAAACGGTCCACGTGGTGGTTGTGGATCCCGGGGTGGGAACGGAGCGCCGGCCGCTGCTCGTCAGCGCACAAAACCAGTATTTTGTCGCGCCGGACAACGGCGTCCTGTCCGTCATTTATGAGCGGGAAAAAGAAAACATGATCGTGCGCCATGCGAACGTAGAGCACTATTACCTGCAGCCGGTGAGCAAGACTTTTCATGGCCGAGACATCTTCGCGTCGGTCGCTGCATGGCTTACGAAAGGCTGGCAGACTCCCAGCATGGGGGATGAGATCACTGACTTCAAACGATTCGCCCTTCCCCGCCCCAAAGAGACAGATGGAGTTGTGAAAGGCGCTGTCTTGCGCGCCGATACGTTCGGCAACCTGATTACGAATTTCCGCGCCGAAGATTTGCCGGAATCGGCGCTGAAGAACGGAACCATCAAGCTGCAAGTAGGAACGCATCCGGTGACGCGCTTGGTGGATACGTTTGCGAACGGCAACAACGGCGAAGCGATTGCCTACATGGGCTCGAGCGGATACCTCGAAATTGGAGTGAACAAGGCCAATGCCGCGCGGACTCTAGGCCTGGCCCGGGGCGCGGTGGTCATCCTGAACAAATAAGATTCGTTCCACTGAGATTCACAACTCCAGCTCTCTTTAACAGAAGCACCGTTCAGCGCGAGAATTCCTGCGCGGCCATCTGCGACCGCGTGCGCGGATCGAGCCAATCACGCCAGGCGTCCCCCAATAGATTGAAAGAGAGCACCGCGGTCATCACCGCCAAAGCAGGAAAGACCACCATGTGCGGCGCATCAAAGAGGTGGCCGCGCGCATCATTGAGCATCGCTCCCCAACTAGGGATGGGAGCGAGCACGCCAAGCCCGAGAAAACTCAACGTCGATTCCGCCAGAATGGCGCCGGCCATGCCGATGGTGGCTTGAATCAGGATGGGCTGCAGAATATTGGGAAGCAGATGCCGCGCCATGATGCGCAGGTGAGAAGCGCCGAGCGATCGCGCGGCGAGGATAAATTCCATTTCTTTGACTTTCAGAACTTGCGCACGCGCGAGCCGCGCGTAGCCCGCCCAGCCCGTGATGACCAGCGCCAAAATCACTTTGCCGATTCCGGGACCCAGGAAGGCCGCGAACGCGATGGCCAGTAGAATTCCCGGGAAGGAAAGAAAAGCGTTGACGAGAAGAAGGTTGATGAAGCGGTCCAACCAGCCACCGGCGTACCCCGCGAGCATACCCATCGTCAGGCCGATGGAGCCGCAACCGCAAACCACGCAGATGGAGACGAGGAGTGAGATCCGCGCGCCGAAGAGAGTGCGCGACAGGATGTCGCGGCCGAGTTCGTCGGTACCCATCCAGTGCGCACGCGAAGGAGATTCGAGCCGGGCCGGCAAATTCTGCGCCGCTGGGTCGGCTGGCGCAATCCACGGAGCGAGCAACGCTGACAGCATGAGAATCAAGGCAGCCGCAAATCCAATGCGGGCGAGGACGCTTTGGCGCAGAAAATCCCGCACCGGGTGCAACGAAATCATGAGAGCCTCACCCGGGGATCAATGACGGCATAGAAGACATCGGTCAGCAGGTTGACGGCGACGTAGGAGACCGCGATCACCAGAATGCATCCTTGCAGCAGTGGATAGTCGCGTGAAGAGATTGCCTGGACGGTTAATCTTCCGATGCCGGGCCAGGAAAAAATCGTTTCGGTAACGATCGTACCTGCCAGAAGCGTTCCAAACTGAAGCCCGAGAATGGTGATGATGGGGATCAGGGCGTTGCGGAAGGCATGCCGTAGCAGGACGACGTAGGTGGAAAGTCCCTTGGCCTTGGCAGTGCGGACGTAATCGCTCGAGAGCTCTTCGAGCATGGCGCCGCGAACCATGCGAGTGAGAATCGCGGCGAGTGCTGCACCGAGAGTCGCCGCAGGCAACACATAGTAGAGCAGCCCGCCGCGTCCCGAAACCGGTAGCAGGCCGAGTTCAATGGAGAAGAAAAGAATCAGCACCGGTCCCAAGGCAAAGTTTGGAAATGCCAGACCGAAGAGAGTGAGAACACCGACGGCGCGATCAGAGATTTGTCCCCGGCGATGGGCGGCGAGCATGCCCGCGGGGATCGCAATGGCCGCACAAACCATCAGCGCGAGAAACGCGAGTTGAAGAGTGGCGGGATAACGCTCGAAAATGATGCGGCGCACGGGCGCCTGAAATTTAAACGACTGACCCAGGTCACCGCGCAAGAGTTGTCCGAGATAGTGAGCGTATTGGGTGTGAAGCGGCAGATCCAGACCGAGCGAATGACGCAGTTGAGTGACTTGCCCCGGTGCCGCGCCTTCCCCGAGCATCTGCTCGACAGGATCACCCGGCACGATGTGGATCATCAGAAAGACGAGGGTGAGTACGAGCCAGAGCGCCGGGAGTGTCAGCAGGAATCGTTTGAGGAAGTAGCGAGCCATTTGTGGAGGGAATCTAAGATTTTACGCCCGCTGGTTTCGAATCTTTGGAGGGCGGGAGCGCATTCTGCGATTCCGAAACCTCATTCTCGGCGGCGGCGCTTCGAAGACGCTGAATTTTGACTCGAGCGACGCGCTTTCCATCCATCTCCACGACCGAAAAACGAAAATTCCCGTATTCGAAGCTCTCTCCGCCTTTGGGAATGAACCCCAACTGATCGAGGACGAATCCTCCGACGGTGGCGTAAGCGGGATCTTCTGGAACGGTGATGTTGTATTGGGCGTCCAGGTCTCGCACGTTGAGAGCCGCATCGAAAATTAATGCGCCGTCCGCAAGTGTGAGCGGGCGCTCAATCACGTCGAATTCGTCGTGAATCTCGCCTACCATTTGTTCGAGGATGTCTTCCATCGTGACCAGACCGAGAATACTGCCGAACTCGTCGACGACCATGGCCATGCCAACGCGGCGGGTGCGCAATTCCTGGAGCAATTCGCTCGCGGGTTTCGTTTCGGGGACGATGAGCACTTCGCGTAGAACGCGACGCAAATCGAACGGTGGAGGCGAGAGATTTTCCTCGAGGCGGCGCTCGCGATCGAGGAGAATCCACATCATGTCCTTGATGTGGACAAAACCGAGTACATGGTCTTCCGTGCCACGGTAGACCGGGATTCGGGAACGCTGCGTCGTCGCAAAGGCGCGCATCACTTCATCCAGGTTGGATTCCACGGACAAGGTGTGCATGTCCGGCCGGGGCACCATGATTTCCCGCACCTGGATTTGCGCGAGTTCGATGGCGCTGAGAATGAATTTTTCTTCGCCCGCGGCAAGCAGCCCCCGCTCGCGCGCCTGCTGAATTTGAATCTGCAGCTCCTCCGTGGAATGTGCAACGCCGTGGCCGTGCGGAGAAGAGACTCCCATGGCTTTCACGATCGCCCCCGCTGCTCCATCCAGCGTGCTGATCGCCCAACGGAACGTATTCAGGAACCAGCGAAACGGCACAGCCACCATGAGGGCAACACGCTCGGCCCGGGCCAGGCTCAAGGTCTTGGGGACCAGCTCTCCAATCACTACGTGCAGGGCGCTCAACAGGGCAAAAGCGCACATGAGAGCGAGGCCATGAGCGACGATCGCGGAGCGAGTTCCCGGAGTACCCATCCACATCGCTTGAAAGAGTTTCGCGAATGTGGCTTCGCCGACGGCCCCGATCGCCAGGCTGGTCATCGTCATCCCGAGCTGCACGCCGGAGACCACGCGGTGCAAATCGCCAAGGAGCAACTCGACCACCCGCGCGCGCGCGTTTCCCGTGGCCACCAGTTGGCGGATGCGCGAGAGCCGCACGGCAACGAGCGAGAATTCCGTCGCCGCGAAAAAAGCGTTCAGCGCAACCAACGCCAGCACGCCGAGTAGACGAATCGCGAACATGGACGATTGCACTCCCTGCGGCATTGTAGCAGTACCGCGGCGGGACATGTTCGCTCGTTGCCTGTGGAGTGAGGCGTCAGGTCACGCGACGGGAGACGCCGCAGGCGCGCATCCATGCTGAGCGCGGGTTGCGCGCCTCCGGAGCGTCCTCTACACTGGCCTATTGCCTATGCCTCGTGGGAGTGAGCTTGCGAACCTTTCTCCGGATGCTTCTCTGGGTTGTTGCCATTTTCCTTGTTGCGGTTGGCGCCGTGGCCTGGTGGTTTGTCTACCGGCCGCTGCCTCAGATGGACGGGACTGCTTCCCTGCCTGGCCTCCAACGCGAGGTCACCGTCGAACGCGATCAGTGGGGCGTTCCTCACATTCGCGCCGGTTCGCTGGAAGATTTGGAAGAGGCCCAGGGCTACGTCATGGCGCAGGATCGCCTCTGGCAGATGGACTTGCTGCGGAGAGTTGCGCGCGGCCAGCTCTCCGAGATTCTCGGCTCCACAACGCTCGCTATTGACAAGGATTTTCGGACGTTGGGATTCAGCCGGGCGGCAGAGCGCGACCTGGCGCAGATGGATGCCGAACCGCGCAAGCTGATGGAAGCCTACGCGCGGGGAGTGAATAAATTTATCGAGGAACATCAAGACCGCCTGCCTTTGGAGTTCACTTTGCTGCGCTACCAGCCCTTGCCATGGCAACCTTCGGACGCCCTGGCGATTTCGGGCTACATGTATCGAACGTTGACGGACACGCGAGAAAGAGAACTGAATCGCGCCAAAGTGATGGAGCGGGCAGGTGCGGATCGCGCAAGGGATCTTTTCTCCGAAGAAGCCGCGATGGATCATTTTGTCGTGGGTGATCCGAGTGTCCACAACGACGGTTCACAACGCTCTGCCGCGGACAACGACGACGAAGATGATGACGACATGGAATCGGACACGGTCCTGAAGGCTAACCACACCGCGGTAGGGGGCATTTCCGCACCGAATGGCTCGCCCGACATGATTTCTGCCCTGTCGACGTCAGTTCAGGAATTCCTCGAAGAATCGCGCAACGAAATTCGCCAGGGCCTCGGCAGCAACAACTGGGTGGTCAGCGGCGCCCATACCGCGACCGGCAAGCCCTTGTTGGCCAATGACACGCATCTGGAGCTTACGATTCCCTCCATCTGGTACGAGATTCACCTCACGGCGCCAGGCTGGAACGTGAAAGGATTCACGTTGCCTGGCGCGCCGATGGTCGTCATCGGTCACAACGAGCGTATCGCCTGGGGCTTCACCAACAACGGGGCTGATGTGCAAGATCTTTACATTGAGACCTTCAATCCTGCGGCGCCCGACGAATACCGCGTCAAAGGCTCATGGACCAAGGCGCAAATCATCGACGAGACGATTCGCGTCAAGGGCGCACCGGACGAGCACTTGAAGGTGGTCGTCACTCGCCATGGCCCGGTGGTAGCTCGCGACGGCGACAAAGCGTACGCCATGCGTTGGACGGCCACGGAACCGGGCGGACTCACGAACAGCTACAACTGGCTAGGCCAGGCGAAGAATTGGAAGGAATTTCGCGAAGTTATGAAGCATGTTTGGGGCCCGGGACAGAATGCCGTCTACGCCGACGTTGACGGAAACATCGGTTTCGTGATGGCCGCACGCGTGCCGATTCGAAAAAAGGGCCGCGGCGAAGTGCCCGTTCCTGGAGATACGGACGATTACGAGTGGACGGGCTACATCCCGTTCGAACAACTTCCTCAAGCGCTGAACCCGGAGAGCGGTCTGATCATCACCGCTAATGCGCGCGTCGTGGGACCGAATTACAAACCCTATCTGACCGACCGATGGGAGGAGCCTTTCCGGACCTCGCGTATCTACGATCTGCTGCATGACCGGCATGATCTGCGCCCCGAGGACATGCTTAAAGTGCAGACGGATACGTACAGCTATCCGCATGTGTTCGTCGCAGATCAACTGATGGCGGCGGCAAAAATAGTGAAGCCCAAGGATCCCCGCGCTCAAAAGCTGATCGAGGGCTTGAAGGATTGGAATGGCATCGCGGAGGCGGATTCGCCGGAGGTTTCCTTTCTGCATGCGGTAAGGCGGGCGGCGATCGAACTCCTTCTTGAACCCTTCCTGGGAAATGAAACCGCAATCTACCAATGGAGGTCTACCACTTTCCTGCAAAAGATACTTACGAGTCGGCCGGCGAAGTGGCTGCCTGCCGCGTTCAAGAGCTATGACGAGTTGCTTGCCACGGCGGCTGACAAAGCAGCGGCGCGGCTCGCCGAGCAGAGCGGAAGCCAACGCGCCGAGGACTGGGCCTGGAAACGCTTCAACTCTCTCGACATGGTTCATCCGATCGGCCGCGCGGGACTACTGAAAAAAATCCTCAGCATTACAGACAAACCACAATCGGGAACCGTTTACAGCATCCGAGCGGCGACGAAGACCCATGGGCCGGCCATGCGCTTTGTGGCAAATCCGGCCAATTGGGACAATTCCATCTTGTTGATCCCCGCGGGACAATCCGGCCAGCCGGGGAGCAGCCACTACTCCGATCAATTTTCCTATTGGTATGAAGGCAAACCCATTTTCGCGCCCTTCAGCGATGCCGCTGAGGCAGCCGCTCGAAAACATTCGCTCACTCTGAAACCGGGATCTTAGTTCCCTTCTGCCCTCATGCCGGAACTCCCCGAAGTAGAAGCCGTGGTTCGCACCCTCCGTCCGCTGGTTCAGGGACGCCGCATCCGGTGTGTTCACGTCTTGCACCCGATTGCTACGAAACCGCAGGGAGCGGCCCATCTTTCCAGGTTTGAGGAAGGTCAACAAATTCGAACGGTCGAGCGCAAAGGAAAGTATGTCCTTCTGCGTCTGGACCGCGGCCTGCTGACCATGCACTTCCGCCTGGATGGCCAGCTCGTCTGGTTTTCGAACGCGAAAGAATTTCTGAGGTGCGCCAACCGGACGGAAAGCGGCGTTCACGTGGATGTCGCCTTGGAACTTGATAAGGGAGTTCTCGGCTTTGCGGACCGGCGCCATTTCGGTCGCGTGCACGCTT
>Ga0137409_10002659_pt1 | contig 19066 bp, 19 predicted proteins | sample CZODoug1_16funga_FD_122059 | JGI IMG/M metagenome (GOLD analysis project Ga0137409, IMG submission 122059) | Vadose zone soil fungal communities from Angelo Coast Range Reserve, California, USA - CZODoug1_16fungal (Hybrid Assembly) | ecosystem: Environmental > Terrestrial > Soil > Vadose zone... | reverse complement strand
TCCGAGGAAGCGTGCAAAAGATTGGCGTCGACCGAGAACGGCGCCTCGCCGCGTTTGTCCTTGGCGATCGGGATCTGGTGCTTCTCGGCGAAGTCGAGGAGCTTCGTGCGCGACGACAAATCCCATTCGCGCCACGGCGCGATCACCTTGATGTTCGGCTCGAGCGCGTAATAGCCGAGCTCGAAGCGCACCTGGTCGTTACCCTTGCCGGTGGCGCCGTGGGCGACGGCGTCGGCGCCTTCCCGCCGCGCGATCTCAATCTGGCGCTTCGCAATCACAGGCCGGGCCAGGGAAGTACCAAGAAGATAAACTCCTTCATAAACTGCGTTAGCCTTCACAGCGGTCCAGACATACTCACGAACAAACTCTTCGCGCAGGTCTTCAACGTAGAGTTTTGCAGCTCCCGTCGCCAATGCTTTCTCTTCCAGGCCGGTCAACTCATCGCCCTGGCCCACGTCGGCACAGTAACAAATTACCTCGCAACCGTAGCGCTCCTTGAGCCAGCGCAGCATCACTGACGTGTCAAGCCCACCGGAGTAGGCCAAAACGATCTTGCTGATTCTCTCTTCTGACACCTGCTCTCCTCTTCTTTGTCAGTAGTCAGTAGTCCGTAGTCCGTTGTCAGTAGTCCGTGGTTTGGTGATCAGTGGTTCGAACTTGCCCATTGCTACTTCTAACGGACCACCTGACCACTGGCCACTGACCACTGACCACTGACCACTGGCCACTGACTGTTATCCAAACAACTCCCAAATCTTTTTCATCGCCACGCGTTGCGCTTTCTGATCGCGAACCGCAACGAAGATCGTGTCTTCGCCGGCGAGTGTTCCCACGATTTCCGAAATGGCGGCAGCGTCGATCTCAACCGCCACGGCAGACGCAAGTCCCGGTTCCGTTCGCGCGATGACGAGGTTGTCGCCAGACAAATCGAGACTCAGCAGTCCGCGCGCGGCAGCTCCGTTTGACTTAGGCACGGTGTAATGGCCGCGATGCTTTACAATGCCCAGCTCTTCCAAATCGCGCGAGAGACTGGACTGCGTGGCGGGAACGCCGGCGCGTTCCAGAGAATCGCGGAGCTCGGCCTGGGTGGCGAACGGCCTGGCCCGGATCAGGCTCAAGAGCTTTTTCTGTCGCAAATTCTTCTGCATTTTCACCCCGTGCTATGCATTCCACTTGCATAACTCATGCATAGATGCATAAACTAGCAGGCGAGATGGCCGGGCGTCAAGCCACTAGGATGGGCTTGGCAACAAGCAGTTCAGAGTTCAACCTTTAGGTTGCCGATTTGGGAGACAAGCTGAAGCTTGAACTCTAACTTTTTGAGTGGCCGCGAATCAGGAGCAGTGAATGACTAAAGCCAAAAACTTATGGGGCGGACGATTTACCGGTGGCCCCGATCCTTCGTTCGCGGAGTTTAATAATTCTTTCGCGTTTGATCGCAGGTTGCTCGCGGTGGATGTGCGCGCCAGCGTCGCCCACTGCAATGGACTACTCGCCGCCGGTGTGCTCAGCGCTGACGAAGCAGACAAGATCAAAGCCGGCTTGGAAACAATACTCGAGCGCGGCCAGGCCGGCGGCAGCAGCTATTTTGATGAAGCGGAGTCGGAAGATGTTCACTCTTTCGTCGAGACGCGGCTGGTGGAATTGATCGGAGACGCGGGACGTAAACTCCACACAGGCCGCAGCCGTAACGATCAAGTTGCAACTGACTTGCGCTTGTGGTTGAGAGAGGCGATTGACCAGCTCTCGAGTCAGGTGATCGCAACCCAGACGGCTTTACTTGATTTGGCCGAGAACAAGCGCGATGCAGTGCTTCCCGGTTACACGCATCTACAGCGAGCGCAGCCCATATTTTTTGCGCACTGGTGTCTTGCTTACTTTGAAATGCTCGCTCGCGATCGCGAGCGCTTCGCGGAGACGCGCAAACGAGTAAACATGTTGCCGCTCGGTTCCGCGGCCCTCGCCGGCACTTCGTTTCCAATCGATCGTGAAGCGGTAGCACGCGAGCTGGGCTTTGAGAGCGTCTCGCGCAATAGCATAGACGCCGTCGGCGATCGCGACTTCTGTGTTGAGTTTGTCAGTGCCTGCTCGCTCATCATGGTCCACCTATCGCGGCTCGCCGAGGAAATCATTCTCTATTCGACCAGCGAGTTTGGTTTTTTCGAGCTGAGCGATGCCGTGGCTACAGGATCAAGCTTGATGCCGCAGAAGAAGAATCCCGATTCGATGGAACTGGTGCGTGGCAAAGCCGGACGCGTGTTTGGCCGCAACGTGTCGCTGCTGACTATGCTGAAGGGGTTGCCGCTCGCCTACAACAAAGACATGCAGGAAGACAAGGAAGCAGTGTTCGATGCGTTTGATACGACGGATGCTTGTCTCGAAGTGACGGCGCTAGTCCTCGGAAACCTGAAGCTGAATGAAGAGCGCATGCGAGCAGCAGCGTCGCAAGGGATGATGAATGCTACGGAGCTCGCCGACTATCTGGTGCGCAAAGGCGTACCGTTTCGAGAGGCGCACGAGACCGTCGGCCGAATCGTGGTTAGAGCGATTGAAGGTGGCGTCGAATTGGGTGAGCTTTCGCTGGACGAACTGCGTTCGTTTTCAGGCGTGATTGAAAGCGATGTGTTCGATGCGCTCACGCTTGAGCGGACACTCGCAACAAAGTCAGTCGCCGGCGGCACCGCGCGGGAACGCGTGGCCGAAGCTCTGGCTGCTGCACGCAAATCCCTGATAAGCTAGGACAGCCTCGAACCAAGTTTGTCAGATTTCCGATGGAGGTTCTTATGGGTTCTCGTTTGCCGGTACTCAAACTCTCCCTGATGATCACCACTCTCCTGACGGTTACCGTGCTTTCGGCCGGGCAGGATGCCGGCGTCTCTGCAGCTAAGAAACTCTACGCCCGAACCGGATACGAAGTTACGATTTCGGGAACCATCACGCTCACAGGCAAGCGACCAAAGCCTCTTAGGATCGACACGTCAGCCGATCCAGTTTGTTACGATGTTAACCAGCACCCCAGAACCGAGTCGGTGGTTGGCAACGAAGGGAGGCTCGCAAATGTTTTTGTTTACGTGAGGAGTGAGGTGCTTGATACATACACGTTCGAGCAACCGACTTCACCGGCGGTGCTTGAGCATAAAGGCTGCCGCTACGTGCCTCATGTGCTTGGAGTGCGAGTGGGACAGCCGTTGCAGATCCTCAATAGCGATCCGACTATTCACAACACCCATCCAACTCCCAAAAACAATGCAGACTGGAATCAGTCGCAGCCTCCCGGCGCGCCTCCAATGACCATAAGCTTTAAGCTGCCCGAAGTTGTCATACCCTTCAAAGAGAATCAACATCCCTGGGAGAAAGCGTACGTTGGTGTTTTCGATCATCCTTTCTTCGCTATCAGCGATGAATTGGGTAACTACAGAATAGAAGGTTTACCGCCCGGGAAATATGTGGTAATTGCGTGGCACGAACGCTTTGGTGAGAAAAGGGTCGAAATCATTTTTGTCCCCGGTGAAGCGAGGGACATCAGTTTCAACTTTGACGCCGGGAGTGATTCACGGGAATGGAAGTAGCCTTCATTTGTTGGTGCCCGCTTCAGGTTGAATCGTCTCCTGATAAATGTAGCGCGTGTCCTGGAGTTTTAGGATGACGGCCGGCTTCACCGCGTTGCGATCGTGGTCCATGCTGATTATTCCGGTGACGCCGGCGAAGTTTTTAGTTTCAGCCAGCGCGTCGCGCAACTTTGGTCCTTCAGTCGTTCCTGCCTTTTGAATGGCTTCGGCGAGAAATCTGAGCGCGTCATAAGCCAGCGCGGCGTGTGCGTCAGGCGTAAGATTTCCGTAGCGCTGCCGGTAGGTGTGCACAAACTTCTGAATAGTTTCCGATGGATCATCGGCTGAATAGTGATTAGAAATGTAGGAGCCATTCAGGGCGTCGCCGCCAAGTTCCCAAAGTTCCGGCGCATCCCAACCATCGGCGCCGAGCAGCGGCACATTCAAGCCCAACTGGCGCGCCTGCCTGGCAATGACCGCCACATCGCCGTAATAGCCGGGAATGTAAATCACGTCAGGCCCCGCCGCTTTGATCGCACTCAGTTGCCCGCGGTAATCCGGATCGCCCTGCGAGTAAGACTGCTTGACCACGATCTGCCCGTCCAGTTTTGCAAAACTAAATTCAAAAAAGTCCGATAAGCCGCGGCTGTAGGGCGAATTGAAGTCGAGCATGATGGCTGCTTTTTTCGCCTTCAGTGTGTTCGCGGCAAACTTGGCCATCACTTCGCCCTGAAAGGCGTCGATGAAGCAGGCGCGAAAGATGTAGTCGCCGGCTTGCGTGACCGCAGGGTTGGTTGACGACGGCGCGATTAGCGGGACGTGCGCTGACTGCGCCTTGGGCGCTGCTGCCAAACTGTTTCCCGACGCGCCGGCGCCAACGATCGCAATCACCTTGTATCTATCAATTAGTTTGCCGGCAATGCGGGCCGCTTCTTCGGGACTTCCTTTGTCATCCTCGATGACGATATCGATCTTGTGGCCGTTGATTCCGCCTGACTGGTTGATCTCGTCCGCAGCCATCAGCACGCCGTTCTTCGCTGACACGCCAAAGTTAAAAGTAGGCCCGGTGAGATCGCCGAAAAATCCAATTGCGATCGTCGAATGATCCGCTGTGTTCTCCTGCATGCGCGTACAGGAAAGCGCAAAGACGATCGCGGCAATCAAGATTAGGAAAACTAAACGGCTGCGGAATGGTTTGGCCGCGCGTGGGAGTTGGAGTGCTACTTGCTGTCGGTCGAGATCGGCAGAAACTGGACGGGTGAAGTTGCTGAAGCTACTCGCCAAGGTACGCTTCCTTAATCCGGGGATCGGCGGCGAGTTCCGCGGACGGGCCCTCCATGACGATCCGGCCCGTCTCCAGCACGTAAGCGCGGTCGGAGTGCTTCAGGGCCGCATGCGCATTCTGCTCGACAAGCAGGATAGTTGTGCCCTTACTTTTGATTTCATCGATCGCTTCGAAGATCGTGTGAACGACGAGCGGCGCGAGTCCCAAAGAAGGCTCGTCAAGCAGCAACAGGCGCGGCTGGGACATCAGCGCGCGGCCGATGGCGAGCATCTGTTGTTCACCGCCCGAAAGCGTTCCCGCTTTCTGCGACTCTCGCTCTTTCAGACGAGGAAACATCTGAAACGCCCGCTCCATCTCCGCCGCAATCGCGCGCTTGTCTTTCTTGAGATAAGCTCCCATTTGCAGGTTTTCTCTTACTGAGAGGTTAGCGAAAACTCCACGACCTTCCGGCGCCATCGAGATTCCGCGGGCCACCAGCCGATGTGTCGGCTTCCCACCTATGTCTTCGCCTTCGAAACTTATTTTTCCGGCCCGCGGGTGGAGCAAGCCGGTGATTGTTCGTAGGGTAGTGGTCTTACCGGCGCCATTGGCGCCAATGAGCGTTACCACTTCGCCCGACTCCACGTGCATCGAGATTCCGGTAAGAGCCTCGATGGCGCCATAGTTTACTGAAATGTTGTCTAGGGTAAGCATAAAGCCGGTGTCAGGTATCGGGTGTCAGGTATCGGGTGTCTGAAGCGGACACCTGTCACCTGGCACCCGACACCTTCATCAGTCTCCAAGATAAGCCTCGATCACTTTGGGATCGTTCTTGATTTCTTCGGGAACGCCGAGGGCGATCGACTTGCCATAATCAAGCACCTGGATCTTTTCGCAAACGCCCATCACCACTTTCATGTTGTGTTCGACGAGCAGGATTGTCAGCGAGAAGCGATCCCTGATGCGCTGGATCAAGCGCATCAAGTCTTCCTGCTCGTTAGGGTTCATGCCGGCGGCGGGCTCGTCCAACAGCAAAAGCTGCGGCCGCGTGGCCAGCGCACGCACAATCTCCAGCCGCCGCTGGCTGCCATAAGGCAGGCTTGTTCCGCCTTCATCTTTCACGCGCGCCAAATCGAAAATCTCGAGCAACTCCACAGCAAACTCGCGATGCTCGCGTTCATCGCGCCCGAAGCGCGGCAGGCGAAAGACCGCGTCCGCCAGGTTCTGTTTCGCGTGGCGGTGACAAGCGGTCATTACATTTTCCAAAACAGACATGCTGGGAAAAAGTCGAATGTTTTGAAACGTGCGAGACACACCGCGACGTGAAATCTCGTAAGAGCGCAGGCCGTCGATGCGTTTGCCCTGAAAATAGATCTCGCCGGAACTTGGTTTGTAAACTCCGGTCAGAAGATTGAAGACAGTAGTCTTGCCGGCGCCGTTTGGCCCAATGAGCCCGTAGATTTGGCCACGCTGCACACTCATGTCCAGCGCATTCACGGCCACAAGGCCGCCAAACCGAATGGTGCACTTGACAGTTCGCAGCGGAGGATCTTCAGCAAGCGGACGAGCCTGGTGCCGGCCAATCACACGTGCGGCTTCGGTAATGATCGAATCCTCTTTGGTGGCCTTTAGGGCGTCTTGTTCCGGCGCGCGGCTCATCGGTTCTCCATCTCTTTAGTGCGATCGATTGCGGACGGCGGTCCTTGTTCGGCTATCGATACACCCGACTCGCCGACCGGCTTGTCACCCTCGGGACGGCGCTGGGCGCGCTTGAGCCAGGACAAACTAAACTCGCGTGTACCCAAAATTCCCTGCGGCCGCGTCAGCATAATCAGAATCAACAGCGCCGCAAAAATGACCAGCCGATAGTTTGCCAGTTGATTGAGAAAATTGTGCACCGACGCCGGTATATTGTTCGCGCCTATTATGAGACCGAGAAGAGATTCCAGCTTTGGCCCCAGCGTTCGCAGCAGTTCCGGCAAGAAAGTAATAATGATTGCGCCCAGGACCGCACCCGTAAGCGAGCCCATGCCGCCCAGTACGATCATGATGATGATTTCAAATGAACGTATGAACTGAAAATCGTTGGTACTTAAGAACGACAAGTAGTGTGCAGCCAAAACCCCGGCCATACCGGCCAACGCAGAGCTGATAACGAAAGCCAGCACTTTGTAGCGCGTGGTGTTGATGCCCATCGCCTCCGCAGCCAGCTCGTCTTCGCGTATTGAGACGAGTGCCCGGCCAATGTCGGAGTGCACAATGTTGTAAACGACGACAATAGTAATAATCGCAAACGCGTAGACCCACAGAAAGTTTGCGTAACCCGGAACGGTGAAGCCGGTAGCGCCGCCGACCTTGTCGATGTTGAGAATAACAATGCGAATGATCTCGGCAAATCCCAAAGTGACGATAGCGAGATAATCACCGCGCAAGCGCAAAGAGGGGATGCCTACTATCAATCCGGCCAACGCGGCCACAATGGAGCCAACCAGGATCGCCAGGAGAAAAATGAGCACGTGTGCGAAGCTGGCGCCCACTAGCGTAGCCAGCGAGTGTTCCCAGCCTCCGGCGTAGTAGACGGTAAGATACGCCGAGCTGTAGGCGCCGACGGCCATGAAGCCGGCATGACCGATGGAAAACTGTCCGGTGACTCCGGTAATGAGGTTTAGGGAAACGGCGAGAATGATGTTGATGCCCGCCAGCACAATCAATCGCGCGAAATAAGATGGAACACCAATGCCAAACAGCCCTTCCTTGCTCATGAATTGATTCATGACGATGAGCAGGAGAACGATGACGAGCGCGGCGAGCAGCCGTTTGACTAGAGTTGGCATAAGCCGGTGAAAAGTGAAAAGTGAAAAGTGAAAAGTGACAAATGACGAGCAGGAAAAAGTCTTAACTTGTCACTTTTCACTTGTCACTCATCACTGCTTTTAAACCTTTTCCTGGACCGTAGAGCCCAGCAGGCCTGTCGGTCGGAATAGCAGAACCAAAATCAGGATTGCGAAAGCAACTGCATCGCGAAACGTGGTGGGGACGCCAACGTTTTGGCCGTAGCCGACGACAAAAGTTTCGGCAAGGCCGATGAGCAGACCGCCAAGCACGGCACCGGGAATGTTACCGATGCCTCCAAGCACGGCCGCCACAAACGCCTTAAGGCCGGTGATGATACCCATCAAAGGATCGATCTGCGGATTGTATTGGGCCGTCAACACTCCAGCCGCCGCCGCCAACGCCGAACCGAGCGCAAACGTGAACGAGATAATAAAGTCGGTGTTGATACCCATCAACTTCGCGGAGTTGAGATTGAATGAGACGGCGCGCATCGCTGTGCCCACCTTCGTCTTAAAGATCACCCACTGCAACAGAACCATCAGCAAGACCGACACCGCAAAGATCAGGATTTGGGATTTGGAGATCGCGGCGTTGCCAAAAAGCGTGTAACTCTGTTCGCGCAAGAGTTGCGGGAAAGCTCGCGGCGCGGCGCCGAGCTTGGCCACGAAGAGGTTCTCAATTAACAAAGACACGCCGATGGCGGTAATCAGCGTGGTCATGCGCGGGTATTTTCTGATTGGACGATACGCAAAACGCTCGATTGCCATGCCCACCAGCGCTGCCGCAATCATCGATCCGATCAGCACGACGGTCAGACCCAGCAGCGACGGTCCAGCCGCAAAGCCGAGCTGGAAAGCCAGGAAATAACCAACAAACGCGCCGACCATGTAGATATCGCCGTGCGCAAAGTTGATCAGCCGCAGGATGCCGTAGACCATCGTGTAACCTAAGGCGATCAGCGCATAGATTGCGCCGATCGTCAGGCCGTTAATAAGCTGCTGAACGAAAGTGTCCATTGAGATTTCGCGCGCGCGTTATTCGGGGGATACCTTAGTGGCCGGTTTCTTGGTTGCGGCCGCAGGCGATGCGCCGGTCGCCGGAGACGAAGTTGCCGCACCAGCTTTAGCGGGAGACGAGGCTGGGGCCGCGGCAGCCGGGGAAGCGCTGGATTTTGCCGGCGGGGTCATGCCTTCAGGATAAATTGTTTCCACGTAAATGTACTTGCGGTCTTGTAGTTTCAGCACGACGGCCGGCTTCACAGCGTTTCGGTTTTCGTCGATAGTGATATTTCCGGTGACGCCCGAAAAGTTTTTGGTGGCGGCAATGGCGTCGCGAAGTTTTGGTCCTTCGGTTGTGCCGGCGCGTTTGATGGAATCGCCCAACACCTTCATCGCGTCATAGCCCAGCGCCGCGAGCGCGTCGGGAATGTTGCCATAACGCGCTTTGTAATCGGCGACGAACTTTTGAATTGCCGGCGACGGATCGTCGACCGAGTAGTGGTTGGAAATATAATCGCCATTCAACGCGTCGCCGCCCAAATCCCAAAGCTGCGTCGAGTCCCAGCCGTCGCCGCCCAGCAACGGCACGTTGATACCCAGTTGCTTGGCTTGTTTGGCGATAACGCCAACCTCCCCGTAGTACCCAGGCACATAAATCACATCAGGATTCTTTGAACGAATGGCCGTGAGCTGTCCTTTGTAGTCACGATCGCCCTGCGTGTACGACTGTTTGTCGACTATTTGCCCGCCCAGTTTTTTGAAACTCGCTTCGAAGAATTCAGTCAAGCCGCGACTGTACGGCGAATTGAAGTCGAGCATGATAGCGGCCGTCTTGGCCTTGAGCGTCTTAGCGGCAAACTGGGCCATCACGTCGCCCTGGAAAGGATCGATGAAGCAGACGCGAAAAATATAATCGCCCACCTGGGTCACGGCCGGATTTGTTGACGACGGCGAAATCATGGGCACCTTTGCAGCCTGCGCTTTGGGCGCGGCAGCCAAACTGTTGCCGGAAGCAACTTCGCCGAGGAGCGCAACCACGCGATCCTGATCGATCAGTTTCGTTACCACGGTCGCGGCTTTTTCCGGACGTCCTTCGTCGTCTTCTGAAAGAATAGTAATCTGCCGGCCGTCAATTCCGCCCGCCTTGTTGATCTCGTCGGCCGCCATCTCTACGCCATTCTTGGTTGACTGGCCAAAATTAGAGGTGCGCCCCGAAAGGTCTCCGTAATAGCCAACGACGATAGGGCCTGAGTTGCCCCCGGCCCCTGGGCCACCTTTGCGTTCACAGGCAAAAGCAAATAGGAGAGACGCGATCAGTCCAAGCGAAAGAAGAATTCGTTTCATGGTTTCCTCACAGGCGAAAAAGTTTGCTGGCGATAGTTATAGTTTAGAGTTCAAGCTTTAGCTTGCGTCCCCGAAGAGGCAGTCTAAAGACTACCACCCCACGCGGGCTGCCCGCGCGGGGACCCCGGGGCTGAACTCTAAACTGCTGCGCGACAATTTTACGATAAGCTCAAAATCGAGGTGAATAATAGCTTTGACACGGCGACAGACGCAAACTTTGAGTAACATCGCCGTGAATTCACCGCCAGGAGCAGAGGATCTGAATCCGCAGATTTCGCAGATTACACAGATTCAATTAAAACCAGAAAGCGCTCAAGTCGGAAAACAAGGTGGGAATTGCAATGGTCTCTTGTCTAAGTTTTATTGTTATCTGTGTAATCTGCGAAATCTGCGGATAGCTCATTGGCGTGCTGGCGGTTCGCCAGCAACGGGAAAGAGTGGAATTTAGTTTCGCGCTAATCTAGACTGCGCCCGATGACCGAGCCACAACAAAAACTCTCGCCCGGTTTGGGCGACATGAGCAAGGAAGAGTTTCGCCGGTTTGGGCACGAGCTAATCGATTGGGTTGCGGATTATCTGGAACACGTTGAAGACTTGCCGGTGCTCGCCCAGATCGAGCCGGGAGACTTGAAGGCACAACTGCCCGCCGTGCCGCCGGCGAAGGGCGAGGCGATGGAAAAGATCATCGCCGACGTGGATCGCTTGATCGTTCCGGCGTTGACCCATTGGAACCATCCTTCCTTCTTTGCTTACTTCGCTACCTCGACGTCGGCGCCGGGAATTTTCGGCGAATTGCTCGCTGCCGCTTTCGACAATAAGGCGATGCTCTGGCGTACTTCGCCCGCGTCAACTGAGCTTGAAGAGGTCACCCTCGACTGGCTGCGGCAGATGATGGGCCTCGACCCGGGCCTGACCGGCATCATCTACGACACGGCTTCAGTTTCCAGCATGCATGCTGTAGCCGCCGCGCGCGAGGGCGTGGAGCGGCGCATTCGCGAAGAGGGAATGAGCGGCCGCACAGACTTGCCCCTGTTGCGCGTTTACGTTTCCGAGCAATCGCATTCATCAATTGAGAAGGGCGTGATTACACTGGGCCTGGGCCAGCGCGGGTTGCGCAAGATTCCAACCGACGCCGAATTTCGCATGGACGTGAAGGCGCTGGCAGCGGCGATCGAGGAGGACAAACAAAACGGCATCGTGCCTTTCTGCGTGGTGGCGACAGTCGGCACCACCTCAACGTCGAGCATCGATCCGGTGGCGGAGATTGTTCCCATTTGCGAGCAGCACGCGATGTGGCTGCACGTGGATGCAGCTTATGCGGGCTCGGCGGCCGTTGTGCCGGAGCTCCGATATATATTGGCCGGCTGCGAGCGCGCGGATTCGCTGGCAGTCAATCCGCACAAGTGGTTGTTCACGCCATTCGATCTTTCCGTTTTGTATTGCCGCCACATGGACCTGCTGCGACGCGCTTTTTCGTTGGTTCCGGAATACTTGCGCACGCCGGAGCAGGAGCAGGTGCGCAGCGGATCGGATTACGGCGTGCAGCTCGGCCGCCGCTTTCGCGCATTGAAGTTATGGATGATCATTCGCTACTTTGGTCATGAAGGTTTGGCCGCACGAATACGCGAGCATTGTCGTTTGGCAAAACTTTTTGCCTCGTGGGTGGAAGCGGATCCAAATTGGGAGTTGATGGCGCCACTGCCGCTGGCGCTGGTTTGCTTTCGTGCTTGTCCGCCGATCGATGCGCCCGACGAAACGGCGCGTAACGCGCGACTGGACGTTTTGAACGAAGCAGTCATGCATGGAGTGAATGCGACCGGGAAAGCGCTGCTCTCGCACACGAAGCTGAACGACAAGCTCACGCTTCGGCTCTCGATCGGCAACATTCGCACTACCGAGAAACACGTGCGCCAGGTTTGGGAATTATTGAATGAGCAACTAAAGTTGCTTGCTCGTCAGTCTTAGGATGTCCGACAAAGTTCAGTTTGTCGTTAAGTTGATTTCGAACCGCCAAGACGCCAAGGTCGCCAAGAAAACAAAATGAAAACGGGTAGCATCTGACATTTTGTAATTGGATGAAACTGACTTGGCGGTCTTGGCGTCTTGGCGGTTTACTCTATAACGATGACAAACTAAGTTTTGTCGCACTCGGAAACTTTTTCGGAGAACCCATGAAATCATCACGCAACTTTCTTCAGCTAATAGCTTTTCTGTTGCTCTGCGGTTTATCTGCGTCAGCGCAAACTGCGGCGAGCGATGCGAAAGAATTCAACAAGGACGGCCTGAGCTTTAACTATCCGGCGGGCTGGTCTTTCAACGACACCAGCGACGCAGATAAACAGCAGTTGACCTTCGGACGGGCTGACGTTGACGCACAGATTACAGTCTTTGTATTTCGCACCCCGATCAAAACACCAGAACAGATGGCTGAAGCGAAGCGGATTCTCGTTGATAAGTATGTATCGGCACAGACCGCGAGTTTCGAACAGGCGGGCGCAAAGCCTCAGAGTTCCCCTGAGACTACCGACATCAGCAACATCAAGGCGGACGGCGTAATAATTCGTCTTTCGTTCGATGGCGTACCCGGCGCGGCTAAAATCTACTGGGCATTGGTAGCCGAGCGGCTCGTGGTCCTAACCTTCTTTGGCCCGGACAGAGCGCTGACAAAAGCAACTCCCGCCTGGGACACGATTCGCAACACAATCAAGATTGTCGAGCCAACGCCAGAACCGAAGCCCAGTCTCAAACCCACTCAATGAGTGGTAACCGAAGACGCCACGATGGGTCGCGACAAATTCAGAACCGGGAGCTGTAGCGACCGGGTTCGCGCGCGCGGTACTAAGCGCAAAAAAAGCAGATGCTTTTTCTATGCCTGAGACTTTCGTGAAAACTCTTTCGCTGATCGCAGCGGCGGTGATTGCAGCGACATCACTCGCTGCTCATGCGCAAACGCGACAAGCGACCAGTTCGATGACGCCGGGTGACATCCTGCGAATCGCGAGTGTCGGCGATGCTCAGATCTCGCCAAACGGCCAATGGGTCGTTTACACAGTCTCCATAGTAGAAGGCGACGAAACCATTAATACTTTGTGGCTCGCTCGCGTGAGCCTACCCAGCGCAAATGTCTCCACTAACGCTTCGGCGCCAACCTCGCAACGTCGTTCGACGACCAATTGGCCAGACCAGCGGGCCGCACCCACGCCGCTACTTGCTTCCGGTTGGAACGCCTCGAATCCTCGCTGGTCGCCGGACGGTTCGAAGATCGCCTTCCTTAGGGATCACAATGCACAACGCGAGCTTTGGGTAGTGACCCTGGAGAACCGCGAACCGCGCTTCATCGCGGCAGTTCAGAGCACGAACTTTTTCATAACGTACGCCGGAGAAGCGCTCGCGTGGGCGCCGGATTCACAGCGACTCGCTTACATCTCCGCAACTGAAGAGTTGACCGAGCCACCCGCGACCTTCAGCTCTCACGACGATCCACGGGTAATTGATCGCATTCAATACAAGTCGCGCACGGCATTCTCGGATCGGCGTCACACGCATGTTTGGATCACTGCCATCGATAGACCGGAGCCACGACAACTTACCGAAGGTGGCGTCTACGATCACGCAATCACTTTCAGTCCGACTGGAGATGAAATCGCTTTCCTCTCCAATCACGAGTCCGATCCGGATGCAAACAATAACTCCGACATCTTTGCCGTGGATTTGCATGGCGAGGTGCGACAGATTACCTCGACCAAGGGCTGCGAATATGAGCCGGCCTGGTCGCCTGACGGCAAGTGGATCGCCTATACGGCGACAAAGCGCGACGTGACAACTATCGACAGCGTTGCGGAAGACACGCACGTTTGGGTTATCTCAGCCTCGGGAAGTAACAGTAGAGAACTAAGTGGCGCTCAGGACCGTCGCGCACGCGGGCCGCGCTGGTCACGTGATGGCAATTCCGTTTTGTATCTCACCGGCGATCACGGCAGCACAACGATCTATCGCGTTGACGTTTCAAACAGGCGCATTGAGGCATTCATGCTTCCAGTGGACGCGGCAGAACACATTCACGGCGTCTTCATGGAATATAAACAGTCGTCCGCTGAAGCCGACCGCCCGTTTGGCGCGTTCCAAATCTCAAGTTTCAGCAATGCGCAGCGACCCATTTCGACGGGCGCAACAAACGAGAGAAACGATTATGCGCCTATTGCCTTTGCGCTCAGCGACAATATCATGCCTCAGGAGGTCTATGTCGCCAGCGGCAAAACTGTGGCAATTGTTCGTGCGAGTGCGCACAACGAATCTGTTCGCTCGCTGCATCTCCTTCCATCCGCGGAAATCAAGTTCGAGAGCTTTGATGGGACACTAATCCAGGGTTGGTTAATCAAGCCCGCGGGCTGGCGCGCGGATCGAAGGTATCCGCTGATCCTTGGCATTCACGGCGGGCCGCATGGGATGTATGGCTACGCGTTCAATCCGACGTTTCAGGTTTACGCGGCGCGCGGTTATGCGGTGCTTTATTTGAATCCGCGCGGCTCGAGCGGCCATGGCCAGAAGTTTTCCGACGGCACGCTGAACGAATGGGGCGGCGGCGACTTCAAAGATCTCATGGCCGGCGTCGATGAAGCGCTGAAGCGCTACCAGTGGATCGATCCGGATCGACTCGGCGTCACGGGCGGCAGTTACGGGGGTTTTATGACGAACTGGATCATCACTCAGACGCCGCGCTTTAGGGCGGCCGTTTCAGCCGCCAGTGTCAGCAACCTGATCAGCTTCTATTCGACTTCGCTTTATCAGGATCTGATCCACGCAGAGTTTGGCGGCTTTCCCTGGGATAACTACGAACTGCTCTGGCAATGGTCGCCGCTGCGGTACGCGAAGCAGGCTCAGACGCCCACGATGTTCATTCACGGCGAGTCCGACAACGACGTGCACATTACTCAGGCCGAAGAAATGTACATGGCCCTGAGGCGTCGCGGCGTGGAAACAGTGCTGGTGCGCTATCCGCGCGAGGGCCACGGCCTGCGCGAGCCGCGCCACCGCGTGGATGCTTTGGAGCGGACGCTCTCCTGGTTCGATCGATTTTTGAAATAGAGGGACCGAAAACAGCCATGCGTGCTAATAATCCGAAGCTGCTGATACCGATTGCCTTCTTGATCGTGCTGGTGGTCCTCCTCACCAACTTCCTGACCGGCGGCAAACCCTATTCAACGAATCTGGACGACCTGCGCGCGCAATTCAACCGCGATCGGGGGAACGTGCGGTTGCTGATGCTGCTGTCTCCCTCTTGACCGGGATGTCTTCGGGGGGCCTCCGAAGTCCAGAACAGGATCCTTAATCAAGTTAAAGATCAGAACGTGCGCGTTTATGCCGTCTGGGTGCCGATGCTTTGGATCGACAGCAAGGCGAGCTTGCCCCAGGCAACCAGGCGCTTCGACGATCCGCGTGTCGGTCAATACTGGGATCAGAAAGCCGACCTGACTCGCGCGTATTCTTCAATTCTGAAAATAGACGTGCCTGCCTGGGATGTTTACCTGCTCTTCGGTCGCGACGCCGAATGGAGAGAGCAACCGCCCGCGCCGGTTTTCTGGATGGATCAGCTGGGACTGGAAAACGGAAAACAGTTCGATGCCGATCGGCTGGCAGAGCAGATTCGCGTTTCCCTCAATTCAAACCAGGGACCGTGATTCTGGTTCCAACACTAATTCCGTCCGGAACAGTTTTACCGAACCGGATGCTGCTTCAACCACTCAGCACGTAGCATGAAGCTCCCTTCAGTGACGATCCGCTCGCCAACACTCAAGCCTTCCAGCACCGGATAGACGCCGTTGCTCTCTGTTCCCAAACGGACCGCGCGCAAAAGAAATTCGTTCGGCTGCTCTGTCGCGACAAAGACGAGCGGGAGCAGGCGATCCGAGGAATCGCGGGCTACACCGATGTCGGTCGCGGTCGCGATAAAAAGATGGTCCAGACGCTGCGCGAGCGCGGCGTCATTCGGCGTCCAGAGGATCTCGGAATCAATCCCTTGGATGCGGATCGGAACCTGCTCGCCGCGCGTTCCATCAAGGATCTCGTCCGATGGTCCGGAGGGCTGTACGAGCCCCCCAGTCGATTCCGCAATTGGTGAAGGAAACATCAATGGAAACCTTGAGCTATCACCACAAAGTACCTCAGCGCGCCGCCGGCTCCAAGCGCATGGCGATCGTTGGCGTCGTCGCCTCCGGCAATTTAGAAGTTCTCGTGGAACGGGTCTTGCCGGATACCCACTGCGAGCTGGACATTAAAACCGCGGCCGAAGGGTTCGGTGCTGTGTGGGAGCGGGTTGTCGCCGATTTCGTCGAGCTGCGATCCCCCGGGGGCCTGAGACTGTCCGTGAATGACGGCGGCGCCCGCCCAGACACCGTGGCGCTGCGTCTTGCGCAAGCCGTCCGATTGATAGAGGAACTGGAACCATGAGCACGGCGCCTATTGCGAAGCGGGATGCCGGTGACCAGAGAAAAGCCGTCAGCTGGTACGAGGCGTCCGCGCGGGAACGAGTTCGTCTGTTCCTCGATGTTCACAGCTTCCAGGAGTTCATCGGCCCCGAGAAGCGCGAGATCAGCCCGCACCTGCGCACCTTCAATCTCCCGGAGCAATTTGACGACGGCATGATTGTGGGGCGAGGTCTATTGGAAGGCCGGAAAGTCTTTGTCGCCGCCCAGGAAGGACGCTTCATGGGTGGAGCGTTTGGCGAAGTTCACGGTGCAAAACTCACGGGACTGCTCCGCGCCGTCCGCGACGCCCAGTCGATCCCCCTGGTCATCTTACTTGATACCGGCGGCGTGAGGCTTCAAGAGGCCAACGCGGGCGAGCTGGCGATCGCCGAAATCATGCGCGCCTTGATCGAAGCGCGAACGGCCGGAGCCAAAGTGGTGGGGCTCATTGGCGGCCGCGCCGGATGCTATGGGGGTGGCGGACTGATTGCCGGCTGCTGCTCGGCGCTTGCTGTCTCTGAACAGGGCCGCATCAGTGTTTCAGGTCCTGAAGTGATCGAGACGAACCGCGGCGTGGAGGAATTCGACTCGAAGGACCGCGCCCTGGTCTGGCGCACGATGGGGGGCAAGCACCGGCGACTCTTGGGCGTCGCGGACATGTTCGTGGACGACACCATAGAGAGCTTCCGCCTCGCGGCGCTGCACTTGATTCGCCGCTCGTCACGGTTCGACACCGACGTATTGGAATCGGAGCAACTACGCTTGAGCCAGCGACTGCAACAGTTCGGCTTATGTACCGACGCCATAGACATATGGCGAGCGGCGGGGATTGGAGACGCTGAGGCGATACCTGGTATGGCGACCGATGATTTCATTGCGCTAGCCAACACGATTCGGGAGCCGCGCTATGACGCTCGATGAAATTCTCTCCTCCCTCTTTCCGCACGGGCATGACGTCGGGAAGGATCACGGTTTGGTCCGAGGGTCGGGAGCCCTCGCAGGCGGAGGCCGAATCCAGGTGCTCGGGGTCGTGGATCGGACGCCCATCGGTGTGGACGAGGCTCTGCAACTCTCCGATTGGGTGCTCGACGTCATTGCGCAGGGGGGCAGCGATCCCATTCTGATATTGGTCGACAGCGACAGTCAGAGAATGAGTAAGCGAGAAGAGTTATTGGGACTCAATGAGTACCTCGCACACCTCGCCAAGGCGCTGATCCATGCCGATCTGCAAGGCCATGCGACCGTCGGGTTGCTGTTCGGCCACACCGCTGCCGGCGCTTTCATCGCGACCGCGCTCGCCGCCCGGACTTTGGTGGCACTCCCCGGTGCGCAGCCGGAGGTCATGGATCTGCCCTCGATCGCGCGCGTGACCAAACTGTCGATCGAGGTTCTCCAGGAAAGGGCGAGGTCCACCCCGGTGTTCGCGCCCGGCCTCGAGAACTTAGCGCAGACCGGGGCGGTGTTCGCCACGTGGGACGAGAAGCGCTCGCTTGCCGAACAACTGCAAGCGCTGTTGGATCAGCGTCGCGAGCACCATGATCGGCGCGATGTACTCGGCAAGGAGCGAGGCGGTCGCCCCAAAGCCGCTGACATTCAGGAGCGCGCGCATGAGCTCGCCATCCAGACGCGCTAGCGAGAATCCGCGACGCCACGATCTTGTCTTCGTGAGCCCGACGGCGTGGCGCTCATTTCTCGAATCGCGCGCCGAATTGGCCGATGACGCGTTGGTTGCCGGGTGGGTCGACCGAGGATGGCCGCTCATCGCAAGGCGTTTGGCGTCCGAGGAGGGCCACGGAGTGCCAGTCGGGCTGCCCCTACCCCCTTCGGCGGGCAAGCGGCGGATTGGTTTGCTCATGGACTCCGCCGGCATCAGGTCCGTTGCGCGCCCTCCTCTGCTGAGCACTGCGTTCTGCGTCGCGCCGACTGCCTGGATACCGACCTTGGGCACGTTGAACCATATGGCCGCGCGATTGGGTGTGGAAGCGCGAGTGTTCGGCAGTCTCGCGGGGTGTCTGCTGACGGGATTGAGTTATCTCAGCGCGAGTTCAGACCTTGATTTCATCCTGTCCCTGCCTCGGCCACGCGACTTCGCAGAATTAATGACTGAGCTTGACTCCATCGACAGTGCCGCACCGATGCGATTGGACGGCGAAATCGTGCGTGCCGATGGCGCGGGCGTCCATTGGCGCGAGCTGCACTCGGGTGCCCGCGACGTGCTGGCCAAAACCGTCGGAAGGCCAAGATTGTTGAATTCTGCCGAGTTCATTGGCGGGAGCATTTAATCGTGAGCAATGCCTTGGTTCGCTCCCAGCATCAACCGCCAGTGTTGCCGCCTAGATCGATCGCGAGCGTCAAGCGAGACGCCCGGGGAATTGCTGCTCAAGCCGTCGATTGTCTTCTACTGGAGCTGGAGACTTACCCAAAGCCGGGTTTGGTCAGCCACATCGATGCAGGGAGTCACACAGATATGGATGCCGATACGTTGCGCCGCAGCGCCACTGCTCTCGGACCCTATCTGTGTGCCTTGGCTGAAGCCGGCGCACAGAACAGCGGCATGGGCCGCCTGCGAGTTATCGGCATCGAAGCCGAAGCGGCGATGCTGGAGGCTACCGC
>Ga0137409_10002658_pt1 | contig 19066 bp, 19 predicted proteins | sample CZODoug1_16funga_FD_122059 | JGI IMG/M metagenome (GOLD analysis project Ga0137409, IMG submission 122059) | Vadose zone soil fungal communities from Angelo Coast Range Reserve, California, USA - CZODoug1_16fungal (Hybrid Assembly) | ecosystem: Environmental > Terrestrial > Soil > Vadose zone... | reverse complement strand
AATTCGGTTTCGAGTTCCGGATGGAAGGTGAGCCAGGGGAAGCCCGCCCGCAACTGGCGGGCGTGTGGAGAATCCGGCAGATCTGCAGTGGGAAGTCGATCGGCGCTGCTCATTCACAGCACCGTACTCATTGGAGGCTGCGCGCTCAATGACCTGCGCCACTCTTTGGAACAAAAAAGCGGCACGAAGTGGGACGACATTATGTTAAATACCGCCGCCCCATTGAGATTCAATCGGCCAGGTACTGGGCGAGATAGGTGTCGAAATCAGTCTTTTCGGCAGCCTCGATGCGCGCTTGCGCCTCGTGCGACTCTCGTGCGGCGGCGGCAAATTCCGCCAGGCGGCGCTCGTTGGGCGGATATAGGTCCAGAAAGTAATCCTTGTGCAATTTCGACATTCGCTGGGCGAGCTGAAAAAACGATTCGCCGCTCTGCAGCATGTCCGCCAGCAGCCGCGCGGAGGGGGTGCGCTCAACGTCGTCGATTTTCGCCCGCTGTTGTTCGAGAGCGGACGTGTACGGGCGCGCAGGCTCGCCGTGATCGAGCAATTCGCACAAGCCCTGCATCGCGTCGAGCAATTCGCGCGCCCAATCCTGCATCGGAAAGTCACGTCCTTCGCGCTTCAGCATGAGATTGGGTTCGCGGCCGCGCCTTGCAACCAACAAGTGGTTGGCATCCAGGCTCGCCTGCTCGCTCTCCCCGATCGGTGCGCTCTCCCGCAGCAGGCATAGCGCGAGAAAAGCCTCCAGGAAGCGCAGTTTGTTCTGATTGACGCCGACCGGATCGAACGCGCTCACATCGAGCGCACGCACTTCGACGTATTCCACTCCCGCCCTTTGCAGCGCCTTGGTCGGGCGCTCCCCTGAGCGCGCAACGCGTTTCGGCCGGATGAAGCTGTAATACTCGTTCTCGATCTGCAGGATGTTGGCGTTGAGTTGCCGATATTCGCCGTCGACCTTGACGCCGATCTTCTCGTACGGCGGATAAGGCGTGCTGATCGCCTGCGAGAGATCGCGCACGTACTCGTCCAGGCTGTTGACCGACACCTTCACCGTCGCTTGATTCTTGTTGCGGTAGCCCAGGTCGCTCATGCGCAGAGACGTGCCGAACGGTTCATAGAAGGTATCGGCGTCGAGCTGGCTCAAGGTGGTTTCGCGCCCCGCAAAGAAACTCTTCGACACCGCCGGCGACGTGCCGAACAGGTACAGCACGAGCCAGCCGTAACGCCGGTAGTTGCGCAGCACGCCGAAGTACTGCGCGGATACGAAGCTCCGCAGCGGCTGGCGGGATTGATTGATGTCCTCGAGAACGCCCCAGAGGCGCGGGGAAAAGGAATAGTTGAAATGCACGCCGGAAATCGCCTGCATGATGCGCCCGTAGCGCACCCCCAAACCATGCCGATAGATGGTCTTCATCCGCCCGACGTTCGAAGTGCCGAATTGCGCGAGCGGAATGCCGGCGTCGCCCTCGAGCGCGCAGGGCATGCTCGTCGCCCACAGCAGTTCGTCATCCAGATGGCGGTACACGAACTGGTGGATATCGCACAAGTACTGCAGCAATTCCCATGTCTCGCCGAACGGCGGGGTAACCAGCTCGATCAGCGACTCGGAAAAATCCGTCGTGATGTTTTCGTTGGTGAGAGGCGCGCCCAGGGCGGCGGGATGCGGCGTCTGCACGATGTCGCCGGCGGGCGAGACGCGCAGCGACTCCTTTTCGACGCCCTTGCGGCCGCCGCGCAGCACACCTCGTTCCCCTGAATTGATGAGCCCCGCGAGGCGGCGCTCGAATATCTTATCAACCACGTTACGCAATACCTCGATCCTCGATCTACGGCAGCTCGGCAACGACCTCGATTTGAACGAGGAATCCCGGATCCACCAAACGCTGCACCTGTACCCATGAGGTCGTCGGCAGCCGCTCTTTGTCGTAATACTCGAACCGCAAGTCAGAGGCCTTCAGCAAGGCGTCCATATCCGTCGTATAGATCGTCTCCTTGACGACCTCGTCGAAGCCCGCCCCGTGCGCGGCGAGCGTGCGGCGTATATTGGCGTAAGCGGTGCGCATTTGCCCGGCCATATCTCCCGACGCCACCAGCCGCCCGTTCTCATCCGCCGCCACCGAGCCCGAAATATACAGCGTTTTATCGATCAGCACGGCCTGGGAATAGCCGAAGTCCTTCTCGTAAGGATTCAGATGGAACACCTGCTTGGCCCGCGCCGGCGGCGGCTCCGGTTCACGTTGGCAAGCGGCGAGCGCCAGCGCCGGCGCAATCCACGCGATGAGGATGACTCGGCTCAACATGCGTACTATCCCGGTTTCTGGTTCTGGACGAATTCAGCACGAGCGCGCAGCGCACGCAACATTTTCGGCAAGTCGCGCCGCAAGGCCGCACGCTCCATCCAGCGCGGAACCCAGAAGCCCGGCACTAGATGGACCGAGTAGTGCGCGACGGTGTCGTCCCCGTCGCTCCGCAAATCCCACGAACCTCGAAGGAGCGCCAAGTCCCCCGAGATGCGTTCGATGGACACGCGCGACGGTTCGTCATAAAACGCACGGATTTCATATGTGAGTTTGGGCGCGTACCAGGAATAGTTCATCACATGCCGAATCCGTTGCCACGACCGGTCCGGCGCCGTCTCCATCACCTCACAGGACATGAGGCCGGGAATCATCTGCAAAGCTTCTGGACAGCTGGTGATCAGCGACCAGACCACCTCGCGGTGCGCATGGATTCTGACCCATGCGCTCGCACTGCCGCTCTGTTCTCCGGCGTCCAGCGTCACTGCGATGTCGATGTCGCCATGCTGCACGGATTCCTGCGCAAGGTCCGGCGCAGGCATGGCGTGGGCGGCGAACGAGAGGAATACGACGAGTAGTAAATAGCGCACTGGATAGTCTGACTCCGGACACTGCGAACTGTTCGATGAATATCGCCGCCTGGCGGTTGTTTCGAACGGCCTGCATCAGCGTCGAGCCTCCATCCATAGCTTCATTTTTGCCTCGAGAATATCCATGGGCATGGCACCGTCCTTGAGGATCTCAGCATGAAACTCGCGGATATCGAAACGCGCGCCCAGCGCCTGCCGCGCATGAGTGAGCAGCGCCTGGAATTTGAGCTCGCCCATCTTGCACGCCAAGGCGTCCCCGGGCAGCGCCACGAAGCGGTCGGTCATCAGACCGGCATCGGATGCATCTACGCCCAGCTGCGCGCGAACATAGTCGGCCGCTTGGGCGCGCGTCCAATCCTGCGCATGCAAGCCCGTGTCCACGACCAGTGCAACCGCGCATTTCAATTGGCCTACGAGTGCGCCCCTCTTCGCTTCGTCGTCGCGGTACAGACCGAGTTCGTCGCCGAGCGAGGCTGCATACAGGGCCCAGCCCTCCACGAAGGCGGGCTCGCTGCCGAACCGCCGGAACTTGGGCAAGTCGACCCGCTCCTGTTGAAGTGCGGATTGATAATGGCGTCCCGGTATCGCTTCCTGAAGAAAAGCCGCGATCGCAACCCCAGCGGGCCGAACCGCATTGGATTCGACATGCACGTAGAGGACCGCGGGCGACGACCCGCCGTCCGGCGGGGCCGCTTGGTAGGCGAGGGGTGCCGCGGCCTCGCTCGCGAGGCCTGACGCTCGAATCTCGAAATCCGCGCGCGGGGCGGCGGAAAATAGCGCCGGCAGGGCCGCAAGAGTCTGAACCTTGAGCTCCTGGTATGCGTTCAGCAGCTCCGCCTTGGGCGGGAGAGGCGCGCCTACCGGCAGGGAGAGCATGCGCGTTCGAATCCGTTCGACTTCCGCGGTGCCGATGCCATGGATCTGGTTCGGCGACAGTTGCGCGCCGCTCGCGCGTTTGACTCGGAATGCGTACCAGGACGGACCCAGCGGCAGCGCCGACAATGCGACGCTGATCCTCGTCCGGGGCAGATATTCACGTTGAATGAACGCATGCAATTCACGATAGGCAGGCAGCAGCTTGTCCTTGACGGCGCTGCCAAGGCTCGAGGTCAAGCGCGTCCGCTCAGGTTCCTTGATGGATTCGGGCATGGTCCGCAGCGGTACATAGAACACGTTGCCCGAAGTATCCTCGCCGAAACCCCGCAGCAAGGGCAGCATGCGTTCCATCAGTGCGCGCGGCGAGGTGTACCCGCGCCGCATTCCCTCACGCATGTTCGCGATCGCCTGCCTGGTCCACCGTACATTGTCGTCGATTCGCAGCAGCCAGTGCTCGTAGTCTCTTGCTGCCCTCAAGGGATGCTGCTGAGTGTCCAGGGCCGCGCGTGCGAATTGCAGCGGCATTCCATCGAATGGATCGACCGGCAATAACTCGGCCGGATAAGTAAAGCCTTCGATGTCCAACTCGCGCCGTCTCTTGAAAATGTCGTATGTCAATCCCGCATCCGCGTCCAGGCCGGCGCGCGGAACGGCAAGAACTTCGGCCAGGAAGCGGCGTTCCAGGCTCAAAGAATCCGCCAGGAATTGCGGCGACAGCGGATTGCCCGGGGGCATGGGCTCGTCCCAATACCGATCGACGATTCGCTGCAAATTGTCGCGGGCTGCCGCCGAATTCGCCGCTTGGGAGGGGGGCGGCGCAGGCGCCGCGCCGCAGGCGGCGAGTCCCAAAAACGCGAGTCCGAGAAAGACGGTATGAGAAAATCGGGTCATCGATCGATTATAAGGGCCATCGATCGATAATAAGCCGGTGGCTAGGAGCCTGTCTGACTAATGATCGCCGTCACGAGGGCGCCCCACATCGAGCAGATTTCTGCGATCGTTTCGCGAGCATAGTGGGTACTATGTGAGTGAAACGATCGCAGAAATATGCCGATGTGGGGCGGCCGCAGTAGGCGCATCATTAGTCAGACAGGCTCCTCGGTTCATAATTCCCCAACTCAACTTTAGGGAGTCAGCCTATGTTGGTCGGAGCAAGTCCGCGGCGCGTCGCAATCGTCGGCGGCGTGCGCATTCCGTTCGTGCGCGGCAACGGCGCCTACGGGGGTGTGGGCAATCAAGAGATGCTGACCGCGACGCTCCGCGGCGTGGTTGACCGCTACGGGCTGAAGGGCCAGCGCCTGGACGACGTGGCGGCGGGCGCGGTCATGAAGCACTCGAGTCAATGGAATCTGACGCGCGAGTCCGTGCTGGGATCGGGACTTGCCGCGGAAACGCCGGGGCTCGACTTGCAGCGCGCCTGCGGCACGAGCCTCGAGGCGGCGATCTTGCTCGGCAATAAGATTGCCCTCGGCCAGATCGATTGCGCGATTGCGGCGGGAGTCGATACCGTGAGCGATCCCCCGGTGGTCTACCCTAGGAGCTTTCAGCAGCGTTTGCTGCAAAGTTATCGCGGCAAGACCTTGAGCGAACGCGTGGGCCCCTGGTTCGGTCTGCGCCCAAGGGACCTGCGGCCGGTCCTGCCGGGAATCGCGGAGCCCCGCACCGGCTTGTCGATGGGCGAGAGCACCGAACTCATGGTGAAAACCTGGGGAATCACGCGCGCCGAGCAGGACGAACTGGCGCTCGAGAGTCATCAAAAGGCCGCGGCTGCTTATGCTTCAGGCTTTTACAAGGACTTGGTGCTTGCCTATCTGGGAGTCACTCGAGACAACAATATCCGCAGCGACACGACTCTGGAAAAGCTGGCCAAGCTCAAACCGGTATTCGACACATCGGGAGCCGGTACCTTGACTGCGGGGAATTCGACCCCAATGACGGATGGTGCGTCGGCAGTGCTGCTCGCGTCCGATTCTTACGCGCGCGAGCGCGACTTGCCGGTCCTGGCCTACTTGAGCTACGGCAAGGCGGCCGCCGTGGACTACATCGACAAGAAGGAGGGCTTGCTCATGGCGCCGGCCTACGCCGTGCCCCGAATGCTGAGTGACGCGCACCTGGCGCTCCAGGATTTCGATTTCTACGAGATCCACGAGGCTTTCGCGGGGCAGGTATTGTGCACACTCAAAGCCTGGGCCGATCCCGTATTCTGCCGCGACAAGCTGGGACTGCCGGGAACCCTCGGCACCATCGATCGGTCCAAACTCAACGTGAAGGGAGGCAGCCTTGCGATCGGCCACCCGTTCGCCGCGACCGGCACTCGCATCGTCGCCACCCTCGCGAAAATTCTCGATGAATCCCGGGCCAAGCGCGGACTGATCTCGATCTGCACCGCCGGCGGCATGGGCGTTACGGCCATTCTCGAGCGTTGACGATATCAATGAACGCGCTATCCTCTTTCACCGACACGTGGGCCAAGTAGTTATGAAACTCAAAGATCCTCTGCTGCTGCGCCAGCTGTGCTTCATCGACGGCGGCTGGGCGCCCGCCGACAACGGCGGCACCTTGGACGTGCACAATCCTGCCACGGCCGAAAAGCTCGGACTCATACCGAACATGGGCGCCGCCGAAACGCGGCGCGCCATTGCCGCGGCCGCCGCGGCATTGCCGGCATGGGCGGCGCGCACCGCCAAGGATCGTGCCGCCGTGCTGCGGCGCTGGTTCGACCTCATGCTCGTGCATCAAGACGACCTCGCCATGCTCATGACTGCCGAGCAGGGCAAGCCGCTGGCCGAGTCCAAAGGGGAAATCGCTTACGCCGCTTCCTTCATCGAATGGTTTGCGGAGGAAGCCAAGCGCATGTACGGCGATGTCATCCCCGGACATCAAGCCGACAAGCGAATCCTCGTGCTGCGGCAACCCGTGGGCGTGGTCGCAGCCATCACACCCTGGAACTTTCCGGCCGCGATGATTACGCGCAAGGCCGGTCCCGCGCTGGCTGCCGGGTGCACGCTGGTGTGCAAGCCGGCGACCCAGACCCCGTATTCCGCACTGGCGCTCGCCGAGCTCGGCGATAGAGCCGGAATCCCGAAGGGCGTATTCAACGTGATCACCGGGTCCGCCGCCGCAATCGGCGGCGAGATGACGTCGAACCCGGCCGTGCGTAAGCTGACTTTCACCGGGTCCACCGAAATCGGCAAGAAGCTGATGGCGCAGTGCGCCGGCACGGTGAAGAAGATATCGCTGGAACTCGGCGGCAACGCGCCGTTCATCGTCTTCGACGATGCCGATTTGGATGCGGCGGTTCAGGGAGCCATCGCCAGCAAGTATCGGAACACGGGTCAGACCTGTGTGTGCGCCAACCGGCTGTTGGTGCAGGCCGGCGTGTACGACGAATTCGCCGGGAAACTCAGCGAGGCCGTCGGAAAATTGCGCGTGGGCGACGGGTTGGCCGGCGTCACCGACCAAGGGCCTCTGATCGATGCCAAGGCAGTGGCCAAAATCGAGGAACACATCGCGGATGCCGTGGCGAAGGGCGCAAAGGTGAGTTTGGGCGGCAAGCGGCATGCCCTGGGAGGAACGTTCTTCGAACCGACCATCCTGACCCAGGTGACGCCGAAGATGCTGGTCGCCCGCGAGGAAACCTTCGGCCCCGTGGCGCCCCTGTTCAAATTTCAAACGGAGGCCGAGGCCATCGCCATGGCCAACGACACCGAGTTCGGCCTGGCCGCGTATTTATACACGCGCGACCTGGCGCGAAGCTGGCGGGTCTCCGAGGCGATCGAATACGGCATCGTCGGGTTGAACACCGGAATTATTTCCACCGAAGTGGCGCCCTTCGGCGGCGTCAAGGAATCGGGAATCGGGCGCGAAGGGTCGAAGTACGGAATTCTCGACTACACCGAGATGAAGTACGTGTGCGTCGGCGGAGTGAGTTAGAAACCGGTGCTGGGACGGTTCCTGGAGTTCTCGGTGGCGACCCCGGATATTCAGGCCTCCCTGGATTTCTACACCCGGCTCGAATTCTCCCAGGCGGAGGTCGGAGAAGCATGGTCGCATCCCTATGCGGTCGTGACGGACGGCAGGATTTGCCTCGGACTGCATCAAGCGGCGATCCCGGCACCCTCGGTGACCTTCGTCAAACCCGGATTGCTCAAACATCTGGGATCCCTGGAAGAGCTGGGCGTGGAATTCGAGTTCCGCCATCTCGGCAATGATGTGTTCAACGAAGTCGGCTGGTTCGATCCCACCGGTCAGCTGGTGAGACTCGTCGAGGCGCGCACTTTCTCGCCGAGCAAGCGCATCGTGACCGACACGTCGCGATGCGGCTATTTTCTGGAAATCGGGCTGCCGGCTCCGGACCTCGAGGCGTTAAAGACCTACTGGGAGCAATTCGGCTTCGTCGGGATGGACGAATCGGCCGACCGGTTGCCGCACATATCCTGCACCAGCGATTATATCGATCTCGGGCTGTATGACCCCGCGCATCTGCGGCGCTCGACCCTGCGGTTCGAGGTCGATGATGTCGGAGGAACCTTGGCACGCCTTGCCGAAATCGGCATCTCGCCGGCCGGGGAAATACCGCCGCCCCTGCGGCAAATGCCCGCTGCAGTATTGATCGCACCCGAGGGGACGCCGATTCTCCTGTCCTCGGGGCTCGACAGCGCAGGCGCGCGATGAATCCTATTACTCGGCGCTGCGCGCCTCGCCCTACGGGCCGCCCCTGCGGGCGTTCAAGTCGGCCGGACGGCCGACTAGTCCGGCACCGCGACGAATTCGAACTTGATCGTCATCTCGTCCTGGACTTGCAATGCGCCCAGCATCAGGCTGAACGGAGTGAGTCCGAGGGCAGATTGGCGTATTTCCAGCGAGCCTGCCGCCGACAAGCGGCCAGTATCGACGTGCAGCGTCAGCGGCACATTGACCGTCGATTCATGCCCTGCCACGCTGATGACGACGGTTGCGGTCAACGCGCCGGCGCCCGAGCCGCCTCGAGCTCCCGGACCGGCGGCGCTGCGGACGGCGATCGCCGGAAACTCATCGGCGTTGAGCAGCGCCGCGCTCAGCATATTGTGCAAAGTTCCCGATTTGGCGGAATCCGGAACGTCCGCCGCGAAATCGGCTCCCTCTTCGCGGCGCGCTTGGGCGTCGTCAACCACGAAGCCGGCGACCGGCACGGTCAGCCAAAATACGGAGTCGCCGGGCACGTCCGCCAGATTGACCGCGCCGCGGACTGCGTGATTGACGATGACGTGATTGTGTCCGAAGTACGCAAGGGGACCGGCTCGGTATACGAGGATTCGCAGTTCGGATTGCTTTTCATCGATGCGATAGACCCTGCCGGGCGGCAAACCCGGCCTCGAAATGGGTTCTTCGGGTTTCGGCGGCGGCGCGGCGGGACGGACCTTGAATACGCCGCACGCGGTCAGGAACAGCGCAAGAACACCGATACTCAAGTTTTTGAACACGAGCAGCGCCCCGCCGTCTTGTTAAACTAAGTCGAGTGCAGTCTGCACGCGGAGCCTATGTCATGCCAAACCAAAGTTCACCAACGCGCTACACCGCGGTCGCGAAAGCGTTTCATTGGCTCATCGCCGCGTTGATCGTGACTCAATTCACCCTTGGGTATATGCAGGATGGCCTTCCAATCGGCGCGCACAAGCTGGCGCTGCTCGCACGCCACAAGAGTTTTGGCATGACCGTGCTGATGCTGGCGATATTGCGTCTGCTGTGGCGGCTGGCGAATCGGCCTCCCGCGCTGCCCGACCATATGACCTCCCTGGAGCGGAAGCTCGCGCGGGCGACGCATGTCGCGTTCTACGTGCTGCTGTTTGCGATGCCGCTCACCGGATGGATGATGTCGTCCGCCAAGAAATATTCCGTGAGCTGGTTCGGATTGTTCACCTGGCCCAATCTCATCGGCAAGAACGAGACAGCGTTCGATTTTTTGCGCGCCACGCATGACACCATGAGCCTCATCCTTTTGTCGATCGCGGTATTGCATATTCTCGCGGCGCTCAAACATCACTTCTGGAACAAGGACGACGTGCTGCTGCGCATGCTGCCCTTCATCAAATCAGAGAAGGCCAAATCGGAGAAATGATCATGATGAGACGCCTCGTACCCTGCCTCGCCGCCCTGTCCCTCTCGGCCGCAGCGAGCGCCGCGGGCCCCGTGACCGGCTACTCCGCCGATCCTCAGCAAAGCCGCCTGGAATTCGTCGGAGTGCAGGCCGGCGCTGAATTCAAGGGCACGTTCCATAAATTCAGCGCGGACATCGAATTCGCGCCGGATGCTCTCGCGAGTTCGCGCTTCGATGTGCAGATCGATTTGAAGTCCGTCGATTCGATGGACAAGGATCGCGACACGACCATACGCGGGTCCGACATTTTCGATGTGGCGCACTATCCTACGGCGCACTACGTCACCCGCAGCTTCACCAAGACCGCCGCGGGTTATACGGCCATCGGCGCGCTGACCCTGCGCGGGGTGACCAAAGACGTGCCGATCGAATTTCAGTTCACGCAGGCGGCCGCGGGCGCGAAACTCGAAGGGAGCGCCAAGCTCAAGCGCCTGGATTTCGGGGCCGGGCAAGGCGACTGGAAGAGCACCGAGTGGGTGGCCGACGCCGTGAAAATAAGCTTCTCGCTGGTGCTGAAGCCCAAGGCCTAGGAGCCTGTCTGACTAATGATCGCCGTCGCGAGGGCGACCCACAGCGAGCAGATTTTTACGATCGTTTCGCGCACATAGTGGGCACTATGTAAGCGAAAGGATCGCAAAAATATGCCGCTGTGGGGCGGCCGCAGCAGGCGCATCATTAGTCAGACAGGCTCCTAGTCTGGCGCGACGCGATTGCCCGTGCGGGAACCGCGCGCGTTGGTCTAACGGCCGGGAGACTCGCGAACGGGCAACTCGCGCGATTTTTGCACCGTACGCAATGCGAAGCTGGAATGCACCCGCGCCACATTGGGCAATCGCGTGAGATGCTGGCTGTGCAGCCGCTCGAAGTCGGCGGTGTCGGCCAGCACGACCCGCAGCAGGTAGTCGTACTCGCCGGACATGAGATAACACTCCATGACCTCGGGAACTTTGCGCGCCGCTTCCTCAAATGCGCGAAGATGCGCCTGTTCCTGCCGTTCCAACGTGATGTTGACGAACACGTTCACGGGACAGCCGGCCTTTTGCTGATTGATGAGAGCGGTGTACCCCTCGATGAATCCCGATTCCTCGAGGGCACGCACGCGCCTCAAGGACGCCGATTCGGACAGGTTGACGGTTTCGGCCAATTGGCTGTTGGTGATGCGGCCGTCGAGCTGCAAGGCGCGGACGATGGCGCGATCGTAGCGGTCCAATTTCATGCAGCAGCCCTCGGTGGAAACGGCATTTTCTTGCTAAAAACGACCAATCTCCCCCATATTCTGCCATTACCTCGCGTCCCTGGACTAGTTTTTGCAATTTTCCGATTTCAGGCTTACGTAACCTAGCGCAAGTCCCCCCAACGGCCCGCCAGCGGAGCGATCTAATGAAAATCGGCGTCCCCAAAGAGATCAAGATTCACGAGTATCGAGTCGGTTTGGTGCCTGCGGGAGTCCGCGAGCTCGTCGATTCCGGACATCAGGTGCTGGTCCAGAGCGGCGCCGGAGCCGGTATCGGCTTCGAGGATTCGCACTACCAATCGGCGGGCGCCGTCATCGCACAACGCGCCGCGGACATCTTCGCGGCTTGCGATCTCGTGGTGAAGGTCAAGGAACCGCAACTCGCGGAATGCAAACAGCTGCGCAATGGACAAACCCTGTTCACGTATCTCCATTTGGCGGCGGACCCCGAACAAGCGCAGGCACTCCTCGCCTCGGGAGCGACTGCGATCGCGTACGAGACCGTCACGGCCCCCGATGGCTCGCTGCCGTTGTTGACGCCCATGAGCGAGGTTGCGGGACGCATGTCGGTGCAAGTCGGCGCCAATAGCCTGCAAAAGGCCAATGGCGGGTTCGGCGTGCTGTTGGGCGGCGTGCCCGGCGTGGCGCCCGCCAAGGTCGTCGTGCTGGGCGGCGGCGTTTCCGGCACTCACGCGGCGGAAATGGCGGTGGGCTTGCGCGCCGACGTGACCGTGGTCGACCGCTCGGTCAAGAGACTGCGGGAGCTATCGTCCCTCTTCGGCAGTCAGCTGAAAACCGTGTACTCGACCGCTCATGCGATCGAAGAACTCGTGCGCGACGCCGACCTCGTCATCGGCGCCGTGCTCATAGCCGGCGCCGCGGCACCGAAGCTCGTGACTCGCGCGATGGTCAAAACCATGAAGCCCGGCGCGGTGTTGGTCGATATCGCCATCGATCAAGGAGGTTGTTTCGAAACCAGCCGGCCCACTACGCACGCCGAACCAACCTATGTTCTCGACGGCGTGATCCACTATTGCGTCACCAACATGCCCGGCGCCGTGCCGCGCACGTCCACGTTTGCGCTGACCAATGCCACGCTGCCGTATGTGAGGGCATTGGCCGATCACGGCTGGCGGCAAGCCATCGCCAATGACCCAGGGTTGGCTCGCGGCCTCAATGTTCATGCCGGCGAGTTGACGCACGAAGCGGTGGCGAGCGCGCTCGGTCTCGCCTTTCGGGCTTTCCGCGCAGCCTGAGTCTCGGGCTTCCCGCGCAGCCTGGGTCGCCGCCTTTTCCTCTGTCCGTGCCGCGTGCGCGACCCCGAGCCGCGTGGCGGCTCATCGGCATGAGTTGCTACTGTACGATCGATCAATTACGCTGCGCACAATTCGGCAACCTCGGAAATCAAGGGATCCGCCATGGCGCGCAATCCGCGCTTCGATGTTCTGTTCGAGCCGGTGCGCATCGGGCCCGTTACCGCGCCGAACCGCTTCTATCAGGTGCCGCACGCCAGCGGCATGACCAATTCGCTGCCGCAGGTGCGCGCCGGCTTCCGCGAAACCAAGGCGGAAGGCGGCTGGGGGGTGGTGTGCACCGGCGCGGTGTCGATGCATCCCAGCTCGGATGATTCCCCGCTGCCGTTTGCCATTCTGTGGGACGACAAGGACATCCGTTCCCATGCATTGATGACCGACGCCGTCCACCGGCACGGCGCATTGGCCGGAATCGAGCTCTGGCATGGCGGTGCGTGCACGCTGAACCGCACCAGCCGAATAGCGCCGCTGTCGCCGTCGGGCATGCCATGGCTGTCGACTCACTTGGGTTTCATGGGGAATCTGCGTCCGCGGGCCATGGATAACGCCGACATCCAGGAGCTTCTTCGCTGGCAGGCGGCCGGCGCGCGGCGCGCGATGCAGGCGGGGTTCGATATCGTTTACGTCTACGCCGGCATGGGCTATTTGCCTTACGAGTTTCTGCTGCCGGAATACAACCACCGCACCGACGCCTATGGCGGTTCGATCGAAAATCGAGTGCGCCTGGTGCGCGAACTGCTGGACGTCACCCGCGACGCCGTCGGCGACAAATGTGCCGTTGCACTCCGCATCAGCGTTGAGGAGTTACGCGGCAGACCGGGCAGGAATGCCGTGTCCGAGGCGCACGAGGCAGTGGCGCTGCTCGCCGACGTCCCCGATCTCTGGGACGTCAAGATGGATTCCAGCCCGACCGACTGCGCGCCCTCGCGGTTTTCGCCCGAAGGCAGCCACGAGCCCATCGTCAATTTCGTCAAGCAATTGACCAAACGGCCCGTGGTGGGCGTCGGCCGCTTCACCTCTCCGGATGTGATGGTTTCGCAGGTGCGTCGCGGCATCCTGGATTTGATCGGCGGCGCCAGGCCCTCCATCGCGGACCCGTTTCTGCCGAAGAAGATCAACGAGGGCCGGGAGCACGAGATCCGCGAATGCATCGGCTGCAACATCTGCATCTCGAGCTGGCATGACGGGGTGCCGGTGCGCTGCACCCAGAATCCGACTGCCGGCGAGGAATGGCGCCGCGATTGGCATCCGGAGCGATTCGCACCGCCGGCGAGCGATTCATCCATCTTGATCGTCGGCGGCGGTCCGGCCGGGCTCGAGTGCGCCACGACGCTCGCCCGGCGCGGCTATTCCGTCACGATCGCCGATTCGGCGAACGAATTCGGCGGCCGCCTGCGCTTTGAAACCGGGCTGCCGGGTCTCAAGACGTGGGGCCGCGTGGTCGATTGGCGCCTGGGGCAGCTGCGCGAGAAGCCGAACGTCAACATGTATCCCGGTAGTGCGCTGGGAGTGGATGATATTCTGGGACTCGAGCACCGCCACGTGGTCGTTGCGACCGGCGCGTGCTGGACCAAGATGTTGTTTTCCACCTTGGAGTTTCCGGTGGGTGTTCTCGAGGGACCGGCGGTCTATACGCCCGATGACCTTGCCGCCGGCGTCGTGCCGGAGGGGCCCGTCGTCGTATTCGATTTCGACAACTACTACCTGGCGGGCGCAGTCGCCCTGCAATTGGCGGCATCGGTGGGCGATGTGACCTATGTGACTACCGCCGGTAACGCGTCAGCCTGGACTTTCATGACCAACGAGCTTCCGCTGGTGCATCGTGCTCTTGGCAGGGCCCGCGTGCCGATTCACACACTGCAGCGGGTGACGGCCTTCGATGGAGAGGCTGCGACGCTGGCGGACGTCTACAGCGGCGCCGAGAAGCGCCTCGCCTGCCGATCACTGGTCATCGTGGGCGTCCGGTCGCCGCGGGACGACCTGTATCGCGCGCTCATCGCCAAGGGATCAGGTCTCAGGGACGCCGGCATCGATTCGGTCACGCGCATCGGCGATGCATTCGCACCGGGAGCGATCGTGCATGCGGTTCACAGCGGCCATCGCTACGCACGCGAGTTCGATGCGGCGCCCGCGGCCGTACCCTATACTCGCGATTATCCCGTATGAACGCCGCGCATCTGGAACCCACCCTGCCTTCGAGCTGGTATCGCAGCACGGAGGTATTCCGTGCCGAAAAGGAACGCATATTCTGCCGCGAATGGATCGGGGCGTGCCGCGAGGAGGAATTGCCCAACCCGGGCGATCATCGCGTGCTCGAGGTGCTCGGCGAGAGCATCTTGTTGGTGCGCAATCGCGAAGGGCAATTGCGGGCGTTTTACAACGTTTGCAGGCATCGAGGCTCGCGTCTCTGCCGAACCCCGGCGGAACAGGAGGCACTGCGTGTTGCGCTTCCCGGAGGCATTTCCGCGGGACGCGTGATCGTGTGCCCCTACCACCAGTGGTCCTATGACTTCAACGGCGCGCTCATCGGCGCCCCTCATTTGAGCGCCGCTGCCGGCTTCAAGAAAGAGGACTTCCATCTGTATCCTGTCGGCGTCGACACTTGGAGCGGATTCGTTTTTTTGAATCTGACGCCGGCGGAGGCCAAACCCCTGGCCGCCCAGCTGGACGGCATTCCGGATCGGTTGCAGCGCTATCCGCTGCGCGATTTGCGCATCGGCGCCACCCTTCGTTACGAAATCGCCGCGAATTGGAAGATCCTTTGCGAGAATTATAACGAGTGCTACCACTGCGGCGGAGTTCACCCGGAGCTCTGCGCGGTAGTGCCTTCGTTCCGCGATGCCGGCGGCGCCAATCTGGACTGGAGCCGTGGAATTCCTCACCGTGAGGGGGCTTATACCTTCACGCACAGCGGGACGACCGTGCGTCGCGCCTTCCCCGGTCTCGATGCAGACGAGCAGGTGCGGCACAAGGGCGAACTCGTCTACCCCAATTTGTTCTTGAGCGTGGCCTGCGATCACGCGGCGGCGTACATCCTGCAGCCGCGGGGCGCGGAACGCACCGATATCACCTGCCATTTCTTGTTCGAAACCCATGAGATATCGAAACCCGGTTTCGACCCGTCGGATGCCGTAGATTTCTGGGATTTGGTGAACCGGCAAGATTGGGCGGTATGCGAAGGTGTGCAGAATGGGATTCGGTCACGCGTCCACATGCAGGGATACTACGCGCCCATGGAAGACTGGAACCTGGACATCAGGCGCTATGTGTCCGAGCGAATCGGACCGTTTGTCGGCGAGCCGCCGCCGTAGGGGTTTTCCCGGCTCTCCAATCCGACGTACCGCGGCGCATCATTCGTAGGCGCTTGGGTATAATCCACAAAAAAGGAAGCGAATGGCAACCAAGCGGCATGTACCGAAATTCCACCGCGCGACTCCCGCGGTGCGCCGTGAGCTACTCGTGGACGCGACCTTGAGCTGCCTCAAGCGGTTTGGACATGAAGGCGTGTCGGTGCGCCGTATCAGCGCCGCGGCCGGTGTGTCCATCGGCCTGATCAACCATCATTTTCCGAGCAAGTCGGGTCTCGTCGCGGAAACGTATGAAACCCTGGCTCTGTCCTTGCTGGAGTCGATCCGCAGTCAGGCGGAAAATCACGCGGTTTCACCGCGCGACCGATTGAGCAATTTTTTCCGCGCTTCGTTCGCGCCGGAGATCCTGGATCCGCAAATATTCAATGTGTGGCTGGTTTTTTGGAGCATGGTGGCGCACTCGGCCGAAATACGCGCCGTGCACTTCAGCACCTACGGCAAGTACCGATCCGTGCTGGAGACGCTGCTGGGCCAGCTCGTCGACTCCGGCGCCGCGCCGCCCTTCAGACTGCGCCCCGCCGCAATCGCGCTGTCGGCGCTGCTCGACGGGCTTTGGGTGGAATTGAGCTTGGGCCGGACGGTTTTCAAGCCTCGCGAGGCGGTCGCGCTATGCGAGGATTGGGTCAATGCTCTGTGCAGCGGCGGCTTTCCGCGGCTCTTGGCGACCCCCCGCGGGAAGAAGGCCGATGCCACCCCGAAACGCCGCAAGGCGTAGGACCCCGTCTACAGCCTCGTTCTTCGCGCTGCGCTGCGTGGATCCGCTCATGCGACGCGTGCGTCGCACTTCGGGCCGGACGGCCCGGCTAGTGGGCAATGCCCGCTCTTGTTATACTACCGTTCAATAAGATCTCGAATAGGCCATCGAACATGGACGCCAAGCGCTCGGTGCACGCCGACTCCCCGCAAATTCCCGCCCACCTGGAAGGATTCAGTCTCCCGGGGTGGATCTATCGGGACGCGGACTTCCTGGAAGCCGAGAAGGAGCGCGTATTTGCGACTTCCTGGCAAGTGATATGTCACCTCAACGACATACCCGATCCCGGCGACTACCACACGCTGGATTTCCTGGGTGAACCCCTGGTTGCCGTGCGCGGCCAGGACCGTGGCGTGAAAGCGTTTTTCAACGTGTGCCGTCATCGCGCGGCGCGGCTCATGGACGGCGGTTCGGGTCATTGTTCCGGAAGAATCGTGTGCCCCTATCACGCCTGGACCTATGACCTGGGCGGCCGTCTCACCGCCGTTCCTCACCGCAAGGAATTTGCCGACTTCGCTCTGGATCAATACGGCCTCAAACCAGTCGAGACCGAGATCTACAAGGGATTCGTGTTCGTGCGTTTGAAGCCCGGGTTGCCGAGCGTCGCCCACATGCTCGCCCCGTATGAGACCGAATTGGCGGCATATCGCCTCGAAGAACTACAGCCGATGGGCCGCGTCACATTGCGCACGCGTCATGTGAATTGGAAGAACGTGACCGACAACTATTCCGATGCCATGCACATCACGGTGGCGCACCCCGGCCTCACGCGCTTATTCGGCCAGAGCTACGGCGTAGAGGCACAACCCTGGGTCGATAAAATGTGGGGGTATCTGCGAGACGTGCCCTCCTCGCAGCTATCGGAGCGCTTGTACCAGGCGGTGCTGCCGAATTCGCCGCACTTGCCCGACGATCGTCAGAGGCTCTGGACCTACTTCAAGCTGTGGCCGAACGTGGCCTTCGACGTTTATCCGGATCAGATCGATTTCATGCAAATGATACCGATCTCGCCCACGGAAACTCTGATCCGCGAGATTGCCTACGCGCACCCCGATGACCGGCGCGAAATGCGCGCCGCCCGCTTTCTCAATTGGCGCATCAATCGCCGGGTGAGCCTCGAGGACAAGGCGCTCATCGAACGGGTGCAGGCCGGCATGGGATCGCGGAGCTATACGCCGGGTCCCCTGGGATGCACCGAGGTAAGCTTGCGCAGCTTCGCGCGGCATATTCGTGAACTCATTCCGGAGAGCCGCCTCGACCGTGCCCCCGGCGCCGGTTGGCACGTTCGCAACGATCCGCGAAAGAACCATGGTTGATTCGAAGCTGCGCGATGTCATCATCGTCGGCGGCGGACACAACGGACTCGTCTGTGCGGCCTATCTCGCGGCTGCCGGTCTCAAGGTGACGGTGCTCGAGAGGCGCGGCGTGGTGGGCGGCGCTGCGGTGACCGAGGAATTTCATCCGGGCTTTCGCAATTCCGTGGCGGCTTACACCGTGTCCTTGCTCAACCCCAAGGTCATCCGGGATCTGGAATTGGCGCGGCACGGCTTGCGGGTGGTTGAGCGCAAGTTGGCCAACTTTCTGCCCCTGGACGCGAGCCAATACCTCAAGATCGGCGCCGGCAAGACCGAACAGGAGGTGGCGAAATTCTCTGCGCGCGATGCCGCCCGGCTCGCGCCCTACGGCGAGCGCCTGGATGTGATCGCCGATGTGCTGCGCGACCTCGTGCTCGAGCGCCGCAGCGAAAATACTGTCAATCTCTTTCCATCGTTGCGGTTCCATAGCCCTCAATTCTGACTCAGTTCGCGGTGCAGAAATGCTTTGGCGCGTAGCCACTCGCGTCTGATTGTCTCGCCGGAAACTCCTAACACCGTGGCGGTCTCTTCTACACTCAAGCCACCAAAGTAACGCAGTTCGATCACTCTGCTCTTGCGTTCGTCAACTCTCGCGAGGGTCGTAAGTGCTTCGTCCAGCGCCACCAGTTCTGCAGCACGTTCGTCGCTAATCACCGGCACCTCGTCCAGGGAGATTGTCTTGCCGCCGCCGTGTCTCGGGCCCAGATGTTTGCGCGCGTGGTCAATCAAAATGCGCCGCATGATCTGCGCCGCAATGCCAAAGAAGTGAGCTCGATTCTGCCAGTCCACCTTTTGATCGATGAGCTTTAGATAAGCCTCATTAACCAGCGCTGTCGTTTGGAGTGTATGGTCCTGGCGCTCGCGGCTCATGTAACGATGAGCCAGCCGGTGCAGCTCACCCTCCACCAAAGGTAGCAGCTTATCGAGCGCCGACCGATCTCCGTCACTCCAGGCATTGAGCAATTGTGTCACTTCCTGGGAGGGAGTTGCCGACATAACTTACTTCATTCCTTCATTTGATACGACCCGGCGGTAGCTGGTTGGTCTCACTCGCAGTCACTCAGGCCGTGGTCCCATGAGGTCAGTACCACCGTGCGGGTAGCGGGTGGGTCTCCGGATTTTCGATTTTTGATTTCCGATTGC
>Ga0137409_10002657_pt1 | contig 19067 bp, 14 predicted proteins | sample CZODoug1_16funga_FD_122059 | JGI IMG/M metagenome (GOLD analysis project Ga0137409, IMG submission 122059) | Vadose zone soil fungal communities from Angelo Coast Range Reserve, California, USA - CZODoug1_16fungal (Hybrid Assembly) | ecosystem: Environmental > Terrestrial > Soil > Vadose zone... | reverse complement strand
GCCCCGAGCCGCCGGCGTCGCCGTGATCGTCTGGCTCGCGCTTGCGCTCCTCGCCGGAGCCACGGGCTTCCTCGCCCGGCTCCCGTTCCCGGGGCCCCAGCTCATCTTCCTCGCGCTGTTTGCCGCCACGCTGGTCGCCGCCACCAGCGTCCCGGCGGTGCGCGCGTGGGTCGACGTGCTGCCGCTGCGCACGCTCATCGGCATCAACGCCGTCCGCTTCATCGGGATCGCGTTCCTGGTGCTCGCCGCGCGCGGCCAGATGGCGCCTGTGTTCGCGGCCCGCGCCGGTTGGGGAGACATCGCCACGGCCGTACTCGCGCTTATCCTCGTCGCGGCCGGCGAGCCGCGCACGCCGCTGCAGCGCGGCCTCACGCACGCCTGGAACGCATTCGGTTTGCTCGACCTCGTGATAGCGGTCGCCACCGCCACGGCGGTCACGCTGCAGGGCTCCACGCCCGGCGTCGCGCCCGTACTGTACCTGCCGCTCGTGCTGGTCCCGACGTTCCTCGTGCCGATCTTTCTCGCGAACCACATCATCATCTTCCGGCGGCTGCGAGTTGCGAGCCATGGCGCGTGAGTCGCTGCCCCCGCTGCCCCTCCTCGCCTGCGCGTGCGCCAGCCTGCGGCGCACCGCGCGGGTGGTGACGCAGCTGTACGAAACGGAGCTTCAGGGCACGGGCCTGCGGGCTACGCAGTTCACGCTGCTGCAAGCGCTCGAGCAAATGGGAGGAGCAGCCTCGCAAGGGGCGCTGGGCCGGCTGCTGGCCCTCGACGCGACGACACTGAGCCGCTCGCTGCCCCCGCTCGCGCGCGCCGGCTGGATCCGTGCCGCCGCCGGAAAGGACCGCCGCGAGGTGCGCTGGAGCCTCACGCCCGCGGGCCGGCGGCGTCTCGCGGGCGCGCTGCCCGCCTGGGAGCGCGCCCAGGAGCGGCTGCGCACCGGTCTGCCTGCTCGACACTGGAGGATGTTGACCGAGGATCTCGCCGCTGTTGGGGCCGCCGCGCGCTAGCCCGTCTGGCGGTCGGCGGGCCGCGAGCTACGTTAGTCGCGTTCGCCGATTCCCCCTCCGGAGGTCCCGCGTGCGTACCCACATCGTCTCCCTACTCCTCGTTCTCCGCGGCGCCTCGCTGGGCATGGCCCAGAGCGAGGCGCCTCCCCTGTTGTTGCGCCGGCCTGCCATCAGCGCGACGCAGCTGGTCTTCACCTATGGCGGCAACCTGTGGAGCGTGAGCCGGGATGGCGGCGACGCGCAGCGGCTGACGGCGGGGCCGGGAACGGAGAACGCCGCGGCCTTCTCGCCCGACGGCAAATGGGTGGCATTCACCGGGGAATATGACGGCAATCCCGATGTGTTCGTCGTGGCGGCGGGGGGCGGCGTGCCCAAGCGGCTCACGTATCACCCCGGAGCGGACGAGGTGGTCGGGTGGACGCCGGACGGAAAGAGCGTGCTGTTCCTGTCCACGCAGTCGAGCTACTACAATTTTGCTCCCAAGCTGTTTGCGGTGCCGCTCGACGGCGGCTTCCCGACCGAGTATCCCCTGCCCATCGTGGCCGCCGCCTCGCTGTCCCCGGATGGGTCGCGCATCGCCTACGTGCCTCATCCGCAGTGGCAACGCGCCTGGAAACGCTACCGCGGCGGTCAGACCACGCCGATCTGGCTGGCGGACCTGAAGGATTCGCACATCGAGAAGGTGCCGCGGGACAATTCGAATGACTTCAATCCCATGTGGGTGGGCGGCACGGTCTACTTTCTCTCCGACAGGAACGGCGCCGTGAGCCTGTTTGCGTACGACGCGAAGAGCAAGCAGGTGAGCGAGGTCGTCAAGAACGACGGGCTGGACTTCAAGTCGGCGGCGGCGGGGCCGGGAGCGATCGTCCTCGAGCAGGTCGGGGCGCTGAAGCTGTACGACCTGACAACGCATCAGACGAAGACACTCCACGTGCGGGTCGCAGGAGATTTGCCGCAGGTCAGGCCGCACTTCGTGAAGGTGGACCCCAAACGGGTTCACAACTTCGGAATCTCACCCACCGGCAAGCGCGCCGTGATGGAGGCGTGGGGCGAGATCTTCACCGTGCCCTCCGACAAAGGCGACATCCGGAACCTGACGCGGACGCCGCTGGTGGCGGAGCGCGATCCCGCGTGGTCGCCGGACGGAAAATGGATCGCCTACTTCTCGGAGGCGTCGGGCGAATACAACCTCGAGATCCGCGACCAGAGCGGGCTCGGCGAGGTGAAAAAGATCAGCCTGGGCAATCCGCCGTCGTTCTTCTATTCACCCCAGTGGTCTCCGGACGGCCAGAAAATCGCCTACAGCGACAAGCGGCTGAACCTGTGGTATGTGGACCTGGCGAAGGGCGCACCGGTGAAGGTGGATGCCGATTACTACGAGGGGGCGGCTTTCAATGTGCGGTGGGCGTCGGACAGCCGCTGGCTCGGGTACACCAAGCAGCTGCCGAGCTTCCTGCATGTCGTCTGGGTGTATTCGCTCGAGCAGGGGAAGAGCTTCCAGGTCACCGATGGGATGAGCGACGCGCTGTACGCAACCTTCGACCGGAGCGGCAAGTACCTCTACTTCGCCGCCAGCACCGATGTCGGGCCCTCCGCCGAGGGGTTCGACATGTCCAGCAACAACCGGCCGCAGACACGCAGTGTGTACGCCGTCGTGCTGGCGAAGGACCAGGGGTCGCCGCTCGCGCCGGAGAGTGACGAGGAAAAGGGCGCCGAGCCGAAGCCGGACGAGAAGGACAAGGTCAAGAAGGACACGCTTCCTCCCCCCGTGAAGATCGACTTCGACGGGATCTCGCAGCGCATTCTGGCGCTGCCGATCCCGGCCAAGAATTACGTGAACATCGCCGCCGGCAAGCCGGGCATCTTGTTCATCTCCGAGGGGCCGCGCGTCATCACGGAAGCCGATTTCCCGAACCTGTCCCAGACGCTCTATAAGTGGGATCTCGAGAAGCGCAAGGTCGACAAGTTCGTGGAGGAGATCAACGACTACACCGTGTCGTTCAACGGCGAGAAGCTGCTCTTCCGCAAGGGCGAGCAGTGGGTGATCGCGGGAACGGACGAGCCGCCGGCGGGCGGCGGCAAGCCGAAGCCCGGCGAAGGTCCGCTCGGGCTCGAGTCGATGCTCGTCTACGTCCAGCCGCGCGAGATGTGGAAGCAGATGTATCGCGAGACGTGGCGCATCGAGCGGGACTTCTTCTACGACCCGAACCATCACGGGCTCGACCTCGGCAAGGTGGCCGCGAGGTACCAGCCCTACCTGGACGGGATCGCGTCGCGCGACGAGCTGACGTACCTGCTGGAAGACGCGCTGGGGGAGATGACGGTGGGGCACATGTTCCTCTGGGGGGGCGAGGGGCCGGAGCCGAAAAAGGTGAAGGGTGGCCTGCTGGGCGCCGATTACGCGCAGGAGAATGGGCGCTACCGCATCACCAAGGTGTACGACGGAGAAAACTGGAACCCGGGCCTGCAGGCGCCGCTGACCCAGCCCGGCGTGAACGTCAAAGCCGGCGACTACCTGCTGGCCGTGGGCGGGCGCGAGCTGCGTGCCTCCGACAACCTGTACAGCTTCTTCGAGCAGACCGCGGGCCAACAACTGGTGCTCAAGGTGGGGCCGGCGGCGGACGGCAAAAACTCGCGCGCCGTGACGGTCGTTCCGGTGGCGAGTGAAGAGAACCTGCGGCGCTTGGCCTGGATCGAGGGCAACCGGCGGAAGGTGGCGGAGATGACGGGCGGCCGCGTGGGCTACGTGTACCTGCCCAACACCGCGGGGGCGGGCTACTCGAACTTCAATCGCTATTACTTCGCGCAGGTCGGGAAGGAAGCCGTCATCGTCGACGAGCGGTTCAACGAGGGCGGACAGCTAGCCGACTGGGTGGTGGATTTCCTGCATCGGCCGCTCATGAGCAAGATCATGACGCGCGAAGGCGCGGACTGGAGCAGTCCGTCGGCGTCGATCTACGGACCCAAGGTGATGATCGTCAACGAAATGGCCGGGTCCGGCGGCGACGCCTTGCCCTGGTACTTCCGCAAAGCCGGCGTCGGACCGCTGGTGGGGAAGCAGACGTGGGGCGGGCTGGTTGGGATCGGCGGCTATCCGGAGCTGATGGACGGCGGCAACGTCATGGCGCCGCGCTTCGCGCTGTACGGACTGAACGGGGAGTGGGAGGTGGAGAACCACGGGATCGTGCCCGATTACGACGTCGATCTCGACCCGGCTGCCGTGCGACAGGGGCACGATCCGCAGCTCGAGAAGGCGGTGGAAGTGGTGCTGCAGCTGATGAAGCAGCACCCGACCCCGCAGTATAAGCGGCCGCCCTATCCGAATTACCACGGACAGGACGGCTTGGGACTGAAGGAGACGGCCGCGTCACGGTGAGCCACGACGGTGCGCGTTGCGGCCCGAGATCCGCCATATCCTGAGAATCACAGCAAACACCAAAACACTCAAAACGCAGTCACCCCCTGGGTGACCGTCCTCACTGAAACACGGGCCGGATGTGTGCATTTTTGTACCCGAAAGAATTCGGCGGCCCAACCGCCGATCCACGCTCCCCCTCCGAACTCCCCACGCCCTAGAGGAGAAGGAAGGCCTATGAAGGCCGCTCGTCGTCGTTTAGTGGGCATTGTACTGTTGTGCGGGCTCGCCCTTGCGTCCGCCTGCGGCGATCGCACGCCGACCGGACCTCAGCCCGCGGCACCTTCGGCGGATCTCATCGGCTCGCTGCTCGGGGCGACGGGGCTGCTCAAGTGCTCGAACCTGCCGTACGCCTCGACCACGCAGACGGTCGGGATCGCGGGCGGGATCCTCAAGGTCGGGCCCCACACCCTCGTTATCCCGCCCGGCGCCCTCGTCCGGCCCACGGCGATCACCATGACCCTGCCCACCGGGCTGGGCGTGAACGCCGTCAAGTTCCAGCCGGAGGGGCTGCAGTTCCAGGTGCCCGCCGCGCTCACCATGAGCTACGCGAATTGCAGTCTGCTCGGCAAGCTGCTCCCCAAGCGGATCGCGTACACGACGAACAACCTGCAGATCCTGTATTACCTGCTGTCGCTCGACAACCTGTTCAGCAAGTACGTCACGGGGAAGGTCAACCACTTTTCGAGCTACGTGATCGCGTGGTGATGACCGGGCAGGCAGGTCCACGCGCGGTGGCGCGACCCGCGGCGGACCTGTTGCACGACGCGCGTGCCCAGGAGCGGGCCGCGTGTATTCCCGAGGCGATCCGCTGCTATGAAGCGGCGATCGCCACGGCCGACCGCACCGGGGAGCGGACGGTGCTGGCGGAGGCGCTTCGCCGGGTGGCCGTCATGCGCCATCTCCGCAACGAGTCGACTGCGGCGCGTGAGCTGTGTCGCCGCAGCTACAGCGTGGCCTGCGACGCCGGCAACGATCTGCTCGCCGCGGAAGCGCTGAACACGCTCGGCGGGCTGGACGTGAAGACGGGCGCGATCGAAGACGCACGCAGGACCTTCCTCCAGGCGCTGGAGCGGGGGGGCCAGAGCCGCGAGCTGCGCGCGCGGGTCGAGCAGAATCTCGGCATCGTGGCGAACATCCAGGGGAACCTGGGCGAGGCCATCGCGCACTACGAGCGCTCCCTCGAGGCGTACCGCGCCTCGAACGACGAGCACGGCTGCGCGATTGCGTATGCCAACCTGGGCATCGCGCACACCGATCTCGAGCAGTACGACCGGGCCGAGGGCTACTTCCAGCAGAGCTACGAGATCGCCGAGCGGGCGGGCGACGCGCACCTGCAGGGGCAGTGTCTGGTGAATCACGCCGAGGTGCACGTCGAGCGGGGGCGCTACGAGGAGGCCCGCCGCAACGCCGAGGCTGCCCTCGCCATCTTCGATCAGCTCGACGCGCAGAGCGACAAGTCCGAGGCCTACCGCATCATCGGCATGGTGTACCGCGAGACCGGGCGCGCCGCGCTCGCCGAATCGCGCTTGCGCTCGGCGATCGAGCTGGCGGTGAGCGCCGGCTCGGTGCTGAACGAAGCGGAGGCGTCGCGCGAGCTGGCGCTCCTGTATCAGGCGATGGGGCGGAACCAGGAAGCGCTCACGCTGCTCAACACCGCCCACCGCCTGTTCCGCCGGCTCGACGCGCGCGTGGACCTGGTGTACGTCGGCGGCAAGGTGTCCGAGCTCGAAACCACCTACTTCGCCGTGGTGCGCGAGTGGGGGCAGTCGATCGAGTCCACGGACAGCTACACCTTCGGCCATTGCGAGCGCGTGGCGCAGCACGCGATGGCCGTCGCGCGGGTGCTCGCGCTCGACGAGACCAGCCAAACGACGATCCGCCTCGGCGCCTACCTCCACGACCTGGGGAAGGTGCGGGTCCCGCACGAGATCCTGAACAAGCCCGGCCCGCTCACGCGCGACGAGTTCGCCGTGGTGCAAATGCACCCGATCTGGGGTCTGGAGCTGCTCGCGGCCGTCGAATTCCCGTGGGACTTGAAGCCGATCATCCGCTGGCATCACGAGCGGTACGACGGCACGGGCTATCCCGACCGCCTGCGGGGCGACGAGATCCCGATCGCGGCGCAGATCGTCGGGATCGTGGACGTGTACGACGCGCTCAGTACGGCACGCCCGTATCGGCCCGCGCTGTCGCGCGACGCGGCCCTCGCGGAGATCGCGCGGTGCCGCGGCTGGTGGTCGGAAGCGGTCTACACCGCGTTCGTGAAGTCGCTGGATGGGCTGAAGATTGCCGCGGACGTGAGGGTCGCTGCGGTGTCGTAACGGCTCACTCCGCCCCCACCCCCTGCGCCTCCAACCGCATCTCCTCGAGGAAGCTCGACCCCCCCGCCTCCATCCCGAACCGCCGCTCGACTCGCGTCAGCACCAGCCGGTCCCGCGCCCGCGTCATCCCCACGTACAGGAGCCGCCGCGCCTCCTCGATCTCGGCCTGGCGGTTCTCCTTCGTCTCGCGCAGCCCGGGAATCTGATAGTCTTCCACTCCCACGATGTACACGCGCGAAAACTCCAGGCCCTTGGTGGAATGCAGCGTGAGCAGATTGACGCGATCGGGCGCCACCTCGATGCCGTCCGACGTGGAGAGCGCGACGCGCCCGAGCAGCCGGTCGATACTGTCCTCGAGTGTCGGGGGTGAGGCTTCATCCATCAGCGCCCGCAGCCGGGCCACGGCGGCAGGATAGCGCTGGGCAGGGTCGGGCTCGGCCCGGAGGCGCGTCATGAGCGCGCGCCCCCCGAGCCGCCGGATCAGTTCGTCCACGGGAGGCGCTGAGTCGCCACCGGTGCGCTCGCGCTCCATCTCGTAGAACGCCAGCGCATCGCTGTAGCGCCCCAGCGCGTAAAACTTCGCGAGCTTGAAGAGCATGTCTCGCTCCCCGGTCTTCGCTCCCTGCTCCAGCGCCAGGGCAAGCCCGAGGTAATCAAGCAGGTTGACTAACACCGCCTTGCGCGCCCGAATGCCCCGCTGGCGCTCGAGCTCGCGATAGACTTTGGCCAGCGTGACCGCGTCGTCCAACGCGTGGTGCGCCCGGCCGGCGTCGATGCCGAACCGCAGAGCCAGGTCTTCCAGCTTGGCGCTGTCGCGCGAGAGCGAACGTACCAGCGGCAGCGTGTCATAGAACACCAGGCTGTCCACGCCGTCCTGTCCGGTCGCCAGCCGGCGCAGCACCGGGATGTCGAAATGCTGGCCGTTGTGCGCGATGAGGACGTCGTCGCCAACGAAGGCGCGAAACGCGGGCCAGACTTCGGCAAAGGAGCGCGCTCCCCGCACATCCGCGTCGCTGTACCCGTGCAGCTTGGTTGCACCGGGCGTAATCGAGCGGTACGGCTGTACCAGGGTATGAAACCGATCCACGATTTCTCCTCCCACCACGCGCACCGCGCCGACTTCGACGACCTCGCACACCTCCACGTCCTTGTCCGTCGTTTCCAGATCGAACGTGACGTAGCGCTCCAGCGCGGTAACGAGCTCCTTGGCGTGCAACAGCTGGAGTGCCTTGAACAGCGTGAGCGCGAGGCCAGCGTTGCGCCCATCTTCCCGTTGGATGGTCAGGGTTCCCCCTCTCCCGGAGGGAGAGGGGGTCAGGGGGTGAGGACCGCTGGCCTGGGACGGAACGTGCCGCACCCCCGCCGCCGCGAGCATGCCCCGTAGCGCAATCTCCAAGCCCGCCTGTGGCTCGATCACGATGTCCTGCTCCGCCGCAATCGCCGCCGCGAGTCGCTCGGCGAGCTGCACGGCCTCCGGGTTAGCGGCGGGATCGGTGAGCTCGTCGTGCCGCTCCTCGAGGGCGTTGCGATACGGCCCGACGCTCTGTGACAGGATCTCGTCGACCAGTGGTGCCAGCGCGCGGTGCGAGCGGGCCAGGGCGCGGAGGTTTTCTACCTGGAACACGAGCCGCCACAGCTTCTTCGTGTCGGGGTCCTGCGCGGGGCGGCGGCGCGCGAGGGCGCGTACGGAAGCGAGGAAATCGCCGGAGCTCCCGATCGCGGCCTCGACTTCCTGGAGGAAGTGCGCCGAAAGCACGCAGCGCGCGAACGCCTCGAGCGCAACCGGGTCGGCGGGATCGCGCACGATCCGCAGCGCGGCCACGACGTACTTGATGACGTCGTCCTCGACCAGCGAGCGGCCGCGCGCCAGCCGGCAGGGAATTCCCGCGCGGACGAGCCGTCCCTCGAGATACTCGCCGACCTTGTGCCGGCGGTACAGCACCGCGTAGTCGCCCCATCCCAGGCCGGCCGCCGCGCGGTCGGCGAGGATGTCCTCGAGCAGCCAGGAGGCCTCTTCTTCTTCGTCGCGGAATGCGAACACGCCCACCTCGTGCGCCGACTCCTGCTCTGCGCTGAGCTGCTTCTCGAACAGCTGGGGATTGTGCGCGAGCACGCGGCGCGCGGTCTCGAAGATCTGGCGCGAGCAGCGACAGTTCTTGTCCAGCACGATGGGCCGCTCGATCTCGTAGTCGCGGCTGAAGCGGACGAGCACGTAGGGGTCCGCCCCCGTCCAGGTGAAGATCGACTGCTCGTCGTCGCCCACTGCGAAGAAGTTGCCGTGTGGCGCCGCCAGGCGTTTCAACAGATCGTACTGCACCGCGTTCACGTCCTGGAACTCGTCCACCAGGAGGTAATCCCAGCGCGCGGCGATCGTATCGGCGATGTCCCCCCGGCTGCGCAGCAGCTCCTCGGCCTTCGCGACGAGGTCGTCGAAATCCAGCATGTTACGGTGCGCCAGCCAGGTGGCGTACTCGCGATAGAGGCGCGCGTCGTCGGGGGTCAACTCGTAATCCTGCTTCTGGACGCGGTGCCGGCTGAACCGGTTCAGGAGCGAGCCGCGCTGCTCGAGCGGCACGTGCAGCCGGCCCAGGATGACCTTCTGGTACTGCTCGTCTGCCACCCCGAAGCCCTTTCGCAGTCCCGCCGCCTCGGCGTGGTCGCGGAGCAAGCCCAGGCACAGCGCGTGGATCGTGCCCCGCGTGATGGCCTCGGCGCGGTCCCCCAGCGTGTGCGCCAGCCGGACGGCGATCTCTTCAGCCGCCCGGTTCGTGAACGTCACGGCGCAGATGCGCTCGGGCGCAAAGCCAAGGGTGTTGATGAGATGGTTGATACGGGCGATCAGGCAGTACGTCTTCCCCGCGCCCGGTCCCGCGACCACGAGCAGGGGGCCGAGCGGCGCTTCAATGGCGAGGCGCTGCTGGGGAAGGGGGTCCAAGGCCATGCAAGGAATCTAGGCCCAAGAGGGCGAGTACGAGCTGGACCCGTACCCGCCCTCCGCTAGAGACCCTTTGTCGATTTTGCTTAAGCGGCGTCGAGCGCGCCCTCGATTGCGTCCTCGACGACCGCGAGATCGGCGAGGAGGTGCGCGCGGGCGCTCGGCGTCAGACTCTCCACTCGGCGCACGCGTTCGAGGCAAGCGTCGAGCAAGGCGAGTGCGCCGCAGAGGTATCCGGTCGGCCGGCTTGCAACCTCCGCCACCGCGAGCCCCCTCGCCACGCGCCACAATGTGACCACTCGCCCCCGGAGGGCGGCACTCGTCTGGCGGAGGATGGCTTGACGTCGCTCGGTCAATCTGTGAGGTGCGGAGTCACGCATATGGAGGCGCCTCCGTTAGGGTGTACGTGAGGACGCCATAGCCTTGTGGCGAGGTAACGCTGCGTGTTCTAGATCAACGACTTAGCGTGCGCGCGATCACGTTCGGCACGACCGTGAGCACCTTGGCTTGACGCCACGGACACCGGGGACTATTAAGGGGCGCGATGACCGCGGAAGACGTAGCGGCGCAGCTCGCGCGCGAGCGAGCATTGAAGCAGGCCGAGAAGATGGAGACCATCGGCCGGCTGACGGGCGCCATTGCGCAGCAGTTCAACGAGCTCCTCACCGCGATCCTGGCGCGCACCGCCGCGCTCGCCCAATCGCTGCCTCCCAACCGCGACATCGACGAGCTGAAGCTCACGGCCCAGCGCGGCACCGAGCTGGCGCAACGGCTGCTGGGCTTCAGTCGCCATCGGGTGCTCGACCTGCAGCCGCTGATCTTCACCGAGTTCGTGCGCGACGCGCTCGACATTTTGCGTCGCGGGCTCCCGGCCAATATCGAAGTACAGTTCATAGCGGACGAGGAAAGCGGCGTGGTCGAAGCCGACCCAGCGGCGGTGAAGCAGGTGCTGCTGCATCTCGTGACCAACGCCCGGGACGCCATGCCCTCCCCCAAGGGCGGCACGCTGCATGTCGAAGTCCGGCGCGCCCGGCTCGGCGCGGAGGATCGTCCGCTCCACGCCTGGGTCGAGCCGGGATCCTACGTCAGCGTCGCGTTGAGCGACACCGGTGTGGGGATGAACGCGGAGACCCTCGCCCGGGTGTTCGAGCCGTTCTTCACCACCAAGCCTGTGGGCGTCGGTACCGGCCTCGGCATGTCGATGGCCTACGGCCTCGTGAAGCAGCACCGCGGCTACCTCCACATCTACAGCGAGGTCGGGCAGGGGACCACGGCCAAGGTGTACCTGCCGGCCCTGCGCGATCAGGGGGTGTCGGAGCTCGAGACCGCCGCCGACGCAGCCCTGCCCGGCGGGACGGAAGCGATCCTGCTGGTAGAGGACGATCAGACGATGCGCGTGGCGGCGCAGCAGCTCCTCTCAAAGGTCGGCTATCGCGTGATCACCGCCGCCGACGGCCAGCAGGGACTCGACGCCTTCCACGCCCACCGCGCGGCGCTGAGCCTCGTGATCACCGACGTCGTGATGCCGAAGCTCAGCGGGTTCGAGCTGTACGAGATCATCCGGGGTGAATCACGCGGGCTGAGCGTCTTGTTCATGAGCGGGTTTCCCGCCCCCAACTTCCGCAAGACCGTCGGTCAGGATCCGGCCGTAGCGTTCGTCACGAAGCCCTGGACCGCGAGCGAGCTGCTCGCGCAGGTGCGGGTGCTGATCGAGGCCTAGGACGCCTGCTCCGCGAGGAGCGCCCGCGTCGCCCAGTGGCTCGGTCGATCCAGCACGTCTCCCGGCGATCCCGCTTCCACCACCATCCCTTGCGCGAGGATCGCCACGCGATCGGCGCAGGCACGCGCGAACGCGACGTCGTGCGTCGCGATCAGGAGACCCCGGCCGACCCCCGGGCCATCGACGGCCGCGAGGCGGCGCAGCGTGCGGCCGAGCGCGCCCCGGCGTGCCGGGTCGAGCGCGGCGGTGGGCTCGTCCATGAGGAGCAGTGGCGGATCGGGCGCGAGCGCCCGCGCGATTGCCACGCGCTGCGCCTCGCCCCCCGACAGCTGGCTCGGGAGCGCCGCGGCGCGAGCGCCCACCTCGAGCGCGTCCAGCAGCTGCCGTGCGCTGCCCTCCGCCTCTTCACGTCGCCGCTCGAGCACGTGCGTGAGCGCGAGGGCGACGTTCTCGAGCGCCGTGAGGTGGGCGAACAGCGCGTGACTCTGGAACACGAGGCCCACGCGGCGCCGCAACGGCTTCAGGCGGGATTCGGGCGGAACCGGGCCGGGCTCGAGCGCGAAGCCGTCCACCACGATCCGGCCGCCGTCGAACTGCTGGAGCGCCGCCACCGCCCGCAGCGCCGTCGTCTTGCCCGCCCCCGAACGCCCCATGAGCGCCACGACCTCCCCCCGCCGGACTTCCACGGACAGCGCCAGCAGCACGTCGGGGCCGCCGTGATAGCGGAGACACAGCTCGTGGACCTGGAGCAGCGCCGTCATGCCAGGCGCCAGCGCCGCTCGAGGCGCCGCCCCAACCGCGAGAGCGGCAGCGACATCGCCAGGTACACGACCGCACACAACAGGCCGGGGACGATCCAGCTTCCCACGTTGGTCGCGTAGATGGCCGTCTGCTTCGTGAGCTCGACGACAGTGAGTACCGAGACGAGCGACGAGTCCTTCAATAAGGCGACGAAATCGTTGGTCATGGGCGCGAGCGCGTAGCGCAGCGCCTGGGGTCCGCGCACCAGACGCAGGATCTGCCGCTCGGAGAAGCCGAGCGTGCGCGCCGCCTCGAGCTGCGTGCGCGACACCGCCTCGAGCGCGCCCCGATAGATCTCGGCCTCGTACGCCGCGTAGTTGAGGCCGAGTCCCAGCACCGCGGCGAGAAAGGCCGGCAGCCGCACCACGCCGGCCAGCCCGTAATACAGGACGAAGAGCTGGAGCAGCAGCGGCGTCCCGCGCATCACCTCGACGTATCCGGTCATCAGGGCGCGCAGCGGCGCCGCACCATACACCCGACCCGAGGCGACGAGGACACCCACGAGGATGGCCAGCGTCATAGACAGCGCCGACAGGACGGCGGTGATCACCGCGGCACGACCGAGCGACGGGAGGTAGGCCCACACGGAGCCTGCCCCTATCATCCCGTCAACCGCGATGTCCCGCTCCCCCGCCGCGACCCGCCGGAACAGCGCTCCCTGACTTTCGTCCCACACGTTCCAGCGCCGGTAGATCCGCTCGAGCGTTCCGTCCACCATGGCGGCGCGCAGCACGACGTCCACCGAATCGCGCAACACGGAGTCGGCCCGGGCGAGCACGCCCACGTAGTGTCCGACGGCAACGGGGCGCGGCTCGACTATGAAGGCCGTTCCGCGGAGGCGATGCAGAGAGCGCTCCGCGATGATGTGGTCCAGGAGGACGGCGTCGACGCGACCCGCCATAAGGTCCGAGAACGGGTGTACGTCGTCGTCATACGACACGGGGATGACGCCGTGCGAGTCGGAGGCGGTGACGAGGATGTCATAGGCCATGGTGGCGCCGAGGGTCGCCACGCGGCGCCCGCGCAGATCGGCCAGCGCGGACCAGCGGCCCCGGTCCTCCGGCCGCACGGCCAGCACCTCGCGAAACTCGAAGTACGGGATGGTGACGGCATGGCGCACCCGGCGCGCCGGGGTGTCCTCTACCCCCGAGAGGCCGATCGCGAAGTCACCGCGCTCGACCGACTGATCGATCGAGGACCACTGAACCTGCATGAAGCGGGCGCGCCGGCCGATCCCGTGCGCGATCGTCTCGGCCACGAGGACGTCGAAGCCGCGCACCTGTGAGGGGTCGGCGGGGTCGGCCTCGACGAACGGCGCACCGCCCTCGGCGTCCCCGCCCCAGAGGAGCAGCGCCTGGGGCTGCTGCGCGGCGCCGAGCCCCGCCGCGCCGGCGACGAGCAGCACCGCTGTAAGGATGGATCGGCTCACTCGTACATCTTTCCCGCATCCGCCTGCGCCAGCTCCACCAGGAACCCCGCGATCTTCTGGCTCACCGCTTCCACGTACTTCCGGCCCTTCTCCGCGGTCGCGGCCGCGGGATTCCCGACGCCGGTGTCGTCGGTCACCTGGCGCCACCGCCGCGGCGCCCAGGCCCACCCCTCCCTGAGGCCCGCGATCGTGAACCGGCGCGCGCGCCCGGGGCCGGCGTCAGACAATGGCCGCACCAGCTCGGGCGCGACGTGCAGCATCACGCTCGTCTCGAGCTCACCCGCGTGGTCGCCCAGGTCGGAGAAGAACAGCTTCGGGTCCACGACTTGATACCAGTTGACGGTGCAAAGGAACAGTGAGACCGCCGGCTGCAGCTCCCGGATCATCTGGCGGAAGTCGTTCCCGCCGTGACCGTTCAGGATGACGAGCTTGGGGACGCCCTGATCCGCCAGCGCCGTCGCCAGGTCGCGCAATACGAGGGACTGGGTGCTGGGGTTCAGGTTGAGGCAAAGGGGAATATCGAGCTGGCCGGTGTTGACCCCGAACGGTACGATCGGCAGCACGACCACCCGCGCGCCCCGCTCCCACGCGTGCCCCGCCGCCAGGGTAGCGATCCGCTCGGTCTCGATGTTGTCGGTTGTATAGGGCAGGTGAAAGTTGTGCGCTTCGGTCGCGCCCCACGGAAGTACCGCGACCTCGTAGCGCGCGTCCCGCACGGTCTTCCAGGTCAGCTCGTTCAACAGGTATGGACGAGGGGGCATCGGGCACCGTTAGGACGGGGACTCTCGATACTACCACGCGACGCCCGAGAGCGCACGGACATCCGGATAAGCGGTCCGCAACGTAGTTTACGGGAACGCGGAACCACACCCGATCAGAGAGCGTTAGCTTTCGATATGAAGCGATTCTACGGTGCTGTGCCCTTCCTGTTTCTCGTCGGCGCCGCTCAGGCCCAGATCCCGGCGTTCGCGGCCGCGTCGCGCGCCGCGGCGGCCAAAGGCGAGCAAATCGCCGTGCTGGCAGGAGGATGCTTCTGGGGCGTGGATGCCGTGTTCAAGCACGTGAAGGGTGTCTCGAGCGTCATCTCCGGTTACGCGGGCGGCGGCGCGGCCACCGCGCGATACACAGTCGTGAGCACCGGCATGACCGGGCATGCGGAGTCGGTGAAGATCACCTATGACCCGTCTCAGGTTTCATACAGCGAGCTGCTGCGGGTGTTCTTTTCGGTGGCGCACGATCCGACTCAGTTGAACCGCCAGGGTCCGGACGTGGGGAGCCAGTATCGCTCGGCGATTTTCTATACGAGCCAGGACCAGAAGGAGACCGCCCAGGCGTATATCGATCAGTTGACCAAGGCCCATGTCTTCCCCGGCCCCATCGTCACCCAGGTGGCGCCGTTCGAGCAGTTCTATGTCGCCGAGGATTATCACCAGAACTATCTCGCGCTCCACCCCGACCAGCCCTACATCGTCTTCAACGACATGCCGAAGCTGCGACGGTTGCAGCAGCAGTTCCCCGCGATTTACAAGGAATAGTCGTTCACCGGTCTTTGCCCCGTCCGATGTGCTCGATGCGGTCGAGCGCGAATATCGCCAGACAACACACCAGGCCCATGATCGGGAAAGCCACGGTACTCATCCACAACACCGGAACGGCGAGTATCGTTGCCAACGCGTGCCGCATCCTGTCGACCACGATCGAGTCTCTCCGAGCGCCAGTTCCGAACTGAATCGCTGACGACGCTCTCGTCCCTGACTAGGGAATACGTGCGTCGCATCGCGGTCGCTGACTGCGGCGGACGAAATCGTTAGGCGGCGCGTGTGCGGCGGAGCGGCCGCAAAGTCGCCCAGGAGAGGTAGATTCATGACCGATGCCGGGCCAGGGAACCGCAGATGCACGCGCGCCGGTCAGCTTCATTCCTTCGGACTCTCCCGAACGGGGGCCTGAGGACGGCATCGCGTTGTGCCTCTCGGGTGGAGGCTATCGCGCCATGCTGTTTCACCTGGGGGCCCTCTGGCGGATCAACGAGTTGGGGCTCCTCCCGCAGCTCGCCCGGATCTCGAGCGTCTCCGCGGGGTCGATCGTCGCGGGACTCCTGGGCCTCAAGTGGCAAGCGTTGCGTTTCGACGCCGCGGGCGTTAGCGCGGCGTTCGACGCAGAGGTGGTCGCGCCGGTCCGCGCGCTTGCGAGTCGCACGATAGACCTCCCTGCCATCGTGCTCGGGATGCTCCTCCCCGGCGGCGCCAGCGCTCGGATTGCGGCAGCCTATCGACGGTACCTATTCGGACGCGCGACGGTTCAAGCCCTGCCCGATTTTCCACGGTTTGTCATCAACGCCACCGACCTTCAGTCGGGAGTCTTGTGGCGATTCATGAAGCCGTATTCCCGCGACTATCGTGTGGGCGAAATCCCGCACTCTACGGTGGAGCTCGCCCGTGCGGTCGCGGCGTCGTCTGCGTTTCCCCCGTTTCTCTCGCCCGCCCGGTTCACGTTCCGGGAGGCGGACTATACGAAGGGCTCAGGAGAAGACCTTCAATACGCCCCTTATACCACACATGTGCTGCTGACCGATGGAGGGGTCTACGACAATCTGGGGTTGGAAACGACCTGGAAGAGATTCCGCACGGTGCTCGTCAGCGACGCGGCTGGCGGCGTTCAGCCCAGAGAGAAGCTCAAGGGGAACTGGATCAGCCAGTCGATTCGTGTGGAAGAGCTCATCCATGCCCAGGTGGGGAGCCTGCGTAAGCGGCAATTGATTGGGTCGTACCGTACCAGCGAGCGCCAGGGCGCGTACTGGGGGATCGGCTCTGACATCTCGAACTATGCGCTCGCCGACGCGCTGCCCTGTCCGTTGGACCAGACGACCGAGCTTGCGAAGATCCCGACACGCCTTAAGCAACTGGACGCTGCCGTTCAGGAGCGCTTGATCGACTGGGGCTACGGAATCTGTGACGCTGCCCTGCGCAAGCACTTCAATCCGGCGTTGCCCAAGGCAAGCCGCTTTCCCTTCCAACGAGGCGTCTGACTTCGCCCAGTTCCGAACTGAATCGTTGACGGTCAACCTCTGCCGACTGCCATTCGTATACCGCTCATGAGTGCAAATGACTCCCCCTACCAGAAGGTTGCCCAATGCATCTATCGACCGCGCTGGCGCTGTGTGCACTGGCTGTGCTCGGCGGCGGCGCCGCAACCCCTCCGTCGGCTCAACACCCGGATCTCTCCGGCCAATGGACGTTCAATGCCGCGCAGAGCGACAACCCCCGTGACATGCTCCAAGGGCGCGACAGCGCCGGCGACGAGTCGCGTGGGGGCCGGGGCGGCGGTGGGTACCCAGGGATGGGCGGAGGTCGTGGCGGGGTTGGTGGACGGGGGGGCTTCGGCCGCGGGCGGGGGGGCGGGGGCGGGGCACGGGGTGGGATGAGCGACGGGCAGCGCCAGCGGATGCGCCAGACGATGCAGCTCGTGTTCGATGCGCCCCCCACACTCACGATCGCCGAGACCGATTTGAGCGTTGCGTTTGCAGCGGACTCGGGCGCGGCGCTGCTACTCTACAGCGATGGCCGGAAGGTCACCCAGAAAGTCGAGGGGGGCGGAGATGTCGAGATAAAAGGCCGCTGGCAGGGAAATGATTTCGTCGTCGAGCGGAAGGTTTCCGGTGGAGGGAAAGTCACCGAAGACTACCTCCGCTCGCAGGATGGGAAGCAGCTGTACGTCATCGTCAACTTCGAAGGAGGGCGGGGGCGCGCCATCGAGTTCCGGCGCGTGTACGACGGGGCTACGGCGCAGTAGCTCGAGACCCGAATCATTCCGCAAACACAGCGCGCCGGACCACTGCTGGTCCGGCGCGCACCATCCTGTTGCAAAACGTCCCGGCGCTTAGTGCACCGTGATTCCCAGCCCGATCTGCCCGACGTTGGCGTCGCCGCCGGAATAGCTCAGCGCGAACCCGTTCCAATACGGGGTGAGACTGACCGTGCGCCCGACACGGATGTCGTAACCCAGGCCGAGCAGGGCCGCCGCGCCCGTTTCGCTGGCGCTGCCGAAACCGGAGACGCCGGCGCTCACCGTGCCGAGACCGAGACCACCGGTCAGGAAGAAGCCGCCGATCGGCGACGGATAGAAGCGCACTGCCGCGGTCAGAGTGCCGACCGTGAGCGTCGAGCCGCTCTCCGACTTGGTCCACCCGTTGGTCGAAACGCCGAGCAGGAGTTTCGGGCTCAGCGTCCCGCCGAGCGAGATGTTGCCGCTCAGTGCGCCGGTACGGCCACTGCAGTCTTTGCAACCGAGTGAGCCATACCCGAGACCGCCGCTGAACCAGAACCCACGACGGAGCTGCGGCTGCTGCGGGTGCTGAGGCTGTTGAGCAAGCGCACTACCCGCGAGGCAGGCCGTGATCACTGCCAGCGCAAGGGCCGTGCGGGGGAGCGTGCCCTTCATGTGACCTCCAAGGAGTTATGGGTCTCGAGGGCGCACTTCCAGGGGCGGTGAGCATAGGGTGCGAGGGGGCGCCCTGATGTGATCTGCATCACCATGCCCGATTCCAGCCTGCCAGCCGGCCCGATTCCCTATATTCGGACCCCCAAGATCAAGGCAACGCGTGACGCTACCCAACCCACTTCCCGACGACTCCTGGGCGGTCGACGAACGGTCCCTGAAGCTGTTCGTCGATGCGCTCAAGCAGCCGCCGGCCGAACGCGCCTGGTACGAGCTGCGGCGCGAGGCGGAGCGGATCGCGCTCGTCCCCGGGTTCGATCGCTTGATCACCCTCGACGCCAACGCCATCAAGGAGCTGCCCCACCAGATCGACGTGGCCCAACGGGTGCTGCGCGACATGGGCGGCCGCGCCATCCTGGCCGACGAGGTGGGTCTCGGGAAGACGATTGAAGCGAGCATCATCTACAAAGAATTGGCGATTCGCGGCTTGGCCCGGCGCGCGCTGATCCTCACGCCCGCTTCACTCGTGGGCCAGTGGCAGGGGGAGCTCGAGGAAAAGTTCTTCGAGCGCTTCGAAGCGCCCACCGATCCCGACGACTGGCAGCGGGTCACCAAGGCGATCATCTCGCACGACCGCGCGCGCTCGCGCCGGCACGCCGAGGAAATCTTGAGGCACCGCTGGGATCTCGTGATCGTGGATGAGGCGCACAAGGTGAAGAGCCACCGCGGCGCGACCTACCAGTTCATCGAGAAAATCGAGCGCGACTTCATCCTGCTGCTCACGGCCACGCCGCTCCAGAACGATCTGCGCGAGCTGTACAACCTCATCACCCTGCTCCGGCCCGGGCAGCTGGGCACCTGGCAGGAGTTCAAGAGCGAGCACTTGGTGTCGGGCGACCACCGCCAGCCGCGTGATCCCGAGGCGCTGCGCGCGCTGACGCACGAGGTGATGATCCGCACCCGGCGCTCGAGCGTGGTCGACGACCTGAATTTGCCGCC
>Ga0137409_10002653_pt1 | contig 19080 bp, 17 predicted proteins | sample CZODoug1_16funga_FD_122059 | JGI IMG/M metagenome (GOLD analysis project Ga0137409, IMG submission 122059) | Vadose zone soil fungal communities from Angelo Coast Range Reserve, California, USA - CZODoug1_16fungal (Hybrid Assembly) | ecosystem: Environmental > Terrestrial > Soil > Vadose zone... | reverse complement strand
ACGATGGTCGAGGCCTTGTCGCCCGCGATGTTGGTAAGGGTCTGCAGGTAGCGCAGCTGCATCGCCTCGGGCTGCTTCGACAGCATCTGCGCCGCCTGCAATAGTTTCTCCGAGGCCTGCAGCTCGCCTTCGGCGTGGATCACCTTCGCCCGGCGCTCGCGTTCGGCCTCCGCCTGGCGCGCGATCGCGCGCACCATGGTCTCGTTCAGATCCACGTCCTTGATCTCGACGGTGGAGACCTTGATGCCCCAGGATTCGGTCTGGGCGTCGAGGGTCTTCTGGATGTCGAGGTTCAGCTTCTCGCGCTCGGCGAGCAGCGCGTCGAGCTCGTGCTTGCCGAGCACTGCGCGCAGCGTCGTCTGCGCCAGCAGGTTGGTCGCGGCAAGGAAGTCCGCCACCTGGATCACCGCCTTCTGCGGATCGACGACGCGGAAGTACACGACGGCATTGACCTTGACCGAGACGTTGTCGCGGGTGATCACGTCCTGCGGCGGCACGTCGAGCACCACGGTACGCAGGTCCATCTTGACCATCTGCTGGACCACCGGGATAAGGATGAACAATCCCGGCCCTTTCACCGCCCAGTAACGCCCGAGCTGGAACACGACGCCGCGCTCGTATTCGCGCAGGATCCTGAACGACCAGAAGAGAATCAGCGCTACGAGAATCGCCGCGCCGAGGCTGAAGTTGAAAGCCATCTAAGCTCCTTCCTTGAATTCCGCAACGACATCGAGCAGCAATCCGTCCAGCGCGGCGACGCGCACCCGCTGGCCGGCCTTGAGCGGCGAGCTGCTGCGGATGCGCCAGGTTTCGCTGTGCACCCGCGCCCAGCCCTCGTGCTCGCAATCCTCGAGCACTTCACCGGTGCTGCCGACCAGCTCTTCCCGGCCGCTCACCACCGGCCGCCTGTGCGCCTTCAGCGCCATGCCGAGCACCAGGAACAGGAACGCGGCGCCGGCCGAGGCGATCCCGAGCACCAGCGACAGCGGAACGCCGTAGCCCGGAACGTCGGTGTCGACCAGGATCACCGAGCCGATCACGAAGGCGATCGCCCCGCCGATCCCGAGCGACCCGTACGCGGGGAAAAAGAGCTCGCCCGCCATGAAAGCGATACCCACCAATATGAGCGCGAGGCCGGCGTAGTTGACCGGGAGCATGTGGAACGCGTACAGCGCAACGAGAATGCAGATCGCGCCGACCACGCCCGGGAACACCAGGCCGGGATTCGAGAACTCGAATATCACCGCGTAGATGCCGACGAGGATCAGCATGTAGGCGATGCTCGGATCGGTAATGACCGAGAGAAAGCGCGTGCGCCAATCGGGTTCCAGGGCGATCGCCGCGGCAGCGGCGGTCTGCAGCACGCGCTCCGTGTCCGCGGCTTTCAGCCTGCGGCCGTCGAGCCGCCTCAGCAGATCGGGCACGTCCTCGGCGACCAGATCCACCACCTTCATCTTCAGCGCGTCGGTCGCCGGGAGACTGACGGCCTCGCGCACCGCGCGCTCCGCCCATTCGGCGTTGCGCCCGCGCATCTGCGCGAGGCTGCGGATGTAGGCCGAGGCGTCGTTGACTTGTTTGCGCGTCATTGTGCCCGCGCCGCCCTTGCCCTCTGCGGACTTTCCCGCCTTTTCGTCGGGCTTGTCTTCGCTACCCGGTGCGCCGATCGCCACCGGCGTCGCGGCGCCGAGATTGGTCGCCGGCGCCATCGCGGCGACGTGGGCGGCGTAGAGAATGTAGGTCCCCGCGCTCGCGGCGCGCGCCCCGCCCGGGGCGACGAAGGCGGCGACCGGCACCGGCGAAGCGAGAATGTCCTTGATGATCGCGCGCATCGAAGTGTCGAGGCCTCCCGGGGTGTCCATCTTCAGCACCACGAGCTGCGCACCCTGCTTCTCAGCGATCTCGATGCCGCGGTGCACATAGTCCGCGGTCGCCGGTCCGATCGCGCCGTTGATCGTCAACACAGCCACCGGGGCAGGCGCTGCCCGTGCCGGCAGGGACGCCAGTGCGCACAGTGCAATCAGTACCTTATGCCAGTGCAAGCCCGTCTCCCGGTGGCCCCGCGTGATCTTCTTCAACTATAGCCCTCTTTTGGATGCCCGGCGCCTACTGGACTTCGCGCGGGCTTCGCAGTAAGTTTGCGCAAAACAAGAACAAGCTATTCCCACCCACCGAGAGGACCCATGTCAAACCGATCGCTCCTTTGCTCGATATCGATTTTGCTGTGCTGCGCGCTGCCCGCTTGGGGCCAGAATTTGCCCGAAGGCAAGGGCAAGGAAATTGCGGCGGCCAAATGCAACACTTGCCATGCGCTGGAAGCGCGCGTTGGAAACGGCTACACGCCCAAGGGCTGGAGCACCGCGGTGCGTATGATGACCAACCACGGCGTACCGCTGTCAAAGGAGGAGATCGCGGCGCTCACGCCGTATCTGGCGAAGAATTACCCGGAAAAGAACAAGGTTAACGCCGTAGTGGTTGCCGGGCCCACCAAGGTTTCGATGAAGATCTGGCAGGCGCCCACGCCCGGATCGCGGCCGCACGACCCGATGGCCGGATCCGACGGCTCGCTCTGGTACTCCGGCCAGATGGCAAACGTGCTCGGCCGCGTCGACCCGAAAACCGGCAAGGTCAGAGAATACCCGCTCAAGACCGCCCACTCGGGACCGCACGGCCTAGTGGAGGACAAGGACGGCAACGTCTGGTACACCGGCAATACCGGGGCCCTGATCGGCAAGCTCGATCCGAAGACCGGCGCGGTGACCGAGTATCCGATGCCGGATCCGCAGGCGAAAGACCCGCACACGCTCATCTTCGACAAGGCCGGGGTCCTGTGGTTTACGGTGCAGAACGCCAACCGCATCGGGCGGCTCGACCCAAAGAGCGGCGAGATCAAGCTGCTCACGCCGCCGACGCCGAAATCGCGCCCCTACGGCATGGCGATCAACTCCAAGGGCACGATCTTCGTCGTTCAGTTCGGCGTCAACAGCGTCGCGGCCGTCGATCCCGCGACGCTCGCGATCCGCGAGTACAAGCTGCCGGACCCGGCGTCGCGCCCGCGGCGCCTCGCGATCACCAGCGACGACGTGATCTGGTACAGCGACTACTCGCGGGGTTATCTGGGACGGCTGGATCCGGCGACGGGCAAGGTCACCGAATGGCCGTCTCCGAGCGGACCCAAGTCCGCGCCCTACGGCATCTCGGCGATCAACGACATCATCTGGTACAGCGAATCCGAGGCGAAGCCGAACACCGTGGTGCGCTTCGATCCCAAGACCGCGAAGTTCCAGAGCTGGGCGATACCGGGCGGCGGCAACATCGTCCGCAACACCGACGTGACCAAGAACGGTAACTTTGTGCTGGCCAACAGCCTGATGAATAGCGTGACCCTGGTCACCATTCCGAAATGAAGTGAATCGGGCGTAGAGACGGAGCGCGGCGGGAAGGCTTCCCGCCGCGTTTTTTTTGGATTCTCAGAACATCGCCGAAAGAACCAGGCCCGCCGAGAGAACGACGCGAGCGAGCGGAGTCCACACTGGACTCTCGACGTTGCTCGAACAGCGCCAAGCGAGCCTGAACCACGCGAGATAGATCAGCAGCCTCGCCACGTCGCAGGCGTCGCCCCAGCCCCAGGCCCATGCCCCCAGGCCGCGGAGGTGCTCCGCGGCCACCACCAACGCGCTCGTCGCCCAGGCAACGGGGATCCCGGCGAGCCACCAGACCTTCCAGAGCCTTTCTTCGCCTTGGAAGGCCCGTGACCCCGACCGCCGGATGGCGGAAAGGACCGACATGAGCTCCTGGGTCATCAGAAGTGAGTCACCAGCGACACCCGGAAAGTTCGCGGCTCGGCCGGATGGAAGTGGATGTCGTTCACCGGCGCGGCTTCGGTCCGTAGCTGCGACGCGTAGTAGTACTCGATGTCGTTCGCCTTGCGGTCGAAGAGATTCAGGATATCGAGATTGATCTGGGTGCGAGTATCGACTTTGTACGAGGCGCGCGCCGACCAGAGCAGAGACGAGCTTGAGCGCACGCTGTTGTCCTCGGTCAGCGGCCGCGGGCCGAAATAGCGCATGAACATGCTCCCGGACCACGGACCCAGGTCCTTGGCCGTCACGCCGAAGGACGCGACGCGGTCGATCGAGCCGGGAATGTAGTTCCCCGCCGGATTGTCGTCGGTAAACTGCGCCCGCGAAGCCGACAGGTCGAGGTCCACCAGCAGCCACGGCTTGGGGATGTAGCGGTTCGACCACTCGATGCCGCGTCGCAAGCTCGGCCGGCTCGCCTCGGTCGTGCCCGCGTCGCCGACGAACACCAGCTCCGAAGCGCTGGTCAGCCTCCACAAGGACAATGACGATTGCAGCTTCGGAATCGCCTCGGTGCGTATGCCGATTTCCTCGCCCTTGGTCTTCACCAGCGCCGGCACCTTGTCTGCGGCTGCGCCCGTGCTCGGGTCCACCGTGATCGTGGTGCCGCGTGCGTCGTTAGAGTGAAATCCCTGGCCGTAGTTGAGGAAGTACTCGGTTTTCGTGAACGGCCCGAAGATCAGGCTCAGCTTCGGCGAGGTGATGTGCGCGTTCGTCGTCCCCGAATTCTCGTTCAGGTTGCTGGTCACGTTGGCGTAGTAGTAGTCCTGGCGAATACCCGCGACGCTGCGGAGCGTGTCGGTCCATTGGAAGGTGTTCTCGTAATAGAGACCGACCCCGGTCTGCTGCACGTAGTCGGAACGCGTGGTGCTGAGGGGCTGGCGCTCCAGGGTGCGGTTGAGCGCCAGGTCGATATTGTCGCGGCGCACGTCCGCCCCGAACTTGTTGGTGGCCACGTGCCCGCCCCATTTATCCGTGAATATCCAGCTCGGGGTGACGCCGAACACCCAGCGGTCGTCGAACTGCTCGAATTGGTCGCCGTTGACCGGATCGTCCAGGAAGAACGTGAAATTCGAGAACAGCTTCAGCCGGTACTTGATGACGTAGGCGTCCATGTGAAAGACGCCGCCGTTGTCGAGCACCTTATGCCGGTCGAGCGACACGCTGTAGCGCGAAGTCTGGCCGGCATCGCTCGGGTCGATCGCGCCGAAGCGCGAGACCAGGCCCTGGTCGACGGCGCGCTGCGGGATCTGGTCGGTCGCGTTCCATTTCCCCTGGTACGCCATGATGGAAAGCGAATACCCGTCGGCATTGGTACCCTGGCTGAAGCGCATCACGCCGTTCACCTTGCGATAGTCCGCGGGGTTGTCCCAGGGCCCGTCGTTGTGGAAGAGCTCCAGACCGTAGAGCAAGGTGCCTGGCCCCGCGTTGGACGAGTTCGCCGCCATCGCGCGAACGTAGCCGTTGCCCCCGGCGGACATCGCGCCTATGCCCTGCGGAAGCTTGGTGTAGTAACTGATATCCGCCGCGCCCGCCGAGGAGAAATCGCCCTCGTCAGCGAAGTACGGTCCTTTCTTGTAGGCAATGCGCGAGATCAACTCGGGAATGAGGAAGTTGAGGTCCGAATAGCCCTGCCCGTGCGCGTGCGTGGGCATATTGACGGGCATGTGGTCGACCTCGGTGCGGAAATCCGTCCCATGGTCGAGATTGAAGCCGCGCAGGAAGTACTGGTTCGCCTTGCCGTCGCCGCTGTGCTGCGTGATGATCACCCCGGGTACGTATTCCAGCACCTCGCCGGGCCTGAGCATCGGCCGCGCCTCGATCAGCTCCGGGGTGATGTAGCCCTGGCTCGCCGCGTCGGAGGTGCCGACGGCGTTCTCGTAGTGTCCGATGACGCGGACTTCATCGAGCTTTTCCGGCTCCTGGGCGGCGCCCGTACGCACAAAAAAAACCGCCCCGAGGGCGGCGAGCGCGAGCTTCGTTCTTGTCGAAATCTCTTATCTCCCGTTCCGGCTTTGGCAGGATTGGGGAAGTTTATACGATCGCCGCTGCATTGTTGAACGACAGGCGCACGTGGTAGGGTGCGGCGTGAGCGCGAACCAGGAAACGACCTCCTCCGCCAGGGCCGCGGCCGCAGTGCCCGCCGCGCGTCTGGTGCGCTTCGTCTCCGAGGCCTTTCTCGCCGTCGGACTTCCCGCGAAGGACGCCGCGACCTGCGCCCTGCTGATGACGCGCGCCGACCTTCAGGGCGCCGACGGGCACGGCATCTTCCGGCTGCCGCAGTACATCCGGCGCATCAAGGGCGGTGCGGTCAACGTGAAGCCGGCAGTGCGCGTCGCGCGCGAGGCCGCCGGGATGGCGTTCGTCGACGGCGACAACGGCATGGGCCACGTGGTGATGAGCTTCGCCGCGAAAACGGCGATCGACAAGGCGAAGACCGCGGGCGCCGCCTGGGTCGGCGTCAACCGCAGCAACCACGCGGGACCGGCTTCGCTCTATGCGGCGATGCCGCTCGAGCACGACATGATCGGCCTGTATCTGGCGGTCGGCAACGCCAACCACATGGCGCCCTGGGGCGGCGTGGATCTGCTGCTTTCGACCAATCCGATCGCGGTCGCGGTGCCGGGAACCGATGGCCCTATCGTCCTGGACATGGCGACCAGCGTCGCCGCCTACGGCAAGGTCAAGACCGCGGCGCAGCGCGGCGAGACCATGCCCGAAGGCTGGATGATCGACCATGAGGGCAAGCCGCTCACCGATCCGAAGCGCGCCGCCGACGGACTGCTCGTGCCCATCGGCGGCTACAAGGGCTATGGGCTCGCGCTCGTCATCGGCCTCCTCGCGGGGAGCCTGAACGGGGCGGCGATGGGAAGCGAGACCGTGGACTTCAACGCCGACGACACCACGCCCACCAACACCGGGCACGCGATCGTCGCCCTCTCGATCGCGGCCTTCGGCGAAGTGGGCGATTTCAAGCGCCGCGTAGACAAGCTGGTGCGCGAGATCCGCAGGTCGAAGCCCATGCCCGGCGTGGAGCGGATCTGGCTCCCCGGCGAGCAGAGCCGCGCGAAGCTCGAGGAACGCTCGCGCCTCGGCGTTCCCGTCCCCGGGCCCTTGCGCGCGAGCCTGGACAGGCTCGCGGCGGAGTTGAAAATAAAACCTCTGGAAGCCTGATCAGTCGTAGCCCGCGACGATGATCCCGAGGTTGGTTTGCAGCACCACCGCATTGCCCGAGGCGATGTTGCTCGGGCCGACCAGCGATACGATGACCACCCCGCTTGCGTTTGGCCCGAACGTCGTATCGAGCGTTCCATCGGTGTTGTAGCGCAGCACGGCCATCTGGGAAATCCCTCCTGAACCGGTGTTGCCTGAGACCAGAATATTAGTGGCCGCCGCAAGCGGCGTCTGCAGGGCGACCGAGAACGCATTGTCGAATCCCCCGTTGAGATCGGTGGTCACGATGCCGGGGGGGTTGGGGTTGCCGCTGGGCCCGACGAAAGTTGCGTCCAGCGTGCCGTCGGCGTTGTACCGGACGAGCGAGATGTCCGACGTACCGGTGCTGGTATTCACGTTCGCATGCCCGGCGACGACAATCTTGTCGTCGGATTGCACCGCGAGCGCGTTCGCGAAGTTGGTGCTCGTCCCGATGTCGGTGGTGACAATGCCGTTGGTGCCGAAGGTCGTGTCCAAGATGCCGTTCGCGCTGTAGCGCAGTACGACCTGATCGACATTGGTCCCGCTGACGAGGATGATATTGCCGGTCGACTGGAAGGCGATCGCCGGAGAGAGGGCGGCGGTAGCGAGCGGGGTGGTCGTGGTGCCGCCGGGTCCGAAGGTCGCATCCAGGTTTCCGTTGGTATCGTACCGATGGAGAACCAAGTTCTGGTTGGTGGAAGCTCCCGCCACGATGATATTCGTCCCTTGCAGGGCAAGCGCACAGGTATCCCCAGCGAGCCCGGGCCCGATTGTCGCAATGACGTAGCCGTTCCCGCCGCCGAAGCCCGCCGTGTCGAGCGTACCGGTGGAGTTGTAGCGCAGGATCGCAATGCCCGTGGTGCTCGTAGACGCCGTGAAGGTAACCGCCGCGACCAGGATCTTGTTGTCGGCCGGCTGCACGGCGATCGCCGAAGCGGTGGCCGCAACGCCCGGCAGCGTGGTTCGGACGATCCCTCCTGTGCCGAAGCCGGTGTCGAGCGAGCCGTCGGGGTTATAGCGGACCATTGCGACGCTGCCCTGGCCCGCGAGGCCGGAGCTGCCCGCCGCGAGGATCTTGTTGTCGGCCGGCTGAACCGTCGCCGCGATCGCGAAATCGAACAGACCGGGATCGATGTCGGTGATGGTGATCCCTCTTCCCCCGGCAAAGCTCGTGTCGGGAGACCCGCTCGCGGTGGTGAGCCGCAGCACGGCGAACGCGGTGGTCGGGCCTGTGCCGCTCGAGTTATTGTTACTGCAGTCCGCCAGGACCAGGCAGGCTGCGATGAGCGGCAAGGTCATTCGCCGCAACAACTTCCGGTTCATATCGGCTCCTTTCGCAGAGCGGAGCTTAGTGCAAAGCGGGCTTCTGTGTGCATTACAATTTGTAACCTTGCGGCCTCCTTTCGCTTGACAGTATTGGACTTTCGGAGCGGCGACATGAGCACATCGATCCAGACGGTGCTGATCTACGGCTACGGCGTAATGGGCCGCGGCGTGGCCAAGACTTTTGCCGACGCGGGTTTCGCGACCTTCGTGAAAAGCCGGCGCGCGGGCAAGCTCCCCGGCCTGCCGGCGAAGGTCACCGCGGCCGAGCATCTGCCGGAGAAGGCGCCCGACCTGGTCATCGAATTCGTTCCCGAAGACCCGAAGGTCAAGCAGGCCGTCTACGCCGAGCTGGAAGCCGCCTATGCCGCGAACATGCCGCTCATCGCGAGCGGGACTTCCGGCCTCGATCTGGTGGAGCTCTCGCGCAAGATGAAGCAGCGCGAGCGCTTTCTCGGCGTCCACTACTTCATGCCGGCCGACGTCGCGCCGGTGGTCGAGGTAATGGCGGGCCTGGCGACGCCCCGCGAAGACGTGGACCGCGTGGCCGACGCGCTCAGGCGCACCGGCAAGGAGCCGGTCGTGCTCTACAAGCCGATCGTCGGGTTCCTCATCAACCGCCTGCAGCACGCCATCCTGCACGAGGCCTACTACCTCATCGAAGCCGGCGTGGCGACGGTGGAAGACATCGACCACGCCGCGCGCCGCATGCTCGCCCCCCGTATGTGCCTCAACGGCCTGATCCAGCAGAAGGACATCAGCGGGCTCAAGATCCACGCCGATGCCCAGGAATCGATCGTTCCCAAGCTCTTTCACAACGCGACTCCGAACCCCATGCTCCAGACCATGGTCGCCCTCGGCCGTACCGGGCTCTCGGCGGGCAAGGGCTTCTACGACTGGAGCGGCTGCGATGCGGAAGCGGTGCGCAAGCAGGCCTCGAGCCAGCTCGCCACGCTGCTCGAGTTCCTGAAGAACGGGATCGGCGCACCCGCCCCGGGAACGCAGCCAAAGACCCTGCGGCGGTCCTAGTACGGAAGGCCGACGTAGTTCTCGGCGAGCGCGGTCATCGCCGCGCGCGAGCCGACGAGATGCTCGAGCTCGGCGGCCTGGACTTTCTCGCCGAAGGGACCGTGCTCCGGGAAACGGTGCAGCAGGTTGGTCATCCACCACGAGAACCGCTCGGCCTGCCACACGCGCCGCAAGGCGCGCGCGGAATAGGCGTCCAATGCGGCGGTGCTGCGCGACGCGTAGAACTCGATCAAAGCCGTCGAGAGGTAATGAACGTCGCTCGCAGCGAGGTTCAAGCCCTTCGCCCCGGTCGGCGGCACGATGTGCGCCGCGTCTCCCGCCAGGAACAGCCGCCCGAAGCGCATCGGCTCGGCGACGAAGCTCCGGAGCGGCGCGATGCTCTTTTCTATCGACGGCCCCGTGACCAGCGCCTCCGCGGTCCTGATGTCGAGGCGCGACCGGAGCTCGTCCCAGAAGCGCCCGTCGGGCCATTGTTCCACGTCCTCGGCGAGCGAGCACTGCACGTAGCAGCGGCTGCGCGTCGGCGAGCGCATGCTGCACAGGGCGAAGCCGCGCTCGTGGCTCACGTAGATCAGCTCGTCGGAAACGGGGCGCGTGTCCGAGAGGACACCGAGCCAGCCGAACGGATACACGCGCTCGTAGAACTGGATCGCCGCGAGGGGCACACTCTTCCGCGAGATGCCGTGGAAGCCGTCGCAACCGGCGATGAAATCGCATTCGATCTCGTGATCGCTCCCGTCGTTGTGATAACGAACGCGGGGATGCGCCGTGTCGAAGCCGTGCAGGCTCACGTCGTCGGCCTCGAAGACGCTCTTCGCGCCCGCGGCGGCGCGCGCATCCATCAGGTCCTTCGTCACTTCGGTCTGCCCGTAGACCACCACCTTCTTTCCTCCGGTCAGGCCGGAGAGATCGATGCGGTGGCGCGCTCCCGCAAAGAGAATGTCGAAACCCTCGTGGACCAGTCCTTCCCGCCGCAACCGAGCGCCCACGCCGGCGCGATCGAGCATCTCGACCATGCCCTGTTCGAGCACCCCGGCGCGGATGCGGCCGAGGACGTACTCGCGGCTGCGATGCTCGATGATGATGGTGTCGATTCCGGCCAGATGGAGCAATTGTCCGAGCAGGAGGCCGGACGGACCCGAGCCGATGATGACGACTTGCGCACGCATGGGGCTGTTCTCCTCGATCCGACCTTCTATTGCCTTGGCGTACCCGTCTTGAGCAGCGCCGCGATCTCCGCCGCTACCATGGGCTTCAGCGTCCCCTTGGCAATCGCGAGCGGAATCGTCCGCAGGCTGAGCAAGCGGTAGAGCTCCAGCGACGCCGGGTCGGTTTTTGCGAGCGCCTCGAGGTGCCTGCGGATGGTGCCGACGTCGCCGCGCGCGACCACGCTGCCGAGCGCGCCCGCAGCGCCGAGTTTCTCGACATTCTCCACCGAGCCGCGCAGGAGGGGCAGCAAAGCGCGCATCGCATCGTCTTCGGCGACGCCGAGTTTCTTCCATAGCGCGACGGTCTCGGCGATGAGCGCGACGACGAAGGCTCCGGAGAAATTGGCCGCGGCGTGGTAAAGGGCACGGCCGCCCTCTGGCAGCCGCAGCGCCCGCGCCCCGAGAGTGCGCGCCAGCCGCTGGAGCTCTCCTGCGAGCGCGTCCGGCCCGGCGATGGCGACGGTGCAACCGCGCATGTCGAATGACTTCCCGGGCTCGCCGAACATCCGCAGCGGATGGAAGCCGCCGACCTCGGCGCCTTCTGCCGCCGGCTTGCGGAGCAGCCCGAGCTCGCCGGCCCCGCTGCAATGCACGCAGGCCGCGCCCGCGCGCCAGCGAATGCCCGAGGCGACCGCCTCGATCGCGTCGTCCGGGACGGTGAGGAAAACGAGGTCGGCGCGGTCCGCGGCTTCCTGGGGCGAGGACGCGCGCGATCCGGGAACGCGGCGCGCGAGTCTACGCGCGGAGGCCGCGCTGCGGCTGGCCACGGCGACGACGCTGCGTCCCGCGTGCGCGAAGCCCAGCGCGAGTCCCGTGCCGACTCTCCCCGCGCCGATGATTCCGAGCTTGAGTTTTTTTCCCGGCATTTGTTTCCAATTGTACGGCGCCGTCGCCCCGAGGCGACAAACCCTTGTCGGGTCAACCCCCGCGTCGAACCCGCGTTACTGGGTTCGTGTCCGTAGCAACGGGCATTCCCTTTCATATCTCAGGAGTCGCACATGAAAAAGCTGATCGCAGTTCTGACCATCGCCACTTTCGCCGCCGTGGCGCTTCCCGTTTCCGCGCAAACCTCGACCACGCCCGCTCCCGCCGCCACCGCTCCCGCGGCACCGGCCACGCCCGCGAAGTCGAAGTCTGAGCACAAGCGCCAGAACAAGAAGCACAAGGAGAACAAGAGCAAGACCGAGCCGAAGAGCTAAGAGCGGCGCGCGGCCTTCGGGCCGACTCAGTACCGTAGCGGTACAGGAAAGGCGGGGCCTCCCGCCTTTCTTTTTTTGAAGAGGCTACAATCTCGGCCGCGCTTGAATTCCCCTACTTCGGCCCCATTTTGCCGCTACCCGCCAACACGGAGACCGAACCATGAAACGCATCGTTCTCTTGATCGCCACCAACCTCGCCGTGGTCGTGCTGCTCTCCATCGTCGCGAGCCTGCTCGGCGTCGACCGCTACCTCACGCAGAACGGCCTCAACCTGGAGTCGCTGCTCTGGTTTTCGCTGCTGATGGGATTTGGCGGTGCATTCATCTCGCTCCTCATGTCCAAAACAATCGCACTCTGGTCCACCGGCGCTCATGTGATCACGTCGCCCGAGGGCGCGCACGAGCGCTGGCTGGTGGATACCGTGCATCGGCTGGCCGACAAGGCCAACATCGGCAGGCCGGACGTGGCGGTCTACGAAGGCGAGCCGAACGCCTTCGCCACGGGGGCGTTCAAGAATTCCGCCTTGGTGGCGGTGTCGACCGGCCTGCTCGAATCGATGAGCCGCGAGGAAGTCGAGGCGGTGCTCGGCCACGAGATCACCCACGTTTCCAACGGCGACATGGTGACGCTCACGCTCATACAGGGCGTGCTCAATACGTTCGTGTTTTTCCTGTCGCGCGTGGTGGGCTTCATCGTGGACAAGACGGTGTTCCGCACCGAGCGCGGCATCGGCCCCGGTTACTACATCACTGTGATCGTGAGTCAGATCGTCTTCGGCATCTTCGCCTCGATGATCGTGATGTACTTCTCGCGCCGGCGCGAGTTCCGCGCCGACGCGGGCTCGGCGCAGCTGCTCGGCACGCCGCAGCCGATGATCGGCGCGCTCATGCGCCTGGGCGGAATGCAGCCCGGTGCGCTGCCGCAGGCGCTCGCTTCCGCGGGTGTGGCCGGTTCTCCGGGTTGGGGAGCCCTCTTCGCGAGCCACCCGCCGATCGAGCAGCGCATCGCCGCGCTTCAAGGGCGCTCGTAAAGCGCTACCTCGAGAACTCCACCTCGGACTTGCCCATCGTGCCCTTCAGCTTGTCGCCTTCGGCGACGAGGTCAAGCACCATCAAGCAGTCCTTGGCCGGCCCGCCAGGTTCGGATTTCATCTCGATCTTGCCGCTCTGATAGGTGCCCTCGAGCTTGTACTCGCCCGCGCAGCCCTGGCCCGCCTTGTTGTTGTGGGATCTATTCGCCTTGCCCTGTAGCTTGCCCCCCGCGGCGCTTGTGATCTCCATCGATATCGCGACCGGAAGAACGCCGCGGCTCTGGGTCTGGAGCATGAATGTGCCGTTGTACTTTCCCACGAGATTTTCCTGAGCCTGCGAGGAAGCGGCCAGGATCAAAAGGCCTGAACCAAGGCCCACGATCGGTCTCATAACGTTCTCCCTTTGTGACTATCTGAGCAAGTAACGGCCGTCCTTCTCGCGGGCGAGTCGCCCCGCATCGCGCAGCGCTTCCAGCACAAGCACCACCTCGCGCCCGTCGCGGGTCGCGAGCGCCGACATCAGAGCCTCGAAGGTCTTCGGCCCGTCGGCGAGCGCCGCCTCGACCGAGGCGAAACGTTTCCCCTCGAAGCGCGGCGGCTCGGGGATGGTGGACTCGATCCCGCGCGCCTCGCCCATCGGCAGCGTCAGATCGAAGCCGGCTTTCGCCCCGGTTCGGGCGCCGCGAAGCGACGGGTCGAGGGGCAGCGTCCGGAATCCCGATTGCACCACCAGATCGCGGTCCGCCTGGAAGCGCGTCGCGAGCGCCCAGTCCATCTGCTCGTCCGAAAAGACGTCGATGTCGGGATCGACGACGAACACGTGCTTGACGTTGGCGAGGCAGCCGAATGCCGCGGCGATCGCATTTCTCGCCTCGCCGGGAACGCGCTGGCGCATCGCGATGCGCAGCGTGTACATGCCGCCGCTCGACGGCGTCACGTAGACGGCCTTGACCTCGCGCACCGCGGTCTCGAGGGCGCGCCACACCATCACTTCGGTGCGCAGCGCGTTCAGCTGCGCGGTGTCGGTGCGCCCGAGGCTCTTGCCGCCGATGGTCGCGGTCTGGAAGAGGGCGTCGCGGCGACGCGTCACCGCGGTGAGATGGAACACCGGGTTCTGCTTCACCGCTCCGTAGTAGCCGAGGAATTCGCCGTAGGGGCCTTCGGCCTCGACGTGGCCGCGCTCGTCCAGGTAACCCTCGAGCACCCATTCGGCATCGGCCGGCACGCGGATGTCGCAGCTGACGCACTTCACCACCGGGAGCGGCGCGTCGCGCAGGCTCGCGACCAGGCCGAGCTCGTCGACCGGCAGGCGCATGACCGCAGCGACGTAGTCCACCGGGTGCGATCCGACGACGAAAGCCACCGGCAGCCGCTCGCCGCGCTTTGCCGCGGCCTCGTAGAGCGCGCGCAGGTCGGAAGGCGAATTGAGGTCGACACCGGCCTCGCGCCGCCCGCGCAGCATCAGGCGGCGCACGCCGACGTTGGTCCAGCCGTTCGAGGGATCCACGACGAAATCGATCGATGCCGAAATGTACGGCCCGCCGTCCATGCCGTGCTGGAGATGAACGGGGAGCTCGGTGAGGTCGGCCTTGTCCCCGGTTAGGACGACTTGCTGCGCCGGCGCCACCTCGCGGGGCACTTCGACGATCTGGGGCGCTGAGCGCAGCCGGCGCAGCACCTCGGCAAGGAGCTTGTCCGGCGCGACGCCGAACGCGCGCGCGAGGCGCGAACGCCCGCCCATGACGTTGCCGGCGAGCTGCGAGTTTTCCTTGCCGACACGCTCGAACAGCACCGCCTTGGCGTTGCCCTCGAGCACTTCGGCGACCCCGGCGAGCTCGGTACTTGCGGGCCTCGCTTCGAGCTCGCCTGCCTGTCGCAGTTCCTCCACGAAGTGCCGCAGCCTGAACCGCTCGAGATCGATCCCCGTTTCGCGCCCGTCTGCCTTCACCGCGTCACCTTGGCCTTCCGAATCAACGGCGTATCGTACCACCGCGGCACCTGCCGCCTCGCGCATTGCACCGTCCCGGGCCGGCGTCTACACTAGATTCAAACACCGGCGGCCCGGTTCTCGCGGCCGCACACCCAAAGGAGGCTTCATGGCAAGCATCAAGTTCGCCGTCGACGGCAAGGCGGTGACGGTCAACGCCGATCCCAACATGCCGCTCCTCTACGCGCTGCGCAACGATCTCAAGATGACCAATCCGCATTTCGGCTGCGGCCTGGCGCAGTGCGGGGCGTGCACCGTGCACCTCGACGGCGAGGCCGTGCGCTCGTGCGTCATGCCGGTCTCCGCGGCAGCGGGCAAGAAAGTGACCACGCTCCAGGGCCTGGGCACGCCGGAGAAGCCGCATCCGCTGCAGGCCGCCTACGTGGAGGAGCAGGTGCCGCAGTGCGGCTATTGCATCAACGGCTGGATCATGACCGCGGCGGCCTACCTGAAGAAGAATCCGAAGGCGAACGACGCGCAGCTGCGCGACGCGCTCGCCGGCCTCAAGTGCCGCTGCGGCACGCACGTCTCGATCCTGCGCGCGATCAAGCGCGCCCAAACGCAGATGGCCTGAGGAGATGACCATGAATGCACCTCTCTCGCGTCGTGAATTTCTCAAGGCCTCGGGCGCCCTGATCGTGACTGCGGCAGGACCCGCCTTCTTCGGCGAGGCGTTCGCGCAAGCTTCCGGCGGCACGAAGCCGGCACTCGTTCCCGGCGAGCTCGATTCCTGGGTGGCGATCGCGCCCGATGGCCGCGTCACCGCCTTCTTCGGCAAGATGGACATGGGGCAGTCGCTGGACATCGCCATCGCGCAGATCGTCGCCGACGAGCTGGACGTCGCCGTCGACAAGGTCGACGTGGTCATGGGCGACACCGCGCTCACCTGCAATCAGGGCGGCGCCTCCGGCAGCACCGGGATCTTCACGGGCGGGCGGCCGCTGCGGAACGCATCGGCCGAGGCGCGTCGCCTGCTGGTGCAGGCCGCCTCGCAGAAGCTGGGCGTGCCCGCGGAGCAGCTGCGCGTCGACGACGGCGTGGTGAGCGCGGTCTCCGACCCCGCGAAGAAGACGAGCTACGCCGATCTGATCGGCGGACGCTACTTCAACCACCCGGTCGAGTGGAACAAGCAGACCGGCAACCCCATGGACATCAAGGTCCAAGCCAAGGTGAAGTCGCCTTCCGAATACCGCGTGGTCGGAAAATCGTTCACGCGGCGCGACCTGCCGGGCAAGGTGTACCGCACCGACAAATACGTGACCGATATCTCCCTGCCGAACATGCTGCACGCCCGTGTCATCCGCCCGACGCGCGCCGCCTGCACCGTTGCGGGCGTCGACGAAGGCTCGATCAAGAAAGTGAGAGGCGCGCGCGTGGTGCGCGACAAGAATTTCGTCGCTGTGCTCGCCCCCGGCGAATGGGACGCGGTGCGCGCCTCGCGCATGCTCAAGGTCGACTGGAATCACGCAAAGAGCGCCCCGTTCCCGGAAATGGCCGGCCTCCACGATCACATCCGCAAGGCCCCGGTGGTCAAGCGCGAAGAAGGGATGAAGAAGGGCAATCTCGACGCCGCGTTCAAGACCGCGTCACGAGTGGTCGAGGCCGAGTACGAGTGGCCCTTCCAATCGCACGCGAGCATGGGACCGGCGTGCGCGGTGGCCGACGTGCGCGCCGACGGCGTCACGGTGTGGTCGGGCTCGCAGAAGCCGCACTTCGTGCAGCTCGGCGTCGCCCGGCTGCTCGATCTGCCTCCCGAGAAGGTGCACGTCATCTGGGTGACGGGTCCGGGATCGTACGGCCGCAACGACGCCGGCGACGCCGCGCTCGACGCCGCGATGCTCTCGAAGATCGCCGGCCGCCCGGTGCGCGTGCAGGGCATGCGCAACGACGGCATCGCCTGGGACCCGAAAGGCCCGGCGTGCGTGCATCGAGCACGCGCCGCTCTCGACGCCTCGGGCAAGGTCGTCGGCTACGAATTCGTCTCGAAGGGATTCTCGCGCATCAACATTCAGACCAACGAATCCGACCCCAGCCACAGCCTAGTCGGCATGTCGACCGGCTTCCCGCCGAAGCCGAACGAGGGATTCGGCACGCCCGCGGAGACCTACGGGTTCGACAACAAGCTGCTCGCCTGGGAGACGATCCCGCCGCTGCTCGATTCGTGCTCGCCGCTGCGCACCGCGCACCTGCGCGACCCGGTGGGGCCGGAGATCCACTTCGGCAGCGAGCAGTTCATCGACGAGCTTGCCTTTGCGGCGAACGAAGACCCGGTAGCGTTCCGCCTCAAGTACGTGACCGCGGCGCGCGACGCCGCGGTGATCAAGGCCGCGGCGGAAAAAGCGGGCTGGCAGCCGCGTTCGGGCGTGCGCGACCGCTCGGGCGACGTCCTGTCCGGACGCGGCATCGCCTACGCGCTGCGCGGCGGCACCATCGTCGCCGCGGTCGCCGAGATCGAGGTCGAGAGAAAGACCGGGCGCATCCGCGCGAAGAAATTCACTGTTGCGCACGACTGCGGCCTGATCATCAACCCGGAAGGGCTGCGCTACACCATCGAGGGCAATGTCGTGCACGGCCTGTCGCGCACCCTGTTCGAGGAAGTGCGCTTCGACCGCGACAAAGTGACCAGCGTCGACTGGATGACCTACCCGATCCTGGACATCAAGGACGCGCCCGAGACGATCGACGTGGTGCTGGTCAACCACCCCGAGATCGCGCCCACCGGCGCGGGCGAGCCCACCATCCGCGTCATCCCCGCGGCGGTCGCCAACGCATTCTTCGACGCCACCGGAGTGCGGATGCGAAAGGCGCCGCTCACACCGGAGCGGGTAAAGGCCGCGCTCGCGCGCGTGTAGGCAACGGTCCGGATATATCACGTTAGGCGTCACTAACTGAATAGGAGGATCGAAATGCCGAGCAAGTATGCCGTCGTTTCAGGTGTTCTCTTCGGTGTGATAGCCGTTCTTCAAGCTGTGCGGGCTCTGTATCAATGGCCGGTGCAAGTGGGAGGTGTTGACATACCGGTTTGGGGTTCCTGGGCTGCAGTAGTCGTTGCTGGCAGCTTGTGCGTGTGGGCATTTCGGTCCGGACACAAATAGCACAGTGGTGGGCAGCGTCTTGGTCGCGGTGCCGCCCAACAGCGCGTTCGAAGGCGGACGTTAGCCGGTCACCGCTGGTCTTCCTGTGTTGGGCATTCCGCTGGGCGGCAACCTGTACATGCCTGTGACAGGCGGGGTGCCGGTGGTAGGGATGCCGCTCACCCCTTGATACGAACGCGGACGCTAGCGTCCCCGGTGCAGCTCGTCGAAGGAATCGAGGCTGCGCGCGAGATCTCCGAGCAGCGCTAGCTTTCCGTCGTTCTCCTCTCCTTCGCTCTGCTTCACGATCGAGCGCAGCAGCTCGGGAATGCCCGCGAATCCGCCGATCCCGTGTTTCGTCTTCAGGTAGTCGAGGATCTGCGGCTCGAAGTCCGCAAGACGCAGGTTGGCGACTCCGACACCGCAGGAGCACCCCGATCCGAACATGACGTGCCCTTGCGCGAGCTTGGACCACTTGCCGAGCAGCCGCGTCGCTTCGATCGCGGCGGAGAGCTTCTTTGCGGCCACGCGCCTGCGGCTAGACGCAATAGACGTCAAGCATCGTGGGGATGTAGTCGTTCTGCAACAGGATCTTCTTCTTCGCGATGCGCCAGTCGCCGTCGCGCAGCACCAGCTCATGCTCGGTGCGTCCGAAGAACGCGTGGCTCTCGTTCGAGCGCGGGAAGAACACGTGGCTCACCCAGGTCGAGTCGAGCCGCAGCCGGTCCGCGGGCGACTCCAGGGGAAGGACGCTGCCGAGGATGTGCGCGGTGCGCGGCATCGGCGTCGAGGCCGCCGATTTCCCGGAGCGGATGCGCACGATCCGGTCCTCCAGTCCCGCGCGGCTCGAGTAATAGACGTGCGAGAGCTCGGTGCGCGGGTCCGTCGTCAGCGTGCCGTCCGCCTTCCACGCCGGCATCCAGTATTCGCAGTCTTCGGTGTAGAGCGCGAGCCAGTCGTCCCAGCGCTGCTCGTCGAGCAACCTCGCTTCCCGGTGGACGAGTTCCATGCCCGCGGCGAGCGATCCGGCCTGCGCGCGGGCGTTCACGTATATGCCTTCCTGCCCGCAACACCCGCCTGGATGAGGCGCGCCCATTCGCGGTAGGGCGAGTGAAAGCCGATTTCGCTGAACATCTCGAAGCGGCCTCTCACGCTCGCCTCGGGCCGGATGCCGATCG
>Ga0137409_10002652_pt1 | contig 19081 bp, 22 predicted proteins | sample CZODoug1_16funga_FD_122059 | JGI IMG/M metagenome (GOLD analysis project Ga0137409, IMG submission 122059) | Vadose zone soil fungal communities from Angelo Coast Range Reserve, California, USA - CZODoug1_16fungal (Hybrid Assembly) | ecosystem: Environmental > Terrestrial > Soil > Vadose zone... | reverse complement strand
GCGGGAAGACGAACGTGCTGACCTATGCTTTCGACCTATGGGAACGCGCGTTCCACGAGGTCGGCCAGCAGGATTACCCCGATATCAAACGTGACTATGCCCACGTGGATGCCACCACCATGTGGTTTATCAAGAATCCGGAATGGTTCGATGTCATCGTCACGGACAATATGTTCGGGGACATCATCACCGATCTTGGAGCCATGGTTCAGGGCGGTATGGGGATTGCCGCCGGCGGTAACATTAATCCGCAAGGCACCAGCATGTTCGAGCCGATTGGCGGCAGTGCGCCTAAATATACCGGAAAGGGAATCATAAACCCGCTGGCGGCCATCTGCGCCGGCCAGATGCTGCTGGATTTCCTGGGCGAAACCGCTGCGGCAAAAGCAATCGAAAATGCTGTCATCAAGATCACCCGAGAGAAGATTAAAAGTCTCGCTGCGGGGAAAATGGGTTACACCACGTCGCAAGTCGGTGACCTGGTGGCGAGTGCGTTATAAGCCAACGCATTGAGGTCTGGATCAGGCTTTAATACAATGCAACCCTCGATCGCTGCTGAGAATCTGGCCTCATTCCTGGCGGAAATTCGCGCCCTCGCTACATATCTTCAATATGAACGACAGCCATTTCAAAAAGAGGAGGATTGGCCGAGCGGAGCGCGTAGCGTGCTGCTGATTTTGGGCCGCTCTGGCGCCCAAACGGTGCCGGAAATTGCCCGCGAGCGCAACACCTCGCGGCAGAACATTCAGATCGTTGTCAATCGATTGAAGAGGGCCGGGTTGGCGGACTTGGAGATCAATCCTGCGCATAAGCGTTCAGCATTGGTTCGGCTTACGGAAAGGGGGAAGGTTTTGCTGAGCCATTTGGAGCAGGCGGAAAGCAGCCTTCATGAATCTATGCTGTCGAAACTTTCGCCCGAGGAGCTGGCATCCACGATGAAGTGTTTGCGCAAGATCCGGCAGTTGCTCGTTGGTGATGTGAACGGGCATGGTTCAGAGAAACACACGCCGCGAGATGCAGCACCTCCGGTGCTTCCAGAGGAAGCGCCGTCGGAGGAGGAGGGGTTTCCCGTAAATTTGTTGTGAATGGCGTCCTCAACACGCAGCTTGGGCTGACACGGACGCTGCGCGGACTCACCGCGACCTTCGGGCGGCTGGATCACGACGGATACGACGAACGTGATACTGAGCTCCATCTGGCCAGCAACCGCAATTTGGGGTTTGTCGAGTGCTTCTATTGGGTCCGCAAGTTGCAGGCACGATTTCTTGCCGGGGACCACTCGTCTGCCGTTGACGCTGCGATGAACGCGCAACCTCTCCTTTGGAACACGCCGTCAAACTTCGAAACCGTCGAATTTCACCTCTACGGTGCGCTCGCGCATGCGGCAGCTCACGATGTTGCCTCTGGCGACCAGAGGCGGCAACACTTCGAGGCTCTAGTCGGTCACCACCAGCAGCTCGAAGCGTGGGCCCAGCACAACCCTGTCACCTTTGAGAATTGCGCAGCAATCGTGGGTGCGGAAATCGCCCGGATTGAAGGGCGCGTGCTTGACGCTCAAGATCTCTACGAGAAAGCCGTGCGTTCCGCGCACACCCAAGGCTTTGTCCACAATGAAGCGATCGCGAACGAGCGGGCCGGATGCTTTTACGCGGCGCGCGGCGTCGAGAAAATTGCGGCGACCTACCTGCGGGATGCTCGCTACTGCTATCGCCGCTGGGGCGCGGATGCAAAGGTTCGACAACTCGAGCAGCTCTATCCGCAGATCGGAGCCGAGGGGTCGATCGCCGCTGCGACAGGGACGATACAGACACCCGTCGAGCACCTCGATCTAGCGACCGTGATCAAGGTGTCCGAAGCGGTTTCTGGTGAGATCGTGTTTGAGAGGCTGATCGACGCGCTGATGCGCGCAGCAATTGAGCACGCGGGCGCCGAACGCGGTTTGCTGATTCTTCCGCGCGGGGATGAATACCGGATCGAGGCCGAAGCCACGATCGGCAGCAGCGACGTGAAGGTCGAGCTGCGGCAGACAGACGTAACGGCCGCGCATCTGCCCGTCTCCGTTTTTCGTTACGCCACTCGGACGAGGGAGAGCGTTCTGTTGCACGACGCGTCGGGCCAGAGCTCATTCTCCGACGACGAGTACGTTCGCGAGCACCACGCGCGCTCCGTGCTCTGCCTGCCGATACTCAAGCAGACTCGGCTGCTCGGAATGCTGTATCTCGAGAACAACCTCGCGCGTCACGTGTTCACGCCCTCGCGAATGGCCGTCCTCAAGCTACTCGCCTCGGGAGCGGCCATCTCGATGGAGAACGCGCGCCTGTACCGAGACCTCGCCGAGCGCGAGGACGCGCTTCGCGCGCTGCAGACGGATCTGGCGCATGCGAATCGCCTGGCAACGATGGGGCAGCTCACCGCGTCTATTTCGCACGAAATCAATCAACCCATTGGCGCAACGCGCAACAATGCGCATGCCGCTTTGCGGTTCCTCGCCGAGGACCCTCCGGACCTTGCGGAGGTCAGGGAGGCGATCGAGTGCGTGGTCAAGGAGACCTATCGCGCCGGAGAAATCCTCGGCGGTATCCGCGACCAGGTGAAGAAAGTGCCGCCGCGCATGGAAGGTGTCGGCTTGAATGAAGCGATCGAGGAAGTGACGTTGCTCGTGCGCGGTGAGCTGCTGAAGCATCAGGTGTCGTTGCAGATGCGTCTGGCAGACGGGCTGTCACCGGTCCACGCGGATCGAGTGCAACTGCAGCAGGTCATGCTCAATCTGATCCTCAATGCAATCGAGGCAATGATTGGCGTCGGTGACAACGCGCGCGAATTGGTGATCAGCACCCAATCCATTCCGGAGGGCAAACTGTTGGTCACGGTCCAAGACTCGGGACCCGGCGTTGCTCCGGAGAATCGCGAGCGGATATTCCGATCCTTCTACACCACCAAGGCCGGTGGAGTTGGAATTGGTCTGTCGATCTGTCGCTCCATAGTGGACGGACATTCCGGGCAATTGTGGGTAGACGCGCATCAGCCCCGCGGCGCCGTATTCAGCTTCACGTTGCCGGCGCACCACTAAACCAATGTTCAGTGCGCCTGACCAAAAGGCGCAATAGAACCGAACTCCTTGCCCTGATGTGATCGCGCTCAAGTTGTGCGCCAGGGGGTGCGCAACCATTCGCATCAACAAAGGAGCAAAGCCATGAGTGCAGTAGTTCAACAGTCGCGCGGTGACCCCACTGCGATTCGTCCCTTCCGCGTCAACGTTCCCGAGTCGGAGCTGGCCGAATTGCGCCGGCGCATAAAGGCCACCGTCTGGCCCGAGAAGGAAACGGCTGCCGATGCGTCACAGGGTGTGCAGCTCGCCTTCATCCAAGCGGTCGCGCGGTATTGGGCGACGGACTACGACTGGCGCAAGGTCGAAGCGAGACTGAACGCCTTGCCGAATTTCATCACGACCATCGACGGGCTGGACATCCACTTCATCCACGTGCAGTCGAAGCATGAGAATGCCCTGCCGCTCATCGTCACTCACGGCTGGCCCGGCTCGCCGATCGAGCAGCTGAAGATCATCGATCCGCTGACCAACCCCACGGCTCACGGCGGCAGCGCGTCGGACGCCTTCCACGTTGTGATCCCGTCGATGGCCGGTTACGGGTTTTCAGGCAAGCCCACGACAACCGGTTGGGACCCTGCTCGCATGGCGCGGGCGTGGGTGGAGCTGATGAAGCGGCTCGGCTACCGCCGATTCACCGCGCAAGGCGGTGATTGGGGTGGGTTCGTCACGAACCTGATGGCGCTGCAGGCACCTCCGGAGTTGATCGGCATCCATTTGAACTTCCCCGGCACCGCGCCCGCTGACGTTTCCAAGGCGCTTCAGTCCGGCGGGCCGCCGCCGGCCGGTCTCTCGGCTGAGGAGCGGCGGGCATACGACCAGATGGCGGCCCTCTACCGGCAGATCCCAACGCAAGTGATGATGGCCTCACACCCGCAGACCCTGTATGGGTTGGCGGACTCACCCGTCGCCCTTGCCGCCTGGCTGATCGATCACGACGTGGCCAGCTACGGGCACCTCGCGAAACTCTTTGTCGCTGGGGAGCCCTACGGCGACATCACACGGGACGATATCCTCGACAACGTCACACTCTCCTGGTTGACGAACACGGGCGTCTCCAGCGCTCGTCTCTACGTGGAATACAGGGGCGCCTTCTTCAACGACTTCAAGATCTCCGTTCCGGCTGCCGTCAGTGTTTTCCCTGAAGAGGTCTACGAGGCTCCGCGGAGTTGGACGGAGCGCGCCTACTCCAATCTGCTCTTCTACAAGAAGCACGACAGGGGTGGGCACTTCGCGGCGTGGGAACAGCCTGAGCTCCTGGTGAGCGATCTCCGCGCAGCGTTCAAGTCGCTGCGGACGTAGGCAGCAGGGAGCCTTGAACCGGCCCGCCCGGCACGACGACCGGGCGGGCCGCCGGTGCAAGCGGTGCGTACCGACGGGCAGCGTCCACCGCTCGACGAGACTAGTGCGTCGCCGGCTCGAGCTGCCGCAGTCTGTAATAACGACGGAGGGCCGGTCGTGCGGCATCGATGTTCGCGAGCGCTAAGTCCTGGACCCGCGCGATGCCTTCCGCCCGATCCTGAACGGGCTCGTCGAGCCACACTGCGCCGGACGAAATGACCACGGGGTCGCGGCCGTAGAACAGATAGACGGCCTGGTGAACCACCGCGAGCAAGTCATCGCCGTCGGAGGGGCTCACCTTCTTCGCGAAATCGCGCATGTCCGTTAGAGTTTTCGCGCTGACTTCCTTGCGCACGGAGTCCAGCGACGCGTCCGGGCCGATTGCGGCAGGGCGAAGCAACCACACGACGTCCACCTTGTTTGCCAACATCGTGTCGACGAACTTGGTTCCCCTCACGTCAGTGACATTCGGCACGAGGTCGTAGCTCGTGACCGCGTCGTAATCGTGCTCGCGCGCCTTGGCGACGAGCTGGCGCTCGAAATCCGCCCTGAGCGCCGGATCCTTCGTGAGGGCGACCACGGCAGTCCTATAGATGCGGTCTGCTCGTTCTTGTGCGGACGCGGCAGCCGCGGTGCCAAGGGCCGCGCAGACACAGAGGATCTTGAGGCTCAACATACGCGAATACCCCACCTTTCTCAGCCGAGGGTACGCCACCGGCGAGTCGTCCCGCGTGGCATCAAAGTCCGATACGGCCGCATTGATTAGCGAGGCACGAGCTCAACAGAAACCTTCAAAACGATTCAGACGGCGACGAGGAGTTTTCAGAGACGGACCGCGTGTCTCGTCCGCTATCATCCGGGCATGTCGAAGCTGCTGCTGAACCTGCGCGACGTGCCCGACGACGAGGCGGACGACGTGCGCCGTTTTCTCGACTCCGGCGGGATCGACTACTACGAGACCCGCCCCAATCGGTGGGGCATCTCCGGCGGCATCTGGATCCGCGATGACGGCGACGTCGCGGAGGCGAAGCGCCTGATGGCCGAGTACCAGCGCGAACGTCAGGCGCGCGCGCGCGAAGAACGCGCCGAAGCGGAGCGCAGCGGCACCGCGGAGACCTTCGCCGACGTACTGCGCACGCAACCGTTACGGGTCGCGCTGACCGTCATCGCGATCGCGCTGCTGCTGGCGTTGATGGCCGTACCCGCGTTCTTGCTGCGGCAATAACTTCCTCGCTACTCAAAACAGGGGGCGTCGGAGGAAGCACGAGTCACGGTTCGGTCGTCAGCGACGTCGTTCACTTTGCTTCGCGCGCGATCGCGAGCGCTTCCTCGAACGCGGGCATCGACAAGCCCGCTAGGAAGGCCGCGAGGCACATTTTCCCGAGAATGAACATCGTCTTTTGAGAGGCCGGCACGTACTCGCCACGTGCAACCGCAGCGCGGAACTCATCCGGGCTCGGTGCGGCCAGGTCTGGCTCGGGTGCCTGGCGCAGTTGGCTCGCCGCAAGACTCAGCAAGAGCCCGGAATAGTAGAGTCGTGTGAGCTGGCGCATCAGCACGAGGCGGGCACGCAACGTGCGATTTGGTTCGTATCCCAACCACGCCTCGACGAGCACCCGTTCGAGCTCCGGCGTCGGCGCGAAGTTCTCGACGAGGATAGCGACGTCGGTCAGTGGATCGTTGCGGTATGCGGTTTCCCAATCGACCAGCCAGAGCCGCTCGCCGTCGAAGATGATGTTCTGCGCGTTCGGGTCATTGTGACTGGATACGAGTGCTGACGCATCCCAGCGATAGGCGCCAAGTATTCGCTGGAGGCCCTCCGCGTGCCCATCGAGTAGACCGGCGGCGAACATCCGCGAGCTGCGAAGGAAGCCGAAGATCCGGTCGACGACCAGCGGAAAGTCCCAGAGCCGCGGGAACGCGGGCGTCCGCTGCAGACGAGCCGCGAAGCCGCCGAGCGCTTTCGCGAGCTCTTGCGGCCCGCCGGGGAATTCGCTGAGCGGGCGCTGCTGCAGAAAGTCCATTACTGCGACGCCGGCGTCGGCGTCGCAGTAGCGCACCGCGGGCGCGATGCCGGCCTCGGAAGCAACGCGCATGCAGGTGTATTGATGAGGGTTCCGAAGCGGGCTGCGTCGCGTCTCGATCCGGAGCAGATACGATTTCCCGCGCGCCTCGACCCGGTAAGTCAGCGCACCCGAAACGCCGCCCGCCACTGGCCGCAACGCCTCGACGGTGTGAGAGTCGAACGCGGCCGCAAGAGCGGAGCGCGCGATCTCGCGATGTTCCGCGGGAACGGTTTCGAAAAGTGGTTCGCTCATTGAGGGGCCGCTCAAGTTCTCGATTGCGTGAGGTGGAGATTGACGACGAACAGCAGGTAGGAGGTCGCAAACAGACTTCCGGTGAGGCTCAAGTGCAGCCGCTGTCGCGGATCATCGTGCTCCGTGCGCATATCGAGCGGCCGATCGCTCTGCGGATGATTCTTCGCTGCGTTCAGGAGGTGATCGGTGATTGCGACCGCCTTGACCTTCCCGACGCCGTCGATGTCCAACGCGATCGAACTCTCGGTGCCGTCTTCGAAGAGCCGCTCGCCGTCTGCCGACTTGTTGCTGAACAGGCGCAGAACCGCCGACAAGCTGCCACGAATGCTTAATGTCAGCCGCGCGGCTCGTTCGTCGTAGGTAGCGTCGACAGTCAGTGGGCCATGCGTGGACGCGTTCGCGACCGCGCGCACATGTTGCGTCGACCGCTCGACTTGCTCCTGATCGATCCCATCCACGTGCAACACGCCGCTTACGTCGGTGTTTCTGGTTACCCGCGATGCGACTTCTTTGCCTGGATCCTGTTGCATTGGGTCACTTCTTGAGTATTGCCGTGATGATCATGAGCGCTGACCCTGTTCCAGCTGCTCCGCCGAATAGCATGAGCTTTAGGTGCCCGATATCCCGGTCGTAGATCGCCTCCACGCGGACATTGTCCTCGCCGCCTTGCGAGCGATGCGCGAATGCCTTGAGCGCACTCTCAAGCTGGCCCGCGGACTCCGGACTGATCGCATCGATTTCGACGACGCAGGAAACCCCGATGTGGCGTTGCCGCTTCGCGCGCTCGCTGTCGGTGAGCGGTAGCGGAAGGCCGGTGAACGCCTCGAGATCCGCGCGTGCTATGCGGTATTGCTTGCCGATACGCACGGCCTTTAGCCGACCGTCACGCACGTAGTGGCGCACCGTCTTTACGTGCAGCCGCAGGCGTTCCGCGATTTCGAAGACCGAGAGGAGGTCTTGGGACTCCATCATTTGAAGGGCACGGTTCGGGGGCTTGTTCGGGACTCTATTGTCCCTATCGTTACCTGTCAATGAGGACTGTTAGAGATGTGTTAGGAACATTCCGCCCAACATCGCTGGGCGTGGGTTGTCCCGGCCGTTTTTGCACTCGGGCTATCGCTACTCGCGAATCGAAGGAAACCGTATGGGGTGAGGCGGGAAGCGAAAAGTCAGCGACCAATACGTCGAGTCGCGCCGGAGCGTCGACCACCCGCGACCGCAAGAAAGGTCAAGACGCGAACGCGGCGTTCGTGGCAGATTTTTATTCGTGACGACGAAACACCGACCGAAGGGACAGACCTCAGCGCCGATCGATAACATGGTCCCGTTGCTGGTGGGCAAGCAGACGCATCCCGAAAGGGAGCTTCGCGTTCTCGCCGTCGAGCTCCTTCAACCGCCGCAGCTGGAGGCATCGAGGCCACCGTATTTCGCCTTCCAGTTGTGGAACGTCGCTTCGCTGACGCCTACTCAAAGGCGGGGGGACGTCGGACCTACCGTGAACCGATTCTACTGAGGGGCGTGCTCCGCCTCGACCTGCGCGCGCCTGAGTAGGAGTGCCTCCAATTCAGCGATCGTCTGGGCGAAGAACTCGTGGTTCACCATTACGTTCAGTGGGATATAGGTCTCTGAGCGTCCGTAGAGCGTCTCCGTGGCGGGGTCCCAAATTTCGATATGTCCATTGCTGAGAACGCAGCGCTGAAACCGCAGAACTCTGATTTCGTTAGTGAGTCCTACCCGTGTGGACCGATCTTGCTTGAAACCGATCCCGCCCGTCGGCTCAAACGAACATCGTTCATGGGCGAAGTCTAGGAGAACCCTGAAGACCACGGAATCGTGGTCCGAGATCAAATCGAGTACCAAGCCTTCCGGTGCTTGCCCGGTGAACTGAGGTCGCAGATTTTCGAAAGCTATGATCTCAGCTCCGCGGCGAGCGACAACAGTGAAGCTATCGGGCATCTCTACTGTCGCGCCCTCGGGCAATGGCTCGGCGCGCTTCATCAGCTCGAGATACTGATCCGGAAAGATCCGACGGAAACCGCCCAGCTCATACTTGTGCTCCTTCCAAAGCGTGTGCGGTCGCGGTACGCCCAAAACTTTCTCTATCGCGAGCTCCGCGAGATTTCGGATGAGTGGAAGATCTTGCTGAAGTCGAAAGTGATCCTCCGTGTCATCGGGATTGACGTGAGGGTCTAACTCCGCATGCGCGATTGCGTTTCGGCCTTCATCCCACACGTATTCGGACACGTTGGTTCCTGCGGCGAGAAGTTCATCCCTCCGCTCTACGGCCTGTCTGTCGTCCAGATCTCCTAGAGCGGTCTCTATCCAGCGCGCCCGCTGTCTGCCAACGGGAAGCGCTGCGGAGATCACCTTGTACAAGCTTAGAAACGCATAAAAAGGATTTCGGAGGGAGACTCCCTCTCGATAAAGGGCAAGCGCACACCGATGTACTTCGTCAGTCAGCACTGGCATGGAGTCCGGCTCAATGATCTCTGTTGTCCCTCGCCCACTCAATACATTGACAGGCCTCGGCAGATTGCCGCCGGTCATGGCGACGATCTCTAACCCGCCGCGCTCTGACCAACTCAAGGCCGTGCAGAACCGCATGATGGCCTTGCGGGCGTCGTTTGGTTCCAGCAAGTATGCGTCGGCGCGCAGCGCTACAGCGGGGCTCGACGACTCCGTCCTTGGGAGCAGCAAGAAGGTCTTGTTGTCGTAGTCGATAGTCTGTTTACGTTTCGGCCAAAAGATCTGCGGATCGACGGTGGCGACAATCCAGCGGCCCGCAGTCTGCGCGAGTTTTTCTGCTTCCTCGAAAGGGCTTACGAGAAATCGTGCTAACGGCATAAGGTATTCGGCGCAACAGAACGATTGGTGGGAGCCCGGCCCGAGTCTGCCACCAAAAGAAAGCGCCGGCACTGAGGCCGGCGCGTGAAGTGTCAAGGAGCTGACGCTTCCTGCTCAACCGATGTACGCTGCTGTCGGCCATGAGCGCCGAAGAGCCGACAAAAGCCGAACTTGAGCAGGAGAAGAAGGACCATGAACGCCAGGTCTTTCTGGATTTCTGCGCGGCCGCGGATATCCCAATTGAGTCGGACACGCTACGGCAACCGGCGCCGCCATCACCGGACGTCGAGGTCGTGGTGAGTAATCGCGGACGGGTCGCCTTCGAGCTCGTGCGCTTGAATCACCCTCTCGACTTACAGAGCCGAAGTCTGCTCGCGAAGGCGCAATACCGGATCGACAGTGCGTTCGACGAGCTTGAACAGGCGCGACGCGACGCGATCGTCTCGAGGTTCGGCGACGCCATCGTCACGGTCGGATTCGCCGCGGACACGGGGGCAAGGGAACGTGAGCAGGCACTCTCGTTCTTGTGGGATGCTCTCGCCGAAATTCCGCCGGGCTTTCGTGATGAGGTGCCGCTCTATCGTAAGGGTGCGCCTCCCGCCCTAACCTCGATATGGGTGCAGCGCCAGCAGATTGGCAAGGGGCCGTGGTTTCGGACGATAAGCGCCGGGGGCGCATTTCCGCTGCAGATCGCGCAACTCGGACGGAAGCTGCGGCGTCGTTATCCAGTCGGTTCGACGCCTCTTGAACTATTGGCTTACATCGAGCAGGGCGAGATACAACACCTCAACGCCATCGATCGCATCCGCGAAGAGCTGCGCGCTTGCCTGTCTGCATCGACCTTCAACGCGGTGTGGATCTACGAACCGATGCATTTTCGCGCCGTTAGGGTTGACGCGTTGTCGACGGGTGTCTGACGCCGAGTTGGCGCGCGAGAAGCGCCCTGGTCGCTTGGTCGGCTGGCCAGCTCCGGTCGCAATTGGAGCAGTAGTGGGTGATCTCTTGGCCGGCCTTCAACTGCTCGCGCAGGACGGCCCTGGCAGGCGTCTGCTGCGGCAGGTGGCCGCACCCGATGCACTGAACGCTGAAGGTGTGGATCTCGTCCCTCATTGGGCTGCCAATGTCGCATTGGTGGTTGCTCGCGGCAAGACGCCCTCGCGGCTGCGCTTGAACTCGAGCGAAACAAGCCGAACGTCGCGGCGGCACCAGGTCAACCAATGGGAGGGTTGCGGATGACCCCAAAACAGGAATGGGATGCACTGTGCGACGTTCGAGCGCGCGCCCAGGAGAGATACAACGCAGTGAACACCGAGGTGATGGCGGCCCGCCCCCGCGCATCGGCTGCGCAGTTCGCAAGACTGCAGGCGGCGCAGGACGAACTAGTTGCCGCGACCGACGAGGAACGGCATTTCAGAGAGACGCATCCGACGATCATCACGGACGACTGAAAAAGAAATCCCGCCGAAGCGGGGTGTCGGTGACGGCCGGATCTGTGTTTGGGCATCAGCTCGCGATCAACGCCTCGATCGCCCGCTCCGGGTGTTGGCTGTGGTTAGGCCGCCCGCGCTGCTTCACCAGCGCAGACGGCCAATCTGCCGCGGGATGCGCCAAACTCCTGCAGGAATGCACTTAGCAGGCACCCGCGAAGGACGAACGCGCGGAGCGTCGGAGCTGATCGTCGCGTAAGTGGCTGAGTAGAGAAGGGAAACCTGGTCGGGGTGAGGCGATTTGCTCAGTCCCTACGGTCCCGCAGCGCGTGCGGCTGTAGCCGCCCGCGTGAGCGGAGCCGGTAACGGTCGGCGAACCCGATCTCCACCGATTCGCGGAACGCCGCTTGGCGCTCGCGATGTCGGGCGTGCAGACGTACAGATAAGCTGTCCACGCAGCGGTGGTTAGCGGTCCGCCGTTTCTCGAAGCCGCCGAAGCCGCTCGGCCTCCTCCGCCTCCTCCGTATCAGTGTGCATACTCCGTAGCTCGTAATAAGAGGCGTAGCCGGCAAGGTAGAGGAACACGTAGAACAGTAGTCCTCCCACTGGCACCGCGACGAGGCCAAAGTAGGGTGACATCAAGATGCTGTGTACGCCCAGAAAATGCTCTGGGTGCGCAATCCAGGGTACTGCGTGAATCCGCGGGTATTCAGCGGCAACCATCTCGATGGGAGACAGCCAAACATCGGCCCAAAGAAAAACGCCGATCTCTATGAGCAAATGCAGCAGCCCTGCGAGCGCAAGCCCGAGGCAGGCCGTCGAAAGGAGTCCCCCAATAAGGTCCATCGCTGTCGCCTAGTTCGTGTTGTTCGTTGGCGTCACTCAATATGCACCGACGGAAGCACGCATGGCAAGAGCGCTACCGTCCGCGGTTCGCCGCAATCCCGAGACGGTCGCGCCCCGCTCGCCGCTGCCGATAGGTGGTCAAAGTGCGCACGGTCGCGACGCGCACGCGCTTGGGCTCTACGCGATGACAGTTGGCGCAGAGGCACTTGAGATCCTTCATTTGCGTCTGGTGCCCCGGCTTCGTAGGGGCCACAGTCACTCGCGCATGATGCACTTCAATGCACGCCGCGCCGTACTTCGCGCCGTAGATCTTGACGGGGTCCACGCCACACTGTTCGCAATATAGTTTCCCGTGGTCGCGGACGAATTGCTCACGCTTGCGTTGAGCCAGCCGGACCCTGATGCGGTCGCGGCACTGATCCGCGCCGGCATCCGCGTGCGCGACGTAGCCATCATGCTTGGCGTGCATGAGCGGGCTGTGCGAGCGTTGCTCGGCGAGGGTGAAATGCCGCGCCGGCGGCACCGCGCCACCTTGACCGGGAGGCGACACTTGAACCAATGGGGTTGGCCTCGCCGTATGATCCAACGCATGCGAACCAGTGGGGGAGTCCAACATGCCTAGTGACGTGAAAGTGGCGAACTACGCGGCGGCTTTCGTCGATATTTTGGGACAACGAGACGCGCTCCGAGGATGCGGTCTTATTCCATCATCGAAAGAAGAGTTGTTGGCGCTCGTAAAGGAGAGTATCGGCGCGATCAGTCGACTCCACTGCTGGTTCGATAAATTCTATGGCGAGTCGCAACGACCTCCGAATAGCAACCTCGTTAGGCCGGATCAGCGAGAGGAATTTATTCGACAGCAGAAGACCGAGCTGAAGTACCAGCGATTTTCTGATGGGCTTGTCGGTTACGTCTCGCTAGCGACCGATGTGTCCGTCCCGATGAATGGCGTCTATGCGCTAATTGGAGCGGCTGGTTCGCTGTGCTTCATTAGTCTGGCTGCTCGACAGCCGATACGCGGTGGCATAGAGATTGCTTGGGGCGCGGAATTAAACGAGAACGAGCTGTATGGGTGCGTCGTCGCGAAGTCTTACGAACTAGAAAGTAGGGTCGCGCGCTACCCGCGGATCGCATTGGGAAGCGAGCTTGTCCGATACCTTGACCAGCACGAGCGAGTGCCCGGCGACGATCCAGAGAGCGAGTACGTTCGACAACTGTCAACGATCTGCAAGGAGTTGATCATTGTTTATGATGATGGCGTGCCGAGCGTTCACTACTTGGGTCAGGGATTCAGAAACTACGTATCGTGCGACCAACACCCCGCTCTCCACAGAGATGCGGCACAGTTCGTCGCTGCGCAGCTCGCCCGTTGGACGGAACGTGGCGACGAAAAGCTGGCGGGTCGCTATCGCGAACTTCATGCGTACTTCGAGCGGTATCCGCCATTTTGAAGATCCAGCTGCGGAGTTGGCAGGGTGGCGTGCCCGTCATGGTTCGGCGATCCGCTAGGGCAGCAACGCGTTCAGGTCCTTTATGAGCTTGTCCGCGCGGTCGAGTGTCGCGTTGGTCCCGGCGTCGGTCGCGTCAAGGAACGCGGGGTTCTCGAACGACCACAGGGCCGGCGTGTAATGATCGAGCTCCCGCGCGTTCGCTCGGGCTCGCGCGGCGGGTAAGAGGATCGGTCGGCCGTCGCTGTCGGCGGACATACACAAGAGAGTGAAGCAGCTCGCGGGGAGCGGACTCGGCAAGCGCGCCATCGCCCGCGAGGTCGGTGTGTCGGATGCCTCGGTCCGTCGCGTGCTGGGCTAGCCCGGGATGCTCCCACGCCCCGGGAGAAACTCACTTTGAACGCTAGGTTTCTCGGGCGCTGCCCTTAGAAATTTTCCTGGTAATAGGGCGGATTGAGGCGGGCAAAGACCTCCTTCCGGATAGATAGACGCAACCACTCGCGGCCTTGCGTGAGCCATTTCCGGTTCTCTCGATCTAACCGAAGCGCACGACCGTGCACGAGGTCCGAGCGCTTGTCGTAGAAGCCGTGAAACTCGCCGATTACCTGCTCGCGTGACGCGCGATCCCCACCGATCGAGTAAGCGAGCCGATTTGCGAGCAGTTTTTTGAGCCCCACCCCATCCGTCTCCTGACGATCGCCGCCGAGCAACGACTCTAGCCCGAGACACGCAAACAGGAACGCTGTGGTCTCGTTGGGCTCGGCGCAAGAATCGAAGTACCACTGTGCGGCCGTGCGCAACGAGGTCATGTGTTTGTCCGCATCAGGCGCGAAGATGTTCGTAAGGAAGTCGAGCCGATTGCGAACCTCCTCGACGCGCTTCGGAGGCGGGTGCTCGACTATCCGCTTTATGGCTGGCACACGGAGTCGATGTCGCTCAACGCTCTCGGCTAGCCCGTGGCTTTCGACGCGGCGGGTGACATTGGGCGGGATGTCATTGAGCCACACGGTGGCTTGCGGTTCGGCAGTCAGTTCGCCCAACATTAGAGCGGGCGCATCATCGGGCTCCGCTCTGCGGTTTGGTGCCAGGACTTCCACGGCGTCGGCGAGCGTTAGGAACTCTTTCAGCAGTGACAGCGCTTGAATGGGGGATGAGTCGCTAATTTTGTGGCTCGAGTAACCACTGACCCCGATCTCCAAGACGATATCGTCAGCCCTGAGTATCGCGCGCGGCATTTCCCCAACGCTTAAGCCCGGCCTGCCCCTGCCAGCGAATATGTTGTCGGGCAGCAGGTCTTCGGGCGTCGCGTGCGCCTGGCCCACGGTGCGCAGACGAAATGGCCCCAAATCGACCGGCTCGGTAAGCGCTAGTTTGACTCCCCGCAATCGTGCCCAGAACGTCGATGGATAGGGAATCGACGCTAGAAAATCCACTATTTCCTGCGCTAGATGTTCGACATTTTCCCGCCCGAGTGCTCCTTCGAGCGTAGTAACCTCGTCGTCGCCAATGCTCCATGGTCTGGATCGGACCCGCGAGCGCATCCGCCATATCACCTCTCTAGCCGTGGCGGAAAAAGGCATCCACTGATGCAAGTGCTCCTGCTCTAGGTCGAACAGCAAGGAGCCTGCTTCGTGATCGTTGAGCACGAGCCGATGGGGACCAACGTTGCAAGCTCGCAGATATCGCAGGATGGCTCCGAAAAACTTTCGCTGAACCTTCTCGTGCATGGGCGTGACGGTGCATCCCCGGAAAAGGTGGGCTAGCGCGCGGCGTGCTGCAAATCGGCTATCCCGACGATGATTTCCCCGGGTGCGTTGAAGTCTCCGCGCTTGATTCGGCCCTCGGCGGCAGTCTCGACAACATCGTGATTTGCGTCGAAAGTCCTTCGGGCGTTCTCCGCCGTGTCTTCGAGCCCCGCAAGGTCGTTGAGTGCTTCCTGCGATACCAACACGTCGATTCGCGTGCCGTCGTCCAGCCGAGCGGGAAATCTCATTGCGTTGCGGTCGAAGTCCCATCGGGCGTCGTCGAGTTCGAGTTCAGGCATCGAAATACCTCCTCCATCAGTCGGGCGGCCTTTTCCGTATGGGTTCCGTACGAAGCCGAATTGCCCGCGCGGATCAGTGCTAAGTCATTGTCTGGATTGGTCGGGGTGATAGGATTTGAACCTACGGCCCCTGCGTCCCGAACGCAGTGCTCTACCAGGCTGAGCTACACCCCGAGGGCGCGTATTGTGGCACAACGCTCGCGGGTTCCGCACGACTCGAGCCGAGCGCGCGGCGACCCGTCATAATCCGCGCGTCGGTCGCACCACGGAAGTTCCAGGATTGTCCACGCTCGCCTCGCTCGGCTTCGACGACTTCTTCGAGAGCCAGCTCGCGCTGCTCGACGGCACGGGCTGGGTGCCCGCGCGCGTGAGCGCGGAAGGGCAGAGCAGCTTTCACGTCGCGGGTTGCCGCGCGCCTCTCGCGGACCTGAGCGGCAAGCTCCGCCAGTCGCTCGGCAAGCTCGGACGGCCAGTCGTCGGCGACTGGGTAGGCGTAGTCGACGGTGACGACCGCGCCTCGATCCACCACGTCTTCGAGCGCCGCACGACGCTGGTGCGCCGCGCCGCGGGCACCGCGAACGAGGCGCAGGTCGTCGCGGTCAACGTGGACGTGTTCTTCGTGGTGACCGCCGCCAACCGCGACTTCAACGAGCACCGCCTCGAGCGCTACGTGACCGCTGTCTGGAACAGCGGCGCTGAGCCCGTGATCGTGCTGAACAAGGTCGACCTGGATGCTGATCTCGAGCCGCTGCTCGAAGCGATCCACCGCGCCGCGATCGACGTGCCCGTCGTGCGCGCGAGCGCGGCATCCGGCGTCGGCCTCGACGAGCTCCGGAGCCATGTTCGCGCGGGGATCACGGTCGGGTTCATCGGCTCGTCGGGCGTAGGCAAGTCGTCGCTCACGAATCGATTGCTCGGCCGCGACGTGCAAGCGGTCGCGGGATTGCGCAACGACGACCGCGGCAGGCACACCACGAGCGCACGACAACTCATCGAGCTCCCGGAAGGGGGCGTGCTCATCGACACGCCAGGCATGCGCGAGCTCGGGCTGCTCGACGACGCGGGCGGCGTCGACACGAGCTTCGCGGACGTCGCGGCGTTCGCCGAGAACTGCCGCTTCCGTGATTGTAAGCACGAGAGCGAGCCGGGATGCGCGGTGGCGGGCGCGGTCGAATCGGGCAAGCTGCCCGCCGAGAGACTCGCGAGTTACCGGAAGCAGCTGCGCGAGATCGCGGCGACGGAGCGCAGCCGCGACCCGATCCTTGCGAGCCGCACGAAGGCTCGCTGGAAAGCGACCCAGCGCGCCATGCGCGCGCGGACGAAGGTCGACCCCAAGCTCAAACGCTGATTACTCGTCGCGCGACGCGACCAGCATCTTCCCGAACGTGCCGTCTTGGTTGAACGCGGCGTGCTTGTAGACGCCGCCGAGGTGCAGGACCGTGCCGATGATGATGACGCGCGAGGACCATACGTGCACCGTGTGCATGAAGTCGAACAGCGGCATGTTCGCGTCGAACGGCCCCGGGATCGCGAACCAGTCCCAGACGTAGATCACGGCGCCCCGCGACCACACCATCATCGGGCCACTCACGAGCATCACTCCGATCGCGAGCACGAGCACGTAGTGCAGGTACTTGCCGATGGTGTGGAAGATGCCGGTCTGCTCGGGCAGCGGGCCCGGGTGGCCCTTCACCATGCGCCACACGATGCGCAGCCACAGCAGCGCGTAGGCGCTGATCGCGATCGACGTGTGCAATCGCAGCGTGGCCTCGGAAGTCGCGGGGTCGGAGTGGATCGAGCTGCCGATGAACCAAATCGTGAGCACGATGATCGCCGTGATCCAGTGCAGCGCGATCGAGATCCAGCCGTAACCCGTCCTTGTGTCGCTCGTCCGCATTGGGTCGCGATGATACCCGCAAAGAGCGGGGCTCCAAGACTCGATATTTCTAAAGGTGGCAGCTCAGCGCAGCAGGAAGGTGAGCAGGAAGAGCGCGAGCTTGAAGTTGAGGAGCTTGAAGCCCTTGCGCGCTTCCGCAGGCGAGAGCCGCGCTGTCATCGGCATCGTGCCGAACACCTTGCCCTTGATCAGTAGATCGTTGCCGCTGCGCTCGAGCTCGGCGATCTCCATGAGCTTGGAGTTGTCCACGGAGTACAGCGTCAGCATCAGCGGGCCTTGCTCGGAATCTTCGCGAAGTCGATCTTGAGGTCTTCGGCCGCCTTGATGGCCGCCGCGCGTCCCGCGCCGAAGACGCCGCCGCCCGGATGCTGGAACGGTCCGACGAGGTACAGCCGCTCGCAACCAGGCACGACGTTGTAGCCGAGATCCGGCGTCGGCCGGTGCGCACCGGACTGGTACGTGAGCGCCGCCACGCCGTGCAGGTCGCCGCGCCGGAAGCTCGACGACGTGCGCTCCATGTCGACGGGGCTGTCGCTGTGATACGCGAGAACGTTGTCGGCCACGTTGTCGAGGAAGTTCTCCATGTGGCTCAGCATGCGTTTCACGTAGTGGTGCTTCGTGTCGTCCCACCCTCGGCCGTCCGCGCGCTGATAGGGCACGTAGTCCCACGCGTGCATTGTGGCTTTGCCGGCCGGCGCGCGCGAAGCGTCGAACATCGTGAGCGATCCCAGGCCCACGAGCGGGTAGGTCGAGAATTCGCCGTAGCGCAGGCTGTCGAACGACTTCCTGACGGTGTCGTACTTGTTCGGCAGGAGCTCGATCATCACGGCCTTCACGTGGCTGCCCGCGCGGAACTTGAGCGGCCCCTTGAGCGCCGCGTGCACGGTGATGCACCCGATCTCGGAAATCTGCGTGGCGTTCGCGGCCTTCACGACCTCGGGTGCGAGCCCTTCGACCATGCCGCCGAGATCGTGGGGATGCAGCGCCGCGATCACGCCGTCTTTCGCCGCGAACTCGCGACCGTCTTTCGTCGCGACACCGACCGCGCGGCCGTTCTTCACTCGGATCGACGCGACGTCCACGTCGCCGAGCACCTCGCCGCCGTTCGCGCGGATGCTCGAGATCAGCGCATCCGTGAGCTTGCCCGATCCGCCCACCGGCACGCCGAAGCCGAAGCCTTCGAGGAACCCGACGAACACCAACGTGCCGATGCCCGTGGCCTTCTCGTCGGGCGAGACCAGATTCTCGCCCGCCACGCGCGCGAAGTGCATGCGGACCTTGTCGTGCTCGAACACGCTGCAGAGAAAATCGTGCGAGCTCATCTGCATGTAGCGCCAGAGCTCGCGGCCCTCGCGGCTCTGATCCATCATCGCGTAGCTCGCACCGAGCGGAGCCGGCGTCGTATACAGCGACGCGAGGAACATCGGCAGATAAGCGGCCGCTTTGTCGGCGAGCCAGCGGTAGGCGTCCGCGTCGTGCTTCGAGAACTTCGCGACCTCCGCGCACGTGCGCTCGCGATCGCGGTAGAGGCCGAGCGTCGTGCCATCCTCGAACACGGACATCATCGGCAGCTCGGGGTACACGTATTTCAAGCCGTGACGAGCGAGGAGCCCGAGCTCGTCGCTCTTCAGGAGCGGGTTGCCCTGGATGAAGATGTGCGCCATCGAGTGTTGGTCGTGGCGGAAGCCGGGAACCGTGAGCTCGCGGGTCACGACGCCGCCGCCGAACCACGGGTTGCGCTCGAGCACGAGCACCTTCTTGCCGGCGGCGGCGAGATACGCGGCCGCGACGAGGCCGTTGTGGCCGGAAC